>Ga0255338_1004494_pt1 | contig 14356 bp, 12 predicted proteins | sample MeOH1_35cm_T4_19_FD_203715 | JGI IMG/M metagenome (GOLD analysis project Ga0255338, IMG submission 203715) | Sandy soil microbial communities from University of British Columbia, Vancouver, Canada - MeOH1_35cm_T4_195 | ecosystem: Engineered > Artificial ecosystem > Sand microcosm > Unclassified ...
CCCGACGGCGGCGAGAACTTGTTCTGGGCGAAAGTGAATTCGCGCCAGAACGCCAGGCGGTTGAGGTGAGCGATATATTCTTCGAGCGTCATGGCTCGAACCTAGGCGTGTTAGCCGGACGGGCCTAGTACGGTCTTGGGTCGCGCTACGTCGGTCGAACGCTCTGGAAACTAGCGACGGCGCTCAGGCTTGAACCGCTCATCGCCCTATCGGCGAGGCATCAGAATGACAGCGCGGTCTGCACCGGCTTCGCCCCGATTTCCTCTACGATGAAGGTGCGTGCTGGCGGCGTCACCAGCAGGTCGTTTTCGGGAACGGTAAGATCAAGCCACTTCAGCACGTCGCGGCGCTCGACGATCGCGCCGTTCCGCTCCTGATACAGCGCGACTTCGGGGTTCGCATCGACCGTGACGATACGGTAGCAGAGCGGCCATTCGCCCATCGCCGGTTCCCAGACCGCGGCGAGATAGAAGAAATTGCCGCCGTCGAGCGTCACCCGGAAGCGTTGCTTGCCTACCGTCAGGTGGAATTCCGACGCCGGAACGAGGCAGCGATGGCTGGGGAACGTCTTCCCTTCGGAGCGGACGAACCGATAGACGCTGCCGCCGCTGAATCGCGGATCGGAACCCCAGACCGCCTCGACCATCTCTATCTCTTGCGGATCGTCCGGGTTTCGCCGGATGATGGCGCGGCGGGCGCCGAGCGGCGCCTTGGAATCAAAAGGCGTTGGAGTCGCATTCACAAGTGCGAACATAAGAAGAACGATCTTTAGACGCAAGGCCGCAGAGATAGGGGCCAAGACATGTGCAACGACTATCGTTTGGAAGTTGATATTGCCTCGATCGTCGAGGATTTCGACGACCTCAAGATCAAGATCAACATGTCCGAGGGCACGCCCAATGTCGCGGCGCGCGAGGACATCAAGATTAGCGACATCGCGCCGATCGTTCGCACGGTCGAGGGAGAGCGCGGCGCGGGCGATCTAGTGAACCGGCGGTGGAGCTGGCCTGGTCCGGGAGGCAAGCCGGTCTATAATTTCCGTTCCGAGGGGCGCGAGTTTACCTCGGGGCGCTGTCTGATTCTCGCGGACGGTTTCTACGAGTTCACCAAGCCGGACGACCCCAGGCAGAAGCGCCAGAACAAATGGCTGTTCACGATGCGTGACCATCGCTGGTTCTGTATCGCCGGGATCTGGCGCGCCCATCCGGAGATCGGCGAAGCGTTCACGATGCTGACGATGGAGCCGGGGGAGGATGTCGCGCCCTATCATAGCCGGCAGATCGTCGCGCTTCCGCGCGAGCGCTGGGCCGACTGGCTGGACCCGGCCGTGCCGGCGGCGGAGGTGCTCACCCATCTGCCCGGCGGCAGCCTGCCGGTGGTTCAGGTCTATCCGCCGGCCGCGGCACAGGCAGCGCTGCTCTAGCCGGGGCAGAGCTTGCTGGATAAATCGGCGCGCCAAACGGCCGCGCGAGCCGGTCGATACGGAGCCGGAATTTCTACGCGCTTGACTCGTTCCGGCGCGAAGGAACAGAAAGGGAACGAATTGCCCGTTCCCGAGTCTGTCCGATGCCATGCACCACGCCGCCGTCATTGCCCAATTGCGCGCCCGGATCGCCGAGGTCGAAGGGGTTGCTGCGCGCCGTGAATCGCTGCCGTTCGGCATCGAGGCGATCGACTCGCGCCTGCCGGGCGGCGGCCTGATCGCAGGCGCCCTGCACGAGGTCGCGGGCAGCGCCGATCTCGCCGACGACGCCAGCGCCACGATCTTCCTCGCCGGCATCCTTGCCCGGCTGGAGGGGCCGGTGCTCTGGTGCCTGCGCTGGCGTGACCTTTTTGCTCCTGCGTTGCATCTCGCCGGGCTCCATCCCGATCGGGTGATCCACGTCGAGGCGGGCAGCGACACCAACGTGCTGCTGGCGATGGAGGAATGCCTGCGCCATGCCGGGCTCGCCGGGGTGGTCGGCGAGATCACCAAATACTCGACGACCGCCTCGAAGCGGCTTCAGCTCGCCGCCGAGGCGTCGGGGGTCCCGGCCTTTGTCTTCCGGCGCGCGGCCAGGATCGACGCATCGGTCGAAGGGACTGCCGCGGTGACGCGTTGGCGGATCGCCGCCGCACCCAGCGAGGCACTCGACGTTCCAAGCCTGGGCAGGCCGCGCTGGCAGGTCGTGCTCGAACGGGCGCGCGGCGGCGATCCGCATGAATGGCTGGTGGAGGGATGCGATGCGCAGGGTCGTATCGGTCTATCTGCCGCACTGGTCGACCGACCGGTTGCGGCGGACGACCGTCAAGCCGCCGCCTGACGCGAGCCCTGACCACTCGGTCCGCGCGCCGCTCGTCACCGCGGTGGCGGAACATGGTCGGCGCATCGTCGCGGCGGTCGATCAGGACGCGCGTTCGCTCGGAATCACCCTCGGCATGACGGTCACCAAGGCGCGGTCGTTTGTCCCCGCGCTCGAGGTGATCGACGCCGATCCCGAGGCCGACCTGGCAGGCCTTCGCCGCATCGCGCTGTGGGCAGGCCAGCGCTACGCGCCGATCGTCGCCCCCGATCCGCCGCAGGGGCTGTGGCTCGACGTGACAGGCTGCGCTGCCCTGTTCCACACCGAGCGCGCGCTGGTGAAGGACCTCCATCGGCGCCTCGCCGCGTTCGGCCTGACCGTGCAGATCGCCATAGCGGATACCGCGGGCTGCGCTCATGCCGTTGCGCGCCACGTCCCGGCGGGCCGGCCGGTCACGATCGAGCCCGGCAAACACCGGGCCGCGCTCGCCTTGCTGCCGGTGCGCGCCTTGCGGCTCGAGCCCGGGGTCGTGGACGCGCTGCGCAAGCTCGGCTTCGAGCGGATCGAGCAGTTGCTCGGCGCGCCGCGTGCCCCTCTCGCCAAGCGCTTCGGGCACAGCCTGTTCCGGCGTCTCGACCAGGCGCTGGGGAATATTCCGGAACCGATCGAGGCCTTGTTCCCCCAAGCCGTGCCGCACACGCGGCGCGGGTTCGTCGAACCGATCCTGACCGCGGAGGCGTTCGCGCACGTCATCGGCGACCTGGCCGCAGACCTCGCGCACCAGCTCACCGCGCTCGGCAAGGGCGCGCGCCGGCTAGACTGTCATTTCCACCGCGTCGACGGCGTCGCGCAGGCGATCCGGGTCGGCACGGCGACACCGTCGCGCGACCCGCGCCATCTCGCCAAATTGCTCTGCGCGCGGATCGAGGATGTGGATCCGGGTCTCGGGGTGGAGGCGATGACCCTGGTCGCCCCGCTGATCGAATCCCTGCAGCACCGGCAAGGCGAGGGCCTCGAAAGCGTCGCGCGCCGCGGGCCCAATCTCCCCGCTCTGGTCGACACGCTGGCCAATCGCTTCGGGCAAAGGCGCCTCTACCGCAGCGCGCCGCAGGCAAGCGCGATGCCCGAGCGATCGGTGGTCCATGCGGCGGCGCTCGGGGCTGCCGGTGGCGCGGCATGGAACGGCGACCTGCCGCGGCCGTCGCGCATGTTGTCGCCGCCCGAAACGATAGACGTCACCGCCATGCTCCCCGACCATCCGCCGGCGATGTTCGTCTGGCGGGGCAAGCGCTTCCGCGTGGCGCGCGCCGACGGCCCCGAACGGCTCCACGGCGAATGGTGGCGCGAGCGCGGGGTCGAGGCTGACCGGCCCTATGTGGTGCGCGACTATTTCCAAGTCGAGACGATGACCGGCGGCCGCTACTGGATCTTCCGTCTCGGCGACGGCGAAAATCCCGCGACCGGCCCGATGCGTTGGTTCCTGCACGGCGCCTTCGCATGATGTCGCTAGCACCCCGGGGGCGGGAGGCATGACCGCGACGACCGGCGACGCTGCGGCGCGCTATGTCGAACTGCAGATCACCAGCCATTTCAGCTTCCTGCGCGGCGCCTCCTCGCCCGAGGAACTGTTCGCGGCGGCGGCATTGCTTGGCCTGCCCGCGCTCGGGGTGGTCGACCGAAACTCCGTCGCGGGGATCGTGCGCGCCTGGGACGCAGAGCGGACCACGGGCGTGCGCGCGATCGTCGGCACCCGGCTCGATCTCGTCGATGGCAGCGCGCTGCTCGTCTATCCCAGCGACCGCACCGCTTATGGCCGCATGTGCCGGCTGCTCAGCATCGGCAAGGGCCGGGCGGGGAAGGGCGCCTGCCACCTCGACTGGTCCGACGTCGAGGACTGGAACGACGGGCTGATCGCGCTGCTGGCGCCCGACCGCGCCGATGCGACGACCGAGGCCGCGCTGTCGCGCACCGCCCGGATCTTCGGAGACCGCGCCTATCTCGCGCTGTCGATCCGGCGCCAGCCGCGCGACGCGGTGCGGCTGCGCGACCTGGCCGCGATGGCGGCGGCGGTGCGTATGCCGACGGTCGCGACCGGCGATGTGCTCTACCACGGCCCCGAGCGCCGGCTGCTCCAGGACGTGGTCACCTGCATCCGTGAGAAATGCACGATCGACGCGCTGGGCGACCGGCGTGAGCGCATCGCCGACCGGCACCTCAAGCCTGCGGAGGAGATGGAGCGGCTGTTCCGCCGCTACCTCAAGGACACAGGGCCGGTCGCACGCAGCGTCGAGTTCGCCGCGCGCTGCACCTTCAGCCTCGCTGAGCTCAAATACCAATATCCCGACGAAGTCGCCGTGCCGGGCCGCACGCCGCAGCAGGAGCTCGAACGGCTGACCTGGGAGAAGGCGCCGCTGCGCTATCCCGAGGGGGTCAGCGACGCGGTGCGCACCCAGCTCGAGCACGAGCTCAGGCTGATCGGCCAGCTCGATTATGCGCCCTATTTCCTGACCGTCCACGCGATCGTCGCCGAGGCGCGGCGGCGCGAGATCCTCTGCCAGGGGCGCGGCTCGGCGGCGAACAGTGCGGTCTGCTATGTCCTCGGCGTCACCTCGATCGATCCGGTCCGCTCGGAATTGCTGTTCGAGCGCTTCGTCTCGGCCGAGCGAAGAGAACCGCCCGATATCGATGTCGATTTCGAGCATGAGCGGCGCGAGGAGGTGATCCAGTGGATCTACGAGACCTATGGCCGCGATCGCAGCGCCCTGACGGCGGTCGTGACCCGTTACCGCGCCCGCGGCGCGGTGCGCGAGGTCGGCAAGGCGCTGGGCCTCAGCGAGGACATGACCGCCGGTCTCGCCTCATCGGTCTGGGGCTTCAGCCGCGAGGGCGTCGAGGAGAAACATGCCGAGGAATTGAACCTCGATCTCGGCGATCGACGCCTGGCGCTGACGCTTGAGCTCGCCAAGCAGCTGATCAACACCCCGCGGCACCTGTCGCAGCATCCCGGCGGGTTCGTGCTGACCCGCGACCGGCTCGACGAACTGGTGCCGATCGAGCCCGCAGCGATGGACGATCGCCAGGTCATCGAGTGGGACAAGGACGATATCGACGCGCTCGGCTTCATGAAGGTCGATGTGCTGGGCTTGGGCATGCTGAGCTGCATGCGCGGCGCGTTCGAACTGCTCGAGAAGGACAAAGGCCTAAGCCTCGACCTGGCGACGATCCCGGCGGAGGATCCGGCGACCTATGCAATGATCCGCAAGGCGGACACGCTCGGCGTCTTCCAGATCGAGAGCCGCGCGCAGATGGCGTCACTGCCGCTGATGGGGCCGAAGACCTTCTACGATCTCGTCATCCAGGTCGCGATCGTCCGCCCGGGCCCGATCCAGGGCGACATGGTCCATCCCTATCGCCGGCGGCGGGCCGGGCTAGAAGAGGTGACCTATCCGACTCCCGAGCTGCGCCGCGTGCTGGAGAAGACGCTGGGGGTGCCGTTGTTCCAGGAGCAGGCGATGCGCGTCGCCATCGAATGCGCCGGGTTCACCCCGAGCGAGGCGGACCTGTTGCGCCGCGCGATGGCGACGTTCAAGCTGACCGGCGGCGTCAGCCATTTCCGGGACAAGCTGATCGAAGGGATGGTCGCACGCGGCTATGAGCGGGCGTTCGCGGAGAAGACCTTCAAGCAGATCGAGGGGTTCGGCTCTTACGGCTTTCCCGAGAGCCATGCCGCCAGCTTCGCGCTGATCGCCTATGCTTCCTCCTGGATAAAATGCCATCACCCGGACGCGTTTTGTGCGGCGCTGCTTAATGCCCAGCCGATGGGATTCTATGCGCCCGCCCAGATCGTTCGCGATGCCCGGGCGCATGGCGTGGAGGTCCGGCCGATCGACGTCAACGCCAGCCGCTGGGACTGCACGCTCGAAGAGACGGGCGGGCGCTACAAGGCGGTCCGCCTGGGGCTGCGCATGGTGCGCGACCTGTCGAATGCCGATGCCGCCGCCATCGTCGCGGCTCGCAGCGACCCGCCCTATGCGTCGGTCGAAGAAATCCAGCGCCGCGCGGGGGTGGGTCGGGCCGCGCTCGACCGGATCGGCGATGCCGACGGGTTCTGCTCGCTGGCGCTGAGCCGGCGCGCGGGGCTGTGGGAGGTAAAGGGACTGGGCGAGGCGGCGCTGCCGCTGTTTGCGGCTGCGGACGCGCGCGACGGCAAGCTGCGCCGGGAAGCGATCGAGCCGCAGGTCATGCTTGCGCCGATGGGGGAGGGCGCCGAGGTCGTCGAGGACTATCGTGCCTCCGGCCTGTCGCTGCGCGCCCATCCGCTCGCCTTCCTGCGCGATGAGCTCAAGGCGAAGCGGTTCGTGCCGTGCGAGGCGCTGCGCACGATCCGCGACGGCCGCTATGTCGAGCTCGCCGGCATCGTGCTCGTTCGCCAGAAGCCGGGCTCCGCCAAGGGCGTCATGTTCATCACGCTCGAGGACGAGACCGACGTCGCCAATCTCGTCGTCTGGACCAGGACGTTCGAGGCCAATCGTCGCACGGTACTCGGCGCGTCGATGATGGGCGTGCGCGGCCAGGTCCAGCGTGAGGGCGAGGTCATCCATGTCATCGCCCATCGGCTCGACGATCTGTCCGGTATGCTCGCCAGCGTCGGTAGGCGGGCCGATGTCGCCGATATCTACCGGGTCAGCCGCGCCGATGTGGTCAAGAACGGCATGGGACCCGATCCGCGCGATCCGAGCGAGCGGCCGCTGGGCAAGGCGGCGCGGAACATCTTCATTCCGAATCTGCGGTTGGGGTCGGGGATCATTCCCGGGCAGCCGGTCGAGGGCATCAAGGTGAAGGCGAGGGATTTCAGATAATCCGCCTCGCCAAGGTCGGGTGCACGGGGTTGGCGCGTCACAGAGTATTTGTACTCCATGCCGAGCTCCGTGTGGTGCTAGTGTAATGAGGCGTAGGATTTCCCGCGGCCACTCGCTATCCAAGCCTTTCTTGCAGCATAAGAAGCATGGCAAAACCAGGGGGGCTATTCATGATCCGGTCGATCCATCCTTTTCCTGCGCGGATGGCGCCGGAACTCGCGCTCGAGCGTCTAAGCAACCTCCAGGGCTCTAGTATAGTGCTCGACCCAATGGCGGGTTCGGGCACCGTGCTCAGGCAGGCAGGCGACCTCGGTCATCGGGCAATCGGTTTCGACATGGATCCACTGGCCGTACTCATGACGCGCGTCTGGACAACCCCAGTAAACGATAGCTTGGTTACGAAGATCGCTGATGAAGTCACGAAGCGGGTCGGTGACCTCGCTCCTGCGGACGCGGCACTGCCGTGGATGGATGAGGATCAAGAGACAAAGGATTTCATCGACTTCTGGTTCGCACAACCACAGAAAAGCGATCTTCGCCGCATCGCTCATGTCCTAGATGCTGTTGGCCACGAAAAAATAGATCCCGAGGAAAAGCTTGCGGTCGATCTACTACGGATCGCTCTCAGTCGCCTCATCATTACGAAAGACAAAGGCGCATCGCTCGCTAGGGACGTCTCCCACAGCCGTCCGCATCGCGTCGCCGATGCTGTTGATTTCGAAGTGCTGCCGATGTTCGCGCGTTCGATAAAGGCAGTGCGGAAGCGCCTCGTGGACGCGCCGCCGCCAGGCGGCACTGCTGTTGGCCTCGGCGACGCTCGCAGTCTCAATGGGATCGAGGACGCCAGCATAGACGCGGTCTTGACCTCGCCCCCGTATCTCAACGCGATTGATTATATGCGCGGACATCGCCTGTCTTTGGTCTGGTTAGGTCATAGACTAGGCGACCTTCGTACGATTCGTTCCACGAGCATCGGAGCAGAGCGCGCCCCTGACAAACCCGATGACGCCGAAGTACATGGCGCGATGCGGGCCTCAATGGGCGAGATAGATCTGCTGCCGCGCAATTTCGGGGCGATGATCGATCGCTACGTCCAAGATATCAGGCGGATGGTTGATGAGATCGCGCGGGTCCTAAAGGCAGGCGCCAAGGCTACTTTCGTTATGGGGAATAGCTGCCTGCGTGGCGTGTTCGTGCGCAATTCGGAAGCCGTTGCCACTGCCGCCAGGTTTGCCGGTCTCTGCCTTGTTTCTGAGGACGTTCGACCGTTGCCGGTTCAGAGCCGCTACTTGCCTATGACCAGTGCGCCGCTCGGCAAAAGGATGCGAACTGAGACAATTTTGACCTTTTCGCGAGCCTGATCAGAGAGCTGTTGTTGCCTCGGCGTCAGCAGGCTCTTCCCTCGGGTACGCGATCGCATCATCCTCGGTGGCGGCGAGAGCTCTCTCCCACATCGAGTGAACGAGCGCCTCATCGCAGCGAACGCGCTCGAACATCGTCCTTTCAGCAACAAGCAGCCGCAACAGCAACTGCTCCATAGCATAGGCAGTGTCTTGCGAAGACCAGCGAGCGCTGCGAACGAGCAGCCAACCGCCGTCAATGATTTCGGTTGGGATATGTTGATTCACATGGTCGAGTCGCACGCGCACATCGGCCGCATAACCGATTTTCCAGACATCACTGCTGCCGAAGCGAAAAAGATAGGTTGATGCTGGCCCGTCCTTCCGCCTGAGTGTAACCTCATAGCGTGATGGCCTCGGTCCGATAGTAGGACCCGGCGCTCGAGATTGCGCTTCTGCTCCCGGCAGCTTTTGCCTCTCGCGGCTCCGATCTATGTGGGCCGCGCGTCTCCGCTCCCGCTCGCGCCGGTTGTCGCCGATAATCCTGATGGCATCTTTAGCGGTAAGGTTGCGTGCGGTTGCGGGATCGACAAGATTCCAAGCCCCGGGAGTCCGATGAAGTATGCCGCCGTCAGCGAGCTCCTGGCGCGCAAAGCGCACCGCATTTTCGTAATGCAATCGCTCCGCGACGTGATCCCCAAGCGCCCTAAATCGCCGCCCGCCACTAGCTTCGATCGCAGCGTAGATCTCCCGCGGCGGTGCCGAGCCGCCCAAGGCGGCAAGGGCACGGATAATCGCCAACATATAGGAAGGACGTGTCGGATCGGTGGCGGAAGCGGCCATAGTTCAGCTCTCAAGTCGCAGCTTTGCAGTGGAAGGGTGAATTTGCGTCATGATTGGACGCCGCATGTGGGTGAGGCTCACCACGGCCTGACCGGGCTGCAGCGATGCGAGCGAGCGCCACATATTCTGGTCGATAGCGGGGATTGTCCGGCGGAGACGGCCGACAACACTCTCGTCCTGGATCTTATGCAGAATCCAGTTATTTATGAGCGCCATCACCTCGTCGGGAAGGTTCTGCGGAAGTTGGGTAACGAACGTTAACCCGAGCCACCGTTTTCGCCCGCGCTTCGCGATGCGGGACACCTGCTCGTAGAGCGTCGGCATCTGCCGGATACGACCCGACGACAAGAACTCATGGGCTTCCTCAATGATGAGGTTCACCGGCGTTGGCGCTTCACCCTTTGCGCTCGCCCTTTCATACGCTTGTTCCTGCTCGGTTTGAAGCTGGCGGAGAACCTGGGCGATCGCGAGATTGCGAAGAACAGGGCTATCTAGGTCAGAAAGGTCGATGATCGTGATCCGTCCAGGCTTCAGCATTGCCGCGACATCAAGGTGAGAAGCATCAGCGCGGTCGAAGATCTTCAGCCTTTTGATTCTCCAGAGCAGGCTCGCCACCTTGAGCCAGCTAGATGGAACCTTCTCCAGTTCATTGCTTTCAATTATTGTCTTAAGCTTTTCCCGCGCGCCATCCTTGTTTCGCAACAGAACCTCGCTTTCCCATCGAGAGGTTTCGCCCTTCCTGACGTGAGAGATGCAGGCGGAAACCACGTCGATCATGAGAGCTAGCGTCATCCGGGGATATCCGGATTCCATCTCATCCCACTCGAGTGCGGCCTGTTCGGACGCGGCATCCTTCTTAATGGGGAAGATGCCAAGGTCTGAGAGAAGTCTTCGTGCGATGTCGTAAGCGGCGAGAAATCGGCCTTGCTGCGCATCGTTAAGTTGAAGAATTTCGATTGCCGTCCAAGGCGAAATAGCGCTGAAATCGAGCGCAAATTCACTTTGTGACGGGTGGCCAGGATTGCTTGGCTCGCGTCCGACAAGAGTCAGTACATGGGTGTCGTTGACCCCCTGCACGGGTAAGCCTAATCCATCAGCGAGCGCGAGCATGTCCGCGTCGCCCGTCACCTCGTGCATCGTCGTATACTCGCCCTCGGTGTCGAGCAAGATTACGGCTGCACCTTCGGCCGCGAGTCCTGCTGCGTAGTTCGTTATCGTGGTCGACTTCCCTCCGCCCGTTGTCCCGAGCACGCCGGTATGCCGGTAGAGCACTGCCTTCTTGTGCACAGGTATGAGGACCTCGACACTCTCATGACCCATGACCCGCCCGATAGCGAAATCTCCCTCGAGCCCAAGGATTTGCGCCATCTCGTTGTCGTCAACGAGAAAGACTGGAGAATTGGGCATCGGACGGCGGTTCGCTGGGCCGATCCGAGACTTCACTTCCTCGCCGAGCAGTTGCACGCCGAGGCGGCCATGATGGCCTGGCATCCCGAAGGCTCCGTTGACCTGAGCGATCACCATTGCCGTCGATTCAGCGCTGATGCCATCCGGGTCGTAGAACGGACCTGTTGATACGGTGCCGACATAGCGCCGGCCGTCCGGGAAGCTCTCGATCCTGAGGAGCGCTTGCGATGTCACCGAATGGATTTTGTCAGGCGGCATTACCACTGTAATATTGCCATCGCTGGATCCCGGTGTGTCGAAGAGTGTGCGGCCGAACGAGCCTTCATACTCTTTTGGCGGCTTCTTTTCCCCGCCGGCCGCGAGCGAGGTTTCCATCAGCCCGACGACGGCGCGACGGGTCGCTGCCTGACGGTCGACGAGATTGCTAGCAGCAGGTTGATTGTCTTCGGTTATGTCGGTCATTCGCTGCTCCTGGTAATACCTGTCAGCCCCGCATGCGGGACATGGCTGCCGCTGCCGGCTTAAAGATGGCGTCGGAAGGGAACATTTCGCGGCAGATACCCCCTGCAAGCTCAAGTAGCATGGGGTACCCGCGCGCCTCGACGAGTACGGCGTCAGCCATCGCGACAATTGCAGCCTCACTCGCGTGTTCGGCATGCGCGTAGAATACTTGGCTCGGCGAATGCGGGGAAACGCGGAACACCCCGGCGACAAGTTTGCCGCTCGCTTCTGCCTGGAACTCCTGCAACATCTCAAGAGCTTTTCGATATCGGCCGGTGCCATAATGGCCTTGCGTGATGACGCCCTCCATGTACGCGTTCAGGTCGTCAACGACCGCATATTCCAGCGGCAACAGGGCGCTTCCGATCGTCTGGATTACCCGGTCGGTCGAGCGACGTGGCACATAGACGAAACGCTTATGCTCAAGCAGCAACTCGCGGAACAGCGGGACCGAAAGCTCAATGAGCTCAGGCATACCTGCGCCGGTCAGGAGTTCCTTCGGTAACGGATGGCCGTGCCCAATCCGCCATGGCGCTTCGGCCTTCTTTACGAGCACGGCGAGTTCGGCATTGGCCATGAGGCCGCGTCTAAGCATGTCCGAGACGCCCCCCTCTTCGGCATCTGCGGTGGCCTTACGCTTCTCAAGGAGAGCCAGTGTCCGGTCGAGCTGATTCTCACCCGAGACCATAAGGTCCTTCTGGAAGATGCGATGTCCCCACGTACCATTGTCACCAAGATAGGAGGCAAGCGCGATTGCTGTCTGGAAGATCGTCATCGGCAGCGTTTGGTGAACGACCGACGCGCCATCTACGGCTTGCACATGACCTGAGAAGAGTAACTTCTGCTGGACCGACCGTAGATCCTTAAGTTCAATCTCATGGACGCCTGCGTCAGGCGGCGCGCCAACGCGTCTCGCGAGGAGCGGAAAAGCCTGTTGTCGAATGTCGCGTCGCGCGTCCATTTCGCGAACCTGCGCCAGCACGATCTCGTTCTGTAGCCTTTCGAACTGTTCCGCCATACGATGCGCGGGATCCCAACTATCGATGTCGAGCGTGTCTTCGATCCGCTCGCCTGTCGCTTCGGCATAGCTGCGCCCGGCGGCCGATGCGGCTACACCTGCTGGCGCGCCCACCTTCTTCCTGTCGATTGTTGGATCTGCCACGAGCGAACACTCCGTCGTTTCCGTTATATATGCCGATCAGCCGCATTCTCGGACGCGGCAGCGCGAAGTAGGTCAATGAGCGAGGGACGATTGCGCGACGCCGCCGCGACAATGCGTGGTGCGTGGCGCCTTGCGTCCGCGTGAGAGAGACCGAACTCCTCTGCAAGGCAACGCGTGACAGCCACGCGTTCGACTGTACCAGTGCGGTCAATTGTTCGCGCGATCACCGGGCCGATTGGAGCAAGCGCTAAGAAAGCTGCTTCGTCGGCTTCGTACTCCATGGCCTCGGCCGCAGCGTTCAGGGGGACACCATCTTCCCGCTCCATCACATCAGTGAAGGTACCAAGTCTGCAATCCGCGAGGATTCCGGCGAGTCGTTCTTCAGGCACCGGCTCGCGCTGCCCATCGAGCACCTCAACGATGCCGGCGCCAAGCCGCGCGATCGCGAGTTCACGGCGATTCAGATAATGCCCGACAAAATGCGCAAGCTCATGTCCTCCCGCAAAGCGAACTTGATCGGCATCATCCTCATCAAGGAAGATCATGCCACTTCCTGCATGGGCCACAAGACAGCCGCGGAGCCTGCGCTTCTTAAGAAAGCGCAGGTCGCGCCCGATAGCGGTCGCGACGGTATCGACGACATCGTAGGTCGTCAGGCGGGCGCGAGTGATGATTGACACAGGTAGTGTAAATGGTGCGATCGCTGTCAGGTCGCGTGGAAAACCGGGGCCGAACTTGTCGGCCCCGATGGTCATCCGTGCGGCGATAGCGGCAGCGTCAAAGCCCATTAGTCGCGCTCTTCGTCGCCTTCGTTGTCAAGCGCCGCCATCAGCATCTCGCCGTCGTCATTTGCGGATGCGAACGCGCCCGCACTGTCAGCGAAGCGCAGGATGTTGACAAGCGCGAGTGGATTTACGCCGAGTTCGGCCCCCAGTCCCATCGCCGCCTCGGCGAGCGAGGACGTCACCGGTCGCGGCGTCACAGCGAGCCTCCACAACGCGAAGTCGTCGCAGCGCAGTTCCACAAGCAACGAGCGACCGGGATTAGCGTTTTCCCATAGCGCGAGCGCGTTACCAACGAATTCGGGCCGCTGCCGCGCCGCCTGGGCCATCTTCTGGCCAAGCCGCTCGGTCTCCGCGTCATGATTGTGGCCCATCCTTACCTCCATCATATGTCGTTCCTTCCAGCTATCCGACGTGCGCGACCTCTTATGCGCTCGACACGCCTTGCAGCGGCCGCGAGACCCGCGCTGTCGATTTTGAGACCAATAGCTTTTGCAACTGCCACCTCCGTGTGTGCACCGACTTTAATCAGCGCCACGATCTCTGCATCTCCGGGGTCCTTCACGAGTTCTCCGCCGAAACGGTCCCAGTCCAAGCGGTCCAATGCTTTCTCCTCGCCTTCCTCCTCCGCGCGCTCTCGTTCAGCGTGCTCTTCAACCGAATAATTGGTTTCGAGCTGGGTGCGGCGTTGATTGCCGCGCCGTACGGTCATTGCTTTTCCTTTGGCGACCGCGGCGAGATAGGTGACGAGACTGCCACGTTTCGAGTTATACCTGCCCGGGTCGACCAAGTAGTCGAAAAGGGCATCGAAGCAGGCCTGTTCAATATCCTGGCAATCGGACAGGCCGGCGATATCGCGGGTGACGATGGCGACAAGCGGCGCGAGCGTCCGCTCAACAATTTTCGGGCTGGCACGCAGATCGCCCGCCAAGAGCCGGCCATGAAGGCTAAGCAATTCATCCTGGTTCGACATGTTCGTCCTCATTCCCACGGGCCAGCTCGCCCAGCTGCTTCGATTCCTGACTCGCTCCCCTTCCCATTTGCCGCCCGCGGCGGCTTTCTGGACGCCGGCGACGCGATTTCTAAGGCACTCGACCTGAAAGCATGGGCGATCGGCAAAGATGTGTATTTAGCGCAGCAGGTTTTTGGCCTCATAACCAGCGGCCCACCCTCTCATGTC
>Ga0255338_1004495_pt1 | contig 14351 bp, 12 predicted proteins | sample MeOH1_35cm_T4_19_FD_203715 | JGI IMG/M metagenome (GOLD analysis project Ga0255338, IMG submission 203715) | Sandy soil microbial communities from University of British Columbia, Vancouver, Canada - MeOH1_35cm_T4_195 | ecosystem: Engineered > Artificial ecosystem > Sand microcosm > Unclassified ...
GTGTCCGGGCAGCCGGTGAGGTAGCCGATCACCTTCTTGTCGACGACCGCGACCCAGGTCCAGTCCGGGCGCAGCTCGCGGTAGGGGCCGATCCAGTGCTCGCCGAAGGCCTCGCGCTCGTCGTCGTCGACGGGGCGGCCCTGGCGCCCCGTGTCCGCGCACAGGTCCTTGATCGCCACCCAGTCGGGCGGGCCCGCGCGGCGGATCGTCGGGGTCATCATCGCGGGAACAGCTTCTCGGCGATGAAGGCCGGCCCCACCAGCGCGTGCGCCAGGTTGTCGAGCAAGGCGGGCCGGTTCTTCTCGTGGACCGCGTGGCCGTAGATCTGGAACAGCCAGCCGGCGACGAACGCCGCGAGCGCGGCCCGCAGCGGCGTGAACGCGCCGACGGCCGCACACAGGGCGATGAAGGCCGTCATGATCCAGCCTATGCGCCGGTTCCACAGGAAGTAGACCGGCAGGACCAAAGCGGCGAGCGGGAACAGGGACCCGATCTGCGTCCACCTCACGATCGCGAACACGATCAGCGGGATTCCGATCATGTGCGAACGGCGGTTGCCCTCGGTCCGATGGGACGCGGCGTAATCGGCCGAGAGGCGGGCGTAGTCGAGCATCGCTAGACGCAGGCCGCCAAGGTCTTCTCGAGGCGGCTCTCGAGGTCCTTGGCCGCCGACGGTTCCTTTATGCCCGCGATATTGATACGCACGTTCTCCGCCGCGCATAGCGCCGCCGCCTTGAGCAGATGGATCGCGCAGTTGATGTCAGAGACGACCGCCGGGCTCGCCAGCGGCACGGCGGCCTTGGCCGTGGCGAGCGCGCCGGCCGCGATCTGAGCGGTCCTCAGGGGCACCTCGGCCGCGTGCTTGAGCTCGGCCTGGATCCGCGCCGGGCGGGAGGCGTCGTCCTTGGGCAAGGACATCGCCGCCATGAAGCGGTCGAAGGCGGCGGCGTCGTCCGCCGCGAGCGTGTCGAAGGTGGCCCGCATCTCGCCCAAGGTCTTGTGCGCGGCCGTCAGCGCCGGGCGCTTGGCCTCGTCGAGCTTCTTCGACTTCAAGGTGATGCCGAGCGCCATCTCGCCCAGGCCGCAGCCCATCGCGCCGGACACCGCCGCCGCCGAGCCGCCTCCGGGGGTGGCGTCGGTGTTGGACAGGGCCTCGGCGACGATGCGCCCCGCCGCCATCCAGTCCGTCGCCCCGCCCAGAGCGCCGACGGCCTCCAGGCGGTTTTCAAGAATTTGGATGTCTGGGTTAAAATTCTCGAGCTGGAGCGTCTCGATCGCGAAGTCCACCAAAGCCTGGCGCGGGAGGAGCCCGACGATCTCGGTGCTCTTGACCCGGGCCTTGTGCTCCTCGGCCAAGGTCATCGCCGTGCCGAGCACCTTCGCCATCGAGCTCTTCTTGTAATCGGTCAGGACGGTCGAGATCTGCACCTGCTTGCGCGCGGCGAGGTCGATCTCCTTGCCGCGCACCGCGGGGAGGCCCCCTCCGGAGGCGCGCAGGCGCTTGGCGATGTCCTTGCCGGCGGCCATGTCGTGCGTGTCGAGGTTGAGGTTGAAATTGACGATCTGCTGGCGGGCCCCGACCGCGACGGCGCCGGCGGTCGGGTGGATGGCGTTGGGCCCGAAGTCGGGCGTGCGGGTCTCGTCCTTGCCGATGAGGTCCTTGAGGCCCTCGAACTGGCCCTTGCGCACGTTGGCCAGGTCCTTGCGCTCCGGCCGCCGGGCGGCGTGGTCGTAAAGATAGGTCGGGATCTTGAGCTCGCCGCCGACGCGCGCCGCCAGCTTCTCGGCGAGCTTCACGCAGTCCTCGATCGTCACGCCGGCGACGGGGATGAACGGGATCACGTCGACCGCCCCCATGCGCGGATGCTCTCCCTTGTGCGTATTGAGGTCGATGAGCTCCATGGCCGTCTTCGCCACGCGGAAGCACGCCTCGACGCACGCGTCCGGCGCCCCCACGAAGGACAGGACGCAGCGGTGATGGTCCGCGTCCGTCTCCACGTCGAGGATGGTGACCCCGGCCGACTTCGCCGCGTCCACGACCTTCTGCACCTTGACCTTATCCCGTCCTTCCGAGAAATTGGGCACGCATTCCACAAGCTTCATATCAGCGCTCCTATTTTGGTGCCTGGCATTCCACTTTTTCACTTTGGCTGCAAAGTGAAAAAGTGGAATGCCAGGCACCGTCTAATATTTCAACACCAACGTTTTGGGTTCCGTAAAATCTTCCATCGCGTAGCGGACGCCTTCGCGGCCGATGCCGGAGTCCTTCATGCCGCCGTAGGGCATCGCGTCGGAGCGGAAGGTCGGGATGTCGTTGACGATCAGGCCGCCGACGGGCAGGCGGTCGAAGGCGCGCTGGATGAAGGCGAGGTCGTTGGTGAAGATGCCGGCCTGCAGGCCGAAGCGCGTGTTCGCCATGCGCTCGAGGGCCTCCTCGCGGCTGTCCACGGCGTCCAAGGTCGCGACGGGGCCGAAGGCCTCCTCGCAGGACAGGCGGCAGTCGGCGGGCACGCCCTCGAGCAAAGACGGAGGGATGACCTTGCCCTGGCGGGGGCCGCCGGTCCAGAGCTTGGCGCCCTTGGCGACGGCCTCCTTGAGCCACTCCTCGACGCGGATGGCGGTCTTCTCGTCGATGAGCGGGCCGATGTCGGTCTTCTCGTCGGCGGGGTCTCCGATGACGAGGAGCTTGATGTTCTCGACGAGCAGGCGCCGGAACTCGGCGTGGACCTCCTTCTCGACGAAGATGCGCTGCACCGAGATGCAGACCTGGCCGGAGTAGTAGAAGGCGCCCCACGCGCAGCGCGCGGCCGCCCAGGGCAGGTCGGCGTCCTTGCCGACGAAGACGGCGGCGTTGCCGCCGAGCTCGAGGCAGGCGTGGGCCTTCACGGCGAGCGTCTTGAGCTTCCAGCCCACGGGAACCGAGCCGGTGAAAGAGAAGATGCGGAAGCGCTCGTCGGAGACGAGGGCCTCGGCCGCGGGCAGGGGGCCGCCGACGACGATGGCGGCCTCGGCGGGCCAGCCGGCGTCGACGAGCAGGCCGATCAGCTTCTCCGCCGTCTTCGGGCAGCGGGGATCGGGCTTGAGCACGAAGGGAAGGCCGACGGCGACGGCCGGGGCCACCTTGTGCGCGACGAGGTTCAAGGGGAAGTTGAACGGCGTGATGAACATGGCCGGGCCGCGCGGCACGCGCTTGACGATGGCGTACCGGCCCTCAGAGCTCGCGTCCAGGTCCAGAGGCAGCATCTCGCCGACGACGCGCCTGGCTTCCTCGCCGGCCCAGCGCAGCGTGAAGACGGCGCGCCCGGCCTCGCGGCGGGCTTCCTTGAGCGGCTTGCCGACCTCGGCGCAGATCAGGCGGGCGAAATCCTCGGCCTGGGCCTCGAGCGCCTCGGCCGCCTTGAGGAGGATCTTGGCGCGGGCGTGGGAGGGCATCGCCGCCTTCCCGGCCGCGGCGGCGCAGCGCGCGGCCACGGCGGCCGCGGATTTCTCGTCGGTCAGCTCAACTCGAACCATGTCAGCCATGTTTTTATGTCCCTGAAGTCCTTCGCCAGATGATCCGGCTTCGAATCCTTGAGCGCCTTCCAGTCGGCGTAGCCGGTGCCGACGCCGACGGTCCTGTAGCCCGCCCTGCGTCCCGCCAGCACGTCGAAAGGGGTGTCGCCGATGACATACACATCCTTTGCCGTGAAGCTCGCGTGCGCCAGCTTTTTGGCTCGGACGACGGCTTTTCTCAGCAGGGCGTGGCGATGGAAGGCGTCCGAGCCGTAGCCGCCGAACAGGAAATAGGCGTTGAAGCCGGAGGGCTCCAATTTGATCCGGGCCCCCTTCTCCATGTTGCCCGTTCCCAGGCCGAGGAGGACGCGTTTGTCTCGGCTCAGATGCTTGAGGAGCACCTTCAAGCCCGGCGGGATGTGGTAGGTCCGGCTGCGGATCGCGGATTTAACGTAGTACGGCAAAAAATGGAGGTACTCCTGATGGAGCCGTTCGACGGCCGCGGGGGTCGGCTTCCTGCCCGTGGCGAAACGGTAGGTCTGGGCGAAATTATAGAGGTCGGTCCGGCCCGCCAACGACAGCTCGGAGCAGGCGTTCTTCTTGCCATAGAGCCTCAATGCCGCGCGATTGAGCGCCTTGCGCCCGGCGCCGCCGCCGCGGATCAAGGTCCCGTCGATATCGAAGAGCAAAACCTTCAACTTGCCTTCCACGCGATCTCGCCGCGCTTCATGACCCAGCGCGTCCTTGGCGCGCCGAACCAGTAGGCGAGCTCGCGGTGGTCCGAAGCGTCGAAGCAGGCGATGTCGGCGATCTTGCCGGGCTCCAAAGAGCCGTGGCTGGCGCCCAGGCCGAGCGCGTGCGCGCCGTTGATCGTCGACGAGACGAGCGCCTCCGCCGGGCTCATCTTCATCTGCGTGCAGGCGATCGAGACGATCATGCGCATGTCGAAGCACGGGCAGGTCCCCGGGTTGAAGTCGGTGGCCAAAGCCACCGCCGCCCCCAGGTCGAGCAGCCGCCGCGCGGGCGGATAGGGCTTGCCGAGGAAGTAGTTCGAGCCGGGCACGAGGCAGGCGACGGTGCCGGAGGCGGAGAGCGCGGGGATGTCGTCCTCGGTGACGCAGTCGAGGTGGTCGGCGGTGACGGCGCCGAGCTTGAGCGCGGCGTCGAGGCTGCCCATGCGGGAGAGCTGCTCGGCGTGGACCTTGAGCTTGAGGCCCGCCTTAGCTCCGGCCGAGGCGATGGCCCGGAGGTCGTCGAGGTCGAAGTAGCCCTGCTCGCAGAAAAGGTCCACGAACGCGGCGAGCTTCTCCTCGGCGACGCGCGGGATCATCGTCGCGCAGATCCGCTCGACGAACTCGCCTTTGCGGCCCTTGAACTCGGGCGGGACGGCGTGAGCGCCGAGGAAGGTCGGGACGATCTCGAGGGGACCGCGCGAGGAGACGGTGCGCATGACGCGCAGCAGCTTGAGCTCGTTGTCGAGGTCGAGGCCGTAGCCGGACTTGGCCTCGATCGTCGTCGTGCCGGAGGAGACGAAATCGAGGGCGCGCATCCGCAGCCCCGCCGCCAGGTCCGTCTCCTTCGAGCCGCGGACGCCGTTGACGGTGGACAGTATGCCCCCGCCCTTCTGGGCGAGCTCGGCGTAGGTCTTCCCGGCGATGCGGCCCTCGAAATCGTCGAGGCGGGGCGCGGCGAAGACGGGATGCGTGTGGGCGTCGACGAAGCCGGGCAGGAGCACGCGGCCCTCGGCGCTCAAGATCTTGGCTCCCTTGGCCAACGGGTTGGTCAGCACCACGGGCTTGGGCCCGGCCGCGACGATCTTCCCCTGGTCGATGAGCACCGCCCCGTCGCGCAGCAGGCCGAGGGTGCCCTTGTCCTTGCCCGCGCGCGGCCCGTCGGGGCCCGCCATGGTCAGGATCTCGGAGGCATTGAGGATCAAAGTCGCCACGGCGCTATTCTACGAAATGCGCCCCTGGCGCGGCGCTCCTCCGGAGGTTATACTGAGCGCGGAACACCCCCCATGTCCCGACGACTTCTCGCCGTGCTCCTCGCTCTCGCCGCGCCCTCCTGGGCCGCGGAGACCAAGGCGCCGTCGCCGTCGAAGGCGATCTCCGCCGTCGTCCGCTTCTCGGCGCCGAAGGGCTGGCGGCCCGAGGCGTATGCCAACGGCGCCGATCCCGTCTTCGCCTTCGTCTCGGGGGAGGACCGGATCGTCGTGCGGGTCTTCGGGGCCCCCGGGAGCGCCTACGCCGACCCCGCCGCCTTCCTCTCCGGCGCCGCCGCCTCGACCATGGGCCGCCCGCCCGAGAAGGCCGGGGAGGCGACCGTCACCGGCCGCCGGACGACCCTCTACCAGCGCGGCTTCCCGGTCAGCCTGGGCGACCCCCACATCCCCTCCGGCCGCCAGCAGGTGCTCGGCCGGGAGATCTTCGTGGTGCTGCCCCCCCGGAAGGGCCGATTCGCCGTGCTCTCGTATGCCCGGGAGTCCCCCGCCCCCGACCTGGAACGAACCGGGGAAAAGGCCTGGGAAGCGTTCCTAAAGACCGTGAAATCGCCCGGCCGTAAGACCTAGCCTGGAGGACCCGAGGGCCCTGGGCGGACGCGGCCATCGTCCGTACACTGTATCAGAGGAATGAGACGAAGCCTTCTGACGGCCCTTCTCCTGGCGGCCGCCGCGCTCGACGCGGCGGCGCAGCGCGTCACGCTCGAGGTCCCGCTCTCCCCTCGCCCCAGCCTCTCCGCCCCGGCGGCGACGATCTCCCCCCTCGCGCAAAGCTTCCCCCTCGCCCTGAGCCCCTGGGCCCCCGGCCTGACGGCCGCGGCGGTCCATATCCCTCATAACGCGGTCCCTATCCCCTCCCCTTCGCTGGCGCCGGTCAAGGCCGTCGCCGCGCTCCCCGCTCTTCCCGTCGCCCTCGCCCCCAAGGCCCTCGCGGCCGCCAAGCCCCGCGTCCACCCCGGCGCGAAGGTCATCGACAGCCTGCGCGAGCACGGCGCGGAATCCGGGAAGCTCGCCGACATGAAGGACGAAGCCGGCGCCGGCGCGCTGGAGCGCAATTTCATGTCGGCCGCCTCCTTGGGAGACGAGCCCGTCATCCCCCCCATCGGAGACGGGGCCATGCTCAACCCCGCCGCGGACTCGCGTCCTCTGCTGACGCGGATGCTCGAGCGCGTGCGCCTCGACGATCGCGGCCGCCCCGACGAGAAGAAGGCCCTCGAGGACAGCTTCAAGCGCCTCCTCGCCACCCCCACCGGCCGGCGCTACGCCGAGGAGTTCCTCGCCGAGGGCCTGACGGCGGTCGTGCACTTCGACGATTTCCCCGACTCCCAGCTCTACCTCGTCGACGGCCGCAAGCGCTTCTACGCCGCCCAGGCCTACACCGACTGGCGCCAGGAAGGCTACGCCGAGATCCGCCTCAACCGCCACTACGTCGACGGCGACCCCGACTTCATGCGCGAGTCGCTGCCCTCGATCATCGGCCACGAGCTCCTCGGACACGGCCTCTGGTACGGCCGCGCCGCGAAGGAGAACCTCTACCTCGCGTTCCACTACCACGAGCTCAACGAGACCTTGGCCCGCCTCGTCGGCTGGGCGATCGACCACGAGCTCGACGGGCGCTTCGAGGAGGCCGGCGCCTGGAACTACCTGTCCGATCCGGCCCACTATCTGTCAAACTTGAAGATGCGCCTGCCCTACTACGCGGTGACCTTCGGCCGGGAGGAGATGGCCGACCCGCTCGCGACCCTCCGCTCCCGCAAGGCCGCCGCCGAGCTCGAGGTCGAGCGCGCCCGCCGCAACCTGGCCTCGCAGAAGACCTGGCTGCCGGTGCTGGATCATTTCTCCCGCGACCACGGCATCCCCGCGCGGCGCTTCGAGCTTCTGCGCAAGGAGATGTCGGACCTCGAGGCCCATTACCAGAACGAGGTCGTCAACGCCGAATCCATCGTGCGCGAGGTCTCCGGCCTGATGGAACGGATCGCGGCCGAGCCCGACCACGCCTCGGAGATCTACCTGAAGGAAGCCTCGGCCCACCCGTTCTTCGGCCGCCTGAGCGCCGACACCGCGCGCCTCGGCAAGGCCTTGGAGAAGATGGCCAACGCCGCGCCCCCCGCCCCGCCCCGCCCCGCGCCGCCCCGTCCCGCCGACCAGATCACCTGGGAGGAGCTGGCCAAGATGTACCAGGACGACGTCGCCGCCGACGCCAACCGCGCCGTCAAGCACTGGCGATAATCTTGGTGCCTGACCCGCAAATTCGTTGAATTCTCCGCGCTAGCGGAAGTTCTTGAACTGGAGGTCGAGGTCGAACTTCCCGGCCTTGAGCACGCTCATCGCGGACTGGAGCTCGTCCTTGGACTTGCTCGTCACGCGCAGCTGGCCGTCCTGGATCTGGGCGTTGACCTTGAGCTTGTTCTCCTTGAGCGCGGCCTGCATCAGCTTGGCCTTGTCGGTGGGGATGCCGCTCTGGATGGTCACGTCGATGCGCGAGGTCTGGCCGAGGGCGGCCGCGGGCTTGCTCTTGGTCAGGTTCTTGATGGGCAGGCCGCGCTTGGCCATGCGGGTGAGCAGGACGTCGTAGACCTGCTCGACCTTGAACTCGTCGATCGCGCGGATGATCATCTTCTTGTCCTTCACGACGAGCTCGATCGTCGCGTTGGCGGCCTTCAGGTCGAAACGGTTCTGGATCTCCTTGATCGCGACGGCGATCACCTCGGACACCAGGTTCAGGTCCACGTCGGACACGCAGTCGAACGAATAATCGCTGGCCATATCTACCTCGCCATCGGGATTTTGAGAGACTTGTGCTTGCGCGCGAACGCCTTGGCCTGCGGGTAGCCGGCGTCGAAGTGGCGCACGACCCCGAGGCCCGGGTCATTGGTGAGCACGCGCTCGAGCCGCGCGCCCATCGCCTTCGTGCCGTCGGCGACGGTGACCTGGCCCGCGTGGAGCGAGTAGCCCATGCCGACGCCGCCGCCGTGGTGGAAGCTCACCCACGACGCGCCGGAGGCGGTGTTGAGCAAGGCGTTGAGGATCGGCCAGTCGGCGACCGCGTCGGAACCGTCGCGCATGGCCTCGGTCTCGCGGTTGGGCGACGCCACCGAGCCGCAGTCGAGATGGTCGCGACCGATCACGATGGGCGCGCCGACCTTCTTCTTCTTGACGAGCCAGTTCAGACGCGCGCCCATCTCGGCGCGCTCGCCGTAGCCGAGCCAGCATATGCGGGCGGGCAGGCCCTGGAAGGCGACCTTCCGGCCGGCGAGCTCGATCCAGCGCTTGAGCCCCTCGTTCTTCGGGAAGGCGGCCAGGACCTCGCGGTCGGTGGTGCGGATGTCCTCGGGATCCCCGGACAGCGCCGCCCACCGGAACGGCCCCTTGCCCTCGCAGAACAGAGGGCGGATGTATTCGGGCACGAAGCCGGGGATGTCGAAGGCACGCACCACGCCGGCTTCGACGGCCCTAGCCCTGATATTGTTGCCGTAGTCGAAGGTAACGGCCCCCTGTTTTTTGAGAGCGAGCATGCCCTCGACATGACGGCCCATCGAGGCGATCGATTTTTTGATGTATTCCTTTGGGTTCTTCTTCCTCAGTTGGGAGGCCGTGCTGACGTCGTATCCCCGAGGTATATATCCGTACAAAGGATCGTGCGCGGACGTCTGGTCCGTCAAAATGTCGACCGGAAAACGCCGTTTCGCCAGCTCAGGGATGATGTCGGCGGCGTTGCCCAGCAATCCGACCGACAGGGCCTCCCCCTTCTCCTTGGCCCGCGTCACCCGCGCGAGCGCCGCGTCGAGGTTCTCCTCTACGACGTCGAGATATTTCGTCTTGAGCCGGAAGCGCAGACGAGTGGGGTCCACCTCGATGCCGAGGAAGGCCGCGCCGTTCATCGTGGCCGCGAGAGGCTGAGCCCCGCCCATGCCGCCCAGGCCCGCCGTCACCACGGTGCGGCCGCTCAGGCTGCCGCCGAAGCGCTGACGCCCCGCCTCGGCGAAGGTCTCATACGTGCCCTGCAGTATGCCTTGAGTCCCGATGTAGATCCAGGAGCCGGCCGTCATCTGGCCGTACATCATGAGCCCCTTCTTATCGAGCTCGTCGAAATGGTCCCAGTTCGCCCACTTGCCGACCAGGTTGGAGTTGGCGATGAGCACGCGCGGGGCCTGGTCGTGGGTCTTGAACACCGCGACCGGCTTACCCGACTGCACGAGCAAGGTCGCGTCGTTCTCCAGGACCTTGAGCGACTCCACGATCGCGTCGTAGCACGCCCAGTTGCGCGCGGCCTTGCCCCGGCCGCCGTAGACGACGAGGTCCTGCGGCCGCTCGGCCACCTCGGGGTCGAGGTTGTTCATCAGCATCCGCAGGGCCGCCTCCTGCTGCCAGCCCTTGCAGGTCATCTTGCTTCCGCGCGCCGCTCGAATGGTTCTCATAAAAAAGAATTCAACGAATTTGCGAGCCTGACCCCCTATTCATCGAAGGCGCCGGACAGGACCAGCTCCCTTGCCGTCTCCAATTTGCCCGAAAGCACCTCATCCCCGCGGGACGCTTTGACTTTCGAGCGCAGGACGGCGAGGCCGGCCTCCACGCCCTTGCCCGACTTCAGCGGGCGGTGGAACTCGATGGCCTGGGCGGCGCAGACGAGCTCGATGGCCACGACCTGCGCGGCGTTCCAGACGATCTTCTTGAACTTGAGGGCGGACCACATGCCCATGGAGACGAAATCCTCCTTGTTCGCGGAGGTCGGGACCGAGTCGGCCGAGGCCGGATGCGCCAGAGCCTTGTTCTCGGAGGCGAGGGCGGCGGCGGCGTACTGGGCGATCATGTAGCCGGACTCGACCCCCGGGTCCGCGGCGAGGAAGGGCTTCAGGCGCGGCGCGGCGCCGGCGGTGACCTGGAAGGTGCGGCGCTCGGAGATGTTGGCCAGCGCGGCGAGGGCTCCGGCCGCCGAGTCGAAAGCGAATGAGAGGGCTTGTCCGTGAAAGTTCCCCCCGGAGATGACGCGGCCGCCGGAGACGAGGGGGTTGTCGGTGACCGAGCCGAGCTCGACCTGCACGACGCGCCGAGCCTCGACGAGACGGTCCCAGACCGCGCCGTGGACCTGGGGCGCGCAGCGCAAAGAGTAGGAATCCTGGACGCGCGGGTCGTCGACGACATGCGACTTCCGGATCTCGGAGCCGGCCAAAAGCCGACGCAAAGAACGCGCGGCTGCTATTTGCCCGGGGTGAGGCTTCAATGCCTGGATCGCCTCGTCGTACGGGGAGGGCGTGCCGGTCAGGGCGTCCAGGGACGCGGCGCAGGCGAGGTTCGAGGCGCGGTACACGCGCTCCGCGGCGAGCAAAGCCAGTCCTCCGACGGACTGCATGGCCTGGGTGCCGTTGAGAAGAGCCAGGCCTTCCTTCGCGGAAAGAACGAAAGGGGACAACCCAACGGCCCTCAACGCCTTCGCGGCCGCCATACGGCGGCCGCGGAAGAAAACATCCCCCTCGCCGATGACGGCGAGCGCCATATGAGCCTGAGGGGCGAGGTCGCCGCTGGCGCCGACGGAACCGCGGCTGGGGATCAGCGGAATAATATTTTTATCGAGCATGCGCGCCAAATGGCGCACCAAAGCCGGACGCACACCCGAATAGCCGCGAGCCAGCTCGTTGACCCGAAGGAAAAGGATCGATCTCGCCTCGATCGCCTCGAGGGGCGCCCCGACGCCGCACGCGTGAGAGAGGACGAGGTTGCGCTGGACCTGAGCGAGGCGCTCGGTGGAGATGCGCGTCGAGGCGAGCTCGCCAAAGCCGGTGTTCACGCCGTAGATCGTCCCCCCGGCCGCCATCGCGGTCTCCAGCACGCGGCGCGAGGCGGCCACGCGCCTCAGGGCCGACGACGGGAGGGCCGTCTTCCGGCCGTCTACGGCGACGGAGGCGAGGGCCTCGAGCGTGAGAGGCGAGCCGAGCTTAAACGAGTTCGAGGGCAACGGCCACGGCCTCCCCGCCGCCGAGGCAGATGCCGGCGACGCCGCGCTTGCCGCCGCGGACCTTGAGCGCGTTGATCAGGGTCACGAGGATGCGCGCGCCCGAGGCGCCGAGCGGATGGCCGAGGGCGACCGCGCCGCCGTGCACGTTGATCTTCTCATGAGGCAGGTTGCCGAGCTTGGCCACGGCCAAGGTCACCACGGCGAAGGCCTCGTTGACCTCGAAGAGGTCGACCTGGTCGACGGTCCAGCCGACCTTCGTCAGGAGCTTGGCGACGGCGCCGGCAGGAGCGGTGGTGAACCACTTCGGCTCCTGGGAGTGGGTGGCCCAGCCGACGATGCGCGCCAGGGGCTTCTTGCCCGCCGCGCCCTTGGCCGACGACAGCACGAGCGCCGCGGCGCCGTCGTTGAGCTTGGAGGCGTTGGCGGCGGTGATGGTGCCGTCCTTCTGGAAGGCGGGGCGCAGCTTGCCGATCTTGTCGAGCTTGGCGCGGCCCGGCTCCTCGTCGAGCTCGATGCCGTCGACGGACACGATCTCGTTCTTGAAATAGCCCTTGGCGACGGCCTCGGCCGCGCGCTCGTAGGAGCGCACCGCCCAGGCGTCCTGCATCTCGCGCGTGAGGCCGTGCTCCTTGGCGCACAGCTCGCCGCAATCGCCCATGTGCACGCCGTCGTAGGGATCCATCAGGCCGTCGCGCAGGACCGCGTCGAGGAGCTTCGCGTCGCCGTAGCGGTAGCCGGAGCGGGCCTTGTCGAGGAGGTAGGGCGCCTTCGACATGGACTCCATGCCGCCGGCGAGGGCGTACTCGTGCTCGCCGAGCGCGATGCCCTGGGAGGCCATCATCACGGCCTTCATGCCCGAGCCGCAGACCTTGTTGACCGTGGTGGCGCCGACGGAGACCGGGATGCCCGCGCCGATCGAGGCCATGCGGGCGGGCGCCTGGCCGATGCCGGCGGGGATCACGCAGCCGAGCACGACCTCGCCGAGCTCCTCGGCCTTGACGCCGGACTTGGCGACCGCGTCGGCGGCGGCCTTGGCGGCCAGCTGCGGCGCGGTGTGGTTGGCGAACACGCCGTTGATGGACCCGATGGCGGTGCGGGAGGCGGAAAGGACCAAGATGTCGTTCATGAGGGACTCCTTACGAGTAGTAGACGAAGCGGGCGGCGATGCCGCAGATCACGGAGACGGCCGCGCCCATGTAGAAGGTGAAAGCGGTGAGGTCGAAGAGGCGGCGGCGGCGCAGGAAGAACATCACCCCGAGCCAGCCCGCCGCGAGCAGCCCGGCCCCGAGAGGGGTCGGGAACAGGAAGCACAGCGCCAGCACGAGGCGCTCCGCCATCGCGAGGTGCTTCTCGTCATCGGCGGGGTAGTCGGCGCCGTGGAGGTCCTTCTCGAGGAAGTAGATCAGCACCGTGCAGGCGTGGGTGACGAGGACGAACAGGCAGCCGAGCACCGGCCATTTCTCCGGGAAGAACCCGGCCACGGGCGTCGTCGTGACGGCGAGCGGGGCCACGGAGAAGATCACCGCGTAGTGGATGACCTGGTCCCAGGCGAAGAACAAGGTGTTGTCGGGCATCCCGTACTTGAAGATGGTGTACACGCGCCACCAGTCCTCGAGGAAGTGCGTGATGAAGATGATCGCGATGCAGGACCAGCCGTTCAGGTGGAAGAACGAGTTCTCGATCCAGTAGTCGCCGAGGAAAGGCCAGGCGATGATCAGGTAGGCGACGGGATGCATCGCGCAATGCGCGAGGAGGCCCCACATGCTCGTGCGCTTCCAGCGGTTGATGAAGTTCGTCTGGAGCGTGAAGTCGCAGAGCAGGTGGCCGAACATCAGCCGCCAGAAAATGTTCATTCTATTTCGCCGTGAGGTTGAAGACCTGGTCCCAGTCGTCCGGCGGCAGGGCCGCGTAGTCCCGGGAGATGTTGAGATAGAGCTCTCCGGGGCCGTCCCCGGGCATGAGCTTCGCGAACTCCGTGAAGACGGCGAGGGATTCCTCGTACTTCTTGTCGTAGAAGGCCTTCACGCCCTTGTCCCAGACGGGGAGGGCCTTCGCCCACGCGGCGTCGAGCCGGCCCTTCTCGGCGAGGGGCTCGTACACGGGAACCGGCACGGCCTTGCCGACGACCCGGGCGCGGCCGAGGTAGCGGGCCTCGATCGCGGACTTGGAGCCCTGATAGGTCGGCTCGCTGATGATGATGCTCGAGCCGAAGAACTTGTTCGCGCCCTCGAGGCGGGAGGCGAGGTTGACCTCGTCGCCGATCACCGTGTAGGCGAGCTTGCGCTCGGTGCCGGTGAAGCCGACGTTCATCTGCCCCGTGTTGATGCCGATGCGGATCGCGGGGATCTCCGGCAGCCCCGGGTCGAGGTTCTTGTTGAGCTCGTTGATCGCCTGCTGGCAATGCAGCGCGGACAGCACGGCGTCCTTCGCGTGGTCCTTGTTCTCCAGCGGCGCGTTCCAGAACGCCATGATGCAGTCGCCGATGAACTTGTCGATCGTGCCGCGGCGGTCGAGCATGACCTCGCTGAGCTTGGAGAGGTACTTGTTCAGGAAGGCCATCAGGGCCTCGGGGCCCATCTTCTCCGAGATCGTCGTGAAGTGCGCGATGTCGAGGAAGAGCACCGTCATCTCGCGCTTCTGCGCGCCGAGCTTGGCCTTCTCCGGGTCGTTGGCCAGCTCCTCGACGATCTCGGGCGAGACGAACTGCCCGAACTTCGCCTTGATCAGCTGCTTCTCGGCGCCCTCGGTGAGGACGCGGTGCACGGTCAGGACGAGGAAGCTGACGAGGAGGGTCAGGCCCGGCGCGACGGGGTAGATCACGGTCCCGCGGCCCATCAGATGAAGGGAACCGCCGAGCATCGCGGCGAGCACCGCCGCGACGGCGACCGCGCCGAGGGCGGGAGAGAG
>Ga0255338_1004496_pt1 | contig 14348 bp, 16 predicted proteins | sample MeOH1_35cm_T4_19_FD_203715 | JGI IMG/M metagenome (GOLD analysis project Ga0255338, IMG submission 203715) | Sandy soil microbial communities from University of British Columbia, Vancouver, Canada - MeOH1_35cm_T4_195 | ecosystem: Engineered > Artificial ecosystem > Sand microcosm > Unclassified ...
CCTGGGGCCTGCGCGGCCTGGATGCGGTCGAGGCCGAGGCCGCCGCGGCCGGCCTCGGCCTGCGCGCCCCGCTGGCCCTGCCGGCCAACAACCTGCTGCTGGTGTTCGAACACCGGCCGCAACGAACAGGAAAGACCGCTCCATGACCCAGCTCTACATCGTCACCGGCTCCTCGCGCGGCATGGGCGAGGCCATCGCGCGCCAGCTGCTCGCCCCCGACCATCTGGTGATCGGCATCGCGCGCGGCGCCAGCGCCGCGCTGCAGGCCGCCGCCACGCCCGCGGGCCTGCAGCAATGGCGGCACGATCTGGCCGATCCCCTGCCCGCCGCCGAGGCCCTGCAGCAGTGGCTGCTGGCCCAGGACGGCGCAGGCTTCGCCGGCGCGACCCTGATCAACAACGCCGGCGTCGTCACCGCGCCCGGCCCGGTCGACGCGGTCCCGCTGGCCGAGCTGTCCCGCGCCCTGCGCGTCGGCCTGGAGGCCACCCTGCTGCTGTCCAGCGCCTTCCTGCGCGCCACCCGCGGCTGGGCCGCACCGCGCAAGGTGCTCAACATCTCCTCGGGTCTGGGCCGGCGTGCGATGGCCGGCAGCGCGCCCTACTGCGCGGCCAAGGCCGGCATGGACAATCTGTCGCGCGCCATGGCCCTGGACGAGGCGCACCGCCCCGGCGGCGCCCGCATCGTCGCGCTGGCGCCGGGCATCATCGACACCGAGATGCAAGGCCAGCTGCGCGCCGGCGACCCCGCCCTGTTCCCCGACCAGGGCCGCTTTGCCGCCTTCAAGGCCGAGGGCCAGCTCGACAGCCCCGCGAGCGCCGCGGCCAAGGTGCTGCGCTACCTGGCGCGCACCGACTTCGGCAGCACGGTGCTGGCCGACGTCCGCGAGGCCTGAGGGGCTTGAACCATCCGGCGCCGCCCCCATGTGAGCGGCGTCATCGATCCGCATGACGACAGGAGACCGAGTGAACAAGATTGCCCTGAGCACCCTAGCCGCCGCCCTCAGCCTGGGCCTGCTGGCCGGCCCCGTGGAGGCCAAGCGCCTGAGCAGCGGGGGCCTGAAGCGGCCCGTGCCCACCCAGACCGCGCCCAAGCCGGCAGCGCCAGCCCAGCCGACCGCACCGGCCCAGCAGCAGCAGGCCGCGCCGCAGCCGGCCGCACCGGCCCCGGCCGTGCCGCCGGCCGCCGCCGCCACGCCCAAACGCAACTGGCTGGGTCCGGTCGCCGGCCTGGCCGCGGGCCTGGGTCTGGCGGCGCTGGCCAGCCATTTCGGCTTCGGCGCCGCGCTGGCCAATGTGATGACCATGGTGCTCCTGGGCTTGGTCGCGATGCTGGTGATCGGCTTCGTGATGCGCCGCTTCGCCGCCAAGAAGGCACCTGCCCAGGGCCTGCAGGGCATGCAGTTCGCCGGCGCCGGCGCGCCCTTCACGAACCCGGCCCCGGCCGCCTCGGCAGCGCCGACCGGCGCGAGCCTGCAGCAGCCCGTGGCCCAGCCCGCGCATGACGGTTTCGACAATGCCGGCTTCGAGCAGATCGCCAAGCAGGTCTTCATCCGCATGCAGGCGGCCAACGATGCCGGCGACCAGAACGATCTGCGCCGCTTCACAACGCCGCAGATGTACGCCTCGATCCAGCAGGAGTTGCTGGACCGCAAGGGCGCGGCCCAGCGCACCGATGTGCTGCAGCTCGATGCCCAGGTGCTCGAGCGTGTCGAGGAGCAGGGCGAGCAGATCGTCAGCGTGCGCTTCTGGGGCCTGATCCGCGAGCAGAGCGAGGCCGCGGGAGAGTCCTTCGACGAGGTCTGGCATCTGGTGCGTCCGCTCGACGGCAGCCGCGAATGGGCCATTGCCGGCATCCAGGCCACCGTCTGAGGGCAATCCCGGGGGGCTGACGGAAGTCACGCCCCTGGCCTCGGGTCAGAATGCGGCACGCCCATTCTGGCCCGAACCATGCAAACAACCTCTCTTCTCGCACGCGCCCTGCGGCTGGGCGCCCTCTCCGCCCTGGCGGCCGGCCTGCTGGCCGGCTGCGCCCAGGCGCCCCAGCAAGCGAGCGCCACGGCGCTGCTGCAGCCCAATGCCAATCTGGTGCTGCAGGGCATCCCGCCGGTCCCGCAAAGCCTGGTGAATCAGGTCGAGCGCTACACCGATTTCCGTGGCCACAGCTTCGTCGACTGGCATCCCGTCAAGCGCGAGATGCTGGTGGCGCATCGCAAGGCCGGCGCCAACACGGTCCAGCTGTTCCGCCTGGGCGCTCCGATGGCCGAGCCCGAGCCCTTGACCGACGGCGCCGACCCGGTCAGCCAGGCCAGCTACGAGCCGCGCGAAGGCCGTTATGTCGTGTTCGAGCGCAGCGCCGGCGGCTCCGAGGTGGCGCAGATCTACCGGCTGGATGGCAAGGGCAGCACGCCGGTGCTGCTGACCCATCCGGACGAGCGCAACGACATGGTGGGCTGGCTGAACAACAGCAGCCAGCTGCTCTACACCGCTGTGCCGCTGGACCGCACCGCCCAGGGCGGCAGCCGGGCGCAGATCAGCACCGGGCTGTGGATCGTCGACCCCGCCAAGCCCGAGGGCAGGCGCAAGATCACGGACCTGCCCGGCCCGGGCTGGTACGCCTCCCGTCCCTCCTGGGATGACAAGCAGCTGGCGCTGATCCGCTACCTGTCGGCCAACGAGACCCAGGTCTGGCTGCTGGACCTGGACAGCGGCAAGAGCCGGCAGCTCCTGCCCGCCGCCACCGAGCCGGGTCTGAAGGCCGTGCATTTCCCCGGCGCCTTCAGCCGCGACAACAAGTCCATCCATCTGGTCAGCGACCGCTTCGGCGAGTTCCGCGAACTGATGAGCTATGAGATCGCCAGCGGCAAGATCACGCGCATCAGCAGCCACATTCCCTGGGACGTCAGCGGGGCATCGGGCACCGAGGACGGCAGACTGCTGGCCGTGCGTGCCAATGTGGATGGCCGCGACGAGCTTCGCCTGTTCGATGGCCAGAGCTTCAAGGAGCTGCCCCAGCCCCGGCTGCCGTCCGGCAACGTGCTGCGCGCCGACTATCACCCCAAGCTGGACGAACTGGCCTTCGGCCTGAGCAATGCGCAGGGGCCGAGCCAGATCTACACGCTGGACAAGGCCGGCCACGTGCAGGCCTGGACCAAGCCCTATGCGCCCGCCGGCGTCGACCCTGCCAAGTTTGCCGAGCAGCAGATCGTGCGCTGGAAGAGCTTCGACGGCCTGACCGTCTCCGGCCTGCTGACCCGCCCCGATGCGGCCCGCTTTCCCGGCAAGCGTCCGGTGATCATCTCGATCCACGGCGGCCCCGAGGGCCAGGCCACGGTGGGCTTCCTGGCGCGCAACCAGTACTACGTCAACGAACTGGGCATTGCCTACCTGCAGCCCAATGTGCGCGGCTCCACCGGCTACGGCAAGAGCTTCCTGGCCATGGACAACGGCTACAAGCGCGAAGACTCGGTGAAGGACATCGGCGCGCTGCTGGACTGGATCGCCACCCAGCCGGACCTGGACGCCTCGCGCGTGCTGGTGACGGGCGGCAGCTACGGCGGCTACATGACCCTGGCCGTCTCCACCCACTATGCGGATCGCATCGCCGGCTCGGTCGACGTGGTGGGCATTTCCCATTTCGTCACCTTTTTGCAGAGCACCGAGAGCTATCGACGCGACCTGCGCCGCGTCGAGTACGGCGACGAGCGCGACCCGGCGATGCGCGCCTTCCTCGACAGGATCTCGCCGCTGAGCAATGCCGCGAAGATCAAGAAGCCGCTGTTCGTCGTGCAGGGCAAGAACGACCCGCGCGTGCCCTATACCGAGGCCGAGCAGATCGTCGCCAAGGTGCGCGAGGGCGGAACAAAGGTCTGGTATCTGCGCGCCGAGAACGAAGGCCATGGCTTCGCCCGCAAGGAGAACGCCGACTACCAGTTCTACGCGACCATTCTGTTCCTCCAACAGACGCTGCTGAAATGATGAAGCGCCGCGACCTGCTGATGGCCGCCCTGCCCTGGCCCGGCTTGGCCGGCGCTCAGTCCGGGGACGACTTTGCGCGGCGCATCGCCGCGCTGGAGGCCGCCAGCGGCGGCGAGCTGGGCCTGTGCGCGCTGGACAGCGGCAGCGGCCGCCGGCTCGGCTACCGGGCGGAGCAGCGCTTCGCGATGTGTTCGACCTTCAAGGCCTTGCTGGCGGCCTGCGTGCTGGGCCGCGTCGAGGCGGGCGCGCTGGCGCTGGAGCAGGAACTGCCGATCGCCGCGAGCGATCTGGTGCCCTATGCGCCGGCGGTGACCGAGCAGCTGCCGCACGGTCGGATGACGGTGGCCGCGCTGTGCCAGGCCAGCGTCGAGATCAGCGACAACGCCGCAGCCAATCTGCTGCTGGCGCGCGTCGGCGGCCCGGCTGGGCTGACGCGCTGGCTGCGCGGCCTGGGCGATGAAGCCACCCGGCTGGACCGCATCGAGCCCGAGCTCAACAGCAATACGCCGGGCGATCCGCGCGACAGCACGACCCCCGCCGCGATGGCCGAGACCTTGCGCCGCCTGCTGCTCGGCGAGGCGCTGGCTCCGGCCTCGCGTGCCCAGCTGATGGCCTGGCTGGAGGCGGCACGCACCGGCCTGACGCGGCTGCGCGCCGGTCTGCCCGCGGACTGGCGGGTCGGCGACAAGACCGGCACCGGTGCCCGCGGCGCCGCCAACGACGTCGCCATCGTCTTCCCGCCCGGCCGCGCGCCCTGGCTGGTGGCGCTCTACCTGAGCGGTTCCAGCCTGCCGACCGAGGCGCTCAACAAGGTGCACGAGCAGGCGATGCGCGCCGTCGTCGCGGCCTGGGCCTAGCCAGGCCGTCCACGTCCTAAGGCTTCGCCGCCGGCTTGGTGTCGACCGGCAGGCACAGCAGCGCGGTCAGCAGGGCCAGCGCCGCATGCAGGCCGTACAGCCGCGTGAAATCGGCGCGCGCCAGCCCGGCATGGCCCAGCAGCAGCACGGTCAGCGCCACGCCCATCACCGAGCCGATCTGGCGCGTCGCCTGGTTGACCGCGCTGCCCACCGCGTAATGCGCGGCCGGCAGGCGGCTCACCGCCGCGGCCGACAGCGAGGGCAGCACCAGGCCGACGCCGATGCCGCTGAGCAGCAGGCCCGGCAGCCAGTGGTGCAGATAGTCCGGGGCAAGACCCGGCACCAGCATCAGCCACAGCCCGCTGGCCGCATAGATCAGCGAACCGCCGACCAGCAGCGGCCGGTGGCCATGGCGTGCGGCGACGCGGCCGCTGAGGATAGCGAAGGGGATCACCAGCAGCGGCCCCGGCGTGATCGCCAGCCCGGCGCGCGGCAGGCTGTAGTGCCAGATGTTCGTCATGTAGAAGAAGAAGCCGAAGAACATCATCGCGAAGGCAATGCCGAAGCTCAGCGTCGCCAGATTGACGAAGCGGTAGGTGCGGTGCTGGAACAGCGCCAGGTCCACCAGCGGCGCCCTGGCCACGCGCGCCCAGGCGACGAAGGCCGCCAGCGCGATACCGCCCAGCGCCGCCGTGGCCCAGAGCTCGGTGCGCGTCCAGTGCGGCGACTCCGACTGCACGATGGCCAGCGCCAGCGCGCCGACGCCGACGATGAGCAGCAGCATGCCCAGCGCGTCGATGCGGCGCGTGCTCTCGGGGCGCCGCGGCGCCTCGCGCAGCAGCGCGGCACCGCGCCAGACCGCCAGCCCGCCCAGCGGCAGGTTCAGGTAGAAGGCCCAGGGCCAGCCGACCGCGTCGACGACGAAGGCACCCAGGCTGGGGCCCACCGCCGCCGCAAAACCGCCCACCGCGCCCCACAGGCTCACCGCCACCGCGCGCCGGTGCTGCGGGAAGGCGGCCAGCACGATGGACAGCGAAGCCGGCGTCAGCAGCGCCGCACCGACCGCCTGCAGCACCCGCGCCGCAATCAGCCAGGCGACGCTGCCGGCCAGGCCGCAGGCCGCCGAGGCGGCCAGGAACAGCGTGACGCCGAACAGGAAGACCTTCTTGCGGCCGTGCGCATCGGCCAGGCCACCGGCGGGGATCAGCATCGCGGCATAGACCACCGTGTAGGCGTTCAACACCCAGGACATGTCGGCGGCGGAGGCGCCGGGGAAGCCGGCGCGCACCGCAGCGAAGGCCGCGAACAGCATCGTGGTGTCGAGCGAGACCAGGAAAACCGCGACGCTGGCGATCCAGAACACCGGCCAGGGCGAGGCGGTGCCGGGCGCCTCGGTCGGGCGTGCCGGCAATGCTTGGGCTGCGGGCGCGCCCATCTCAGCGTTCCAGCGCCTGCAGATAGACCGCCGGCTCGGCCGTCAGGCCCCGGTGCACCAGGCGACTGATGTCGTCGGCCAGCACCTCGCGTGCGCCCGCTTCCAGGCCGTCGAAGGCGGCCGTGACGATGGCCTGCGGCGTGCTCTTGGGCACGTCCATGCCCTGGGTCAGGTCGGTGTCGATGAAGCCGGCATGCAGGCCCAGCACCTGGGTGCCCTGGGCCGCCAGCTCGATGCGCAGGCCGTTGGTCCAGGCCCAGGCCGCCGACTTGCTGGCCCCATAGGCGCCCAGCAGCGGGCCGTTGATCCAGCTGGCCACCGACAGCACGTTGAGGACGGCGCCGCCGCCGTTGGCGGCCAGGGTCGGCACGAAGGCCTGAGCCAGGCGCATCGGGCCGAAGAAGTTGACGTCCAGCATCGCCTGGGCGTCGCGCAGGCTGGCCTCCCCGTTCAGGAAGCCGCCGGTGATCGCGATGCCGGCGTTGTTGACCAGCAGGTCCACGTCCTTGAGATCGCGCGCCAGCGCGGCAACCTCCTCGGGCCTGGTGACGTCCAGGCGCACCGGCACGACACCCTCAAGCTTGACGCTGGCCGGATCGCGCGCGGCCGCATAGACCTTGCGCGCGCCGCGCGCCAGCGCCTCGCGGGCAAAGGCCAGGCCCAGGCCGCGATTGGCCCCGGTGATCAGAACGACGGCATTGTGGAGCTTCATGGTGTGGCTGCTTTCGTGGTGGGAGTGAGGGACGGAGGCGATGTCAGACAAATATGTTGATCGTCATATTCAAGATCGAAACTGATGGCACTGTGGCTTGCTTGGCTGCGCGAGTTCAGGGCTTGTCGTACTGGGCCAGCAGGCTCTTGCGCGCGTTTGCCAGCAAGGCCCTGCCCTGGGCATTGACGCCCAGCACGCGGGCCAGCTGCAGCGCGCCGAGCATGGTGCTGACGATCAGCTGCGCCTGTACCTTGGCCTCATCCCCGGCCGGCAGCGCCTGCTGCACGCGCTGGAACAGGGCCTGCACGCGCTCGGCCGAGGCGGCCAGGACCTCCGGCGCCTGGCGCGGCATCTCCGAGCTCAGCGCCGCCACCGGGCAGCCCTGCTCGACGCCGCTGAGATGGCTCTCGCTCAGATAGCCCTCGATGATGGCGCGCAGCGCGCTCTCGCCGCGCGCGCGACGCGCCTCGACGCGCTCGGCCACCGCGGCCGCACTGTCGCGCCCGGCGCGCGCCAGCGCCTCGGCCAGCATCGCGTTGCGCGAGTCGAAATGGGCATAGAAGCCGCCATGGGTCAGGCCAGCCTCCTTCATGATGTCGGCCACGCCGACACCGTCATAGCCGCCGCGGCGGATGGCCCGCGAGGCCACTTCGACGATGCGCTCGTGCGTCAGTTCGCGCTTGCTGGGCTGGCTGGTTTTGCTGGGCATGGGTGGGACTGTAAGCTGAAAATATGATTGACATCATAATTTCAGCAAAAGCCCTGCCCCATGCGGGGCTTCAAGCGGGGCGAGGCCGAGCCTCAGCCGACCAGGTTCGCCAGGGTCAGCAGGGCCAGCAGCAGCATCCACAGCACGACCGAGCGCCACACCAGGCCGACGACGCTCTGCAGATGGCCCAGCTGCGGTGCCTGGCCCTGGGTCGAGCCCTGGGCACTGGTGGCCTCGGTGTCGCCGCCGGCTTCGAAGGTCTTGCTGCGGTCGGGCGTCACGCCCGGCGCGGCCGAGCCGCCCAGTTGCACGCCCAGGGCGCCGGCCGCCGAGGCCAGGATGATGCCCTCGTTGGGATGCAGCCAGAGCCGCGCGTCGCGGCGCCAGCCGTTCACCGCCTCCTCGAAATTGCCGACGATGGCGAAGCCGGTGGCGGTCAGGCGTGCCGGCAGGAAGTCGACCCAGCCGAACAGGCGGCGCGAGAGCTGCATCAGGCGCTCGTTGGTCGGCGCATCCAGGGTGCGGCTCTTGAAGGCCCAGTAGCGGCTGGCGAACTCGGCCATGCGGTAGAGCACGGCGCCGGCCGGCCCCAGGGCCAGGGTCGAGAGCACGACGAACCAGAAGAACACGCCGAACACATGGCGATGCGCGGCCAGCAGCGAATGCTCGATCGCATGGCGCAGCAGCTCGGTGCGCGGCAGCTCGCTGGCGTCGAGATGGCGCCACTCGGCCAGCAGGCGGCGCGCTTCCAGCTCGTCGCCGCGCTCCAGCGCATCGCGGATGTCGGTGAAGTAATGGCTGAACTGGCGGAAGCCCAGGGTCAGGTAGAGCATCAGCACGTCGAAGCACAGGGCCAGCATGACGCTGAACTGGCGCAGCGCGATATAGATCAGCGCCGTCAGCAGGGCCGGGCCGATCACGGTGATGGCCCAGACCACGCCGGCGTGGTGCTCGCGCCCGGCGTCGAAGTTGCGCCCGGTCCAGCGCACCCAGGCGATGACCGCGTGATGGACCCGGTTGCCATGGGGCAAGGGCTTGAGTTGCTCGCAGAGCAGCGCGAACAAGACCGCAAAGAAGTTCATGGCCCGGGATGATAGCGGCCGCAGCCGCTGCTCAAGCGCTGAGGAAGCGATAGAAGTTGCGCAGCATCGCGGCCGTTGCGCCCCAGATGAAATACTCGCGCATCTCACCGGCAAGATCTGGCCCCCGCCAGGGCATCGAGAGGAACTGGCGCTGGCCGCCCTCGTAGCTGAACAGGTGGTGCTGGTGATGGGCCGGCGTCATCAGGAAGTCCAGCGGCACCTCGAAGGCCTCGGCCACCTCGAAGGCGTCCAGGGTCAGCCCAAAGCCGGGCCGCACCAGAGCCACCACGGGCGTCACCTGGAAGGCGGTGACCGTGGTGTAGACGGGCAACTGGCCTATCACCTCGATGTGTGCACGCGCCAGGCCGATCTCTTCCTCGGTCTCGCGCAGGGCCGTGGCGATGGCGCTGCCGTCCTGCGGCTCGACGCGCCCGCCCGGAAAGCTGATCTGGCCCGCATGGTCGCGCAGATGGGCGGTGCGCCGGGTCAGCAGCAGGCGCAGCCCCTCCGCATGCATGACCAGGGGAATCAGCACGGCCGCGGCGGCCGGTGGCCGCGTGGCGTGCAGACCTCCGTCGCCGGGGATCTCGAGCTGCCAGGCCGGCGGCATCACGAAGCGCTGACGCAAGGCCTCGGGCTGCAGGACCGCCGGGGCCACGGCGGGAAGGTGTTCATCGGTGCCGACCACGGGCACGGCTTGCGGATTCAGGATGACCGGACGCGACATCCCGCAAGCATAGGCGGAAAGCAAAAAGCCGCCCGAAGGCGGCCTTTGCAAAACGGGCAGAAAGCCCGTCCTTGGGAGAAGTGGCTTAAGCCAGCTTTTCCTTGATGCGAGCCGACTTGCCCGAACGCTCACGCAGGTAGTACAGCTTGGCGCGACGCACATCGCCGCGACGCTTCACCTCGATCGAGGCGATCAGGGGGCTGTACAGCTGGAAGGTACGCTCGACGCCCTCGCCGCTGGAGATCTTGCGGACGATGAAGCTGCTGTTCAGGCCGCGGTTGCGCTTGGCAATCACGACGCCTTCATAGGCCTGCACGCGCTTGCGGGTGCCTTCAACGACGTTGACGCTGACGATCACGGTGTCGCCGGGGGCGAACGCGGGAATGGTCTTGTTCAGGCGAGCAATTTCTTCTTGCTCAAGGGTTTGGATCAGATCCATGAGGTTTTTCTCCAAGCGATCATGCCGGCGCGAGATTTAAGCCAGGGTGGAAGCCCGTGAGGCCACGGGGATTCGTACTGGCCTTGTCGCGCGCTTGGTCGTCAGCGCGCAGCCCGGTAGAGGATCGAAAAGCCGATCATTATAGCCCGGCTGCAGACTTCGTCAAAGTGGCGAGGAATTTCTCGTCGGCGCGACTCAGCTTGGCCGCCTTGCGAGCCGCCTCGATCAGCTCCGGCCGCCGCCGCAGCGTGATCTCCAGCTGGCGCTCGCGGCGCCAGCGCTCGATCTGCGCATGGTGGCCCGACAGCAGCACCGCCGGCACCGGCAGGGGCTCGAGCTGGCCCGGCAGGCCCTGCAGGACCTCCGGCCGGCTGTAATGAGGGCAGTCCAGCAGGCCGTCCGAAAAGCTGTCCTGCTGGTGCGATGCCGCATCGTTGAGCACGCCCGGCTGCAGTCGCGCGATCGCGTCCAGCAGCGCCAGGGCCGGCAGTTCCCCCCCGGAGAGCACGAAGTCACCCAGGCTCAGCTCCAGGGTCACATGGCGATCCAGGAAACGCTGGTCCATGCCTTCGTATCGACCGCACAGCAGCACGCCGCCAGGCCCCCGGGCCAGTTCCTGCACCAGGGCCTGGTCGATGCGCCGACCCGTGGGGCTGAAATGGATGATGGCCGGCGCGGCCTCGCCCGTGGCCTGTTCGCGGTCGGCCTTCACGGCCGCCAGGGCGCGCTCCAGCGGCTCGGCCAGCATGACCATGCCGGGCCCGCCGCCGTAGGGGCGGTCATCGACGCGGCGGTAGTTGTCTTCGGCGTAGTCGCGCAGCTGCCACAGCCGAGCCTCGACCTGCCCGCTCTCAAAGGCACGGCGCGTCACGCCGCTCGTCAGATGCGGCCCGAACAGCTCGGGGAACAGGGTGATCAGGTCGAAGCGCATGAAGGGTGCGCCACCGCGGCAACAAGCGCGGCGCGGGCTCAGTAGTCCAGGCCCCAGTCCACCGTGATGCGGCGCTGGTCCAGGCTGACATCATCGACAAAGGCCGAGACGAAGGGAACCAGGCGCTCCTGGTCGGGCTTGACGGGCGGCGTCAGGCCGGGCGGCACGATGCGCAGCACGCTGTGCGGGCCGGTATCCATCAGGCCGACGACCTCGCCCAGGGTCTCGCCCTGGCGGTTCACCACCGTCAGGCCGATCAGGTCGACCCAGTAGAACTCGTCCGGATCGGCCTTGGGGAATTGGGCGCGCGAGACGAAGATGCGCGCGCCGCGCAGGGCCTCGGCCCCGTTGCGGTCCGCGACGCCTTCGGCATTGGCGACGATGCCTTCGCCATGGTCACGCACCGCGAGAATCTTCAGCACAGGCGGCAGAGGCCTGGCCTTGGCGGCAGCCAGTCGGGCCGCCGCGCCCTCTTCGCTAGGTTTCAGGAACCAGCGTCGCGAAGAGAACAGCGCCTGGGCATCGCCGGAATAGGACTGGACCTTGACCCAGCCCTTGATGCCCCAGGCGTCCAGCACGCGCCCGACCTCCACCGCGTCATCCGGCCAGGCGGGTTCGCCGACCAGGTCTGCGTCGGGTGCGGGCGCTGCCGTCATGCCGACTTAGGCCGCGGCCTTCTTGGCTTGGTCGACCAGACGGGCGACGGTGGGCGACAGCTGGGCGCCGACGCCGGTCCAGTAGCTGACGCGGTCCAGCGCGACGCGCAGGGCTTCGGCAGCACCGGAAGCGACGGGGTTGTAGAAGCCCACGCGCTCGATGAAGCGGCCGTCACGACGCTGCTGGCTGTTCGCCACGACGATGTTGTAGAAGGGGCGCTTCTTGGAGCCGCCGCGAGCCAGACGAATCACAACCATGATGTTTCCTAATATGAATATTTCATCCACCGCACGAGGAGACACTCAGGGCGAGCAGATCGGATTTGGCCTCCGGCCTCCCCCATCATCTTCATCGACAATGGGAACAGACGCGTCCGCCGGGGTTGGCACCGTAGATACGCCGATCGCCGCAAGCGACAGATCGACCAGTACCAAAACCCGGCATTATAAACTCGCCCGCGCCGATCCCAGCCCATATGAGCACAGAAAACCTGAAAACCACCGCCCCCTTGAGCATCCGCCCCAGCCAGGAGGCCGATCTGCCGGCGATCCAGGCCATTTACGCCCAGGCCGTGCTGCATGGCACCGGCACCTTCGAGACCGAAGTGCCCGAGCTGGCCGAGATGGCGCGCCGCCGCGCCGAGGTCCTGGGCCGCGCCCTGCCCTGGCTGGTGGCCGAGCGCGACGGCCAGGTGCTGGGCTATGCCTATGCCAACTATTTCCGCCCGCGCCTGGCCTACCGCTTCTGCCTGGAGGACTCGATCTACCTGCATCCTGCCGCCCAGGGCCAGGGCGTGGGCCGGCTGCTGCTGGCCGAGCTGATCGCGCGCTGCGAGGCGGCGGGCGCACGCCAGATGCTGGCCGTGATCGGCGACTCCGGCAACAAGGGCTCCATCGGCGTGCACACCGCCCTGGGCTTCCAGCACACCGGCGTGCTGAAGAGTTCGGGCTGGAAATTCGGCCGCTGGCTGGACGTGGTGCTGATGCAGCGCCCGCTGGGCCAGGGCGACCAGAGCAGCCCGGAGTGACGATGCCGGCCTACAAATCCAAGACCCTGGCCACCTGGTCTGCCCTGCTGCTGGGCAGCTTCGGCCTGCACCGCTTCTATCTCTACGGCCCGCGCGACCTGCTGGCCTGGCTGCATCCCTGGCCGACCCTGCTGGGCCTCTACGGCGTGCAGCGCATGGGCGAACTGGGCCAGGACGACCGCCTGAGCTGGTTGCTGATGCCCATCCTGGGGCTGATGCTGGTCAACGCGATGATCTGCGGCATCGTCTACGGCCTGACGCCCGACGCCACCTGGAACGCGCGCCACAACCCCGGCCTGCCGGCGCGCGCCAGCGGCTGGCCCAACATCATCGGCGTGATCGCCTGCCTGATGTTCGGCGGCATCTGCCTGATGACGACGATCGCGTTCAGCGCCCAGCGCTATTTCGAGACTCAGGTCGAGGCGGCGCAGGCGATCAGCCAGTAGCCTCGCTCGGCCCATGCGCTGGCACGCGCAGGGGCCTTCGTCGCGCGTCGGACAAGCCGTGGGGCTGGTCCTCGGTCGCGACTCAGAACATCGTGAAGCTGAGCCAGTAGCAGACGCCGGCGATGAAGGCCGAAGCCGGGATCGTGAAGATCCAGGCCCAGACGATGTTGCCGGCCACGCCCCAGCGCACCGCCGAGGCGCGCTGCACCGAGCCCACGCCGACGATGGCGCCGGTGATGGTGTGCGTGGTCGAGACCGGCACGCCCAGGGCCGTGGCCAGGAACAGGGTCAAGGCCCCGCCCGTTTCGGCGCAGAAGCCGCCCACCGGCTTGAGCTTGGTGATCTTCTGGCCCATGGTCTGGACGATGCGCCAGCCGCCGAACATCGTGCCCAGGCCGATGGCCACATAGCAGGCCCAGATGGTCCAGACCGGCGGCGCGGTCGCGCTGGCCGCCATATAGCCCGAGGCCACCAGCAGCATCCAGATCAGGCCGATGGTCTTCTGCGCGTCATTACCGCCGTGCCCCAGGCTGTACAGGCCCGCCGAGACCAGCTGCAGGCGGCGGAACCAGTTGTCCACCCGCAGGGGCGAGGAGCGCCGGAACAGCCAGGCGACGATCACCATCAGCAGCGAGCCGAGCAGAAAGCCCAGCAGCGGCGAGACGAAGATGAAGAGCACGGTCTTGCCGATCCCGCCCATCACCAGCTTGGAAACGCCGGCCTTGGCGATCACGGCGCCGACGATGCCGCCGATCAGCGCATGCGAGCTCGACGAGGGAATGCCGTACCACCAGGTGATCACGTTCCAGGCGATCGCGCCGATGAGCGCGCCGAACACCACATGGTGGTCGACGATGCCCGGCTCGACGATGCCCTTGCCGACGGTGGCGGCCACCTTGAGCTGGAAGATCGCGATCGCGATCACGTTGAAGAAGGCGGCGAACAGCACCGCCTGCTGGGGCTTGAGCACGCCGGTGGAGACCACCGTCGCGATCGAGTTGGCGGCGTCGTGAAAACCGTTCATGAAGTCGAACAGCACCGCCAGCACCACCAGCAGGGCCACGACCCAGAAAGCAACCTGAACCGATTCCATCGCGAAGAACCGATCAGGAGTTCTCGAGGACGATGCCCTCGATCAGGTTGGCGACATCCTCGCAGCGGTCGGAGATCGACTCCAGCTGTTCGTAGATGGCCTTGAGCTTGATCAGTTCGCGCACGTCCTCCTGCTCGCGGAACAGCTTGGACATGGCGGCGCGCATCACGCGGTCGGCGTCGCTCTCCAGCCTGTCGATCTCCTCGCAGGTCTTGATCGCGGCCTCGGCCGTCTGGGCCTGGCTCAGCTTGGGCAGCAG
>Ga0255338_1004497_pt1 | contig 14339 bp, 14 predicted proteins | sample MeOH1_35cm_T4_19_FD_203715 | JGI IMG/M metagenome (GOLD analysis project Ga0255338, IMG submission 203715) | Sandy soil microbial communities from University of British Columbia, Vancouver, Canada - MeOH1_35cm_T4_195 | ecosystem: Engineered > Artificial ecosystem > Sand microcosm > Unclassified ...
GGGTTTTGAGCCCGGTCAAGCCCACTTTGACCTAGACCATTGTTTAAAAATTCAAAGCCCTTTTAAGTTCTTCCCTACTTGTCTTTCAGAACTACCCGCAGCAAGTCAACAACACGACCAAAATCAGAACGATCAGCTTTAGTATTTTCCTAGTGAACCGAAAAGTACTTGTCACGTTACTTTTCATAGAGTGCCTCCTAATCAGGGAGCGTCTCTTCCTTAAAAACGGTCTCTCTCCGAGGCCGTTTTTGTTTTTTGCAATTTCTGTGACAGGTTTATGAGAGTTAAAAAAGCTGCTGAGAGTGTCAGCAGTCCATCTTTCGGTTTTGGAGTTCCGAGATTACTTATTTACGGAGAAATCTTTTGGTTCACATGGCAGGACGAAGCGTTCAAGTTTCATTCCGCGGGAACCTTTGACCATCGCCATATCACCTGGACGAAGATCATGAGCGAATTCCCTTGCTGTATCATCTTTGAAATCTTTGGCGATATTGAACGCCTTTTTGAAGCCGGATTTTTTCAAGCCTTTTTCGAATGCTTCGTAGCTATTACCGATGAAGTAGACTTTATCGAAACCCGTTTTGCCGACGAGCTCGCCGAGTTCTTCATGGAGGGAGTTTGCGAGAGATCCCATCTCGAGCATTTCGCCGAAGACGCCGATCTTGCGGCCCTTCGTGGCGAGGATTTTCACGTTGTCGAGAAGTGCTTTCATTGAGTCCGGGTTTGCATTGTAACCGTCGAAGATCATCTGTGCGCCGGACTTAAGCTCTAGGAGTTGATTTCTGCCCCAGATGGTTTTGCAGTGGCTGAGTCCTGTCCAAACTTGTTCTGGATCTAAGCCAGCAGCAATTCCATTCGCAGCAGCGGCCATGAGGTTCGTCAGATTTTGTGCCCCGAAAACAGGAACAGTGACTTCGCCGTCTTCGTCTTCGATGTGGCCAGCGACTTTGAGACTTTGCAGGCTCATCGCTTCGAGTTTGAGGTAGATGTCCGCTTTGGGATCTTGCGAAGAGAAAGTCACCAGCTTTGCTTGTGGGAATTTCTTCTGTGCTTTTTCGTACATTTTGCGCGTGAGTGGATTGTCGAGATTGTAGACTCTGGTTGCATTCGGTTTTGCGGCTTCGTAAATCTCTTCTTTGGCTTCAGCGATTTTTTCGATCGTGCCGAAGTATTCGACGTGCGCGCGACCTACCATGGTACAGCAGACGATGTCGGGCTCTGCGATTTTTACGAGCTCGGTGATTTCGCCAGCGTGATTCATGCCCATTTCAACCACTGCAATTTCTTTTTGCGGATCGAGTTGTAGCAATGTCAGCGGCACGCCCCAGTGGTTGTTGAAACTGCCTTTGCTGTAGTGAACTGTTTTAAAACTGTCGAGAATCGCCGCTGTGAATTCTTTTGTTGTGGTTTTGCCATTCGAACCTGTGATGCCGATGATGGTGGCCTTCGCGGTTCTTCTTGCCCAGTTGCCGAGATCTTGCAGGCCTTTGAGGGTGTCGCTGACTTTAATAATTGTCACTTTGTCTTTGAGGCTTTGCGCCATCGGAGAATCTTCATGGATCAGGAGACCTGCAGCGCCTTGAGCGACCGCCTTATCGAGGAAGTTGTGCGCATCAAAACTGTCACCTTTCAGAGCAACGAAGAGCTGCCCTTCGAGAGACTGGCGAGTGTCGGTGCCGATGCCTTGGAATTTTTGTTTTACTTCGCTGAGGGCTTGGCCTTTTGTCGCCGAGAGAACATCTTTCAGCTCCATCATTCTCATTTCAATAACTCCTGAGCCACTTGAACATCGCTGAAGGGCTGTTTTTCTTGGCCTATGATTTGATAATCCTCGTGCCCCTTACCTGCTATGAGAATCACATCCCCATAACGTGCCTGACGAATCGCTTTGTGAATCGCCTCTCGTCGCTGCACTTCGATCTGAATTTTGTACTGCTCTCCTGCGGGCAATTTGTCCGTCATATCGCGGATAATGGCCTTAGGATCTTCCGTGCGCGGATTGTCAGAGGTCAGAATAACGTGATCCGAATATTTCAGCGCCATCTGAGTCATCAACGGACGTTTACCTTTATCACGATCACCACCGCAGCCAAACACAGTCCAAATTTTTGCATCGGAACGCATCGATTCGCGGACCTTGATAATCGCATTGAGAACATTCTCGAGGGCATCTGGTGAGTGCGCGTAATCTACAAACACAGAAAGATTTTTATCATTTGCCACGGCTTGCAGGCGTCCGGGGACCCCCTTAAAGCTTTCTAAAGCCTTCACGCAGGTTTGGAGTGGCACTCCGGCGGCAATTCCCACGGCAATGGCGGCAAGCGCATTCATCACATTGTGAGTTCCCGACATCGGCAAGTGGACTTCTGCTTCGCCTGCGGGAGTATTGATTTTAAAATGAGTGGAGGTGAAATCCATTTTCTGAACTTCATATTGGAAATCGCCTTCACGGTGTCCATAGGTCCACAGAATCGCAGGATCCGCCACGCGCAACTGACGTCCCCATTTATCATCGGTGTTGATGATGGCAAAGCACGGACTCTTGCTCGTTTTCCAAAGCAAATCTGTGAACAGACGTTGCTTCGCCTTGAAATACTCTTCCATGGTGCCATGATAATCGAGATGATCACGAGTGAGGTTGGTGAAGACCACGGCGTTAAACGGAACACTGTCCACGCGCTTTTGTTCGAGCGCATGACTAGAAACTTCCATGACGACCGCAGAAGCGCCTTCTTGACGGAACTCATGCAGACGCTTTTGCAGGTTTACGGGGTCTGGCGTCGTCATTTCCGTCGGCCAAACTTTATCTCCCATACGATGATTGACAGTGCCAATCACTCCGACAGGCATCCGTGCATAATCTAAAATGCACTCGACCAAGTAAGTAATTGAGGTTTTGCCGTTAGTCCCCGTAACACCGACGCAAAAGAGATCGCGTCCTGGATCCCAATAAAAACGGCTCGCAAGAATATCGAGCACTTGTCTGGAGTTTGGAACTTGCAGAACAAAACCGGCGAAGCCTTCCGGCAATTTCGCGCGGTCTTCAAGAACCAAAGCCACGGCGCCATTGTTGATAGCATCCGCAAGAAAATCATGGCCATCTGCTTTCGTGCCTTTCATCGCAACGAAAACAGCTCCTGGAGTGACCTTCCGGGCATCGTAACAAATATCCGTGACTTCGATATGCGAAAACGCATTCTCGGGGATGCCAGGAAATATTGAAAATAAATGCTGCAGCTTCATATTGACCTTTGTTGTTCAGAAACACATTATCCTAAAATGAGAAAACTCGCAAAAGTATATTGCCTCGACGAATATCATGATGACAACGCTCCATGGGTCATTCTCTTTCACGGTTACGGCGCAGATGCATCAGATTTGGAACCGCTGAAGGATTATATTCCAACTCAGAAGAAATTAAATTGGCTTTTTCCGCAAGGGCTCATGGACGTGCCGATTGGCCCCGGCTGGACTGGCAAAGCGTGGTGGCCCCTCGCGATGAGTACGCTAGCAACGGATTTCAGTGCAATAAAGCCCGAGGGTATCGACAGAGTTCGCAGCGAGGTGATGAACATGATTGATGCACTGAAAGTGCCATGGAGCAAAATCATTCTCGGTGGTTTTTCTCAGGGCGCCATGCTGGCAACAAATATTTATCTGCACGCTCCAGAAAGTCCAGCAGGTCTGGTCTTAATGTCAGGAGCACTCGTCAACAAAGAAGAGCTCAGGCCTTTAGTAGAAAAACGCCGTGGTGAAAAATTCTTCCAATGTCACGGAACTAACGATCAAGTTTTGCTGATGAAAAATGCGCGCCAGCTGGAATCTTTACTCAATGTCGGTGGAATGAAAGGCGGATGCTTGGAATTTCCAGGAGGGCATGAAATCCCTCCGCAGATGCTGATCAAACTGGGCGATTATTTAAATTCACAAATTAGCGCAAAATCACTGTGATTTCTTTGTTCTCCGGAAGCGGAGATCCGACCGGAGGCTCCACTCCTGTGACAACTCCTTGACCACGGAATTTGATACTGATGTCTTTGCCATTGAAGCGGCGAAGAACTTCACGCAACGTCATGGTCGTCACATCTGGAACTACACCAAGTCCCAAGCTTGTGGAAACAATATCACCTTCTATCACCGTCGCAAGGCCACGGGATTTTTCAGAATCCATTTTGATGGCTTTTCTTTTATCTAGAAGAATATTGTTTTCAGTCAAGAGAACCGGAGCCAATCCTTCTTTACGAACGACATAAGAGGCTACGCGCGAAAATATTGGCGCTGCAATCTGGGCCCCATAGAAACCTCTACGTGGATGATCGAGAGCCACGTAAATTACAAACTTCGGATTATTAGCGGGAATGAAACCGGCGAAGCTCGAAATATATCCGCCCTTCAAATATCCACGGCCATTTGGATTTACTTTTTGCGCAGTTCCCGTTTTACCAGCAACCATAAAGCCCGGCACGCGCGCTTTCTTACCAGTTCCTCCATCCGCAGTCACAGCACTCAACATCAAACGCATTTGCGAAGCTTGTTCAGGCGTCAACACACGGCGAATCGGTTTTTGTTGCATCTCTCGTACTTGGCCAGTCTCGCTATCACGAATCGAAGAGACAATAAACGGAGTATTAAGAACCCCCCCATTCGCAATGGCCGCGTAAGCATTGGCCATTTGTAACGGAGTGACCGCAATCCCGTGACCGAAAGAAATATTGCTGAGCAAGTGCGGCCGCCAAGGCAGGACTTGAACACTGCCGCGTGCTTCGCCCGGCAGATCCATTCCGAGCCTACTGCCGAAACCAAAATCCAAAAGCCCTTGGCGAAGAGTTTCAGCTCCCATGTTAAATGCGATTTTGGTCGTTCCGATATTAGAGGATACCGCCAAGATTTCACTCACTGTCAGTGTGCCATATTTTTCGTGGGTCTCTGCTTCGTGAATCACCTTGTCGCCAACTTTGAATGTGCCATTTTCACAGAAGAACTTGCTATTCGGCGCCACAAGACCTTCGCGCAATGCAGACGCGATCACGAAAGTTTTTAAGGTGCTTCCGGGCTCAAATGCGTCGGTGGCCACTTTATCACGGCGAACGTCTGGCGCTGTTTTCATGGCTTTATTCACGTCAAATGTGGGAACACTGGCCATGGCAATAACGGCGGAAGTCTCGGCATCTAAAACAATCCCGACGGCAGAGTCTGCCTCGTTTGCTTGGACCGCTTGAGCCAATTCATTTTCAAGATTGTATTGAATGTCCGAATCAATCGTCAGCTTCACTTCATTTCCGTCAGGATTTTCCGTGAACAACAAACCGTCCGCGATGAGAGGACGACCGCGGGCATCGCGACGCACAGAAACTTTTTTCGCATTGCCCTTGAGATCCCCATCAAAAGCCTTCTCAAGTCCTTCAAGCGCCTGCCCCTCGATGCCTAGGAATCCCAATGTGTGTGCCAACAAGGTTTCATTGGGATAAACGCGTTTCCACTCTTCTACGAAAGAGAGACCGCGAATATTCCAAGATTTGATTTTGTTGGCCGTTTCTTCATCCATCAAGCGCTGGATCCACACGAAACGCTTATTCGGATCTTTGATTTTACTATAGACCGTATCCACCGTGACACCGAGCTCTTTCGCCAGGGCCTTCGCCAAAGGTTTACGCTTATCAAGAATTTTTGGATCCGCATAGAGGGAGTAGGCCGTAGCCGACATAGCCAAATCACGGCCATTGCGGTCGATAATAGAACCGCGGCGAGCTTGCAACGTTACCACAGTTTGAAACTGGCGATTTTGCAAAGACTGAAGCTTTTCATTCGGCAAAAACTGCAGATAGGCCGCGCGCAAAATGAGTGCGCCCCAAAGAACCATCACACCAGCAAAGACCAGAATAATACGGGATTTCAACTAAAGCTCCTTCTTTGCAACGGGCTTCGTCTCTGGAGATATATCGACGACGCTTGTCGTGCTTCCACTGAGATGGATGATTTGATCAGCTTGAATTTTTTTAAGTGTGAATTTGGATTGTGCCATGTGCTCTACGAGCTGTGGACGCGTCACCTTGACCAATTGAATTTCGCGAACGTGTTTATCTTCGAGGATTTTTTTATGCTCGCGGCTCAGCTTCAAAACACTATAGCCAAGACGACGTTCTTCCATTTGCAAAAATACTAACGAGAAGAAAGTAAAAATAAGAATTAAAACGCTGCAAAAAGGCTTTAGCTGCCTAAAATTTTTCGAGCTCATCCTGAACTCTCCTCTCAAAAACTCTCAGCTTCGCGCTTCGCGAACGAGTATTCATGTCACACTCTTCCTGAGTGGGTAATAAAACGCGTTTATGAGTTTGTTCACCAAACTCTTTATCACTTTTAAAAATATTTTTGACGATACGATCTTCTAACGAATGAAAACTGATTACTGCCAACCGGCCGCCCGGGTTCAAAGCATTCATCATCGCAGGCAGAGCATGTTGTAGAACTTCGAGTTCTGCATTCACGCGCAGGCGCAGAGCCATAAAATACTGAGTCGCCGGGTGGAAGCCTTTGTGTCTCCAGCCATCAACACGCTCGATAAGACTCGCTAATTCTTTGGTGCTTTGCCACGCTTTGGTTTTACGATCGTGAACGATGGCGCGGACGACGCGAAACGGTCGATGGATTTCTCCATACTCTTTGAACATTTCGTTAAGTTCCTGCTCAGACGATGTATTCAAAATATATTCCGCCGTTACACCACGTGTTTGGTTCATACGCATATCCAGAGGGCCCTCTTTGTTGAAACTAAAACCCCTGTCTGCATTATCCAACTGGGGAGAGCTGACCCCCAGGTCTAACAACATCATATCAAAAGAACCTAGATTGTGCTCCTGAAACTCTGAAAAATTTCCATGAATGATCCGCACTTGCTGAGACTCGACCTCGGTCCGGAAGTTTTCTAGACCGAATCTAACGGCGGTGTCATCTTGGTCCATCACCACCGCTTTGACCTGTGGAAAATTCGCAAGAACCGCCCGAAGATGTCCGCCGCGACCGAAGGTTCCGTCGAAATAGCGAATGTCTTTTTTCTCTCTGAAAACCGCGAAATTTTCGAGAATTTCCCGCACCATGACGGGGTAATGTTCTTTGGCGAACTCGACCTTTGTTAGATCAGGAAATGAGCTGTTTAAAGAGGGTGTAGAATCTGACAAAAGGCTCTCTCTTTGCGGTGACTGGACTGTCTAAAATTGAAATTTTTCTCTGTGATTCCCAAGGTATGAACAAAATGTTTGTGGGTCAAGAGCCTATGATTTAAGCTATTAATAATGCTAGTCAAATGTCCACGTTGTGGCTTTTCACAACCAAAAGATCAATACTGTGCCCAGTGCGGGATTGACATGATCGCGTTTAAACCGCCACGTCAGTCCGCATTCAAGCGCTATGCAAAAGATCCTCTCATGTATTTGATGATCGCGTTGATTGCTATTGGTATTTCGATTACGAGCCTCTACAAAAAAGATAAGACCGACCTTGCTGCGCGCGTGAAATTCCTCAAAGGCACGTTGCAAATCGCCAGCACCAAAGGACAAGAAGGCAAAAAAGAATTTGCTGCTGAACAGGCGGCACCGCCGCCTCCCGTGAGTGCTCAAGTGGGGGCACCCGCCGCCCCAGCAGCTTCTATTGCAGCGGCGGCCACAGCACCGCCTGCGCCGCCAACCGCTGCGGTGGCTTCAGGCACTGTGACTGCGTATGTTTATTATGCCGAAGTTCCACGCCGCGCTTTAGAACGCCTCTTTGAAGAGAGCCAAGCCACCGGCCAGTTTAATTCTTTTGGCGACTATACGGCCGGAATTTTACCAGAAGTAGAAAAACGCATTACCGCAGAAGGTCTCAAAATCCGCGTTCTTGAAAAGAGCGTGAAAGTCATTGCCAAGAATCAACAATGGTTCTCGGGCATTCATGACAGTGAGTTTGACGAAGATTTGGGACTCAGCACTTTCATCGAACTTGCGGAACATGAGAACAACGTTTTCCGTGGTAATCTTGAAATCGTCCGCAGCCTCCGCGAAATAGACGACAAGACCCGCAATATGGCGACAGTAGATCCTTCGGCAGCAGCCCCCGGTCCACAAAAAAATTCTTATCCCGCTATTTTTGAGATGGGAGCCGGTAGCGGTTTCTTCATTTCGGGTGTTCTCCCTCGCAAGACACGTATTGCGCACGAGGAAGAGCTCACACGACGTGGACCTTTTGAGATCTTGCGCTCTCCGGCTTTCCAAAACAAAGAAAGCGAATTCGTCATTTTTATTGAATTTGATAAGAAACCTTAAGATATTGCTCGGATGCGATATCTTCAGCATCACTACGGCCCTCAAGTCCATCTTTTAGATCATCCCCTTTACCAGCAACTGCTGACAAAGCTCTGCTCTGCGGAAACTGTTCAACCTGAGATCAACAAAATCGTTGAGCTCATCTACACCGAGATGATTTCGATCGTCATGGCGGAAGAGTTTGAGGTTCACACCAAGAAAACTCCGACACGCATGACAGCGGCCCATCCAGAAATCCTGCTCGAGAGTCCAGAACTTGCGAAAACACAGAAAGCCGTATGCGTGAACTTGGCTCGCGCCGGAACTTATCCGAGCCATCTTTGCTATAACTTTCTCCATCTCGCACTCAAGCCTGAAAATATCCGTCAGGATCACATCTTTGCGGCGCGAATGACCGATGCTCAACATCACGTCACCGGAGCCCACTTTGGCAGCCTTAAAATTGGCGGCGACGTCTTGGATACTCACGTGATCATCCCAGATCCGATGGGGGCAACCGGCAGCACCCTGGTGTCCACAATCGACTATTACAAACAAAAAGTTCCGGGTCCGGCGAAGAAATATATCGCTATCCATCTCATTGTGACTCCCGAGTATTTGAAGAAAGTTCTTACGGCGCACCCCGAGGTCGTAATCTATGCCTTGAGGCTTGACCGGGGCCTTTCCAATGAGGCAGTTTTAAAGTCACCTCTGGGGCTTCATTGGGATCAAGAAAAGGGTCTTAACGAACACGACTATATCGTGCCCGGCGGCGGCGGTTTTGGCGAAATTATGAATAACTCCTTCGTATAAAGGACCTCACATGACTCACTTGCACATCAAACCTTACATCACTGAAGATCAACTGCAAAAAAAGGTGAACGAAATCGGCGCTGCGATCACAAAGAAATTCAAAGGCGAACAAATCGTTGCCGTGTGTGTCCTCAAAGGTTCTTTCGTATTCTACTCCGACCTCATTCGCGCGATCGACGCAGATTTGAATTGCGAATTCTTCGGCGTCTCTAGCTATCATGGCCAAACTTCTTCCGGTGAAGTGAAAGTCACTTTAGACTTGGCAAGCCCCGTTGAAGGCAAACACATCTTGTTGGTTGAAGACATCGTCGACACCGGCATCACCATGAACTACTTGAAAAACTCCATCATGGCTCGTAAGCCGGCATCTCTGACAACTGTGGCGCTCTTAGAAAAACCAGAAGCTCTGAAAGTTCCTTGCAAGTTGGACTACGTTGGCTTCCAAATCACTAATGAGTTCGTGGTCGGTTACGGCCTCGATTACCAAGGTTATTACCGTAACCTTCCATTCATTGGTCAGGTTCAGAACTTCCAGTAGTTTTTAAAAGTTAATACCAATAAGATTCTTCAGATTGGTTCCGAGAGTTTTACCTTGAACACTCTTTTCAAATTTCGTGAAAGGAGTTTCGCGGCCACAATGTTTGCGAATGGCGTACGTGTATTTGAGGAAATCTAAAGTGTCGTGTTGAACGTAGAGAGTGAGGGTTTCTCCGGATGGATATACCATTCTCTCTTTATCAGGAAAATCGAATTCATCGATGTCGTGGCCAAGAATTTCTTTGTTACCATTAGCGTAGTCCCAAGTTATTGTCTCGAAAGCAATCTTGTATCGATTCATTTTTGAATCGTATTCCCAAGGAAGGAGGGGGGCATTAGAGTCAATCATTGTCATCTTAAAGCCTTGATTCACGATCTCTTTATTTTGAATTTTGCCAGCGTTGGGCTGAAATGAATTGATCAACCAAGAATGAGCCACTCCTCGCCTAGGAAACTTTACTATGGCATAGGTGATACGCTTATACTCGTTCACTTGTTGGAAAATCTGCTGATAAGTTTGCGTACTCGTGCCATTTTCTGCAACAAGCCCCCGTGCAAATTGAAACATAGCAGTGTCTTCTAGCTCCCATCGGCTTAAAAATGACAACAGTACGCCTTCATTCGCTCCTGTAAACTCCTGCCAATTCTTAAATCCAGGAACACTTACAACTTCAGTGCCCTTAGCAATGCGCTCAAGAAGCTTATAGGCCTCTCCCCGGTTTGGTTTACGAGAGGTGGGTTGATCAAAAATCGCCAGATAAAGCGCATGCCTCTGCATGCGCGAGTGCCACCAGCAAAGACCTGTTTTAAAGGCTCCAGGGTTATTGTGAACTCTCGTGAGATTCTCTTCCTGGAAGGACTTCGCTAGGAAGTCCTCTGACCGCATCTCACAAATATCTGCTGGGATGGAAGTATTTGCACGGGCCTGTACAAACCCTAAACACATAATAGAGAAGATAATTGAGAATGCCGATTTTTGTATCATCTCCGGGTTTACAGCAAGGCCCGTACCGCATTCTTAATTTCCAAGCTGTCGATCAATGATAGCTTTGTAATTGGAATAAGGCCGCGCGCCCACCACGGACTCCTTGCCTATGCGAAAGCTGGGAGTTCCCTTAAATCCATATTTCTCTGCGAGCTTCTTGTCATCCGCAAGAATTTTTGTGACTTGGTCACTGTTCATATCGCTAGTGACACGTGCTGGATCAAGTCCCAAGCTCTTGGCAACTTCCATCAGGAAACTTTGCCCCTCGCTACTCAGACGGTTCTGATTTGCAAACACACGCTCTTGGAAATCATAAGCCATCGCAGAGTCCTGCAGCCAGACGGCCACGAAAGCGCGAGCAGCGATTTCAGAATTGGCATGAGACGGAAGGGGCAAATTGCGTAGGACGAGTTTCACTTTTCCCTGGTAATCGCGCAGAATCTTCTTCATGGTTGACGACGCCTTTTCACAGTAACCACATTCAAAGTCTACGTACTCTTCAATTGTGACAGGCGCACTACTAGGTCCCGCAATTACGCATCCTTCTTTCGATTCGGCACCCGCTGTGCCTGCTAAAAACAAGCTTGTTGCAAAAATAAAAACGTTAAAAAAATTCTTTTTCATAATTCCTCCTGAAAAAGAATCTAACATCCGTAACTTTTCAAATTGTCCAGCCAACGCAAAAGAAATGTAAAACTTTACGCAAGAACTTTCAGACGATAGCCGACAGAACGAACGGTCTCGATGAGATCTTCACTGAGCTTTTGTCGCAGCATCATGATGTGAGTGTCCACTGTGCGCGTGGTGGGATAGACATCATAACCCCAGACTTTGTTCAGGATCTCATCGCGAGAAAAAACTTTTTCGGGACTTTCTGCCAACAGAACCAACAACTCGAATTCCTTTTTGACGAGATCGAGCTCTTTCTGCTGAAACGAAACCTTATGTTTCACAGTATCAATTATCAAAGGACCCACACAAATCGTCGATGGCTCTTCTTTCGAAATACGAACTTGATCGCGCAATTGCACGCGAATGCGTGCTAGAAGTTCGCGCGGCTCAAAAGGTTTTGTCATGTAGTCATTCGCACCGAGCTCAAGGCCTAAGATCTTATCAACGAGTTCCACTTTCGCAGTTAGAAATACAACGGGCATTTTATGACCTTGTTGCCGAAGCTTTGTGAGGAAATCGTGTCCCTGCCCGTCTGGCAGCATCCAATCCAAAACAATTAGAGCTGGCTTTTGAGACAACATTTCATGAGCGCTTTTCAAATTTTCGGCCCACAAAATACTATAACCTTCGCTCTCAAGACGCTCTTTCAGTGAAAGCCCCAGGTTTTTATCGTCTTCGACCAATAGAATCTGAGCCATACTAAATTCCTTTGAACCGATCACTATCTAAAGACAAGGTGAAAGACGTTGGATTTTTCGAGAAATGAATCTCTCCGCCCCATTCATCGACGATATGTTGAACGATATTGAGTCCAATCCCCATGCCCTTGCTCTGCTGACTTTTTACAAAAGGCTCTGCCATTTTATTCAGGGAATTGTAATCACATTTTCCTTGATCCTGAACGCTGATTTTGAGAATTCCTTTAGCGTTGTCCAAATGAATTTTTACAGGTTCCGCCCCATGAGCAAACGCGTTCTGAACAAGATTTGAGAGAATAAATTTAAGCCAAAATGGATCCGTCGCGAGACTTTGATCTTTCTGTAGAAGTTCACATTGAATACTCAATCCCGTTTCGGCTACGTAGTCCTCGACCCACTGATTCAGCGAGGGAATTTCCACCGCTTTAAAGTGAATGCGGCTTCCCTCCGCTTGCAGATAAGTTTTACTGACTTCCACCACTCGCTGCAGACGAAAAATCTCCGTAGAAATGCGCGTGAGAAGATCTTGGTCTGAAATATCCAGCTTCTGCGAAGCTTTGCGGAGTTGCTCGATCATCAACAACATCGAACTCACAGGCGTACGAAACTCGTGACTGAGAACTTGCAATGAAAGACGATGCTTCTTTTGCTCTTTGTTCTTCTCGTAGAGACGGCGAAGATAAAAACCCAAAAATATAATAAAGATCAAACCTAAAAGACCAGCAATCGCAACGGAGTACTTGTATAGGTACGACAATGCGTACTTCGAACTATAAGTCCAACAAGCATTACCAACCTTCTGCAGGCAATATCCGGTGCTAGATTCCAATACCAAATCGTAATTTCCGTCTTTAATGGCATTTTGAAACGCAGGCAAATCATAAACCAAATAGGCCAGCGGGGAAAACCCAAAACTAGATTGATCTTTCACAAGCAGATACTTTGAAGTCAAAACCAAGGGTTCGCCCCGAACTACCTTTTCAACTTCACTCTCACTCAAATCTGCAATGGTGCTGTAAACTGGCTGCGCAATTTGATAAACCGACAAAAGCTCTTTTAATTCGGAAACCTTAAAAAATGATAGATGTGCCTCAACCCAAGGTTCTTCATTGAAAGGACGCGGCGCTTTTTTCACGATCCAATACGCGTAACTAATTCCTCGCTGATCAACGTAAGGGGATACGGAAAAAAACGTCTCCGGCAATTCTCCATTTTCATAGAGAAAATGCGAAAGGACCTCCGTCTTTTTTTGCATAAGGGCAGCATAACTATCTAGTTCACTATCTACAGAAGAACTGCAAGAAACTTCTTTTGAATCAACAAAGGGGTTTTGATCCGTCTCACCACTACAAAGGTGCCGCACTTTTTCGATTTGAAAACGGGTGACATCTAAAATCGGATGCAAAACTTGTAATTGCCCACGGCGCTTGTAAAGCGCACTAAAATTAATCGAAACTTTGGGTGGATGAGTCTCTTGAAACTTGCCAATGATCTGCTCAACCGCTTCTCGATCCTCATGAAAATAGAAAAGACCTTTCTCATTCCCAGAGAAAATGAAATACGAAAACAATCCTAGGACCAAAAGCAGCCCTGTCAGAAAAGCTATGTGATATTTCATCCCAATTCCTTGCGCAGATCTTGTAGTACTAATCTAAACTCGTTCACCCAGGGAATTGTCAAGCCAATGTCAAATCTTTGCGATTTGGATATAGAAGCGCTTCTGCAAGACCCTATATTGAACCCCCTGGCCAGGATGTTGAGTCCCGTCCTTGGTCCTAGGTCACAAAAGCGATCAGGACACGGTCAGAGCTTTATACAGATCAAAATACTGACTTAGAGCAGTTCTTTGAGGATTTTCAATATGGCCAATATTAATCCCAACACTTGCTTTAGATTTCTTATGAAACGCCGATATGATTCAAAACTGGTCAGGTTTTTAGGCATAAAGGACTCCTTTCAGTTAAGGCCGAAAGAGTCCGTCCAAAAGCGATCTTGCAGAAGCAACGATCGCTTTTGCATTTTTGGGGCCTAGCTCTAATTACGCTCAATGAGATTTAGTGTCCGAAGTAGCCTCGGAGCGATCGAAGATCGGAAGTGACTGCGCGCTTGTTGGAAGCTCAATTCGAGTAAGCTTTGACCAACATCACTATTTTGTATTCTTTCGAAGTTTCACCATAAGGCGAAATCTCCCAAAGCCACTCACGATCGAACTTTAAATTACGAAGGGTCACATCGTAGGCTTCAGTTTTGATACGCTCGCCGCTGGGGTCGATATATCTTGTTTCAAAATCTGCGAAGAGCAAGACCTTGGGCGCTTGCTCTAACAACCTTTCGATATGCTGATCGCGCACCGAACGAGCG
>Ga0255338_1004498_pt1 | contig 14333 bp, 12 predicted proteins | sample MeOH1_35cm_T4_19_FD_203715 | JGI IMG/M metagenome (GOLD analysis project Ga0255338, IMG submission 203715) | Sandy soil microbial communities from University of British Columbia, Vancouver, Canada - MeOH1_35cm_T4_195 | ecosystem: Engineered > Artificial ecosystem > Sand microcosm > Unclassified ...
GTCGAACCTGAGCGAAGCCGAGATCCTGTTCCAGGGCCTCGACCTGTCGAAGATCTCGACCTCGTTCACCATCAACGGCACCGCCGCCATCATCTACGCGATGTACCTCGCGGTGGCCGACAAGCAGGGCGTGCCGCGCAGCAAGCTCACCGGCACCATCCAGAACGACATCCTCAAGGAGTACGTGGCCCGCGGCACCTGGATCTTCCCGGTGCGGCCGTCGATGCGGCTGGTGGCCGACTCGATCCTGTACTCCAACGAGGTGTCGCCGCGTTTCAACCCGATCAGCATCGCCGGCGCCCACGTGCGCGATGCGGGCGCGACGGCCGCGGAGGAGATGGCCTACACGCTGGCCAACGGCCTGGCTTACGTGGAGGAGCTGAATCGCCGCGGCGGCGACGTCGAGAAGTTCGCTAAGCGGCTGTCGTTCTTCTTCTACGTGCACATGGACTTCTTCGACGAGATCGCGAAGTTCCGCGCCGGCCGCCGCCTGTGGGCGAAGTTCATGAAGGAACGTTACGGCGTGAAGGACCCGAAGGCGCAGCACTTCCGCTTTGGCGTGGTGTGCGGCGGCTCCTCGCTGGTGGCCCCGCAGCCGTACAACAACGTGGTGCGGGTCGCCGTCGAGACGATGGCCGCCGTGATGGGCGGCGCCCAGTCGATCTTCACCTGTGCCTTCGACGAGGCCTTCCAGATCCCAACCGAGTTCTCGGCCGAACTGGCGGTGCGTACGCAGCAGATCATCGCCTACGAAAGCGGCATCGGCCGCACGGTCGACCCGCTCGGCGGCAGCTACTTCGTCGAACAGCACACCGACCGCATGGAGGAGATGATCACCAAGGTGATGGACGACATCGATGCCTATGGCGGCGTGATCCCGGCCATCGAGGACGGCTGGATCCAGCTGCGCCTGGCCGAGCGCGGCCTGGAGCGCAAGCTCGACACCGATTCCGGCAAGAACGTGATCGTGGGCCAGAACTACTTCAAGAAGGCCGACGAGAAGATCGGCGTGGGCGACGTCTTCAAGCTAGACCCGACGGTGGCGCAGCGCGCGCTGGAGAAGTTCCAGCGCACGCTGGACACGCGCAGCCAGTCGGCCGTCGACGCGTCGCTGGCCAGGCTGGCCGCGGCGGCCGCGAATGACGACAACAACGTGATGCCTTACCTGGTGGACTGCTGCCACGCCTACGCCACCGTCGGCGAGATGGTGGCCACGCTGAAGAAGGAATGGGGCGAATTCAAGGAGCCGGTGAACCTATGAGCGACGTGATCAACAAGCGGCCGTTGGCCGGCAAGCGCATCCTGGTCGGCAAGCCGGGTCTGGACGGCCACGACATCGGCGCCAAGATCGTGGCCCTCACGCTGCGCGATGCCGGCGCGGAGGTCATCTACACCGGCCTGCGCCGCAGCCCGCAGCAGATCGCCCAGGTGGCGGTGGACGAGGGCGTTGACGCGGTCGGCCTGAGCATCCTCTCGGGCAGCCACAAGGAGCTGGTGGCCGACGTGATGGAGCAGCTGCATGCGCTGAAGGCCGGCGACATCAAGGTGTTCGTCGGCGGCACCATCCCCGGCGAGGACCAGCCGCATCTGCGCGAACTGGGCGTCGCCGCCGTCTTCACGGCCGACATGCCGCTGGACGCGGTCGTGGCCGAACTGGCGAAGAACCTGGCATGAACGCCGCTCCGCTGGCGGGCATCCGCATCATCGAAGTCGGCCACATGCTGGCCGGCCCGTATTGCGGCCTGCTGCTGGCCGATTTGGGCGCAGAGGTCATCAAGGTGGAGCCGCCCGAGGGCGACATCGCGCGCAAGGTCAGCCCGCATTTCGTCGGCCTGCACAACGCCTACTTCGCCAGCCTCAACCGCAACAAGAAGAGCGTCGTGATCGACCTGGCCAGCGCTGCGGGCCGGTCCGAGCTGGAGCAACTGGCGGTCAGCGCCCATGCGCTGGTCACTAACCTGCGGCCGTCGGCGATCAGGAAGCTCGGCCTGACCTACGCCGGCCTGCGGGAGTGCAATCCCAGGCTGGTGTGCGTGGCGCTCACCGGCTATGGCCTGGACGGACCGTACTCGGAAAGCCCGGCGTACGACTACGTGATCCAGGCGCTGACCGGCGTGATGCAGCTTACCGGCGACCCGTCGTCGCCGCCGACCAAGGCCGGCTACTCCGCGGTGGACAACTCCGCCGGACTGGCGGCGGCCGTCGGCCTGCTCGCCAAGATCGTGCAGGGGCAGGGCGGGCAGGTGGACGTCGCCATGTACGACGTGATGCTCTCGCAGCTGAATTACCTGGCCGGCGCCGCGCTCAACACCGGCGAGGTGGTGCAACGGCTGGCCAACTCGTCCCATCCTTACATGGTGCCGGCGCAGATCTTTCCCACTGGCGACGGCTGGCTGACGCTGTTCATTACGCATGACAAGTTCTGGCAGAAATTCGCGCTGGAAATCGGCAAGCCGGAGTGGGTGAGCGATCCGGTGTACGCCACGATGGCGGCGCGTCGCGGCAACCGCACCGAGGTGCTGGCCGCCATCGCGGAGGTGCTGGCCACCGCGAGCGCCGCCGAATGGGTGCGCCGGCTGGCCCCGCTGGGCGTTGTCGCCTCCGAGGTGGAAACGCTGGAGCAGGCGCTGCAAAGCCGGCTGACAGCGTCGCGCGACCTGGTGGTGCCGCTCGGCGCGCCCGCAGACAAGCTGCGCGCCATCGCCAGCCCGCTCAAGTTCGACGGCTACACGCCGCACTACGGGCTGCCGCCGCTGCTGGACCAGCATCGCGGCGAAGTGCTGGGAAAGGTCGTCGCCTGATGGCCGGGCCGCTGGACCGGCACGCCCTGGGCCGGGAACTGACGCGGCTGGCCAACGCGCGCCCGGCCGACCTGCTGCGCATGCAGCCGCCGCCGCCCGGCGGGCCCACCGCGCGCCGCATCGGTTTGACCGGCGCGCCGGGTGCCGGCAAGAGCACGCTGGCCGGGCGGCTGGCCTTGCATCGGTCGCAGGACGGCCGCCGCCTGGGCGTGCTGGCCATCGACCCGAGCAGCCCGAAGTCGGGCGGCGCCATCCTCGGCGACCGCATCCGCATGGACGAACTGCAGGGCGCGACCGACCTCTACATCCGGTCGATCGGTTCGCGCACCACCTCCGACGGCCTGTCCGACAACCTGCCGGAGATGCTGGACACGATGGACGCTTTCGGCTTCGACGAGGTGCTGCTGGAAACCGTCGGCGTCGGCCAGGCCGAATACGCGGCGCGGGCCCAGGTGGACACGCTGGCGCTGGTGCTGCTGCCGGAAAGCGGCGACGTGGTGCAGGCGATGAAGGCCGGGATCATGGAGATGGCCGACATCTTCGTGGTGAACAAGTGCGACCTCCCCGGCGCGCAGAAGATGGCCACCGACATCAAGCGCATCGCGGCGCTCGCCCGCCACCCGCCCGGCGCCTGGTTGCCCAGCGTGGTCCTGGCCTCGTCGACGCAGCCGGAGTCCATCGCGGCGCTGTCGGCCGAGATCGATCGCCACCAGGCCTGGCTGGAGACCAGCCAGCGCCGCCAGCTGCTGCTGCAGCAGCGCGTGCGCTACCGGCTGCGGCGGCTGATCGAGCGGCGCGCCGCCGAAGCCGTGGGCGCGCTCGACCCTGAAGTGCTGGAAGCGCCGATGGCGCAACAGCTGGAGCGCGCCCTGCGCGATATCGCCGCTGCACGCTGACAAGAATTCATTGAAGGAGACAACACCATGATGCGACGCATGTTCCCGCTGGCGGCCCTCGCTGCCGCCCTGGCCCTGGCCCTGGGCGCCGTCCCCGCGCAGGCCCAGGACTTCCCCACCAAGCCCGTGAAGATCGTCGTGCCGCAGACGCCCGGCGGCGCCTCCGACGCGCTGGCCCGCATCGTGGCGCAGAAGCTGGGCGAGAAGTGGGGTCAGCCCGTGGTGGTGGAGAACCGCGCCGGCGCCGGCGGCAACGTCGGCATGGAGCTGGTGGCGAATTCGCCGGCCGATGGCTACACGCTGCTCATGAGCTACGTCGGCACGCATGCCATCAACGGCGCGCTGTACAAGAAGCTGCCGTTCGACCCCGAGCGCGACTTCGCGCCCGTGGCGACGCTCGCGACGCTGCCGTTCGTGGTGGTGAGCAAGTCCGATGCGCCGTTCAAGACCATTCCGGAAGTGATCGCTGCAGCGAAAAGGGGCCAGCTGACCTACGGCTCGGCAGGCAACGGCTCGGTCAACCACCTGCTGGGCGAGATGTTCAGCAGCGCTGCCGGGGTCAAGCTGACCCACGTGCCGTACCGTGGCGCGGCGCCGGCCATGCAGGACCTGATGGGTGGACAGATCCAGCTGGTGTTCACCAGCCTGCCCTCGGTGTCCGGGGCCATCAAGCAAGGCACCTTGCAGCCGATCGCCGTCACCAGCGCCAAGCGCGCCGCCGCCTTCGCCAACATCCCGACCATCGCCGAGGCCGGCTTCAGGGACTTCGACGTCAACCCGTGGTTCGGCCTGTTCGCGCCAGCCAAGGTTCCACCGGCCGTGATCCGCAAGATCAACGCCGACATCAACGAAATCCTGAAGACGAAGGAAGTCGCCGACAAGTTCCTCGGCCAGGGCGCCGAAACCTACTTGACTTCCCCGCAGGAATTTGCCGCCGTGCTCAAGGCCGACATCGCCAAGTGGGGCAAGGTCGTCAAGGCCTCCGGCGCCAGCGTCGACTGAGACAGCACACGACCAGGACAGACACCATGAGCAATTCCCAGGTTTATCTCCGCGTCAATCGCGTAGCCCCCGGGGTCGCGGCCACGGCGCGCGACATCACGGTGGCCGATATCCATGAAGCCATGGGGCAGCAGGGGCGCGCGCAACTCATGTCGGCACGCATGCAGCCCCTGCAGCACGGCCAGAAGATCGCCGGGCCCGCCGTCACCGCCTTCTGCTGGCCGGGCGACAACCTGATGATGCACCGCGCACTGGTCCTGGCGCAGCCTGGCGACGTGCTGGTGGTGGTCTGCCAGGCCGAGTTGTCGGGCGCGCAGTGGGGCGACCTGGCCTGCCGCTACGCCGTGCAGAAGGGACTGGCCGGCGTGGTGGTCCAAGGCTGCGTGCGCGATGTGGACCAGGTGCGCGCGCTCGGCTTTCCCGTGTGGGCCACCCACATCCACCCGATCCACCCGGACAAGCGCGGCCACGGCACCGTCAACGCGCCGGTGGTGTGCGAAGGCGTGCGGGTCTGCCCTGGTGACCTGATCGCGGCCGACGGCGACGGCGTGATCGCGGTGCCACGCGCCGATGCGCAGCGCGTCATCGCCGCGGCGCAAGCCAAGATGCGGCGTGAGGATGAAGTCATCGCGGCGGTGGGTAACGGCGCGACGGTGTGGGAGCTGAGCGGCGCCGCCGCCATTTACGCGGGCATGGACAACGTGGCGGAGATCGACGCTGCCTACGACGACGTCAATCTCGCCTGAGCCCGCCGCCCATCGCGCCCACGCTGGTGCTGGGGCACAGGGCGCTGGTGCTGGCGGCGCCATGACGCTCGCGGTTCCATCAGAAGTGGCGCAACTCGAACGCGCCGCCACCCGCATCGAAACCGCCTGCGGCAGCGGCAGCATGGCGTGGCGGCGGTGGGGGCTAGGCACGCCACTGGTCCTGCTGCATGGCGGCAGCGGCAGCTGGACCCACTGGCTGCGCAACATCCCGGCGCTGGCCAAGGCAGGACGCCAGGTCTGGGTGCCGGACCTGCCCGGCTTCGGCGAGTCGGCGATGCCACCAGCCGGCGGCGATGCCGACGCGATCGTTGAGCCGTTGCTGGCCGGCCTGAACCAGCTCCTGCCGGGCCCGTTTGACCTGGTCGGATTTTCATTTGGCAGCCTGGTGGCGACGCTGGCTGCCGAGCGCACGGCACGAGTGAGCCGTCTGTTGCTGGCGGGAGCGCCCGTCCTGCCGCTGCAAAGCGGCAAGGGCGTGGAGATGCTGCCCTGGCGCCACCTAGCATCCCAGCATGAACGCGATGCGGTCCATGCGCGCAACCTGCGAGCCATGATGCTGCACCGGCCCGAGTCGATCACGCCGGCAGCGATCGCCCTGCATGCCGCCAACGTGCCGCGTGACCGGATGCGGCGGCGGCGACTGGTGACGACGCGCCTGCTGGCCGACACGCTGGCGCGGCTGCGGTGCCCGACCTGGATGCTCTACGGTGCCGAGGACGTGCTGTACCGCGGTCGCTGGAGCGAGGTCCGGGCCTGCGTGGCCGCGATGCCGCACGTGCGCGAACTGGTCTTCCTGGGCGACGCCGGGCACTGGCTGCAGTTCGAGGACGCCGAGGCCTTCAACCGGTACCTGCTGGCCGCCCTGCAGCAGCCCGGCGGCGCCGCTGTCAGCGTAGCTGCCCGCTGAGCGAAGGTCGGGGCCACGCAGTCAGGCAACAAGGATTCGAGTGAAGGCTCTGCGCCAAAGCTACGCTGCTTGCTCCAGAACGTGGATCTGCGCCTTTCGCTGCGAAGCTGCGCTTTCGGCAGGCCACAGGTAGCTTGCATCGAGTTCCTCGAAGGCGCGGCACCCGATCTGCGCCAAGATTGCGTCGACCTCGTTGCGCATGATCTCTAGCGCCCGGGCTGCCCCCGGCTGGCCGCCCGCGGCCACGGCGTACAGCGTGGGCCGGCCAAAGATGCAGGAGCTGCCGCCGAGGCAGCGGGCGATCACCACGTCGGAGCCGCGGCGCACGCCACTGTCGAGGATGAGCTCCACCTGGTCCCCCACGGCCACGCGGATGGCAGGCAGCATCTCCAACGGCGAGGGGGCGGCATCCAGCTGGCGTCCACCGTGGTTGGACACCACGAGACCGTCAGCGCCCAGCCGTACCGCTTCCCGGGCGTCGTCCGGATGCATTAAGCCCTTGATCACCAGCGGCCCCGGCCATTCCTCGCGAATGCGGCGCAGGTGCTCCCAGCTCACCATGGGGGCGGGCGTGAGCGTGCCGTACATGTCCGCCACCTGGGCTGCGTTGGCACCCTCGGGCGCATACGGCTTCCAGTTGCGCATCATCGGGATGCCGCCCGTGCGCAGGTACCGCAGCACCCAGGCCGGATGGCCCAGGGCCTCCAGCACCACCCCGGGCGTCATGCGGAAGGGCCGGGAGAAGCCGTTGCGGCGGTTGCGCTCCCGGTTGGAGTTGACCGGCACGTCCACCGACACCACCAGCACACGCACGCCGGCCGTGCGCGCGCGGCGCACCAGGTCCGCATTGATGGCTGCGTCGCTGGTGCAGTACATCTGGAACCACACGTGCTCGGGCGCGACCGGCACCACGTCCTCGAGCGCAGCATTGCTGGCGCTGGAAAGCAGGAAGGGCACGTTCGCCTCGCGCGCGGCGGCGGCCAGCATCACGTCGGCATCGGGCCGGAACAGGCCGGCCAGCCCAGTGGGAGAAATGCCGATGGGGCCGGCGTAACGGCGTCCGAACAGCGCGACTGACTGAACGCGCTGGCTCACGTCGCGCAAATAGCGCGGCACCAGCCGGTGCTGCGCGAAGGCTTCCCGGTTGCGCCGCAGGCACAGCTCGTCGTCCGCGCCGCCGTCGATGAAGTCGAAGGCAATGCGCGGCAGCTTGCGGCGGGCCAGCAGGCGCAGGTCTTCGAGGTTGACTGCGGAATGGATATTCATGGTGTGCGTGTTGGGGCTACGCCGCAACCTTAAGGGCGCCGCCCGGCGCTGCGAAGCGGCGGCACGCCGCCAGTTTCACATGTTGAACCGGCGCCGACCATCCGTACCCGCACCGACGCCTCGAAAGCACCGGCCCGCGGGCAGTCGGTGCGTCATCTGAGGATCTCCTGCAACAGCGCAGAACTCGGCGCGAGCTCGCCCTTTTCTGCAAGTCGCCGCGCAGCTGAACGAGACTTCGTGAACCGCCTCCGTCGCAAGGCGCGTAAACGCAAGTTCAAGAACCTGTTGGACGGCTACAGAAGGGCCTGCGGTGTGAGGCGACTGAGTCGAGGACCTCAGAAATCGAAACGAAATTCATGTGGCTTATCGCTGGCGAGCTCAACGGAGCTCAGTCGCTTGACGGCTACGCCGAAGGACTCTAGCAGGTGCGCCCACTCATCCAACACTTGGCATTTTCCAAGCCCAAGTGGCACCGCCATCGCGCGGGTCGGTAAGAGGCGGTCAAAGCAAGTCCTCAGATGGAGGGGCGGTGAGGAGGGGAGGACCAAACTGCTTACACCAGCGCTTACATGCGTGGTCGGCAGGATCGGAGCTTCGCCAGAGAAGTGACAAGATTGGTGCGGCTGGCGGGGATCGAACCCACGACCCTTGGCTTCGGAGGCCAATACTCTATCCACTGAGCTACAGCCGCGTCAAAAAGAGGCGAGGGCGCATTATCGCTGATCATCGCCGCGCCCGCCTCGGCTTCTGCCGGGCAGGGGTCTGGCGAGGGGTGCTGTCTATAATCTAGGGTTCTTTTAAACGCCCCCGCTTACATTGAGGACGCCATGAGCGACAGCACGCAGGAAGAAGCCCACTCCGGCCCGATCAAGACCCCAAAGCAGCTGCTCCTGGCGGTGTTCTTCTCGTTTTTCGTCCCCGTGTTCGCCATCATCGGGCTGGTCGTGTACGTGGTGAACGACAGCAAGCCGTCCGGCAGCATCCAGGCCGAAATCCACGCGCTTGGCGGGGTGACGCCGCAGGATCTCGACAGGGGCATTGCCGAGCGCATCCGCAAAGTCGGCACCGTGGAAATCCGCGACGCCAACCGCCCGCTCAAGAGCGGCGAAGAAGTCTTCAAGGCCCAGTGCACCACCTGTCACACCGCGGGCGTGGCGGGCGCACCAAAGTTCGGCGATGCAGCGGCGTGGACGGCGCGTATCGCGACTGGATTCGACGCGCTCGTGCAGTCCGCGCTCAAGGGCAAGGGCGCCATGCCGCCGCAAGCCGGTGGCGATTTCGACGACACCGAGATCGCGCGTGCGGTCGCCTACATGGCCAACGCCGGGGGCGCCAAGTTTGCGGAGCCCAAGGCGCCCGCAGCCGGCGCCACCGCAGAGGCAGCACCGGCCGCCGCCACGGTGCCCACTGCTGCGCCAGCCGCGACAGCGCCGGCCAGCCCCGCCGTCGCCGCTGCACCCGCGGCAGCTGCGCCTGCGGCACCCCAGGCAGCCGCGGCCGGCTCGTCGGGCGAAGCGCTCTACAAGCAGACCTGCATGGTTTGCCATGCCGCCGGCGTGGCCGGCGCGCCCAAGTTCGGCGACAAGGCCGCTTGGGCGCCGCGCATCGCGCAGGGCATTCCCGCGCTGGTGAACAACGCGATCAAGGGCAAGGGCGCGATGCCGCCCAAGGGGGGCAGCGCCGCCTCCGATGCCGAGATCCGCGCCGCGGTCGAATACATGGCGAACGCGGCCAAATAAAAAGGCCGCACTCCAGAAAAAAGCCGGCCTCGCGACCGGCTTTTTTTTTCAGCTGCCTGCGGTTGCCCGCCGCAACGCGACGGGACTGCGCACATAGCCGAAACGGCCTGGCAGGTCCATTGCTGCCAATTGTTCGGGGATCCACAGTCCCTGCTCGATGGCTTCGGCGGCCTGCGCCACGTCCAGGGTGTGGACCAGGCCGAACCCCAGGTCCGTTTCCAGGTACACCCGTCCTTGTTCATCCACCACGCAGCGTTGCGCCCGGGCCGGCTGCCCGGTGTGGGCCGCGACGCCGTGGTTCGGACCGATCCGCCAGATCCAGGGCGTCAGCTCCAGTTCCACATACACCCGCTGGGGCCCGTTCTGAAAAAACCATTGCCCTTGCGCGTCCCGCTCGTAATTGCGCTGGATAAATTCGATGAGCTTCTCGTGCTTGAGCAGCGATCCCTTGCTGTCGGGGAATGGACCCGCGACCTGCGCGCGGTCGTCGCGCATGTACCAATTGCCGCGCGCATCCAGTCCCAGCCAGCCGTAGCAATGCGGAACGTTGGGCCACTTGGCGATGGCTTGCCGCACGATGTCATCCATGAACCCAATTATCGGCCGATCGCGACGGCTGCATAGGATGGCGCCAATGTCCCGCAACAGCCGGGCCGGCCGACCCCAACGCTGGCGATTGGTGTCACGCCGAGCGATTGGGCAGCTTGGCTACCTGTTCTCGCTTATGACACGGGCGGCAATTTCGGCCGCGGCCCCCGTGAATCGAAGGCATCGTTGGCCAAGCTTCCGCTCCTTGAACATGGCTTGACCTTCCGGTGTGTTTAGGTCGCAGCCATCCAAGAGGGCTTGACAGTCGCGGCTGCCAAACTCCTTCTCAAACGTCTCGACAAGGCGCTGCGTGGCTGCATACGCCGGTTGCACGGACTCGGTGGCGTTCGAGCGTCCGAGGGCCAAGCCTATCCCCATCACCGCTCCGGTCAGGGCCCCGCACGTACCGCAGGTGCGCGACATCCCGCTGCAGAACGCGCTCGCGACCTTCGGCAGAACGCCGGAGTCCACGCCTTCAGCCCTGGCGATGGCCAGGACGACGCTCTCTGCGCAGAACAGGCCTGAACCGAAGAGCTCTTCAGCGGACTTGCGAACTGTGGACGCGGCATGAGACTCCATGAGTGACTCCAGAGCGTAAGCGGGAATTGGCGTAAAGGCGCGGGTGCGGCAAGAGCCAGTGCGGCCATCGTATGGCGGATAAGCTGGAAAACGCAAGACGCCTTGCAAGCGTGGCAGAGAAAGGCCTGCACACCCGCACCAGCGCTCACTTGCGGCCCCGTTGGCGCGATGGTCACCAACACAGATTTGTGACAGAGCCAATAAAAAAGGCGCCGCAGTGCGGCGCCTTGCAAAAGGCATCTCGTGGGATGCCTGAAATGATCTTTTAGTGTTCGGTGGGTTTGTCTCCTCGGTCCCTCGCCCTCACAGACCCTCGGGCCCGCTTGCGAGTGAGCAGACTTTAGCGGCCGCCCCAGCTCCGTGCATCGGGACTTTCCCGCCCCGGTGGCGCGCACTCGGTGTGCCCTGGCAACACCATGCCGCGCCAGGCAACTGGCACCGGGCCGGTGCGAACTTCCCAGCCGAGACGGGCCGCAGGCGGCCAGGGAATTGGCACTTGCCGCTGAGCTAATATCTCGCTGCGCCAGTCGGCGCGTTTCAAAAACATACACAGAGGGGGGTTCAGATGATTTCCAGCATTCGCATCCTTGGTTTGACGGCCAGTCTCTTGCTCGCGGCCTGCGGGGGCGGGGGTGGCGGCGGCGACGCGCCGGCGCCCGCGCCGACCCAGGCGGTCGCGGTCACCGAGACCAGTGCCAAACCCGTAGGGGCCAACGCGCTCGACGTCGCACAGAACACGTCGTCGACCCAGAGCGCCGGGCTGGTGACGGGCGTGGAAGTGCAGGCCGGTGGTTCAGTCACGCCAAACAACCTGCGGCTGATCGCCAAGGTGGCGCGCGACCTGACGGCTTTGCCGATCGGCAGCGGCGGCTCGCTTGCCACCGGTGTGTCGTTCAGCGAGACGCAGGCCTGCCCTGTGTCCGGCACGCTCACGGTCAGCGGCAATATCGCGGGCCAGACCCTGGCGGCGGGGGATACGGTGGGCTACATCGCGAACAACTGCAAGATGTTCGCCGACGGGGAAACGCTCAACGGTGGCATGTCCATTACCATCGTCAGCGGCTCTCTGGCCACCCCGCCCTACCAGCTGGTCATGAGCGTCACGGTCACCAACCTGTCGATCACCTCCGGCACGTCGGTTCTGGTGGTCTCGGGCGACATGCGATTCGACCTGTCCACCTCCTCCACGGGCGTCGAGACCCTGACGGTGAGCGGCTCGTCCATGAGCAACCGCATCACCGAAGGCAGCAAGTCGCGCACCGTCACCCTGAAGAACTACAGCCAGACCGTGACGGCCAACGGCACCAGCATGAGCAGCAGCCTGACCGCGGCCGTTGAGACCACCAGCACCAGCCTGGGCGCCACAGGCGGCAGCTTCACGATCAGCACGCCGACCGCTGTGGTCTGGAATGCCGGCACCAACCTGGTGACCGCGGGCGTGATCCGGGTCGTGGGCGCGGGCAACTCGGTGTTGGTGCTGACCATCAACAGCGATGGCACCGTGACCCTCGAAATCGACGCCGACGGCAATGGCAGCTTCGAGAAGACGATTTCGACCACGGTGAGCGAACTTCGCGCGCTGCTCTGACCGATGACCTTGCCCAGCTTCGGGCGGCGGTGCCGCAAGGCGCTGCTGCTCGGCGCGGCGGCCTTGCTGGCGAGCCGATTCGCCGGGGCCGCCGAGCCGGCGCCCGTCCAGTGGGACATCTCCGCGGGCGTGCGCCAGCGCACGCTCAGCGAGTGGTCCGACGGCGGGGCCAGGTTGCTGACCGAAAAAGGCGCGCTCGCACGGGTGCAACTCGATGCCCAACTGGCCGCCCCGGGTTCGCCCGGGCTGGCGCTGGAGGCGGCGGTCGCGGACGGCCGGCTGGACTATGAAGGCCGGACCCAGGCCGGCGCTCCGCTGGCCACAAGCTCGCGGCATCGCGAAAACGAACTCGTCCTGCGCTGGCGGCCGCTTCCGGCAGCCGCTTGGGGCGAGGCCTGGCTGGGCCTGGGCTGGCTGCACACGCGCAGGGCGATCGCGTCCGTGGCCACGGCCGGGGGTCTCACCGAGACCTCCTCGCTGCTCATGCCCGGCGTCCGCTGGCGCAGTCCGGTTCTTTCGCTGCCGCGCGGCGGCCTCCAATGGCAGCTCGAGGCGGAGTGGCGCGCCAGTGCCCGGCATCGGCTGCACGTGGACTACCTGGGCGTCTTCGACGATTCCTCCTTGAACGGTGGGCGGCGCAGCGAAGCCGCGCTGCGCCTGAGCGCCTTCGCCGCGCAGGATTGGCGCTGGACACTGGAATGGCGCCATGCGCGCCAGTCGGCCAGTGAAAGCGCCAGGCTGTATCGCCGCAGCGTGCCGGTGGGCTCGGTGCGCCAGCCGAAGCTGCGGATCGACGACGTGACCTTGTCGCTGACCCGCCGCTTCTAGCGCGCCGCCTGCAGGATCCAGTCAGCGGCTTTTTCGGCCATCATCAGCGTGGGCGAGTTGGTGTTGCCGCTGGTGATGGTGGGCATCGCACCGGCGTCCACCACGCGAAGGCCCGCAATGCCGCGCACGCGCAGGCGCGAATCGAGCACCGCCATGGGGTCGTCATCGCGGCCCATCCTGGTCGTGCCGACCGGATGAAAAATCGTCGTCGCGATGTCGCCGGCCAGGCGCGCCAGGTCCTCGTCGCTTTCGTACTGCCGGCCGGGCTTCCACTCCTGCGGCTCGTACCGGGCCAGCGCCGGTTGCGCCACGATGCGCCGCGTGATGCGCAGCGACTGCGCCGCCAGCTTGCGATCCTCGGGCGTGCTCAGGTAGTTGGGCGCGATCGCCGGCGCCGCATCGAACTTGCTGCTGCGGATGCGCACGCTGCCCCGGCTGGTGGGATTGAGGTTGCAGACGCTGGCCGTGAACGCATTGAAGCTGTGCAGCGGCTCGCCGAACGCGTCCAGGCTCAGGGGCTGCACGTGGTACTCGATGTTGGGATGAGGCTGCTCGGGCGAGCTGCGGGTGAACGCGCCGAGCTGGGAAGGCGCCATGCTCATCGGCCCGCTGCGCTTGAAGGCATATTCGGCGCCGATCTTCAGCTTGCCGAGCCAGCTGCCGGCCATGGTGTTGAGCGTGGCCACGCCGTTGACCTTGAAGACCGCGCGGATCTGCAGATGGTCCTGCAGGTTCTCGCCGACCCCTGGCAGATCGTGGACCACGGGGATGGCGTGCTGCCGCAGCAAGCCGGCCGGGCCGATGCCCGAGAGCTGCAGGATCTGCGGCGAGCCGATGCTGCCGGCGCTCAGGATCACTTCGGCGGTCGCGTTCACGGTCACCATCTCTTCGCCGGTCCACACCTGCGCGCCCTTGCATCGCTTGCCGCCGTCGGCCTGCCGCTCGATCAGCAGGCGATCGACATGGGCGGATGTCCACAATTCGAAGTTGGGCCGGCCATAGCAGACCGGCCGCAGGAACGCCTTGGCCGTGTTCCATCGCCAGCCGTTCTTCTGGTTGACCTGGAAATAGCCCACGCCCTCGTTGTCGCCGCGGTTGAAGTCCTCCGTGTGCGGGATGCCCGCCTGCTGCGCGGCCTGCGCGAACGCGTCCAGGATGTCCCAGCGCAGGCGCTGGCGCTCCACCCGCCACTCGCCGCCCGCGCCATGCGCCGCATCGGCGCCCAGGTAGTAGTCCTCGTGCTTCTTGAAGAACGGCAGACAGCGGTCCCAGGCCCAGTCGGCATCGCCGGTGAGACGGGCCCAGCCATCGTAGTCGCGCGCCTGGCCGCGCATGTAGATCATGCCGTTGATGCTGGAGCAGCCGCCCAGCG
>Ga0255338_1004499_pt1 | contig 14333 bp, 14 predicted proteins | sample MeOH1_35cm_T4_19_FD_203715 | JGI IMG/M metagenome (GOLD analysis project Ga0255338, IMG submission 203715) | Sandy soil microbial communities from University of British Columbia, Vancouver, Canada - MeOH1_35cm_T4_195 | ecosystem: Engineered > Artificial ecosystem > Sand microcosm > Unclassified ...
GCTTCGCAGGGCCTCCGTGCCCTGGGCGAGGAAGTCCTCCTTCCATTGTTCGATCTCCGCCACGGTCAGCCCATGCTGACGGGCCGCATCCGCAGCGGTGATCTTGCCTCGGACCAGATCCAACACTACGGCGGCTTTTCGCTTGGCCGTCCATCGCTGGATTTCTCCTTCTGGGAGTTCGGGTTGGGACATCGTGCTTCTCCTGGGAAGCAGCCTGATCCCTCCAGAGCCGACCCGTCAGGGTGCTCCGCTTCGGTCGGCCTACGGCCTCCCTTCGCTGCACACCCTGGCGGCTGGATTCCATCCTTTCGGCTCCTTATTGCCTGTCCAACCTTAGAGGGGGACGGAATAGGCAAGTGCTCAAGCGCAGGGTTGGTTGGGGGACCCCGACTGGACCGGTTCTGCGGATACAGTATGGACTAGTCTAGGTTGGTCATTCCAACGGAAGCATACCTGCCGAATAGCCACCGGGACCAATGGAAGTCGTTGTTCCTAATGCATGAGCGACACATGAAGGCGAAGCAGTATAAGCGTGTGGCAAGTGGGCCTCGGAAGCGGACTAGGACAATATTTAGAGGCAGGCATCGTTATGAATAGGTTTGGAACCAAATCCATTTCGAATAATGTCTTGGCGGTAATTTCTCAGGTCATTTTTAATGGGGTGGTCCTCTTTGCCCTATATCGGTACCTATATGACAAACTCGGTGTTGAGCAAATCGGTATATGGTCCCTGGTGCTCGCCACCACCTCGATCTCGCGCATCGGGGACATGGGGTTGTCCGCCGGTGTGGTCAGGTATGTCGCACAGGCGCTTGGGCATGGCGATCGAAAGCGTGCGGCCGACATCGTCCAGTCAGTGGCGCTGACCATCGGCACCAGCATGGGCCTGTTGCTGCTGCTGGCCTATCCACTATTCATCCGCGCCCTCCATTATGTCCTGCCAAACCATAGCCTTGCCGCGGCGATTTCGATCCTGCCCTACGCCCTGGCTTCCCTCTGGACCTTGCTGGTGGTGGGAGTGATCAGCGGGGGGCTGGATGGCTGCATGCGGATGGATCTGCGCAGCATCCTGATGGGGGGCTCCTCGCTGGTCTATCTCGGATTAACTATCCTGTTGGTTCCCAGGATGGGATTGAGGGGAGTAGCCCTGGCCCAGTTCCTTCAGTCCGTCGGGCTGATGGTCTCCATGTGGTGGATCCTCCGGCGACAATTACCCGAACTGTCGTGGTTCCCCTGGTGCTGGCGGTATGACCTGATCCGGGGCATGTTCAGCTATGGGGCCAATTTCCAGGTCATCACCTTCGCCAGCATGCTGTTCGACCCCATTCTGAAGGGTCTGATCAGCCGCTTCGGGGGGTTGGGGGCACTGGGCAATTTCGAAATGGCCAGCAAGCTCGTTTTGCAGGGACGCTCGATCATCATCGAAGCCACCCGCGTGCTCGTCCCCGCGGTGGCCGCCCTGCAAGAACAGAATCGGGAGCGAGCGGCGGACCTGTTCCTCAAGGCGCACCGGCTGACGTTCTACGTTTCGGCGGTCTTCTATGGGCTGCTGGGGATGGGGCTCACCATCGCCAACCTACTCTGGCTGGGACGGTATGAAGTCCTGTTCGTGCACTTCGGGCTGTTAATGAACCTTGGGTGGTACATCAATACACTCATGGGGCCTGCCTATTTCGCCAACATGGGTTCAGGGGATCTGAAACCCAACGTGATCAGCCACCTGATCCTCGTTGTTATTAGCCCAATCCTGGGGGCGGGGCTGGGCATCTTCTGGTCCGGGCTCGGCGTTGCCGCTGGGACTGCGATCGGTCTAATATTGCAAAGTCTGTATTTACTGATGTCTTATTTCCGCCGTGCTGGACTTAATTGGCGTGAGCACCTGATTCCCAAAGGAATGACCCTACTTTTCCTGTCGAGCCTTGGCCTGCCAGTGCTATCAAATCTGGGCTTCGGGCAATCGGAGGGCTTGGCACGGGCGACGATATTCGTATGTGTGGGTTGCCTGCCCTTTCTTGCGTTGGCCTGGATGGACCCTGAGCGGTCCCAATTGTTCAGAAAAGGGAGCGGACATGAATATCCGATGGATTAAGGCCTTGAAATTTTCAGAGATCAGGTTTGCCCGGTGGCGTCAGTCCGTGCGGACCGTGCCACTTGAGGAGGATCCCATTTTCGGTGTTGCGAAGGGACGCATCGTCGGAGCCGGAACCATCATCGAGGGCATCATTCCTCCAGGTACACTGGCCTACGCTGAGACCAAGGACCGGTTGCGAATGGTTCCTCGACGCTGATGCCCGGTGAGATCTGGCATTGCCTTTTTGTCCCCCCCCCCTTTGGATGGAAGTTGGACATGACTCCACAGCAAGCATGCAGGATCTGCGGCAGTCCCTATGGGGAAGGCGAGGTGATCGGGCCCCTCACTGATCGACGAAAGGGTCTGGACGGCTCCTGGGGGCTCCGCTCCTGTGGTAACTGCTTCGCCATTGCCATGGATCCCCTGCCCTCGGACGAGGACCTCTCGGTCTTTTACGCCTCGTACGCCCAGGACGAGCACGTGGACCTCTCCAGGAAGTGGACGTCAGATTTCCCACGCCTGCGGAAGGTCTTCCACTGGTTGAGCGGGGATGTGGATCCCCGGGACTTCGTGCGGGTTCCGGAAGGCGCCCGGGTGCTGGATTACGGGTGCGGCCATGCGGGCTACCTGAGGGAGTTTCATGAGCGCGGCGTGGCCATTACGGGCGCCGAGATCGCCGGGTACCTGGTCGCTGCCTGCCGTGAGGCCGGGTTCGATGTCCGCCAGGTCGAGGGTTTCTCCAAAATTCCCTTTGAGGATTCCGAGTTCGACGTGGTCTACCTCATGCAGGTGTTCGAGCACCTGCGGGATCCCCACCAGTTCATGGAGGAACTAGCCAGGATCCTGAAACCCGGAGGGAGCCTATACCTGGCGTTGCCCAATGCTGCGAGCGTATGGCGTCGGGTGTTCGGTGCCAACTGGGTAAGTGGCTGGTTCGCGCCGTTCCATCTGTTCCACTACGATCGTGGGGCCTTGGCCCGCCTCGCTGGCCAGCACCACTTCCAGGTGGTCGACAGCTGGTCCCGGACCCCCGCATCCTGGTTCCGGCTGAACCTAAAGGCCTGGATCCATGCAGAGGACAACCGGGTGGACTGGCGCAAGAGTTGGCTGGACAACCGGATCGTGGCCTTCCTCCTGATGCCGATGTTGCGGTTGATCGAGATCCCCATTCGGGAGCGGGACTGCCTGGTGATCCACCTGAAGAAGGATGGGGACGGCTGACATGGAGTGTGCGGAACGCAGAGAAGTTGGTGAATCCAATCCGGAAAGCCCCCACGTTGAGCGCGTGGCGAATCCGAAAATGGCGATCCTTCTTGCCTGCTTCAACCGCCGAGCGAAGACCCTGGCCTGCCTCCACGCCGCCCTGGATATCAGCCCCGCAAGCGGGGTGGACCTCTCGGTCATCCTGGTCGACGACGGCAGCACGGATGGCACGGCTAGTGCGGTAGTGGAAGCCTTTCCCTTTGTGAAGATCCTCACGGGGGACGGCAACCTCTACTGGGCCGGGGGCATGCGCTTGGCCATGGCGGAGGCGGATCGGCAAGGGGCCGATCTGGTGCTCTGGCTGAACGACGACACCATCCTCTTTCCGGGGGCCTTGGATCGCCTCATCCAAACCTGGCTTGAGCAGGTCCGATCGGGAGCGAACCCCATGGTGGTGGGGGCTACCTGTGACCAGGCTGGCGCCGTGACGACCTATGGCGGTGTCGGTCGCGGGGGGGGATGGCATCGGCTGAAGTTCTGGACCCTTCCCGTTCCTGACCGGAACCCACGCCTGTGCGACACCATGAACGGCAACTGCACCCTGATTCCCATGGCGCATGTGCGGCGACTGGGCGGTATCCACCCGGTCTATCGCCATGCCCTTGGGGATTTCGACTTCGGGCTGCGGGCGAAAGCCGCGGGGATCCCCATCCTCCTGATCCCTGGATGGGTCGGGACCTGCGACTGGAACAGCTCGAGCCATTCCATGCAGGACGTCAGCCTCCCGCTACGGCAGCGCTGGCGGCTAGCCATGGGTGTCAAAGGCCTTCCGCCCCGGCAGTGGTGGCAATTCGTGCGTACCCACGGAGGGGTTCTTGCACCTCTGGCCTTTGTCTGGCCCTACCTTCGCTTGTTGAGCTCTGGGGCGTGGACCGATCTGCGCAGGTGGTGGGGGGAACAGGTGGTTCCCAGGGGGATCAAGCCTTGAAGACTGGTGGAAACGGTGGGAAGAGGTGACTCAATATGACGAATGATTCGTTTATTCTTACCCTAAGGGCAGATCGATATTTTATTGTTCATTAAAACACATATTGCGATACGCACAGTACACTGGGAGAACGAGTTGGGGAAACAGCATGGAATCGATTAAAGGCCAAGATACGCAGAAGATGGACTTGGCGCCCATTGCCTTGTTCTGTTTTAAGCGGCCTGTTCACTTGGCACGGGTTCTGGAGGCCCTTCGCGCCAACCCTCTGGCGTCCGCATCGACCCTCTATCTGTTTTGTGATGGACCCCGTCATAGCGAGGATCGGGCCGCCGTTAAAGAGGTGCGGCGGGTGGCGGGGGCGGTCCAGGGATTCGCGAAGGTCGAGGTGCGATGCTCAGACATGAACTTGGGGTTGGCCAGCTCCATCATTTCCGGGGTGTCCGAGGTGCTCGAAAGGCACGGGCGAGTGATCGTGCTTGAGGACGATCTGGTGACCTCCCCCTTCTTTCTGACCTATATGAACGAAGCCCTTGCCATGTATGAAGGCGTTGAAACCGTCGCAAGCATCCACGGATACCTCTATCCGATCTCGTCGCCGCTTCCTGAGACCTTCTTCCTCCGGGGGGCGGATTGCTGGGGCTGGGCCACCTGGTCCAGGGCTTGGTCGCAATTCGAGGCAGACGGGGCAAAACTGCTGCGAAGGCTGCTGGAATCCGGGCAAGGAAAGGCCTTCGACCTGGGGGGGGCCTACCCCTACCAGCGGATGCTGGAGGATCAGATTGCCGGGCGGAACGATTCCTGGGCGATCCGCTGGCATGCCTCTGTGTTCCTGAACGGCGGCTTGACGCTCTATCCCGGGCGCAGCCTGGTGCTCAACATCGGCAACGATGCAACAGGAACCCACTCGCGAAGTACCCATTCCTTCGATGGGGAACTCTCTTCGACGCGCATCCGGTGCGAATCGGTGCCAGTCATGCCAAGCGTCGAAGCAGAACGCGCGTTTACAGCGTTTTTCCAGGGTCAGCGGGGGGGGATGCTGAGGCGTATCGCCCGGTACGTCCTCCGCCGAGGGAGGTCCTGATGCGAGGGTGGATCAAACAGTTTCTTCCCCCCGCTTTCCTCCCTTTGTTGCGGAGGCTGGCCTCAGAAGGGGTCTGGTTCACGGGGCATTACTCAACGTGGTCTGAAGCCTCGAAGCTGGCAGTGGGGTATGACTCCGGCAAGATCCTGGAACGGGTCGTTCAGGCCACGGAAAAGGTCCTTGCGGGTGAAGCGGCCTGTGAGCGGGATTCCTTCCTGTTTCCTGACAGAGTCTTCCCGTTCCCGATCCTCTCCGTGCTCCTTCGTGCAGCTCTTGATGGCGGTGGGAAGCTGAGAGTGCTGGATTTCGGCGGGTCTCTGGGGAGCACTTACCGGCAATGTGCACCCTTCCTGGAGGGTTTGCAGGTGGATTGGCGGGTGGTCGAACAGTCTCATTTTGTCGAGGCGGGCCAAGCCCAGTTCGAGACGGAATCCCTCCGATTCTTCCCGTCGATCGAGGCGGCCACGGCGGTTGGCCCCGTCGATGTCATCCTGCTGTCGAGCGTCCTGCAGTACTTGGAGCGTCCCATGGAGGTCATGGAGCGTCTGGAAACCGTGTCCGCAAGGTTCCTTCTGATGGATCGGACCCCGTTCAGTGATCAGCAGGAAGATTTTGTGGTCGTCCAGCACGTGTCGCCCCGGCTCTACCCTGCTAGCTATCCATGCTGGGTGTTCTCGCGGAAGAAGTTGCGCCAGTACCTCTCAGAACGTTGGGGCCACCCCGAGGAATTCGAGACTGAGGAAGGGCAGGTGCGGGGCGGCAGAGCGCCGATCGTTTTCAGGAGCTGCTTCATCCGAAGACGATCCGGAGGAATGAATGCCTAGGCATCGAGCAGTGAGTGGCGTGATCAAAGCGGGGCGGGCATCTGGAAGCACCTTGAAGTGACGAGGTTGGAGTATGACTGCGGGTGAATCCAGCTACCCGACCGGGCGAGATACGGAACACTTCGTGACCCTGTTCGATCACAAGTTCCTTCCCTACGGCATGGCCTTGTACTCCTCTCTGGAGGAACATCTGCCGGAGTTCGTGTTGTGGGTCTTGTGCATGGACGAGGACGTGGAGGCATCGTTGAGGCGTCTCGACCTTCCCAAGCTTCGGCTCATCCCCTTGAGGGAGGTCGAAACACAGGCCCTCCTCGAGGTGAAGCCGGGGCGAACCCGAGCCGAATACTGCTGGACCCTGACGCCGTTTGCGCCCTCCTTCGTTTTCGGGATGGACCCGAAGGTCAAGCGGGTGACCTACCTGGATGCGGATCTGTTTTTCTTTTCGGATCCCGCTCCGATCTTCGATGCCTTCGACACCAGCGGGGCTCAGGTGCTCATCACGGAGCATGGCTTTGCCCCGGAGTACGACACGGGGGCCAAGTACGGATACTACTGCGTCCAGTTCATGACCTTCAGGAAGACGCCGGGCGGACTCAAGGTGTTGGACTGGTGGCAGGCGAGGTGCCTGGAGTGGTGCTTCGACCGGGCCGAGGGCGGTAAATTCGGCGACCAGAAGTATCTGGACGACTGGACCACCCGGTTCGGCACGGACATTCATGTCCTCGCCAGAAAGGAATTGGCCCTGGCGCCCTGGAACGCGCGGATGTTTCTCCAGGATCGTGGGGCGGTCCCACCGGTCTTCTTCCACTTCCACCGGTTTCGAATTGTCGCGCCCCAGACCATGATGGTCTATCGGGGGTACCGGGTCGGGCAGGCCGCAGAACGCCTGTACGAGCTTTACTCCGAGCGCATGATCTGGGCTCTATCGGTCCTCGCGACCAAGGGCATCCCGGTACCTGTACTGCCGTTGAGTCGAGGGATGCTTGAGCGGATGAAACAAGTCGTGTTGTTCCTACTGAGAAGTATCCGGTTCCGCCCCTTCCGGCTCGATCTTCACCCCCGGGGAACTTGGCTGAGGAACGGATAGGACGACCCAGTGTTTCTCGTCCAGGAGTTTTCAACCCTCCTTGTGATATTCTGTACGAATAATCGAAGTTAAATGCGAGCGGAATCACAACCGGACCAGCCACGTCATGGATTCCATTGGCGCCGTGGTATAGATAGAAGCTTATACAAGGAGTTGATATGCGGGGCGTCATCCTGGCCGGGGGAAAGGGTACCCGCCTATTTCCATTGACCAAGGTCACCAATAAGCACCTGCTGCCCGTGGGGCAGGAACCCATGATCTACCACCCCGTTCGCCAGATGGTGGGGTGCGGGTTGAATGAGATTCTGGTCGTGACGAGCACGGATCACATGGGAGATGTGGTTGGGCTCCTGGGGAGCGGGGCGGAATTCGGTTGCGAGTTCACCTATCGGGTGCAGGAGGAGGCGGGCGGGATCGCCCACGCCCTCAAACTGGCCAGAAATTTCGCGGCCGGAGAATCCATCCTGGTGCTGCTCGGGGACAACATCTTCAGCCACAGCCTCCGCCCTTTCGTGACGAACTTTCAGGCCCAGGCCGGAGGGGCCCGCGTGGCCCTGAAGTCGGTCAAGGACCCATCGCGTTACGGGGTGGCGGCCCTGGATGAACACCACATTCTGTCGATCGAAGAGAAGCCACAGGCGCCCAAAAGCGATTTTGCGGTGGTCGGCGCCTACTGCTATGACCCCTCCCTGTGGGAGATTTTGGAGCAGGTTCAACCCAGCGAGCGAGGGGAACTTGAGATCACGTCGGTCAACAACGCCTATATCGAGCGGGGGAACCTGCACTATGACATCATTCCGGGGAATTGGACCGATGCGGGCACCATCGAAAGCTGGATCGAAGCCAACGAAATGCTGCTGAGCCAGCAGAACCGCATTCTGGACTGAGCCATGATTCTCGTGACAGGCGGGGCCGGCTTCATCGGGTCCAACTTCATCCACCATTTGAGGTCGGACCAGCCCGATCAGCCCATCGTCGTGATCGACAAGCTGACCTATGCGGCCGATCCCGCGCAGCTCGCGGGCCTGGAAGATGTGGAATTGATCGTGGGCGACATCCAGGATAGGCCGCTCCTTCAGACCATCCTGAGCCGCGGCGTCCACACGATCTTCCATTTCGCCGCGGAAAGCCATGTGGATCGCAGCATCGATGGGCCGGCCGCCTTCATCCAGACGAACATCTTGGGCACTTTCGCGCTGCTCGAGGCCGCGAGGACCGTCTGGCAGGGCGACCGGTCCTGCCGGTTCCTGCATGTCAGCACGGACGAGGTCTTCGGATCCCTGGGGGAGATCGGCAAGTTCAGCGAGGCCACGCCCTATGCGCCCAACAGCCCCTACAGCGCCTCCAAGGCGGGCAGCGATCATCTGGTCAGGGCCTACCACCATACCTTCGGTCTGGCGACCCGGACCACCAACTGCTCCAACAATTATGGCCCCAGGCAGCACGCGGAAAAGCTCATCCCACTGGCCATTACCCGCATGGCCCGACTGGAACCGGTGCCGGTTTACGGTGATGGCCAGAATGTGAGGGACTGGCTGTTCGTGGACGACCATTGCGCCGGCATTCTGAAGGTCATGGACCGGGGCCAGGATGGGGAGACCTATTGCCTGGGCGGCAATAACGAGCTGAAGAACCTCGATCTGCTCCATCTGCTGGCCGACACCGTGGATCAGTCCCTGGGCCGTGCGGTCGGGACGAGCCGAGCGCTCTTGACCTTTGTCAAGGACCGAGCCGGGCATGATCGCCGGTACGCGATCGATGCCACCCGCGCCCACCAGGAGTTGGGTTGGCTCCCGCAGATCCCCTTCCAGGAGGGTTTGGCGAGGACCGTGGCCTGGTACCTCGGGCGTCTCAAGCAAGCCTGAAGCAGAATCGGATAATCGTTGATGTAATCGGAGGTGATGGTGTCCCTGGATCAGTGCCGCATCCTTGAGCTTCCCCAGGTTCGAGACCCGAGGGGTGCCCTCACCTTTCTCGAGTGGAACCGGCAGGTGCCGTTCGAGGTGAAGCGGATCTTCTATGTCTACGACGTCCCCGAGGGGCAGAACCGCGGGGCCCACGCGCACCATGAACTGCACCAGATGCTGATCTGCCTTTCCGGAGGCCTCACGGTGCATCTGGACGATGGCCACTCAAAGCGATCCGTGACCCTCGACAAACCTTGGCAGGGGCTGCATATCCCACCCCGCATCTGGGCTGCCGAGGATGGTTTCATGGCGAACACGGTCTACATGGTGCTGGCCAGCGACACCTACAAACCCGAGAGCTACATCCATGACTATCCGGCCTTTCTGGAGACGGTGAAGACCCATGCCTGAGCAGATCCCCTTCCTGAATGTGGGCGCGACCTACACAGAACTCCAAGCTGAGCTGGATGCGGCCGTTCAGCGGGTGTTACACAGCGGGTGGTACCTGCTGGGAACAGAGCTGAAGACCTTCGAGGAGGATTACGCCCACTTCACCGAAAGCCGCCACTGTGTGGGCGTCGCGAATGGACTGGAAGCCCTGGTTCTGGCGCTGAAAGCCGTTGGCATCCAACCTGGTCAAGAAGTCATCGTTCCCGCTAATACCTATATCGCCACCTGGCTGGCCGTGTCCTTTGTGGGGGCCACTCCGGTTCCCGTGGAGCCTGTCCCAGGGCTCTGGAACCTGGATCCAGAGCGTCTGGAGAAGGTCCTCACGCCTAATACGGCCGCCGTTCTCCCCGTGCACCTCTATGGCCAGCCTGCGGACATGGACCCGATCCTGGCCTGGGCCAGGTCGCATGGACTGAAGGTGGTCGAGGATGGTGCCCAGGCCCACGGGGCCAGCTACAAAGGCCGGCGGATTGGCGGCCATGCCGATGCCGTGGCCTGGAGCTTCTATCCTGGGAAGAATCTCGGCTGTTTCGGCGATGGCGGGGCCGTCACCACGGACGATGCCGGCGTGGCAGACCGGATCCGGGTGCTGCGCAATTACGGAAGCCGGCAGAAGTACATGAACGAAGTGAAAGGACATAATTCCAGGCTGGACGAGCTTCAGGCCGCGGTCCTGAGCGTGAAGCTCCGCCACCTGGATGCGTGGAATGCCCGGCGGCGGGCCCTGGCAGCCCGCTACCTGTCGGGGCTGCAGGGGCTCCCGGGACTGGGGCTACCCGGGCAGCAAGCCGGAACCGAGCATGCCTGGCACCTCTTTGTCGTGGATCATGCCCGCCGGGATGACCTCCAGGCCTATCTGGCTAGTCAGGGGATCCAGACCCTGGTCCACTATCCCATCCCCCCGCACCTCAGCGAGGCCTACGCAGCAGACCAATCCTGGGGGGCCTTCCCCATCAGCGAGGCGGCGGCGAACAACCACCTGAGTTTGCCCATCGGCCCCCACTTGACCCCGGCGGAGGCGGACCGGGTGGTGTTGGTGATCAGGGACTGGTGCAAGCGCGAGGCTTGATGTGGCTGTGACGCCACCGGGGCTGTCTGCACCCTCTTGAGGCGGGATCGGGTGCAAGTTTGCATGGTAACTTCAAAATTTAGAAAATTACTTCAAATAAATCGAATTTGGGGTGCCAATGCTTTCAAATCAAATCCTAGGCATGCGGGTCGACCCGCTTACCTTTGAAGAAACAGTGGGTCGCATTCTTAGCTGGTCGGCCGAGCATCAAAGCCGCGTGGTCTGTGCCGCAGATGTGCATTTGGCCATGCGCCACCGGGATGAAGCGGACTTTCGTGAAATTTTGACACAGGCTGACCTGGTGACTCCAGACGGGATGCCTCTGGTCTGGTTGCTTCGTCGCCAAGGTTTTCCTGAGCAGGAGCGGGTCTGCGGGCCCGATCTCACCCTTGAACTCTGCCGGGCTGCCGCGGGGAAGGGGATTCCGGTGGGCTTCTATGGTGGGCGGCCGGAAGTCATTGAGGCACTTGTCTCTAGGCTTAGATCCCAATTCCCCATGTTAATGGTCCCCTACGCCTACAGCCCGCCCTTCCGGCCGCTGACAGAGGAAGAAGACCAGGCGGAAATCGATGCCATCAACAAGACAGGAGCGCGGTTGCTCTTCATTGGGCTGGGGTGCCCCAAGCAAGAGAGATGGATGGCAACCCACAAAGGGCGACTTCCCGTCGTGATGCTGGGTGTGGGTGCTGCCTTCGATTTTCACGCGGGAACCATCAAGCGCGCGCCACGTTGGATCCAGCGCATTGGCCTGGAATGGCTCTACCGGGTGGGGGCCGAACCCAAGCGATTAGCCAAACGAGCACTTCAGTATTACCCCAGATTTATGTGGCATGTGATGATTGAGCGCGGGAGAAGAGTCGGCAATCGCTAGATAGACCGCAGATGATCATCGCTATGGAAATTCCTTGATGGTTTACCATGGGGAAATCCCGGTCATTGTTACCCCTCGCGAGGTTATGCATAATGATTAATATTTCCCCCCTTTTTTCTTTTTGTAATTTGAATGCTTAATACAAAATTCATGTCGTGGATCTTTTAGAATATGTAACATTCTCAAGAAGCCATTTATTCACCCTTAAATGATATTTTCATAGAATATTATTCAGCAGCTGAATTGACATAAGGGTTCTTGGGAAGTTCAACATGGGTAAACCCGGAGCCTTTTAAGCATGCAATGATCTCGGATCCGGCACCTTGTTTAAAAACCACCACGCACGCTAGGCCATACCCCAGTAATCCCAATCTACTGAAAACATTTTGCAGGAAAATTCCGAATTTGGTTAAAACGAAACCCAGATTAAACTCATTCTTTTTATATTTACTTAATCTTGGATGAAAAAAATCATTTATTCCCTTGAACAATACATCTTCAGCACCCATGGCTGTCATTAATTTTTCTAGCTCACGTAAATTTAATCGATATAGAAAATTTCCGCTAGTTTCAAACTGTATTTCACGGTCTCCTCTGAGAACTCGTTTTATGATCTGCTTTAGACCATCAAGGAGTCTAGGGTTATCAATAGGTTCTATTAGCACCACAGCAATGCGCGCAACCCTTAGCATTTCATAAAGTGCGATAGGTGGACGGGGGAAATGATGATAGGCTTCCTTGCACAATACAAAGTCCACAGAGTTGTCTTCCATGGAAATTCGTTCAGCATTTTCGGCACAAAAAGCCGGGATAAACCCTTTGTCTTTAGCATATTTCAAGTGCTCATCGGTTAAACTGGTTGCAATGACATCAATTCCGTTTGCGTACAAAAAATTTGCGTCGGAACCATACCTCCCATCTCCAACTGTGATCCATTTGCTTTTCGGGAGTAACCTCCAGATAGATCGAGTTAATTCGAGCATTCTTTGATGGCGCCAATTATCGACTGAACCAGGTTCCAAATAACAACTGGGCATCGAGGTCTGCTGCTCTGATACAGCGTGACGCGCATATGAATGTTCGATTTTGTTCATGTGAGCAGCTTCCATGGTTATTAGAAATTTGGGTGGTTATGATTTTAATGAAGTGTCTAGGTTTTCGGTAAAAATAAGCTGACTAATTGCTACAAAAGTGAAAAAATTGATTCACGAATAAGTAAAATTACGAGAAAAATGAAAACGAAATATAAACAAGTGAGGCTCATAGGTGAATCGGGGGTATGGCTTTAGAGCCCCTTCCCTTGAAGGATGACTTTAATGCCTCGGCCAATGATAACCAGGTCGAGCCAAAGCAGACCAAGGGCAGAGGACTTGAGATACGTATCAATGTACTCGTATTCATACATGGGGTTCCCCATCTCGGGAGTGCCTTTGTTGATGTGGCCAAGCCCCAGCAAACCACCTTTGATCAGGAAGCGGGTCACGTTCCCTTGCTGCCGGTCGCGTTCGTAGTGATGCACGGCCAGGGGGCGTGGTCCGATGATGCTCATATCCCCGCGCAGGATGTTGTAGAACTGCGGCAGTTCATCTAGATAGAATTTTTTCACAAAATGACCGACATGGGTCCGACTATCGGGGGTCCATTCCGCGGAGAAGGCGTGCCAATCTCCTCGTTTGGCCCCTTCCTGGTCAATGTATTTCACTTTGATCAAGCGAATTTTGTACTTGGGAAAGACCTTGCCTGCGCTGACGGCATTGTAGCTGAAGAACAGGGGTCCCTTATTTTCAGGGAGCATCCAACCCTCGAGCATATAGGCGATTTTCAGGGAAAGGAGAACCGGGGTCGCGAGTGCAAGTAACAGGGCCGCAATTAGTTTATCAAAAATGACTTTTAGGGTACGAGTACTTAATGGTTGTTTCAGGGCAAAAATGTGAGAATATTTCTCTTTAATAGCTGCATCCGGTGCCCTGTATGGAAAGGCTTCTTGGGGCTCGGGACGATCGCTCATTGGCTTGCCATCGGATTGGTGTGGGTCCAGCGTGGATGCGAGGATGGGATGCGCATCCTGACCCGTTGTTGAAATCTGGTTATCAGTCATCGTGGGGGTCCTGGCGATTGCACTGTGATTTGACAAGGCGTGAGCACAGAGAACAGAGTCAACTTGTGGGGTACAGATTGTTTAAAATATAAACGAATTTTCAGGCATTGAAAGCTCGAAGACATGATCCTAACAAAAATCGCTGGTTAAATTCAAGAATTTATTAAGATCGATGCCATAAATGGCACTTTCTGGTGCCATCCCCCTCCCCTGATTATATGCGGAACTTCGCTCGCTCTAAGGGCTTTTGAAGCCTTAGAGAATGGCACCGAGGATGGAAGGGCAAAGCAATGGGCCCCGAATGTGGGGCCCATGACGTAAAGGTCGCAGATATCAGGCTATTAGGATCGACGGGCGGGCCGGGGCCTCCGGGGGCGATCGTCGTGGCTGGGGGCGTCGCCTTCAGGTTCGGCATCCGCACCCTCAGGCTTCGGGATGAGGGCTTTGCGGCTGAGCTTGATCTTGCCGCTCTTCTCGTCGATGCCGATGCACTTGACCATGACTTCCTGGCCTTCGCTGACCTCGTCGGCGGGGTTGGCCACGCGGTGGTGGGCCAGCTCGCTGACGTGCAGCAGGCCGTCCAGGCCGGGGAGGATGGTGACGAAGGCGCCGAACTCGACCACCTTGGCGACCTTGCCCAGGTAGGTCTTGCCAACCTCGGCGGTCTGGATGAGGTCGCCGATC
>Ga0255338_1004500_pt1 | contig 14331 bp, 9 predicted proteins | sample MeOH1_35cm_T4_19_FD_203715 | JGI IMG/M metagenome (GOLD analysis project Ga0255338, IMG submission 203715) | Sandy soil microbial communities from University of British Columbia, Vancouver, Canada - MeOH1_35cm_T4_195 | ecosystem: Engineered > Artificial ecosystem > Sand microcosm > Unclassified ...
CCTTGCCGAGCATCATCACGAGGATCTCCGTCATCTCCTTCTCGTTGAGCGGGTGGAAGACGATGATGTCGTTGAGGCGGTTGATGAACTCGGGCGAGAAGACGCGCTTGACCTCGTCCATCACCGTTTCTTTCATCTTTTTATAGTCACGGACGTCTTGGTCCGCCGCGTCAGCCGCGGCGAAACCGAGGGACTTGCCCTTGGAGATCAGGCGGGCGCCGACGTTCGAGGTCATGAGAACGACCACGTTCTTGAACGAGACCTTGTGACCGAGGTTGTCATTCAACACGCCGTCGTCCATCACCTGGAGCAGGATGTTGAAGATGTCGGGGTGGGCCTTCTCGATCTCGTCGAGGAGGACGACCGAGTACGGCTTGCGCCGCACGGCCTCGGTGAGCTGACCGCCCTCTTCGTAGCCGACGTAGCCGGGGGGCGCTCCGATGAGGCGGGAGACCGCGAACTTCTCCATGTACTCCGACATGTCGATGCGGATCATGGAGTCTTCGTTGCCGAACATGAACTCGGCCAGCGCGCGCGCGAGCTCGGTCTTGCCGACGCCCGTCGGTCCGAGGAACATGAAGGAACCGATCGGCTTTTTCACGTCCTTGAGGCCGGCGCGCGAGCGGCGGATCGCCTGGGACAAGGTCTTGATCGCCTCTTCCTGGCCGATGACGCGCTTGTGGAGGTTGTCCTCCATGTGCACCAGCTTCTCGGTCTCGGTCTCGGTCAGAGCGGTGACGGGCACGCCGGTCCACTTGGACACGACGGCGGCGATGTCCTCGCCCGTGATGGTCGGGGTGGACTGGTCGCGCTTCTCGCGCCACTTCTTCTTGTTCTCCTCGAGGGCCTTGCGCAGCTCCTTCTCCTTGTCGCGCAGACGGGCGGCCTTCTCGTACTCCTGGCCGGAGATGGAGGCGGACTTCTCCTTGACCACCTTCTCGATCTCGACCTCCTTGTCCTTGAACTCGGGCGGCGTCGCCGAGGACTGCAGGCGCGCGCGGCTTCCGGCCTCGTCGATGAGGTCGATGGCCTTGTCCGGCAGGAAGCGCTCGGAGATGTAGCGGTCGGACAATTCGGCGGCGGCGCGAAGCGCGCTGTCGTCGTACTTGATCTTGTGGTGAGCCTCGTACTTGTCCTTCAGGCCCTGGAGGATGGTGAAGGTCTCGTCGACGGACGGCGGGTCGACGATGATCGGCTGGAAGCGGCGCTCGAGGGCGGCGTCGCGCTCGATATATTTACGATATTCATCCAAAGTAGTCGCGCCAATGGTCTGGAGTTCGCCGCGCGACAAAGCGGGCTTGATCATGTTCGAGGCGTCGATGGCTCCTTCAGCGGCACCCGCGCCGATGACCGTGTGGAGCTCATCGATGAACAAGACCACGGCTCCCTTCGAGCGCCGGATCTCTTCGATGATATTTTTAAGCCGCTGTTCGAATTCACCGCGATACTTCGTTCCCGCGACGACAAGAGCCAGGTCGAGCGTGAGCAGCCGCTTGTTCAGGAGGATCTCCGGCACGTCCGCGGTTGATATCTTGGTCGCAAGGCCTTCGACGATGGCCGTCTTACCCACGCCCGGGTCTCCGATCAGGACCGGATTATTTTTCGTTCTGCGGGCGAGGATCTGGATCATGCGTTCGATCTCGTCGTCTCTTCCGATGACGGGGTCGAGCTTGCCCTCGCGCGCCATCGCGGTCAGGTCGCGGCCGAACTCGTCGAGAGTGGGGGTCTTGGACTTGGTGCGCGTCGGGGAGCCGGAGCCTTGTTGGGCTCCGCCGCCGGCCGCGCCCTGCTGCTGGGACTGGCCTTCGCCGAGCAGGTTGAGGACTTCCTCGCGGACCACGTCGAGGCGCAGGCCGAGGTTCTCGAGCACGCGCGCGGCGACGCCTTCCTCCTCGCGGATCAGGCCGAGGAGCAGATGCTCGGTGCCGACGTACGAGTGGCCCATGTGCTGGGCTTCCTCGACGGCGTACTCGAGGACCTTCTTGGCGCGCGGCGTGAAGGGGATCTCGCCGAGCAGCATGACGTTGTCGCCCGTGCCGACGATCTTCTCGATCTCGGAGCGCACGCGGCGAAGGTCCACGCCCAGATTGGCGAGGACCTGAGCGGCGACGCCTTCACCCAGGGCGATCAGGCCGAGCAGGATGTGCTCGGTGCCGACGTAATCGTGATTGAGGCGCTTGGCCTCTTCCTGGGCGATCAGGATGACGCGCTGGGCCCGCTCCGTGAATCGGTTCGACATGAAAATTCTCCTCGAAGCCCCTTCGGCTTCCCTATATTAGTGCGTTCCGGCACGAACAGCATGACACCCTCATGTTACGATTTAGCGACGGGTGAAGGTGTCCCGTCGCGGCCATTCTACATATTTTGCGGGCGGCAAGGCTTTACCGACTTTTTAGCGACGTGTAATGACTTTTTGACGCTTCGGGGCTATACTTTGAGGGACTTCGGAGGGGTGCCATGAAAGTCCTCTTTACCGCCGCGATCGCCTTGATGGCCGCTCAAACGGCCTTGGCGGAGCAGCGGGCGAACAAGGCCTTCAACACGGTCAACGGCCGCACGACCACCTCCGCCCCGGCCGGCCCGCGCGTGATCACGGTCAACGCCCCCGGCGGCGGCACCGCGCCGAACTCCCCCGTGGCCGGCCAGGCGCCGGCGGTGACCGGCGCCATGATCGCCGGGGCGCCGGTCGACGGCGGCCGCGCCTTCATGGGCGGCGGCCGACAGGCCGTCTCCCGAGGCTCCGGCGGCCGGGCCGTGCACCGCGGCGGCAAGGCCTTCTGGACCGGCCGCGGAGCCGTCGGCCCGGCCGACGCGCCCGCCCCCGCTCCGAGCACCGAGGAGGCGCCCCCGAACTACAGCAAGCCCGGCGCCCTGATCCGCACCACGGGCCAGCAGCCCGTCTACGAGAAGGCGGAGACCCGGACGCACACCGTGGACGCCGGCGAGATCGTCTTCAACAAGCGCAAGGGCTTCGACGTGGCCCGCGCGCCCAGCGTCCAGCAGGGCCCCAAGGACACTCCTCCCCCGCCGAACCCGATCTCCGGCGGCAACAGCGCCTACGGCAACGGCGCGTCGGCCAACTCCACCCCGACGTCGGGCTCCTCCACTCCCGCCAAGGACAACAACGGCAGCGGAAACAACGACAAGGGCAAGCCCGGCGACGACTACGACCCCCAGGGCGGGGACAAGGCGATGCAGACGAGCTTCTACGACGCGTTCTGAATCCGCTATGATGCCCGCATGCGGCTCATCCCGCCCGCGGGCATCAATCTTTTCCAGCTCATCTACGTCCTGATCCGGGAGTACCGCGAGAGGACCGGCCTCGAGCCCCTGAACCTGTCCCTCGGCAACCCCGACGGGGTCCCCCCCGCGGCGATCCGGGTCCTCAAGGCCAAGTACGCGCAGGACCCCGGCTACGACTTCCACACCTACGCGGAGGACAAGAATTTACTCCGCTTCGCGGAGCAAATGGTCTTAATACACAGCGGCCTCGATGTCAGCGGCCATCCTCATCTTCGTGTGCTTCCCATCGCGGGCATCAAGACCGCCAGCGCCTTGATCCCGCTGGCCTGCGCCTTGCACCTTCCCGACGGGAAACGCCGGAACTCCTTCCGCGTCGCCTCGAACCTGCCCGCCTACGACGTGATCGGCACCTGGAGCGCCTCGTATCTCGGGGCCCAGCGCACGGTGTGGCCGCTGACGAGCGCCGACAACATGAGGCTGAGCGTCGCGCGGCTCAAGGACGCCCTCAAGAAAGACGGGGCCGACCGCGCCGACCTCGTCTTCGTCATACGCCCCGGCAACCCCGCGGCGGTGGGCGCCTCGTCCGCGGACTGGAAGGAGCTCATCGGGCTCTGCGTGGAAAAGCGCATGCGCCTCGTCAACGACGGCGCCTACGCGGGCCTCGCGGCGTCGGGCACGCACGTCACCTTGGCGTCGGTGGCCAAGGACTTCCCCGCCCTCGAGTGGCTCGAGCTGTACTCGGTGAGCAAGTCCTACAACGACCCCGGCGCGCGCCTGGGCGCCCTCGTCGGCTCGAAGGATTTCGTCGAGGACTTCGTCCTGGTCAAGGGCAACACCGACTCGGGGCCCGTCCCCGGCGTCATGGCCGCGTACGGCGAGTTCTTGAGCGACCCGAAGGCCGCGCGCGCCGCTCTCGACGGGATCCGCGGCCTGTACGAGAGGCGCCTCGCGTATCTGATCCCGGCGCTCAAGAAGGCCGGATTGCGCCCGGCCTGCGCCACGGAAGCCGGCTTCTTCACCTTGTGGAAGACGCCGAAGGAGGCCTTCGGCAAGGCCCTGCCCGAGGAGAACCGCCACGAGGCCTTCAACCGCGCGGTCATCACCGAGACCGGCATCGTCGGCGTTCATTTCTCCGCCCCGGGAGACACGGGGACGCCGGAGCCGCTGATCCGCTACGCCGTGTGCGCCGACGTGCTCGATAAGACGTTCCAGGAACGGCTCGAGGCGGGTTTGGCGCGGATCAAGCCGATCTACTGACTCCGCGACTCGCACCGGTGCGAGTCCGACTGTTTCCGGAAACAGTTCATTTACGAGCCTGGTTTGTTTAGATGCGCACCGAATAGATCGTCGAAATCATGCGGTTTCGCCGCTTGCGCGTCATCGAGGATCGAGTACACGCCGACCCACCGATCCTTCGGATCGCGGACTCCAAAAACCCTTGCCGTGCAGCGCTTCCAGAAATCATCGAGAACGCTCAGCCCCGCGGGCGTTACCCGAGGAGTCCGCTTCAACCGCGAGATTTCGGCGCCGTTCACGAGGATATAGGAAATCCCCTCCTGGCGAATTTTCCGTGCCAAGGCAGTCCCGTCCGCGGATTGATCGGCCCAGACTTCAAGAGCTGTGCGCTGGTCCGGAGACGCCAGAATCGCCTCCCGATTAAGATAGAAGCCGCGAGACTCACCGTAGATCAACACTTTCGCATTAGCGGGCGCCTGTTCGTTCAAGTACTGATAGCCGGCGTACGGCGGCGGCGGATAGGAGATGACCGTGTGGGCCAGATGCTCATTGAAACTCTTTTCGCCGAGATAAACGGGAAGCTTCGCCCTATTCGAGTCCATGACGGCCCAGCCAAGAACCGAGAGGGTGGAAAGTCCGATTGCTCCAGTCCGAAAGATCGTCGCTACCCCTCTCGACTCCAAACCTTCGATCAAACAGGCAACGAGGAGCGACAAGACCGCGAGATGGGGGATGAAAAATCGAGTCATAGGAGACAATACGCTCAATGGGATCCACGCGACTGCCGCGAATATGGCAACGAGCTTCGCGCGGCGCCCGACTGGGAACCAGAATAGTCCCGGGAGAAGGGAAAGGTAGACCGGCCCGACGGTCTGAGTAAGGTCTTCGATCGGCTTCAGGAAATCCCAGGGATGCTTCAGATAACTCCAGACTCCCGCGAGAGAAAGGAGCCGGCGCACGTCGGTTCCTGCCGCGCTGATCTGTCGCCAATCCGGCACGGCCGCTCCCGCCGAGGCGATTCGCTCATGAAAAAACGGGTAAAGAGGATTCCCATAGAAAGCGAGGTTCTTCAACACCCACGGCGCAATGAGAACAGTGGAGATTCCTGCGCACACGAGCAGACGCGACATGAAGCGCTTTCGATCCTCCACGGTCGAAAGTCTTCCCCCCGCCAGAAGCGGGATCGCGGCAAACGCCAAAAGCCACGCCGGATACTTGGTCGCCATAGCAAAGCCCAGAAAGGTTCCGGCCATGACGACTGAAGGCATGGACAAGCCGTTTGGCTCCTCGGCCACGGATAGAAGTCCGGTCAGGCAGCACAACTCCATCAAGGTCCACTCAAGACCGACGGAAACCCGGAAAGACTCGCCCATGACGACGGGTGTTGCCGCGAATATCAGCGCGGCGACGACGCCCGCTTTGGGTCGGCCAAGTCTACGGCTCAATCCGACAAGAGCGATGCAACACCACAGAAGGAAGCTGCAGTGCAGGAGGGAGGCGGCGACACCCCACGACTCGATCACGAGGGTCAGTCCCGAGAGCATCTGTGGCAAAGCGGGGATGCCCGAATACGAGTTCAACGGCGTCGGATATATTCCGCCGTGGACGAGATATTGCGCAGGAAGAGCCAGGTGATAAACGAGGGCGTCGTAGAAGGTCTCGGGAATCAGTGAATATCGCAGGGAGTTGAACCAAGCGATAACGACGAGGGCTCCCGCGCACGAGCCGAGCGCGTCCGGCCCCGAAGACTTATCGCTCGCCCGCGCCATCGCACCGCGCGCGGACAAGAATAGATCACGCAGGCCGGGCAGGCTCAATACCGCCAACGCGACCAGGAGAAAGGTCAGGAGACCGCCGTTCCAGAAACCGCTCAAACCGGTGAGCAGCAGCAAAGTCCCTACGGAACCGTACCCCAGGCCGAAGCTCAACGCCGCCTCCTCCCAGGGGTTATGTGCGGAAAATCGCGAAGCTCGAAGCAGAAGGCGCCCGACGCCAAGAAGTGAAAGTGTGATTGCCGCGACAGTCAACAATCGCTTTAAATGTCCCGCGGTCGCGTGCGCCGCGGGTACGATCGCAAAGTCGTAGCCAAGCCAGCGGTTAAAGTATTGAACGAAGTCCTCGCCGCTGATGATCCGATGAACGACGACTATCGTCCAGACCGCGGTCGCGGCGACGATGAGCGCCGGCGGCATTCCCGTTCGATAAGAAGCGGTCTGCGTGCGCTCCGGTTTACGACGCTGATTTGATTCGGCGATGAACAATCATACCGCTTTGAGGGAAACTCGCACCGGTGCGAGTCCGACTGTTTCCGGAAACAGTCGCCCGAAAACTATCGATAATCACGAACGGATGGTCTTCGACTCTTCCCGGGAATAGTGATTATCAGTAGTGACCAGCGGCGCCGACAGGGATGATCCGCTACTGAGCGGTCACGGCGAGCGCGCGCTCGCGCGCGGCCTGGCGGCGCAGCTTTTCGGCGCGGGCCCGGGCGGACCGGGAGGCCTTCGGGGAGCGCGTGGCCATCAGCGCGCGCTCGGCCTCGGCGCGGCGTCCCGCGGGGCTCGCGAACCAGCCCGCGTCCGGCGACACGACGCGCGCCCCGCCGAGAGCGGCGGGCGAGACCGGCGCGGCGACGGCGTCGCGCATCTCCTCGGGCGCCTTCGGCGTGGAACGGTGGACCATGACGCCCATGGTCGCGGCCAACGCCAGGGCTCCGGCGAAGGTCCAGACGCGTCCGCCGCGGCTTCTTTCCATGGAGATAGGTTAACCCGTCCTCGAAAAGCGTAAAAGGGCCTTTGGTCCTAGCGGGGCGGGGTCCTTCTCCGCCTATTCCGGAGATTAATGTCTGGCAATTATGTTGCTACATGTCGTTTACGAGCCGTACACGAGGAGCATATATGAGAAAGTTATGGGCCGCCTTCACCGTCGTGATCGTCGGATCCTTCGCCGTCCTGGGCTGGGTCGGCGTGGAGATGAACAACCACAAGCCTCCGATCCCCCTCTCGGTCGTCGACGAGACCGGGAAGGCCGTTTTCCCCGACGGCGCGATCATGGAAGGCCAGGACGTCTGGCGCGCCCTCGGCGGCATGCAGGTCGGCTCGGTGTGGGGACACGGCGCCTACGTCGCCCCCGACTGGACGGCGGACTGGCTGCACCGCGAGCTGACGACCGTGCTCGACGGCTGGGCCAAGGCGGAGAAGGCGGGGTCCTACGCGGCCCTTCCCGCCGAGCGACAGGCGGCGCTGCGCCAGCGCCTGGAGACGCTTTTCCGGACCAACGGCTACGACGCCGCGACCGGACGCCTGACCGTCTCCGCGGACCGCGCGGCGGCGTTCCGCTCCAACCTTGAACACTACGGCGACGTGTTCGCCAACGGCCGGAAGGCCTACGCGATGCCCAAGGGCGCCGTCACCGACTCCGACAAGGCCCTGAAGCTGTCCGCGTTCTTCTTCTGGACCTCGTGGGCCGCGTCGACGAACCGGCCGGGCAGCGCCTACACCTACACGAACAACTGGCCGCACGAGCCGCTGATCGGCAACCGCCCCACCGCTCCCGCGATGTTCTGGACGGGCATCAGCATCATCATGCTGCTCGGCGGCATCTGCGCGATGGTCTGGTACTACGCCGGAGCCGGCGGCGGGGAGCACGCGAAGAAAGACATCCCCGCCCGCGACCCGCTGATCGGGCTCAAGCTGACGGCGTCCCAGAAGATGACGATCCCGTACTTCGTCACCGTGGCCGGCCTCATCCTCGCGCAGATCGGCGTGGGCATCGTCACCGCCCATTACGGCGTCGAGGGCGACGGCTTCTTCGGAGTGCCGCTCGACCGCTGGCTTCCCTATGTCGTGACGCGCACCTGGCACATACAGCTCGGGCTGTTCTGGATCGCGACGAGCTGGCTCGCCGCGGGGCTCTTCATCGCGCCGATCATCCTCGGCCGCGAACCCAAGGGCCAGGCCCTCGGCGTCGGCGTCCTGCTCGGCGCCCTGGTCGTCATCGTCGTCGGCTCGCTCGCCGGCGAGTGGGCGAGCGTGTTCCATAAATTCTCCGGGAATAATTGGTTCCTGTGGGGCCATCAGGGCTACGAGTACGTCGAGCTCGGACGCGTCTGGCAGATCGGGCTGTTCTCCGGCCTTCTCATCTGGCTGGCGCTCGTCGGGCGCTGCGTGATCCCGGCGATGATCGAGGCCAAGCCCGGCACGTCGAAACTGCTCGGGCTGTTCCTCGTCTCCGCGATCGCGATCGCGGGCTTCTACGGCGCGGGCCTGTCGTGGGGCCAGCACACGCACCTGACGATGGTCGAGTACTGGCGCTGGTGGGTCGTGCACCTGTGGGTCGAGGGCTTCTTCGAGGTGTTCGCCACCGTCGTGATCGCGTTCCTGTTCTCGAAGATGGGGCTCGTCGACGACGCGCGGGCCGCCGAGGCGACCTTGCTCGCCGCGACGATCTACCTCGCGGGCGGCATCATCGGGACCCTGCACCACCTGTACTTCTCGGGCACCCCGACGGTGGCGCTGGCGCTGGGCTCGGTGTTCAGCGCGCTCGAGGTCGTGCCGCTGGCCTTGATGGGCTACGAGGCCTGGGACCACATCCGCGTCTCCCGCTCGGCGCCGTGGGTGCGCGACTACCGCTGGCCGATCCTGTTCTTCGTCGCCGTCGCGTTCTGGAACATGGTCGGCGCGGGCCTGTTCGGCTTCATGATCAACCCGCCGGCCGCGCTGTACTACATGCAGGGGCTCAACACCACGCCGCTGCACGGCCACGCGGCGCTGTTCGGCGTGTACGGCATGCTCGGCATCGGCCTGATGCTGTTCTGCCTGCGCGCGGCGACGGCCGGACGGCGCTGGAAGGACGGGATGATCTCCGTCGCGTTCTGGGGCATGAACGGAGGCTTGATGGCGATGTGCCTGCTGAGCCTGCTGCCGGTCGGCCTCCTGCAGACCGTCGCGTCGATCGAGACGGGCTACTGGTTCGCCCGCAGCCCCGAGTTCCTGCAGACGCCGCTGATGTCGACCTTGCGGTGGCTGCGCGCTCCCGGGGACACCGTGTTCGCCCTCGGCGCGGTCGCGCTGGTCCTCTTCATGATCGGGCTGGCCACCGGCCACTCGTTCGCCGGGGAGCCCAAGCCGTCCAAGGCCGAGGTCGCGCCGGAGCCGGAGCTCGTCGCTTAGAACGAAAAGCCGCGCGCGGCGCCCTCGCGGCGTCGCGCGCGGCTCTTTTTATTTCTTGGATTTCTTCGGCAGCTTGAGGTCGGCCAAGGTCAGGCTGCGCAGCGACGAGCGCATGCGCTCATCGGCCTCGACGGCCGCGGCGTGCAGGGCGCAGGTGCCGCCGGCGGAGCAGGCGCGCTCCTCGAGCAGGCAGCGCCCGTGACGGCGGTCGCTGCCGCCGAGCGCCTCGATCACCTCGGCGAGCGTGACCTCCTTCGGCGGGCGGTCCAGGCGGTAGCCGCCGTTGGGGCCGCGGCGGGAGTTGAGCACCCCCGCGCGCACCAGGCTCTGGAAGCTTTTGGCGAGAGCTGACTCCGGCAAGGAAAAGCGCCGCGCGATGCCCGTCAGCTCCTGCGCCTTGCCGGGATGGGCGGCGACGACCGCGAGCGCCTGAAGGGCGTGGCGCAGCGGCTGGGACAATCCGACGAGATTCAGATCCGGAGTCATGATTCCGACATTGTAGCCGATTTGATTCCCGTCGGGGAATGCCCTACACTATCAGCATGAACCACGCCGAGCCCGTCGCCGCCGAGCCCTCCGCCGACCTCAAGACCAAGACCCTCCTCGTCATCTCCTCGCCCAACCCGAAGAAGAAGTTCATCTACCAGCGCCTCAAGGAGCTGGGCTTCTCGAAGATGATCCTGATGTCCTCCGAGGCGAACTGGGTCAGCAAGATCACCGACGGGTTCGTCGAGTGCGACCCGCTCGACGAGGTGGCGTGCGTGGCGAAGGTCGAGGAGCTCGTCAAGACGCAGAAGATCGACGGCGTCATCACCTTCTGGGAGAACGCCGTGCCTCTGTGCGCGACGCTGGCCCAGCGCTTCGGCTGGATCGGCCACACGCCGCAGGCCGCGCTCAACGCGCGCAACAAGTACCTGACGCGCCAGACGCTCGAGAACGCCAAGCTCGGGAAATACCAGCCCGCGTGGGCGCTGATCAAGAGCCACTCGGACCTCGAGAAGGCCGCGGCGCGCATCGGCTTCCCCCTCGTGCTCAAGCCGGCGTGGGGCGTGAAGTCGCAGTTCGTCGTCAAGCTCGACAACCTTGATGAGGCGAAAAAAGCCTTGGACTACATCAAGACCAACATGACGCCGGCGTTCGACCCCATCTACAAGTACGGCACGGACATCCTGGCGGAAGAGTTCATGGACGGGGCGGAGATCGACGTCGATCTGCTGGTGCAGAACGGCGAAGCGAAGTTCCACGCGTTCAACGACAACTTCCCCACCAAGGAGCCCTTCTTCGTCGAGACCGGCGACGCGATGCCGTCCCGCCACGAGGACAAGGACCTCTCCGACGTCCTGAGGATGGCCAAGGAGGTCGTGAAGACCTTGGGCCTGACCAACGGCGCGCTGCACCTCGAGGCGAAGATCACGCCCTCGGGCCCCAAGCTCGTCGAGATCAACGCGCGCATGGGCGGCGACTACCTCCACGACTGGATCAAGACGGTCTGGGAGGTCGACGTCATCGAGGAGGCCGCCCGCATCGCCCTGGGCCAGCCCTGCCATCCCAAGCGCCTCAAGGATCCCCGCTGCCACCTCGTCGGCAAGTACCTCATCCCCGAGTACTCCGGCGTCGTCACCGGCGTGAAGTTCCCGCAGGAGAAGCCCGATCCCGCCAAGGTCCACGAGATCGCCGTGCAGAAGGAGCCCGGCGACGCCGTGCTCGTCCCGCCGGAAGGCTTCGAGACGATCGGCTGGGTCGTCGGACGCGGCGACACCTACGCCGAGGCCGAGGAGAACCTCGACGAGACCTTGCGCCAGGTCTCCATCAACATCGTGCGCTTCGACTCGACCTCGTCCTTGGGAAAGACCCGGCGCAAGAACCGTTTCGGCGCCGCCCAGGTCTCGCGCCGGCGTATTTTGCAGTCCGCGAGGATCGAAAAAGTCCGTGGTACTGGGTTCGACAAGAAATCCCTCCATGTCGGCATCCTGTGCAACATCTTCGACGCCGAAGGCGGCGAAGAAGGTGCGGTCCATTCGGATTTGACGTCGGTGGGCCGGAACATACAGAAGGCGGTCGAATCGAAAGGTCACAAGGTCACTTTCTTCGACATGAACGAGACGCCCCTTCCGTTCGACAAGATCGCCAACGCGAACGTGGACATGATCTTCAACGTCTGCGAACGGATCAACAACTCCTCGCTGCTCGAGCCCCACGCCGCCGCGATCCTGGACTGCCTCGGCATCCCCTACACGGGCTCCAATCCCCTGACGCTGGCGCTGTGCATCGACAAGATCAAAGTCAAGAAGATCCTCGAGCAGCACGGCCTGCCCACGCCCAAGTTCGACTACGTCTTCGAGAAGAACGAGCCGATCCGCGAGGACCTGCGCTACCCGCTGATGGTCAAGCTCGCGAACACGGACAACTCCATCGGGATCTCGAACATGTCGGTCGTGACGAGCCTGAAGGCGCTGAAAGACCAGGTCGCCATGCTTTTGGAAAAATACAATCGTCCCGTTCTCATCGAGGAGTTCATCGAGGGCGACGAGGTCGACGTCTCGATCATGGGCAACGAGGACCGCGTCAAGGTGCTGCCGCTGTCGCGCTCCATCTTCGACGACCTGCCCAAGGGGACCTGGGGCATCTACCCGTTCCAGGCGAAGTGGGAGGACAACTCCGTGTACTCGAAGATCCGGGTCGAGCGCCCGGCGAAGTACTCCCAGAAGCTCTCCGCGCTGATCTCCGAGATCTGCCTCGACGCCTACCGCATCTTCGATTGCCACGACTACGCGCGCATCGAGGTCCGCGTCGACCGCTCGGGCAACCCCTACATCCTGGAGATCAACCCGAACCCGTCGATCTCCGACGGCGACTGCGTCCCGGCGTGCGCCGAGGTGATCGGCCACAACTACGCCGACTTCATCGAGGAGATCATGAAGGAGTGCATCTCGCGCTACCGCGCGCGCCCTCCTTACTATCACCTGCAGAGCGCGATGACGCCCTTCTAGATGAAGGTCCTCGTCACCGGCGCCTCCGGCTACATCGGCAGCCACGCCTGCCTCGAGCTGCTGAAGGCCGGTCACGAGGTCGTCGGCTTCGACAACTTCTCCAACTCCTCGCCGGAAGCCATCGAGCGGGTCAAGGCGCTGGCGGGCAAGCCGATGCGCCTGGAGACTGTCGATCTTCGCGATCCCGACGCTCTCGACGCGTTGGTGAGCGAAGGTTTCGACGCCGTCATGCACTTCGCCGGCCTCAAGGCCGTGGGCGAATCCGTGGAGAAGCCCCAGCTCTACCACGAGAACAACGTCCTCGGCACCCATCACCTTCTCGCGGCGATGGAGAAGGGCGATTGCCGGCGGCTCGTCTTCTCCTCCTCCTGCACCGTGTACGGCGCCGTGGAGAAGAACCCCGTCGACGAGCGCCACCCGCGCTCGGCGGTCAACCCCTACGGCAAGACCAAGCTCGACATCGAGGACATGTGCTACGAGCTGGCCGTCGAGGACAAGCGCTGGAAGATCGCCTTGCTGCGCTACTTCAACCCGGTCGGCGCCCACGAGAGCGGCAGAATAGGAGAAGACCCGAAGGGTCTTCCGAACAACCTGATGCCCTTCGTGATGCAGACCGCCGTCGGCCGGCGCGAGTACGTCGGCGTCTGGGGCGGGGACTACCCCACCCACGACGGCACCGGCGTGCGCGACTACATCCACGTCGTGGACCTGGCGCTGGGCCATATCGCCGCGCTCGACAGGCTCGACTCCTTCAAGGGCGCGCAGGCCGTCAACCTCGGCGCGGGGCGGGGCTACTCGGTGCTCGAGGTGATCGCCGCCGCCGCCAAGGCCGCGGGCAAGGCCATCCCGCACAAGATCATGCCCCGCCGCCCCGGCGACGCCGCCGCGATCTGGGCCGACGCGACGCTCGCCAGGAAGAAGCTCGGCTGGGAGCCCGCCCGCGGTCTCGATCGGATGTGCGCCGACGCGTGGAACTGGCAGAAGAACAATCCCCAGGGGTACGAGGCCTGATGCTCTTCGCGCTCAAGCTCGTCGTGTCGGCGCTGATCATCGCGGGCGCCTCGGAGCTCGGCAAGCGCTCGACCTTCGCGGGCGCGATCCTGATCTCGCTGCCGCTCTCGTCGCTGCTCGCGGTCACCTGGCTCTACGTCGAGACGAAGGACACCGCGCGCGTCGCCTCGATGACGAGCGGGGTCTTCTGGGCGGTGCTGCCCTCGCTCCTCTTCTTCCTCGTGCTGCCCGCCCTGCTCAAGCGCGGCTGGGGCTACTGGCCCGCGCTCGGCGCGGCCTGCGCGGCCACCGCCGCGGGCTACGCGGCCTACGCCGCGGCGATGCGCCGGTTCGGCGTGGCCCTCTAGCGCACGACCTTCATGCGCGACGGCGGCCAGTAGATGAACCAGGCCTTGCCCTTGATGAAGCGGTTGTCGACGGGGCCCCAGTAGCGCGAGTCGCAGGAGTGGTCGCGGTTGTCGCCCATCATGAAGTAGGCGCCCTCCGGGACCTTCACGGGGCCGAAGAAGTCCTTCTGGATGTCGCCGAGCTCGCGGTCGAGCTTGTGCTCCTGCCAGAGCTGCTGGTAGCGCTCGGGGGATATCTCCTTGGCGTGGACCGACTCGGGCTGGCGGTAGGGCTCGTCCCACTGCGCGTAGCTCTCGTCGCTCATCAGCTTGCCGTCGACGATGACCTTGCCG
>Ga0255338_1004501_pt1 | contig 14327 bp, 11 predicted proteins | sample MeOH1_35cm_T4_19_FD_203715 | JGI IMG/M metagenome (GOLD analysis project Ga0255338, IMG submission 203715) | Sandy soil microbial communities from University of British Columbia, Vancouver, Canada - MeOH1_35cm_T4_195 | ecosystem: Engineered > Artificial ecosystem > Sand microcosm > Unclassified ...
GCGTATTCAATAAGAAGGTGTTGCCGCGGATGAACCGGTAGTTTCCGAAAAACTAATAGAGAAAAGGTTCAAAAACGTCAATTTCAGACTTCGCGAGATGTTTAAATAATTTCATGCGTCAGCTCTGCGGTGTTTTCGGCTTGCTTGACTTTCTTTGTGCAGTTTGCTAGACTAAATACGATAAATTTTTAGCAAATCTTTCTTCGGTGTAAACCTTTAAGTATAGTCCCGTGAGGCTGGTAAGGTTGCGCAGATACTGATTTATTCTGCCTGCTTACTTGCATAAGCAGGCTTTTTAGTTGGGAGAATGAGCGGATTTTTCCATAGAAACCAGGTAGGAGGTCCCAAACATGAAACTGGTTGAGAAAAATCAGATCATGGATCAGGATGCCATACGCAGGGCAATAACTCGTATAGCCCACGAGATTATTGAGAAGAATAAGGGCACCCAGGATTTGGTTCTGGTTGGTATCCGCCGCAGGGGAGTTCCCCTGGCGGAAAGGCTTCAGGTCAAAATAAGGGAAATCGAGGGCGTGGAGGTTCCATTGGGGTTATTGGATATAACCTTGTATCGGGATGATTTAACCACCCTGGACCATCAACCTATTGTTCACCGTACGGAAGTCCCTTTTAGTATCAAGGGGAAAACCGTTGTTCTGGTCGATGATGTGCTGTTTACCGGAAGGACTGTACGGGCTGCTCTGGATGCGATTATTGATTTGGGCAGACCGCAAATGATTCAGCTTGCGGTGCTGGTGGACAGGGGTCATAAGGAATTGCCTATCAGGGCAGATTATGTGGGTAAGAATCTTCCCACCTCTCGCAGAGAAGTAGTGTCGGTGAAACTCAAGGAAATCGATCAGGAAGATAAGGTTGTTCTCGATGAGATAATTGAATAGGTCGGACAAAGTTCAAGTTGCCTTTTAATCTGGTCCAGTGAGGCCGGCAAGGGATAATGAGCCTGAGTTGTCATGGCTTGTGGGGCCTTCTCTTGCTGGGGTGAGAGAGGGTCCTTTTGCGTGTGAAACTACTGTCGCTGGGGTCGAATTGACATACCCCTCCGATCAGCAACCTCCGTCGTCGAGCATACCTACCGCTCGCTTCCTACTTTACCCCACGAAATCGTCAAGCCAGTCTTTAAAGGACCTGATTTCGCGGGGACCCCGGTTTAGCGCGAACGTAGACTTAAATCGGGCGCGAGCATTCGTGCTCTCGTTCGGTCGCTCGCGGGGTATGCTAACGGCTCCTGCGTCAGGCTTCTCTGCGGGGTATGTCAATTCACCCTAAAGCCGTGGAGAATTTTCATCCGCTGCCGATGCTGTAGCAAGCATCAGGGTTTATAATTAAAATCTTTCAAGTCCAAAGGGTGAATTTACTTTCTGAGCAGTGTAGCATCGCGACGGAGCCGTAAGCATACTCCGCGAACAGCCGAACGGAGCAACGTGCTCGCGCCCCATTTAAGTCTACTTTTGCGAGAGTGAAGGATGTGAGCGGAAAGTATGCTCGGCGACGGAGCTGCGAAGCGGAGCAGAAAGTAAATTCGACCCCAGGAGACAGTATTATCGAGGTTACGGGTTGCCCTGCATTGGGTGTTAAGAAAATGATCCGGTTTAGCGAATTAGTAAGGAGGCGACAGAATAAGACATGTGGAAGAGAAAGGATCTTTTGGGGATCAAGGAGCTGTCTGTGGAGGAAATCAACCTGATTTTGGATCAGGCTGGTCCTATGAAGGACATTATCAAACGAGACATTAAGAAGGTTCCTACCCTACGCGGCAAATCGGTTATTAACCTGTTTTATGAGCCCAGCACCAGGACCAGAACTTCCTTTGAAATAGCGGGCAAATATTTGAGCGCGGATACTGTAAACATTGCTACCAGCACCAGCTCGGTTGTTAAGGGAGAGACCCTGATTGACACTGGCCGGACTTTGGATGTGATGGGGGCAGACATCGTGGTAATCAGGCATCAGGCCTCCGGGGCCCCTCACCTGTTGGCCCAAAATATTAAGGCTGCGGTAGTCAATGCGGGGGACGGGTCACACGAACATCCAACTCAGGCGCTGCTTGACCTGTTCACGATGAAAGAGGTTAAGGGCGAGGTCAAAGGGCTGACAGTCACTATACTCGGGGACGTGCTGCACAGCAGGGTGGCTCGGTCCAATATTTGGGGGCTGCTTAAGCTCGGGGCCAAGGTCCGGGTTTGCGGACCCAGCACTTTAATTCCTCCTGGGCTTGAGGAACTTGGAGTTGAGATCTTTCACCGTGTGGAAGATGCTCTGGAGGGCGCGGATGTGATAAACGTTCTGCGCATTCAGCTTGAACGCCAGCAAAAGGGCCTTTTCCCGACAATCCGGGAATATGCGAGATTATTTGGACTTAACAGCCAAAGGCTGGAGATAGCTGGACCAAATACGCTTGTGCTTCACCCCGGTCCGATGAACCGGGGGGTAGAGATCAGTCCGGAGGTTGCTGACGGAGTGCAGGCCAGGATAACCGAACAGGTGACCAACGGGGTTGCGGTGCGGATGGCTATACTTTATTTACTGTCAGGAGGATTAGCTGATGTTTCACGTTAAAGGAGGACTGTTAATTGACCCGGCCGCCGGGATCAGAGGGGTACGGGATATTTTGATAAAAGACGGGCGTGTAGCTGCGGTGGCAGAACACCTGGAAACTCCAGACGGGGCTGAGGTGTATGATGTCTCCGGTAAATTGGTTACCCCAGGACTTATTGATATGCACGTCCACTTGCGGGAGCCGGGGCTGGAGGCGAAGGAAACTATATCCAGCGGTACGAGAGCAGCAGCTATGGGTGGTTTTACTTCGGTTTTCTGTATGCCAAACACCAAGCCGGTTATTGACAGCCTGGCCTTGGTGGAAGCGGTCAAAGCTATAGCGGCCAGAGATGGAATTGTCAGGGTTTTCCCAATCGGGGCGATCACCAAAGAGTCTTCGGGTCAGGAATTAGCAGAGATCGGGGATATGGCCTCAGCCGGGGTCAGGGCTGTTTCCGATGATGGCAAGCCTGTGGCCAAGGCCGAAATTATGCGCTTGGCCCTGGAATATACCAAGATGTTTGATGTGCTTGTGATCTCACACTGTGAAGAGCAAAGCCTTGCGGCAGACGGGGTGATGCATTTTGGACCGGTTTCTGCCTCCCTTGGTCTTAAGGGAATTCCTGCCGCGGCTGAGGAGGTAATGGTGGCCAGGGATATCATCCTGGCCGAGGCTGCCGGGGCCGAAGTACACATTGCCCACGTAAGCACCAAAGGGTCCGTGGAACTTATCAGGGCGGCTAAACAACGGGGGGTAAGGGTAAGCTGCGAAGTAACCCCTCACCACCTAAGCTTGACAGATTCGGACGTGGAGGGATATTCCACCGCAACTAAGGTGAATCCTCCCCTGCGTTCACTAGAGCATGTTGCTGCGCTTAGGCTGGCTTTGGCAGATGGGACAATTGATTGTATAGCCACGGACCATGCGCCGCATACCTCTGAGGAAAAGGATGTGGAATACAATTACGCTCCTTTCGGCCTAGTCGGGCTGGAAACTGCGGTCCCTTTGGTAATGGATCTGGTGGAGAAGAAGCATTTGAGCATAGACCGTGCTATTTCGGCCCTGAGTGAAAGTCCGGCCCGGGTGCTGGGACTTGATTCAGGAATGCTTACGGTTGGAAGTTCTGCCGACCTTTGCGTTATAGATCCGGAACTGGAGTTAATTCTGAGCGCGAAGGACCTGGAGTCCAAAGGCAAGAATTCGCCCTTTTTAGGCAAAAAGCTTAGAGGTTTCCCGGTGCTCACTTTAGTGGCCGGACAAGTGGTTATGAAAGATAGAAAAATATTGCGCTAAACTCCAGGAGGAAGAGAAAAAATGGAACTATTTTTGGTTTTGGAAGACGGCGCAGCTTTTGCCGGCACTGCCTTTGGTACACTTGGCGAAAGAATGGGAGAAGTGGTATTTAATACGAGCATGACCGGGTATCAGGAGATTCTTACCGATCCTTCCTACTGTGGTCAGATCGTGGTGATGACCTATCCTCTCATCGGGAACTACGGTGCTAATGCAGAGGACTTTGAGGCCCAAAACCCTGCTGCTCAAGCCTTGGTAGTGAGGGAGATTTGTTCCCTTCCCGGGAATTGGCGTCAGGATGAAACCGTGGATGAATTTTGCCGCCGTACAGGGGTAGCGGGGATTTGCGGGATTGACACCAGAAGTCTGACCCGGCACCTGCGTCACCGGGGTACCATGCGGGGCATAATAACTAGTGACCTGCAGCGGGGCAAGGACTGGTCTGTCTCGGTACAAGCAGGCAAAGAGCCCGTCCTTCCTGCTGGTTTGGTGGAGAAGGTGAGTACCAAAGAACCTTATCACATCCCCGGAGACGGCCCATTGATCGCAGTGCTCGACTTCGGCATCAAACAAAATATCCTGCGAACAGCTCATAGACAAGGCTGCCGCCTGGCGGTGCTGCCTGCAGCAGCCAAACCGGAAGAAATTCTAGCCTTAAAACCGCAGGGTGTGCTCCTGTCCAATGGACCTGGAGACCCCAAAAACGTGCCCTTCGCCATCGCTACTATCAAGTCCCTGCTAGGACAGCTGCCCATCTTCGGGATCTGTCTTGGCCATCAGCTCCTGGCCTTAGCCCTCGGAGCGGATACCTACAAACTCCCTTTCGGGCACAGGGGAGGAAACCACCCGGTCCAGGACCTGAAAACTGGACGGGTGCATATAACCTCACAGAACCACGGCTACGCAGTGGACGAAAACTCCCTGCACGGGCTGCCGCTCAAAGTTACCCACACCAACCTAAACGACGTCACCATCGAAGGGATCAAACACCGCGATCTCCCGGTCTTCTCCGTCCAATACCACCCGGAAGCCGCCCCCGGCCCACATGACAGCGAATACCTCTTCGGAGAGTTTTTCAAACTCTTTTAACTCCCGGCAAGAAAAGCGTGTTGGTAAACTCCGGGGAAAGCACTTGCATGCATCTTCCACCACAAGCACGCTCTGAAAATACTTTCGCTAGAAGGAAGCTTTTGCACCCAGCAAAGATTACTCAGTGAGGTTAGTGAGCAGTCAGTTTGCGAGCCCCCAAATTAAACTCAATTAGGTGCACAGTACCGTTATGACCGTACAGTCTAAGAAGACCCATTAGCTTTCTTGGTTCAGACAGGATAACGTGAAAAGTGTTTACCCCTAAGCCCTCGGCTGCTTTAGCAAGGTCGCAAGGATTTCCGGAATAAAATTTTCCCGGCTCTGGTAGCCCGAGTCGCCGTACTGCCATAAGCCAAGGAATACCCATATAGGCGACGGACTACGTCGGACCACGGGAAAATAATAGGAGCAATATCCCTAACCCGTCTGTACCAAGAGTTGAAAATTTTATGGAGGAAACCTTCGACCGACTACCCCAGCCGACCAAGAAGAAAACACTTTTCACTTCCCCAAAGAGGAACCAAGAAAAGACCCCCTAACAAGACCCATAATTAAGACCTTAATACCACTCTAATCAAGCCCCCCAAACAAAGAGGATAGCACCCACACACGGACCCACAAATAAGGAGGCAAAAAACACATGCCCAAAAACTCAGCACTAAAAAAGGTAATGGTGATCGGCTCCGGCCCCATCATCATCGGTCAAGCTGCAGAGTTTGACTACGCCGGCACACAGGCCTGCAGGGCCCTGAAAGAAGAAGGAATCGAGGTCGTGCTGGTTAACAGCAACCCAGCCACCATCATGACCGATGCCAATATAGCGGATAAAGTCTTTATCGAACCCCTGACACCCGAGTATGTCGCAAAAATCATTAGACAGGAGAAGCCCCAAGGACTGCTGCCAACTCTGGGCGGGCAGGTCGGACTAAACATTGCCTTAACCCTGGCAGAACAAGGAGTACTGGCGGCTGAAGGGGTGGAGCTGCTCGGCACTCCCCTAGAAGCGATCAAGAAGGCGGAGGATCGGGAACTCTTTCGCGACATGATGGACAGTATAGGGGAGCCCGTACCTGAAAGCGTAATCGTGTCCGACGTGGACAAGGCCCTGGAATTTGCCGAGAAAATAGGGTTTCCACTAATCATTCGACCCGCCTACACCCTAGGTGGTACGGGGGGAGGGATTGCCCACAACGCCGAAGAACTTGCCGAAATCTCGGAGAGGGGGATCAAGGCCAGTATTATTAACCAGATCCTGGTGGAGCGCAGTGTGGCGGGCTGGAAGGAAATTGAGTACGAAGTAATCCGGGACAGTGCCAATAACTGTATTACAATCTGTAACATGGAAAACCTTGATCCAGTGGGAATACATACCGGGGACAGTATTGTAGTGGCCCCGTCCCAAACCCTTTCCGATAAAGAATACCAGATGCTGCGGCATGCATCGATCAATATCATCAGGGCTTTAGGGATTGAAGGGGGCTGCAACGTCCAGTATGCACTTGATCCTAATTCCTTTCGCTACTATGTGATCGAGGTAAACCCCCGGGTGAGCCGGTCCAGTGCTCTGGCCTCCAAGGCCACAGGCTACCCGATTGCTAAGGTGGCCAGCAAGATTGCGATTGGCTACACTTTGGCGGAAATCCGCAACGCTGTAACCCAAAAAACCTCTGCCTGTTTTGAACCTGCCCTGGATTATGTGGTATTGAAGATTCCCCGCTGGCCCTTCGACAAATTCACCTCCGGTAACCGCATCCTGGGAACTCAGATGAAGGCCACCGGGGAGGTCATGGCCCTGGGCAGAACCTTGGAGAGCGGCCTGCTCAAGGCGGTTCGCTCCTTGGAAATCGGGGCCTACGGTCTGATCTTGCCGGCCAATCAGGAACTTTCGGAAGAACAGTTGACAGAGAAACTCGAGACCGCAGATGACCAGCATCTATTCTATATCGCCGAGGGGTTTCGGCGCGGGCGTTCCCTGGAGGAGCTCGCCGGCATAACCCAATGGAACCCATTCTTCCTGGCCAAGATCAACAACATAGTGGAAATGGTCAAAAAGCTGACCGAAGAAGGGAAAAGTGAAGAGTTCAAACGCTTGGTCCGCGATGATGAAATCTGGCAGGACGAGATCTATGATACTTTCTATAATCTCTTAATTGCAGCCAAGGATTTAGGTTTGTCCGACTGTGAAATAGCCGGGTGTCTGGGTATTCAGGAAGAAAAACTTGAGGGAATCCGCAAGGGAGCGGGGATCAGGCCGGTATATAAAATGGTGGATACCTGTGCCGCAGAGTTTGAGGCAGCAACCCCTTATTATTACTCCAGCTATGATCGCGAAGATGAAGTTAAGGTTACAGACAGGCCCAAAGTTGTAGTGCTGGGCTCAGGGCCAATTCGTATCGGGCAGGGGATTGAGTTTGATTACTGCTCCGTCCACTCCGTGTGGTCCCTGCGCGAACAGGGTTTTGAGTCGATCATCATCAATAATAACCCGGAGACCGTTAGCACGGATTTTGACACCTCAGACCGGTTGTACTTTGAGCCACTCGTGCCGGAAGATGTACTGCACATCCTGGAAAAGGAAAAACCTGAGGGTGTGATAGTCCAGTTCGGTGGACAGACCGCAATCAATCTGGCTCTGCCTCTGGCCAAGCGGGGGATCAAAATCCTGGGGACCGGAATTGAGGATATCGACAGGGCCGAGGACCGGGAAAAATTTGATGTTCTGCTGGAGGAACTTCAGATCCCGCGGCCTGCAGGCGGAACGGTCTTTACTGTGGAAGACGCTCAGAAAGTAGCGGAGGAACTGGGTTTTCCAGTGCTGGTCCGTCCTTCTTATGTATTGGGGGGCAGGGCCATGGAGATAGTGTATAACCAGGAGGATCTGGTTAGCTATATGACTACCGCTGTACAGATTACCCCGGAGCATCCGGTCCTGGTGGACCGCTATCTGCTGGGTAAGGAGATCGAGGTGGACGCAATCTCTGATGGAGAAACCGTGTTCATCCCCGGAATTATGGAGCACGTGGAGAGGGCAGGGGTACACTCGGGCGATTCTATAGCGGTCTATCCCCCACAGACCCTGCACGCCAAGACCTATGAGCAGATTGAAGAGTATACGCTGAAGCTGGCCCGGGCCCTAAACATCAAAGGGCTGCTAAACATTCAATACGTGCTGTATGAAGATGAGATTTACGTGATCGAAGTGAATCCCCGTTCCAGCCGCACAGTTCCTTATTTGAGCAAAATCACCGGGGTTCCCATGGTCAATATTGCTACTAAGGTAATCATGGGACAGAGCCTGAAAGATCTCGGTTTTGCCAGCGGGGTAGGTCCATTCCCCAATTTCGTGGCCGTTAAGGCGCCAGTGTTCTCCTTCGCCAAACTGCTCGAAGTGGATACCTCCCTGGGACCAGAGATGAAATCCACCGGGGAAGTCATGGGGATTGACAGTACTTATGCCACTGCGCTGTATAAAGCTCTGGTCGCCGCGGGCTGCCAGGTACAGCCTTACGGCAATCTTCTGGTAACGGTGGCGGACAAGGACAAGGCTGAGGCACTCGGGGTGAGCCGGCGTTTTGCTGCCCTGGGTTATCGGCTTTATGCTACGGACGGCACAGCTGACTACTTTAAGGCGCATGGGCTGGAGGCTATTCCGGTGCAAAAACTGCAGGACGGTTCACACGATATAGTGGAGATGATCAAAAGCGGCAAACTGGGAATGGTCATCAACACTCTAACGCGCGGAAAAAGGCCGGAAAGCGATGGGTTTATGATCCGCCGCGCGGCGGTGGACCATGGAGTTGTTTGTTTGACCAGCCTTGATACCGCGGGTGCAATCCTGCACGTGCTGGAAAGCAAGAGCCCACCCTTGATTCCCCTGCAGGCTTATGTACCGGAGGAGGGTGCTTAATAATGAACGGTTTGTATCTAGCCAAGGTTTTAAGCAATACCCAGGTTGCCCAGGGCTTTTACAACCTGGTGCTGGAAGACCCAGTTTTGGCCCAAAGGGCGGAGCCAGGTCAGTTTCTAAACATCAGAGTAGCAAAATCAACTGCGCCTCTGCTGCGCAGGCCCATCAGTATTCACTGGGTGGAGGAAAACCGGGTCGAGATTCTGTTTCAGGTAGTCGGTCAGGGAACCAGTCTGCTTGCCGAGGTTAAGCAGGGAGAACTGCTCGATGTGCAGGGACCTCTGGGTCAGGGGTTTCGCATTGAACCTGCCGGGAGGCAGGTGCTGCTCGGGGGAGGAATGGGAATTGCTCCCTTGGGATATCTGGCGCAGAGGCTGCAAGGGCAAAAGATCACCTGCTTGTTAGGGTCAAGGGATGCCGAGTCCTTTCGGGCCTGCGGCGGGGAAAGACTGAGAAGTCTCGGGCTGGAAACCCAAATCTCAACGGATGACGGGAGTCTGGGCCATAAAGGCTTGGTCACTGAGCTGCTCAAAGCTGCTCTGGCCGAAGCGCAGGCGGAAAAGATTATGATCTATGCTTGCGGACCTAAGCCCATGCTCAGTGCGGTGGCCGGTTTTGCCCTGGACAAGGGTATTCCCTGTCAGGTTTCACTGGAGGAACACATGGCCTGTGGGGTAGGGGCGTGCCTGGGCTGCGTTTGCCAAGGGGTTTCCGCAGACGGCCAGGAAAGCCGTAAAAGGGTTTGTGCGGACGGGCCGGTCTTCGATGTCCGGGAGGTGGGCTGGAGATGAGTGAACTAAACCTGGGTGTCAATCTGGGCGGCCTCGAGCTCAAGAATCCTGTAACTACCTGCTCCGGGACCTATGGCTTCGGGGAAGAATACGCTTCCTATGTTGAACCTTCTGCACTTGGGGCTATTGCGCTTAAAGGCTTGACGCGGGAGCCCAGACTGGGTAATGCCATGCCTCGTCTTGTGGAAACTCCCAGCGGAATTCTCAACGCCATCGGGCTGCAGAACCCTGGAATTGAGGAATTCGTCAGCAGTTATCTGCCCAAGATCAGGAAACTGAATACCAAAGTTATAGCCAACATCTCCGGGAATACGCTGGAGGATTACGCCTACACCGCCTGGACGCTTGATGAGTCCAAGGGAGTGGATGCGATAGAGGTAAATATTTCCTGCCCTAATGTAAAACAGGGCGGGATCCAGTTTGGCACAAATCCAAGTATGGCCGCTGAAGTGACCAAGGCGGTGAGGGGCCATACCACTCTCCCGGTAATCGTCAAGCTTTCCCCGAATGTGACAGACATTACGGAGATTGCCAAGGCGGTTGTAGCAGAGGGTGCGGACGCCCTGTCTTTGATCAACACACTTTTAGGAATGGCGATTGATATTCAAACCAGAAAGCCCGTATTGGCCAACGTCATGGGTGGTCTGTCCGGTCCTGCGGTGAAGCCTGTCGCCCTGCGCATGGTCTGGCAGGTCTCCCAGGCGGTGCCGGTTCCCGTCCTTGGAATGGGTGGAATAATAAATGCTGGGGATGCTCTGGAATTTATGCTGGCGGGGGCGACAGCGATAGCAGTGGGAACTGGTAACTTTGTCAATCCTGCTGTAACTCTGGAGATTGTTGAGGGAATAACCCGCTACTGCCAGGAAAACGGAGTCTCTGATGTAAGGGAATTAATCGGTGCTGCCTGGAAAGGGCGCTAACTATCTGCAGTGAAGAAAGGGGAAGAAGGACTTGAAAGTTGCGGCCAAAGACCGGGTGATTGTCGCCCTGGACGTTGATACCAAAGGGAAGGCCCTGGAGCTTGTTCGTATGCTGTCCCCGACCGTGAGCTGGTTCAAGGTAGGGATGGAGCTCTTTTCGGCTGAAGGACCTGAGGTCGTGAGAGAACTCACCGCTGCAGGGGCAAAGGTCTTCGTGGACCTGAAGTTTCATGACATACCCAATACGGTGGCAGCCGCAGGAGCAGCTATTGCCCGCACGGGGGCGGCAATGTTTAATGTCCACTGCAGCGGAGGGCGGGAAATGATGCGTGGTGCGGTGGAAAGGGTAAGGGAAGCTGCTCTCAAGGAAGGGTTCCCTGTTCCGCTGCTTATCGGGGTCACGGTTTTAACCAGCATGAGCCAGGAGGTACTGACACAGGAAGTAGGCGTGCAAAGAGAGCTTGCGGCGCAGGTTAAGTCCCTGGCTGTCTTGGCCCAGGAGGCCGGGATGGATGGGGTTGTCGCATCCCCGCGGGAAATTGAACCGATCCGGGCGGCCTGCGGTTCGGAATTTTTGATCGTCACCCCTGGGGTTCGCCCGGTTTGGGCTGCCAAGAATGACCAACACCGCGTGCTGACACCGGGTGAGGCATACCGTTTAGGCGCTACTCATTTAGTAATCGGCAGGCCGATTACTGCGTCAGCTGACCCTAGGGAAGCTTGCCGGAAAATCATCAGTGAAATGGAGGAGAGTCAATGAACCAGGCAGAAATAGCCGAAGTATTTACCAAGTGCGGGGCCATGCTTACCGGACATTTTCGCTACACCTCAGGCTTGCACGGCAGCGTCTATATGCAGTGCGCCCAAGTGCTTAAATATCCCGAGTATACGGAGCTTTTGTGCAAGGAACTAGCCGCAAATTTCAAGGATAAACAGGTGGACCTTGTGATCGGCCCGGCCATGGGCGGAATTATTGTAGCCTATGAAGCAGCCAGGCAGTTGGGGGTTCCAGCGCTCTTCACGGAACGCGAAAACGGCCAAATGAAACTGCGACGCGGTTTTCAACTCGAACCGGGCCAAAAGGTGCTGGTTGTTGAGGACGTAATTACGACCGGCGGTTCCGTTCGGGAAGTGTTGGAGCTTGTAACAAATGCCGGGGCCGTCCCTGTAGGGGTAGGGGTTATGGTGGATAGAAGCGGAGGCAGGGTAACTTTTGACGTACCCTTAGCTCCACTGTTAAGATTAGACCTTTCCAACTACACCCCGGAAGAGTGTACCCAGTGCAAAGAAGGTATCCCAGTGATCAAGCCGGGCAGCCGCCAGGTATAAACAGACAGGCCCTGGCGCCAAGGTGTAAATAGGGCCTGATTAATCTGCTGCCGCGGCGGAAAAGATTTGGAGGAAACTTGCGGCAGACAGGGAATATATATAGCTAACAACAGGTTGGGTACAACCAGTCTTTCGGGGGTATTCTTAGTTTATGGGGAAACGCAGCAGTTATCTTATCCGTCTGATGCCGTTGTTAACCGGGGAAATACCAGATGCCGGGCTGGAGGAACTGTTAGTTTCAGAATCCAACTTACCCGGGCCCCGGGCAAATCTTGAATTGGCCTGGGGCTTCGCAGATTGTTTTGAAAAGATCGTATTGAGTGAGGAACTTTTTGCTCTGTTAAAGAAGTGGGTAGGGATAGGCGCTGATCAAGCTCCTACGCAGCATCCGCGGGAGTTTTTGCCGTTTTGCGCAATTCAGGCGCTGGGTTCAGCCTATTTTAAGGCGGAAGCCAGCAAAAAGCCTGAAATAGTGGATATGCTTAAGCAGTGTGCCGGGGACAGCCGCTGGAGGATTCGCGAGGCTGTGTCCATGGGTTTCCAACGTATGGCAGAACAGGATTTTGACGCGGCCCAGCGGGTTTTTTCGGTCTGGATAAAAAGCTCGTCACTAGTGGAAAAGAGGGCCATTTTGGCAGCACTGGCCCATTCTCCTCTGCTTACTGATCCGGAACGGGTGACTTTTTGTCTGCAGATTACTCAGGAAGTATTGTCTGAAGTGCAAACCCTGCCCAAAGACCAGCGCAAAACAGAAGGCTTCAGGATTTTAAAGCAAGGGCTGGAATACACCATCAGTTTGTTCGTGGAGCGCTTGCCTGAAGTTGGTTTTGCCTATTTGAAGCGGTGGGCTGAGCAGGATGATCCAGATATCAAGCGCATAGTGCGTTCGAATCTCAATAAGGCCAGGCTGGCCAAAAAGTATGGTTCAATGGTTCATTCCGTGTTAGACAATCTGTAAACAAGTGAGCCTCTGCGCAATTTCTGCTCAGAGGCTCACTTGTCATTTCAATAGGTTTATAAATTCTCTGCTATTTTTCACGGGATCAAAGTCATGCTCTGCCTTGGCGATATCTTTTACCCCCGGGTCCATGTCAATTGCAATTTTGAGAAATTTGACTGTGTTGGCGACATCGCCACGGCGCCCGTAGATGCTCGCTTTACCATAATAACTCCAAATATAATTTTCCACCTGCAGGGCTTTGTCGTACCATTCCAGAGCCTTGTCGTACTGGGCGGTAAGTTCATAAGCAAGGGCTTTGTTAAACCGGGCATAAGCGAAATCCGGTTTGATTGCTAAGGCCTTGTCGATGTTAATCAGGCCCTGGTTGGGCTGACTACTATAGGAAAGTGCGATACCTTTAATATTGTAGGCTTTGTAGAAGTTTGGATCCTGTTTAAGGATTTCATCTGCTGTTTTGATGGCATTTGCATACTTTTTGTCTCCAAAGCTCTGGTAGGCCAGCTGGTATTTTTCTTCGAGGATGTTATTGGTGGGGGTGGGCTGGCTTGGTTGTTCGGGTAGGGGAGCAGGAGCGGGTGGTTGGGAGCTGCCGCTTTGTGTCTTGGACTCCGCTTGATTCGTCTGTGCAGGTTTACCCTGCTTGCCGTAAAAGTTATGGATTGTGGTCACTGTGCCTGTAACTGCTAAGGCAACAACTATGATTATGAACAACTTGGCCTTAGAAGAGATAGCTGACAACATTTTTAGCTCCCCTTTCACAAAAAAATTATACTATAAGGACCCATCTTTTGCACTTCAAGAAGATCCATGCTCTTCCGCATACCAACGGAGAAAGGCCAGCACGAAATACGCCAGAACTTTGACGTCATAATGTTTTTTAGCGGTATACTCCAATTAGGTAATCGGATGGACTAGGAAAGAAGAGTCGACGTAGAATACCGCATTTTACTGGGTTTTGGCGTGATGGCAACGAAGGTCGAACTCGAAATCGAGTGACCTGAAAGGGTCCCAGGGTTCGAATCCCTGTCTCTCCGCCAAATCATCACTTAAATTTTGATACAATGAAAAGTCCAGTAATACTGGGCTTTCTGGCTTTTCTGGGGAAATTTGCTGCCTGTAAATGGGCAGTTTTTTTGTCTTTGCACACCCTTCTGCCAAAAGGTATGCACCGGGGTGTTCATTTTGGCAGAAGGGGTGTGCATACTTTTTGGCGGAAAGAGTTGGGATTTATGCGAGATTGGCACCAAAAAGCACCTTGGAAGAATGGTCTACCCAAGGTGCCAAGGTCGCATAAATCCTTTTGTACAAAGAGTTGGGATTTTCTCGGTTCTCAGAGTGATATAGATGAGTAGGCTAAATGGATATATAGAGTCAGTATTGGGGGGTGTGAATATTCTTTAGTGTAAATGGAATAATCATCCTAAAATTGACGATAATATTATTGCAGCATAAATCGGGCAACGCTGAGGAGCGACCCTGC
>Ga0255338_1004502_pt1 | contig 14322 bp, 14 predicted proteins | sample MeOH1_35cm_T4_19_FD_203715 | JGI IMG/M metagenome (GOLD analysis project Ga0255338, IMG submission 203715) | Sandy soil microbial communities from University of British Columbia, Vancouver, Canada - MeOH1_35cm_T4_195 | ecosystem: Engineered > Artificial ecosystem > Sand microcosm > Unclassified ...
GCCGTCGTCGACGGCGCGCCGGTCTCCGGCGACGTCCGGCTCGGGGCGCGGATCATGCTCGTCGAGGCACGGCCCTACGGCGCCGGCGGTCTCGCGCTGGTCCGCGAGCAGCACCCGCTCCTGGTGAGCAGCTCCCGCCTGGCGCGGTCCCTGCTCGTGTCCACCCTGGCCGGGGCGGTGGCCGCTGCGGTCGCCGGCTCCGCCCTGGCGGGTGTGCTCGGGCGCCCGCTGCGCCGCGTCACCGCCGCGGCCCGCGGTCTGCGCGCCGGGCGGCGGGACGTCCGCGTCCCGGTCGAAGGACCACGGGAGGTCGCCGAGATGGGTGCCACGATCAACGAGCTCGCCGAGACCCTCCAGCGCAGCGAGGCCCGGCAACGCGAGTTCCTGCTGTCCGTCTCGCACGAGCTGCGCACCCCGCTCACCGGTGTCATCGGCTTCGCCGAGTCCCTGGCGGACGGGGTGGTGACCGAGCCCGACGAGGTGCGCGCGGCGGGCCGCACGATCACGGCGGAAGCTGCCCGGCTGGAGCGCCTGGTCAGCGACATGCTCGACCTCGCCCGGCTGGGCGCCGACGACTTCCGGCTCGACATCGGCGACGTCGACCTGGCCGACCTGGTGCACGACGCCGCACGTGTGTGGTCCACCCGCTGTGCCGCCGCCGGTGCCCGCCTCGTGATCGACGCATCAGGCCCGGTCGTGGCACGGGCCGACCCGATGCGCACCCGCCAGGTGCTCGACGGGCTGGCGGAGAACGCCCTGCGCGTCCTGCCCGACAACGCGCCGCTCGTGCTCGCGGCACGCCTCGAGGCCGGCGTCCCCGTGCTCGAGGTGCGCGACGGCGGTCCTGGCCTCACCGAGGCGGACTACGCGGCCGCGTTCCAGCGCGGCGTGCTCAACGACCGGTACCGCGGGCGCCGCCCGGTCGGGTCCGGCATCGGGCTCGCCCTCGTCGACGCCTTGGTGACCCGGATGGGCGGTCGCATCACCGCGGGACCCGCACCCGAAGGCGGAGCCGCGTTCACCGTGCGACTGCGGGCGTAGCACCCCCGGCCTTCCGCCGCGTGTCGGATTCGGCGACGGAGGGCCGTTGCTCGACCGTCGTTCTGTCGGGTCGACTCCGAGCCCCGAGGTCGTAGGTTCAGGGCAATCCCTCGACGAACGCGGCAAGCGCGTTCGTGCGGATCTTCGCCGAGCGGCCAATGTGCATGACGGGCACCTGGCCGGCGGCGATGAGGTTGTACATCTGGCTGCGGGAGATGCCGATGCGGTGGGCGGCCTCGGGGATGGACAGCAGGAGCCCGTCGTCGGGTGCGACTGTGATGTCAAGGACCTGTTCGGGTTGGGGCACGCTTGCCGGGAACCCACATGAAGCAGACGTCCACAGCGACACCGCTGAGACCAGGTTGTCCGCGTCCGCGTGGACGGCGAAGCCCTGGTCTCGGTGGTGTCGCCGGACTCCTTGAGCTCCACGTGCAGAGTGGGCTCGGTGGTGATTGTGGAAGTACAGCCAGGCCGGCAGTGCGGCGCGGCGCTGGGCGTCTGACTCGTGGAGCCGGGCGTAGGCCCCTGCCAGTGCCGGCTGTCGTCTACCCACGGCGTTCGTTCGGTCGAGTCCCTGGACGTGGTGTAGCGGTGCGTGACCTTGGTGGGTCAGGCGGTCAGGGCGATGGGGTCCTCCTCGTCGGTGTGGCCGGGGATGACGGTCATACGTGAGCGGGTCAGGACGTCCAGTGCGAGGTAGCGGCGTCCTTTGGCCTATTCATCGTGCTGGTCGGCCAGGACTGCGCCGACCAGGCGGGTGAAGGAGTCGCGGTCGGAGAACAGGTTCCACGCCTCCTTGGTCTCCCCGGTCGCGATCTGGACCCCGAGGAACTCGCGGTGGCCGTGGTTGTTGATCCCGGTCGCGAGCAAGACCACGGCGCTGATCACGCGCCCGGCCTCGCGGACCTTGATCGTCAACGCGTCGGCCGCGACGAACGTGAACGGCCCGGACGCGGCGAGGTTGCGGGTCCGGAACGCAACGACCTGCTCATCGAAGTCGGCGGCCATCCGGGAGACCTGCGACTTGGACAACGAGGTGATCCCCAGCGACTGGACGAGCTTGTCCATCCGGCGGGTGCTGACCCCGAGCAGGTAGCAGGTCGCGACCACCGAGATCAGAGCGGCCTCGGCGCGCTTGCGTCGATCGAGGAGCCACTCGGGGAAGTACGTACATCCGGGTGCACAGCTTGACAGCGAGTTGATCACCGTGGACAGCAGGTGCCGCTCAGGTCCGGTGAGGCGCCGGCCAGGGCCTGGCCCAGGACGCCAGCAGGGTCGACAATGCGTGCAGCGGTCATCGTGATGCTCCGTTCGAGAGTGCTGTGGAAGGCTCACTCGAAGGATCACGCGGTGGCCGCGCCCTCGTCCACGACGACGACACCAACCCCGCTGCATCACTATCCGGGAGGCAATTGTTCGTTCTGTGGGTCATGTATGGTTGGTACATGCAACCGGTTGGATCCACGGCCGACCTCGCCTCGGTGGAGTCCATCGAGCAGGAGCTGACCCTGCTGGTGCGGCGCGCCCAGAAGGTGCACCTGCGCGGGGCCCCGGCGGCGCAGGTCGTGGAAAGGGCGGCCTATGGGATTCTCGCGTGGCTCCACGACACCGGCCCGCTGCGCCCCGGCGCGCTCGCGGCACACTTCCACCTGGACGCCTCCACGATCAGCCGCCAGGTCGCCTCCCTGGAGCAGGCTGGCCTGATCGCGCGCGAACCCGACGCCGAGGACCGACGCGCCTGCCGGGTGCGGCTCACCGAGCACGGCCAGAAGGTGTTGACCACCACACGGGCGGAACGACGCGGCGTCGTCCGCGAGCTGCTGCAGTCCTGGTCACGCGAGGACCTGGCGAACTTCGCGTCCCTGCTGGCCGCCTTCAACGGCGGCCTCGACAACCAGCTGAGCCCGTACCCCCCCACGCGAGAAGAGAGTCAGCAATGAGCACCTCACCTTCGCCCCGAGCCAAGCAGCCCGCGGCACCGACCGAGCAGGTGATGCCGATCCTGACGCACCGGCAGATCCTCATCGTCCTGGTGGGGCTGATGCTCGGCATGCTGGTCTCCGCCCTGTCACAGACGATCGTGGCCACCGCACTGCCCACCATCGTCGGGGAGCTCGGCGGCCAGGACCAGCTGGCCTGGGTCGTGTCTGCCACGTTGTTGACCTCGACCGCTTCCACTCCGATCTGGGGCAAGCTCTCGGACCTGTACGGCCGCAAGATCATGTTCCAGTCAGCGATCGGGATCTTCCTGGTCTCATCCCTCGCCGCCGGATTTGCCCAGAACATGGGGCAGCTGGTCGGGTTCCGCGCCGTGATGGGAATCGGCGTGGGAGGGCTGATGGCACTCTCCCAGGCGATCATCGGCGACGTCGTCACCCCCCGGGAACGTGGCCGCTACCAGGGCTACATCGGCTCGGTCTTCGGCCTGGCTACCGTCGCCGGGCCCCTGCTCGGCGGCTTCCTGGTGGAGCACCTGTCGTGGCGGTGGACCTTCTGGGTCGGGATCCCTGTCGGCATCGCCGCCCTCGTGGTGACCGAGCGCGTGCTGAAGCTGCCGTTCCCCCGCCGCCAGCACGCGATCGACTGGCTCGGAGCGTTCTTCATCGTCGCCGGGATCAGCGCGCTGCTGCTGATGCTCTCGCTCGGTGGCAAGGAGTTCGCCTGGAACTCGGTCTGGACCTACGGCCTGACCGCGGTGGCGCTGGTCATGCTCGCGCTCACGGTCTGGCAGGAACGCCGGACGTCCGAACCGATCATGCCTCCACGGCTGTTCGCCAATCACACGTTCGTCATCACCAGCCTGGCCGGCTTTGTGGTCGGGGTCGCCATGTTCGGCGCCATCATCTTCCTGCCTCAGTACCTGCAGATCGTCAAGGGCGAGTCACCCACAGCCTCCGGTCTGCTGACCCTTCCGTTGATGGTCGGCCTGCTGATCACCTCCATCGGATCAGGGCGCCTGATCACCCACACCGGCCGCTACAAGATGTTTCCCATCGTCGGCTTGCTGGTCGCGGCCGGTGGGCTGACGCTGATGAGCCAACTGTCGGTGGACACCTCGCTGTGGCTCGCCGGGGTGTTCATGTTCATCACCGGCGCCGGCATCGGCATGGTTCAGCAGGTCCTCGTGCTGGCGGCCCAGAATGCGGTGCCCCATGCCGACCTTGGCGTCGCGACCTCCGGAGCGACCTTCTTCCGCTCCCTCGGCGGGGCGATGGGGGTGGCGGTCTTCGGTGCGCTGCTCACCCACCGGCTCCGCGACACGATCCCTGCGCAGCTGAAGGCAGCCGGGTTCACCGCCGACCAGATGCCCCCCGGGTCCGCGACCCTGGGCAGCCCCGAACAGATCGCCGCCCTGCCCGACCCCATCCATCTCGCGGTCACCACCGGGTTCGCCGACGCGCTGCAGACCACATTCCTCGCCGCCGTACCATTCGCGTTGCTCGGGTTCGTCATCCTGCTCTTCCTGCGCGAAACCCCGCTGCGACACACCCGGGGGCACACCTCGGGCGAGGACCTCGCCGCGGCGTTCGAGACCTCGGTCGACCCCGACGCGCATCTCACCGACCACGAAGACGCACCCCATCCGGACAAAACTCCGCCACCGGGTGCGCCCCGCCCTCACTAGGTTGTCGTGGCCCAGGAGTCGGTGACAGGCGCGGGGGATGCCGGAAGGCGGCCCTGCCCCTGCGCCGCTCGACCTTCGTTGTCGCCCCGGCCGTCGGATGGTGGCCGGGATCCACAGCGAGCTCGCATGGCGGGTCCGCGGCGATCGAGACACGCGCCGCGCGGGCCGACCCGCCGCCGCGCCGGGGTTTTCAGCCGGTTGTGTCCGGCTGTCCTGCGCGGTGGCGCCCCGGTCGATCCATCAATGGGGGACAACCGGCCTGCATCCAGGACTCCATCGCGGCGACCCCACGCGCCGCCTCCAGGGCCACCACGACGGGCCGGCGATCGGGTCTCGGCCAGGCGGGGGGCCCGGCCGCCAGCCACTGGGTCAGGACCGCCGGACGCGTGTACCAGTAGGTGCCCGACGCGAGGCTGCAGGTCATCAGGCACCACGCCAGTAGGCGCGCCGCTCCCACCAGCCACGTCGCCAGGGTGTAGAGGTACAGCCTGGCGCGGAGGTAGAACACCACAGCACGCCTCTTCCCAGGGGTCTCGCAACGCTCACCGGCTCGGCACCGCCACCGGGCCACTCCCGGCGGCTTGTTGGCAACATTGCCACGATGCGCCGCGCAACGGAAGCGTCCGGCCGGTGTCGCGATCCTCGCCACACGATCTCCGCAGGCGTGGTCATCGCCAGCCACCCGCGGGCCCAGGCCGATCTCCAGCAGCCCCTCCGCGCCGTCGCCCAATCGCCCGCTGGGCACTACGTCGATGGACCAGCTCGGCCTCGGTCAGGCTGAGGGGAGGTGCGCCTCGATCAGGTTGATGATCTCGGGCGCGTCGGGCTCGACCTTGGGCCGGAATCGGTGCACCTGGCCGTCGGGGGTGAGGAGGAACTTCTCGAAGTTCCAGGTGACGCGCCCCGCCTTCCCGCTGGCGTCGGGGGTGCGGGTCAGCTCGGCGTAGAGAGGGTGCCGTGACCTGCCGTTGACCTTGACCCGCTCGAACATCGGGAAGGTCACGCCCCAGGTCGTGGAGCAGTACTCCTTGATGGCGTCCTCGCTGCCCAGCTCCTGCAGGAACTGGTTGCTCGGGAACCCGAGCACGGTGAACCCTCGCTGCCCATAGGTGCGCTGGAGGGCCTCGAGCTTGTCGTACTGGGGTGCCAGCCCGCACCGCGAGGCGACGTTGACGATCAGCCTGACCTGCCCGGCGTACCTGGCCAGGGTTGTGACTTCGCCGTCGATCGTCGTGACCGGGATGTCGTCGATCGCCATGCCTGTTCAACGCGGTGGCAAGAACGGGCATTCCCGCCCCGGCGGCGCCAGCCGGTGGCGCGACAGCCGTCAGCGGGCTGTCCGCGGTGGGGTAGGTCGCTCAGTGCGAGCACGTCTCTCCGGCTCGAGCGGCGCCAAGCCCGCTCACCGCAGCCGCGGGCGTGGCGAACTCACACGAGTGCACGGGTTTTCGGTCACCTGCTGCCAGCGCGGACGGCGGCTCTGACCGGGTGCACTGCTCGGTCTGCATCAGCCGACGGCGTCACCCGCCCCGATGGCCCACCTGGCGCTCTGCTGGCGTCGTCACCGTAGACCTGTTCTGCGGCTCGCCGTAGCGCCGCGAACGCCGTGGCTATGGTCCGCACGCTCTCGTCGTCCAGGCGGGACAGGAGCGCGACTCGATGTCCGGCACCTTCGGCCATCAAGGTGTCCACCAGTTGAGAGCCTTCAGCCGTGGGGTGTACGTGTCGGGCGCGCCGGTCGGTCGGGTCGGCTACGCGGTGGACGAGCCCTCGGTCTTCCAGTCTGTCGACCAGGCCGGTGACTGACGCCGGGCTGATTTTCAGCGCGTCGGCCAGCTCGTGGCTCATCAGGGAGCCGTCGACGTGCAGCAGCAGCAGGACCTTGAGTTGCTGCATCGTCAAGGTGGTCTGCAGCAGAGCGGTGAACTGGGCCCGCGAGAAGAGGCGGATCAACGCGGCCTCGTCCTCGGCGATCGCCGCCATCACCGCGTCGCGTTCCACCGTGTACCCCGATTCTTCGGCCGACCCGTACTATTCGACTTGCGCCGACTATACGGGAGATCTCCATGACTCGTCTTGCCCGCCTCAGCCTCGCCAACCGCGCCGTGGTGGCACTGGCCACGCTGATCCTCATCGTCGTGGGCGTCCTGTCGACCACGTCGCTGAAGCAGGAGCTGATCCCGTCCTTGGAGATCCCGCTCGCCGTGGTGGTGACCCCTCTTCCGGGCGCGGCGCCCGACGTGGTCGAGCGGCAGGTTACCGAGGTGGTCGAGGCTGCGGTCAGCGGTGTCAAGGGTCTGGAGGGGACCGAGTCCACGAGCAGCAACAGCCTGTCCGTGGTAACGGTGGAGCTCGCCTACGGCACCGACATGCAGGCGGCCCAGCAGGACCTGGAGCAGGCCCTGTCCCGGGCGGGCACCGGCCTGCCGTCGGGGGCGACACCGTCTGTGATCACCGGCAGCATCGACCAGCTTCCGGTGGTGCAGCTGGCGGTGGCCGCCCCGCAGCTGGACGAGCAGGAGCTCGTGACCCGGGTAGAGGAAGAGATCGTTCCGCGGCTGCGCGGCCTGGAAGGGGTCCGTGAGGTCACGCTGTCCGGGGCGCGGGAGGTGCGGGTGGAGGTCGTTCCAGACCCTGTGGCCCTGGCGACCGCGGGAATCGGTCTTGACGCTCTGAGTTCCGCGCTGCAGGCCAACGGTGTGGTCATCCCGGCCGGTACGGTCACCGACGGGCAGCGCAGCCTGAGCGTCGTGGTGGGCCAGCGGCTGTCCTCGGTGCAGGACATCGCGGCGATCGCGCTGCCCGCCACTGACCCCTCCGCCGCACCGGTCCTGCTGGGTGATGTGGCCACTGTCCGGCAGGCCGCGGTCCCCGCCACCTCGTATGCGCGGACCAACGGTCAGGCGAGCATCGCCCTGGCGATCACCAAGACCCCTGACGGCAACACCGTCAGCGTCTCCCACGACGTGCGGGAGCTGATCCCGGCGATCGAGGCCGCACTGGGTGAGGGGGCTGCGGTCGACGTGGTCTTCGACCAGGCCCCGTTCATCGAGAAGTCGATCGAGGACCTGAGCACCGAGGGCCTCCTCGGGCTGGTCTTCGCCGTGATCGTGATCATGCTCTTCCTGCTGTCGTTGCGCTCCACGCTGGTCACCGCGATCTCGATCCCGCTGTCGTTGCTGATCGCGATGACCGGGCTGCTGGTCGGTGGGTACTCGCTGAACATCCTGACCCTGGGGGCGCTGACGGTCGCGGTCGGGCGGGTCGTGGACGACTCCATCGTCGTGATCGAGAACATCAAACGCCACCTCGGCTACGGGGAGCCCAAGGCGCAGGCGATCTTGACCGCGGTGCGTGAGGTCGCCGGCGCCGTGACGTCGTCGACCATCACCACCGCGGCGGTGTTCGTGCCGATCGGGATCGTCGGCGGTCAGGTCGGTGAGCTCTTCCGGCCCTTCGCCTTCACCGTGGCCGTGGCCCTGCTGGCCTCGCTGCTCGTCTCCCTGACCATCATCCCGGTCCTGGCGTACTGGTTCCTGCGCGCCCCGGCCGACCAGCACACGACCGTGGACCGGGACCGTGTCGAGCAGCGCGAACGCCACGGGATTCTCCAGCGCAGCTACCTGCCGGTGCTCCGGGGGGCCATCGCCCACCCGGTGATCACCGTCGCCATCGCGGTCGCCGTCGTCGGCGGGACCCTCGCAGCCGGCACAAGGCTGGAGACCAACTTCATCGGCGACGCCGGGCAGAACACCCTCAGCGTCGACCAGCAGCTGCCGCCCGGGACCAGCCTGGAGGTCACCGACGCTGCTGCACGGCAGGTCGAGGCGGTCATCGCCGAGCTCGACGGCGTCGAGACCTACCAGGTGACCGTGGGCTCGGGTGGAAGCGGACTGCAGACCGCCTTCCTGGGCGGTGGCGGCGGATCGAACACGGCCACCTTCGCGATCACCACCGACCTGGACGCCGACCAGGCCCGCGTCGAGCAGGAGCTTCGTGCCGCGATCGCGGACGTGGAGGACGCCGGGGAGCTGACCGTGACCACCGGCCAGGCCGGGTTCGGGTTGCCGCCGGTAGAGGTCGTGGTCCGCGCCGACGACGACCAGACCCTACGCCAGGCCGCGAGCCTGGTCGCCGAGGCCATGGCGGACGTCCAGGGCACGACCGACGTCGTAAACAACCTGGCCTCGGACGCACCAGCCGTCCAGATCCAGGTCGACCGCGAGGCGGCCACCCAGGCCGGCACCAGCGAGAGCGCGATCGGACAGGCCATGGCCGGCCTGCTCCGAGGTGCGCCGATCGGTCAGGCGGACATCGCCGGACGCACGACCGACGTCGTGGTGCTCCTGGGCCAGGCCCCCGCCGACGTCCAGGCCCTGCGCGCCACCCCCATCCCCACCGCCACCGGGATCGTCCCCCTGGGGCAGGTCGCCGAGGTCAGGGAGGTCCAGCAGCCCACCCGACTGACCCGCCAGGACGGGGAGCGCACCGCCACGGTGACCGCCACCGCGACCGACCAGAACCTCGGCGGAATCACCACCCGGCTGCAGGAACAGCTCGACGGCCTCGACCTGCCCGACGGGACAGAAGCCGAGATCGCAGGCGTCAGCGCCGAGCAGCAGTCCGCGTTCGCGGACCTGTTCCTGGCCCTGCTGGCCTCCATCGCCATCGTCTACCTGGTAATGGTCGCCACGTTCCGCTCCCTGCTCCAGCCGCTCATCCTGCTGGTGTCGGTGCCGTTCGCCGCCACCGGCGCGCTGGCCCTGCTGCTGCTCACCGGCACGCCCCTGGGTGTGCCGGCGCTGATCGGGCTCCTCATGCTCGTCGGCATCGTGGTGACCAACGCGATCGTGCTCATCGACCTGGTCAACCAGAAGCGCAAGCAGGGCATGAGCGTGGTCGACGCCGTGATCGAGGGCTCCCGATACCGGCTGCGACCGATCCTGATGACCGCGGCAGCGACCATCGGCGCCCTGACCCCCATGGCACTGGGACTGACAGGCGGCAGCGTCTTCATCTCCCAACCGCTGGCCCTGGTGGTCATCGGCGGGCTGACCACCTCCACCCTCCTGACCCTGGTCCTCGTCCCGGTCCTGTACAACCTGACCGAACGCGCCAGCACAGCCCTGCGTGCGCGCCGGAGCCGCCGGACGGCCGACACCCTCCCCGCATGACCCTGACACACCTCCCGGCGGTGTCCGGCGGGAGGTGTGTCAGGGTCGTTGCGGGGACCATGCAGCGCGAGTTCGTGGACCGGCGCACCTGGCCCAACCATGCCGAGCGCGCCACGGCGATCTTCGAGTGCCGGCGCCACCCCGGCCTCAGTTCCCGGTCCCCGAACGACTTCGCGGACCTTCACACCGCCGCGGTGGCCGTGGCACGATCAACGAGCGGTCCGGGAAACCGGGTCAGGCTCCTGCAGCACGATCTCAACGAAGGGGTTAGGCGATGAAGGCAGCGCGGTTGCACGAGTTCGGCGGTGACTTCGTCCTGGAGGAGGTTCCGACGCCGGAGCCTGGTCCCGGTGAGGTTCGGGTCCGCGTCGGCGGGTCGGGCGCCTGCCACTCCGACCTGCACGTCCGGGCGGGGGAGATCCCCGTCCACCTCCCCGCCCTGTTGGGCCACGAGAACGCCGGGTGGGTCGACGCCATCGGTCAGGGCGCCGAGGGCTTTGAGATCGGTGAACCCGTCGTGGTGTTCGGCGGGTGGGGCTGCGGCCACTGCCGTCTGTGCCTGGGCGGCCAAGAGCAGCTCTGCGACACCATGCGGTGGGGCGGCATCGGCCCCGACGGCGGCTACGCGGACTACATGGTCGTGCCGAGCACCCGGCATCTGCTGGCCGCTGGCGACCTCGACCCGGCGCTCGCTGCCCCGCTGACCGACGCGGCACTCACCCCGTACTCCGCGGTGAAGAAGGCCCTCCCGCGTCTGGTGCCGGGCACCACCGCGGTGCTGGTTGGCGCCGGTGGGCTTGGCCAGTACGGGCTGCAGTTCCTCAAGCTGCTCTCCCCGGCGACGGTGGTCGTCGTCGACAGCTCGGCGGACAAGCGGCGCCTCGCCCTGGAACTCGGCGCCGACCAGGTGGTCGACCCGGCGGACGCCGACGCCATGCAGCAGATCAAGGCCGCCAGCCACGGCGAAGGTGCAGCCGTCGCACTGGACTTCGTCGGGGCCGACGCGACGATGACGCTGGCCGCGTCGTCGCTGGGCCCGCAGGGCCTGTTCGTCCTGGTGGGCCTGGCGGGAGGTTCCTTCCCATTCTCGTTCTTCTCCCTGCCCGTCCAGGCGACGCTGACCAGCAGCAGCTGGGGCAGCCGCAACGAGTTGGAGGAGGTCCTCGCCATGGCCCGGACCGGACGCCTGGTCTCCACGATCGAGCGGTATCCGCTGAGCGAGATCAACGAGGTGTTCGCGCGCCTCGCCGCCGGCCAGGTCCAGGGCCGTGCCGTCCTGATCCCCTGAGCACTCCTCGACTTCCCGCTGGGGCGCGTCTGCGACGGCGAGCGTCATCGTGCGCTGACGCGGCGCCGTCGTCCTCGCCGCAATCATCACCTGGCTGAAGACAGGAGACATGCCCTAGGTCCGGGCTAGTCGGCTGCCGGGCTCCAGTCTGCTGCCCAGGAAGATATTGCGTCGATCACCGGGCCCAGAGCCTGCCCCTTGGCCGTCAGCACGTATCGTGGGGCGCCTGAGGCAACCGGGCAGGTGCGCGAGAGGAGCCCTTCGCGTTCCAGCTCTCGCAGCCGTTCGGTCAGCAGGCGGTCGGACAGCCCGGGGATCACGGCCCGGATCTCACCGAAGCGCTCGGCGTGGGCCATCAGCGCGTGAAGGATGACACCGTTCCAGCGTCGACCGAGCAGCTCGACGGTCTGGTGGAACGACGGGCAGTAGCGTCCGCAGCCGTCGCCCGCGGGACCGACCGCCTCGTCCGCCACCTCGACCCCCACGTCCGCTCAAGCGTGATTGACCTTCGCCCAGGGTACTGCTATACCTCGACTACTTACACTTGGTAAGCGGCGACCTTTGGGAGGACCACGTGGACGTTCTGGTGCTCATCGGCAGGGTGGTCTTCGCCCTGCTCTTCCTCGGGTCAGGCTACGGACACCTCGCACAGCGGCAGATGATGGCCGGTTACGCCGCCGGCAAGGGGGTGCCTGCCGCCAACCTGATGGTCCCGCTGACGGGGCTGCAGCTCCTGGTCGGCGCACTGATGGTGGCCCTGGGGATCTGGCCCGACGTCGGTGCCTTGCTGCTGGTGGCCTTCCTGGCACCCACAGCCTTCGTCATGCACGGCTTCTGGGCCGAGACCGACCCCGGAGCCAAGGCCATGGAACAGACCCAGTTCCTCAAGGACCTGGCCTTGGCCGGTGCGGCACTGGTGATGTTCGCCGTCTTCGCCTACCTCGGTGACGAGCTCGGCCTCGTCCTGGTCGGGCCGCTGTTCACCCTCTCGTGAGGGACGGCGTCCCCGTGGACATGCCTCAGCGCCCTGGCCCGCGACCCTCGACGACCCCGACCAACCCGCACACCCAGCTCGACCAGCAGCCGAGCGACGACCAACCGCGGCAGCACCTCATCGGGCAGCTCGCCAACCTGCCGGGTGTGGTCTGGGCGGCCTCGATGATCTCCGTCCCGGGTGCACGAGCCCTCACGCTGCCCCGGGGCCCACACCAAGGGCCACCCGATGCGTTCATGATCGGCACCGAGTTCGCCCACCTCCACCCAGCCCCCGACCACTCCCTGCACCTGGTACTGCCGCCGGCGGCCGCCGAGGCTGCGATCGATGCCGGTTGGGCCGAGCAGCACCCCATCGCACGCCTCGGGATCATCTCGCCGGGTGCGGTCATGGTCTACGCCCCACGCGACGCGCACGAGGCGGACATCGCCGCCGGCCTCGTACGGGCGTCCCACGCCTACGCAACCGGTTCGGAACTTCCGCGCAGCACCGAGAACCTGAGCGGGCACTGACGCCGCGGTCCGGCTCGCGGGTCGCGCGCGGCCCGTAGATCACTCAAGGAGGAGTACCTCATGGCAGGACGACTCGAGGGCAAGGTTGCCCTCATCACCGGCACGGCAAACGGCCAGGGACGGGCCGCCGCCCTCGCCTTCGCCGCTGAGGGCGCCAAGATCGTGGGCTGCGACCTCAAGGCGGAACTAGCCGAACAGACCGTCGAGCTCGTCCGGGCGCAGGGCGGGCAGATGGTCTCGATGCAGCCGCTGAACCTGGGCGACGAAGCCGCGGTGCAGCGCTGGATCGACTTCGCCGTCGACCAGTACGGAGACTTCGACATCCTGTACAACAACGCCTCGGGTGTCCGCGGCGGCACCATCGAGTCCTTGACCCGCGCGGACTGGGACTTCGACATGACCAACGAGGTCACCATCTTGTTCCTGGCGATCCAGAAGGCCCTGCCGGTCTTCAAGCGCAAGGGCCGCGGCACCATCCTCAACACCGGCTCGGTCGCCGCGATGGTCGGATCGGCCATGCCCGGGAACGTCGCGGGCAACCTCGTGCACAACGTGGCCAAAGGCGCCGTCCTGCGCCTGACGACCAATCTCGCCGTCGAGCTTTCACCGTGGAACATCCGCGTCAACACCGTCTCCCCAGGGTTCATCGACACGCCCGCGACACGACCGCTGCTGGAGGCCGGCGGGCGCGCACCTGTCGAACGCGCACTGCTCAACCCCCGCATCGGGCGACCGGAGGACATCGCCATGGCAGCTGTGTACCTCTGCTCGGACGAGGCGGACTACGTCACCGGTGCCAATCTCGTCGTCGACGGCGGCTGGGTCGCAGGTGGCGGCGTCGGCCGCCCAGACCCCGAGATCGAGCAGATCTTCGGAGAGGTGATGAAGAAGTTGACCAATGCCCCTACCGCCTGACAGTGAGGATGTAGGCGAGCCCGCAGCGAAGCTCCCTGGCCTCCGCGCGACTGACGGTGACCGACGCGGCCGAACCTTTGGTGCCGCCGATCTGGCTTGTCCGCGGAGGGGTCTTCGCGGTCGTGCTGTTGGCCGCCACCACCCGATCCCTCCGGCGAACACGGACCGCGGCGCTGGTCGCGGCATGGCGAAAGGTCAACGACGTGATGCCTGACATGGGAACGATGCTCGCGCACTGGGCCGAGAGGGCCGGGCCCCACTCAGAGGGCGCGCTCCTGCCACCGCACCATGAACGGTGCCTTGGTTGCGGCCCCGACAACCCCCACGGCCATCACCTCCAGGTCCACCGCCGTGGGGACGGGGTGGTGGCTGACCACGTCTTTGACAAGCGCCACGCCGGAGCTCCCGGAGTCGTGCATGGCGGCGCCGTTGCCACCGTCCTCGATGACCTGTTCGGGTTCCTGCCCTACCTGGTGGGGACGCCGGCCGTCACCCGCCAGCTCACAGTGGACTACCTGTCACCGGTGCTCGTCGGAGTCACCTACCGGATCGAGGCGACGGTGACGAGCCGGGAGGACCGGAAGGTCTTCGTCGCCGCCACCGTGAGCGACCTAGACGAACGCACAGTGGCCACGTCGAGCGCGGTGTTCATCACAGTCGACGTCGAACACTTCGCCCGGCACGGAGGCGTCTCCGGCGGTGGCCCGACGCCACCCGTCGCGGATGACCACCGTGACACCGGCCGGGAGGGCGCGGTGGGTCAGCAACGCGGG
>Ga0255338_1004503_pt1 | contig 14321 bp, 13 predicted proteins | sample MeOH1_35cm_T4_19_FD_203715 | JGI IMG/M metagenome (GOLD analysis project Ga0255338, IMG submission 203715) | Sandy soil microbial communities from University of British Columbia, Vancouver, Canada - MeOH1_35cm_T4_195 | ecosystem: Engineered > Artificial ecosystem > Sand microcosm > Unclassified ...
ACGTGACCAGGACCGACAGCGCTTGGCCTTTTGTGCAGCTAGCGGTAACCCGCGGCTTAATGCAAAGCAACGGCAACACTTTTGGGGCGGGCGACACCCTGACCCGCAGGCAAGCGGCACAGCTCATAGCCAAACGCTTCAATTTCCCCACAGGCAACTTGCCGGAAACAGCCACTTTTGCCGACGTACCCATAAACGACCCTGACCGCCCCGCCATTGAGGCCTTGTTCCGAGCGGGTATTACAGCCGGCTGCGGGGCCAGTCCGAGGACTTTCTGTCCCAACGACCCAATACCCAGGTGGCAATTCGCAGTCTTCTTAAGCCGGGGGCTTAACCTCAACACCGCACTCGCGCAAAGCGAACCGGCTTTCAGCGATGTGGCCAAAACCGACACGAGTTTCCCTTATGTCCAACTGTTATACCAAACCGGACTGACGATTGGATGCCAGACTAACCCCAGCAAGTTTTGCCCCAACGACATATTGCAAAAGTCACAAGCCGCAATTTTTCTGGCGCGGTCACTAACCAACACTTCCAAAATCGCTCCCTACCAGCAGGCCGGCGGACAGCCGGTACTGCCGCCTTCGGAAAACCTGAAAGCGCCCAACCTTTGGCTGGATACGCCGGGTGAAAATACAAACGTTTACCGTTCTGCCGTGCTGCAGGGCTGGGCAATAGACAATGTGTCAAATGCGGAAAGCGCCATCAGCAAGGTGGAAATCTACCTTGACGGCAACAAAGTCGGGGACGCCACATATGGAACCAACCGCGCGGATGTCTGCGCAGCCTACCCCAACCGGAAGAATTGCCCCAACGTCGGATTCACTTACAACTTAAACGTGGCGACGCTGTCCGACGGGCCGCACTTAATAAAAGTCGTGGCCACTGATTCCGACCCGTCACCCAAGACGGCTGAAGTCACCAGAAAAATTACAGTCAACAATTCCACATCCAGCTGCAAAAAAGGCGACTTCCGCCCCCAGACGAGCGGGTTTTCCGCTAACGCATCCGGACCAATACAAGCCAGGCTTTCCGTTTCCCCGGGACAGACCTTCTATGTGTTCGCGGATTTTGGGTTCATAGCCGATTCTATTTGGTTCAACAACTCCAGCGGAATCCAATGCGCTTGGGCGGGATCGCTCAATCAGCCGCCCTCCAGCCCAGGCTGGCTAAGCACAGCCGCGGTCTTTAGCTGTACGGCACCCAGCGCTCCGGGGGACTACAATTTTGAAGCCGGGACCCATGCGGGCACAGCCAGCAACACCTGCGAAACGCCCGGACCTATAGGCTCAATAACAGTTTCCAGATAAAAGCCGCTAAAAACCCTCTCCGCAAAGGAGAGGGTTTTTGTTTTTTAGCCAGGCTATACGGTCATATCTTTCAAAATTTCTATCCTGGCGCCAATTTTCTTAAGCCGGGTTACCAAATCCTCATAACCCCTGGCAATGGAATAAACATTGCGCAAAACCGAAGTACCCTTGGCAGCCAGCATCGCAATAAGGATAATGGCTGCCGGGCGCAAAGCCGGCGGGCAAATGACTTCAGCTGCCCTAAGTTCGCTCGGCCCTTCTATATATACGCGGTGTGGATCGGCAAGCAGGATATTGGCGCGAAGCTTGGATAGCTCCAAATAATAGATAGCGCGGTTTTCATAAACCCAATCGTGGATTAAAGTCTTGCCATCGGCCTGTGTGGCTATGGGAACAAAAAACGGTAGGTTGTCTATGTTAATTCCGGGATAGGGTAGGGGATGGATTTTTTCTTCCAAAGCGCGGAGCTTGGAAGGCAGGGTTTGGATGTCGACCAAATTGGTCCTGCTGTTCTGCGCTTTGTAGCTTTTTGTAATCTTATAATTAAAACCCATTTTTTCCAGCTTCAAAAGTTCCAGCTCCAAAAAATCTATAGGACAGCGCTCAATGACAATGGCGGAATTGGTCGTCGCGGCAATGGACAAGAACAGCATGGACTCAATCGGGTCCTCGCTTAAAAAATATTCCACGTCTGCCTTAATTTCTTTTTTGCCATGGACAATTAGCGTGGAAGTGCCCAAGCCCTCAACGCGCACCCCGAGTTTTTCCAGGTAAAAGCACACGTCCTGGACCATATAATTGGAAGAGGCGTATTTAATGACGGTTTTTCCGGGAATTTTGGCAGCGGCAAGCAAGGCATTTTCCGTTACCGTGTCCCCGGTTTCATACAAGACCACTTCTGCGGGCTTCAGTTTTTTTACCGAAATTTCATAGCGGTCATGCACTGTCTTAATGTCCACGCCGAGCTTTTCCAATGCGTACAAATGCGGCCTCACTGTGCGCTCACCCAGCTTGCAGCCGCCTGCAACCGGCAACCTGAAACTTTCAAACAAATGCACCAAAGGGCCGATCAGCATTAAAATACTGCGGGTCTTTATTGCGGCCCCAATATCCAGGGCTTTTAAATTCAACTTTTTCGGTGCTTGAATCGCCAAGTCTTGCCCCTGCCAGTCAACCTTAACCCCAATGCTTTTTAAAACCTCCAACATGCGGCTGACTTCCTCAATCTTGGGCACATTTTTAAGAGTAGTCCGTCCAGAATTGAGCAAGCTGGCACACAAGAGCCCCATAGCGGCATTTTTGGAAGTATTGGTGGCAATGCGGCCCGAAAGCTTGTGGCCGCCCTCAATCTTAAAGCTGACCGAGTCGCCCGCCAGCGCCAGCAGGGGTTTTTTTAGTATTTGGCTAATTTTCTCCAGCATGTCGGTTGTCAGGTTTTGCAGGCCTTTTTCCATGCGGGCCACTGCCGACTGGCTGGTTTTAAGGCTTTTGGCAAACTGCTCTTGGGTAAGCCCACGCTCTTCCCTCAGCTTGGCAATCAACTGGCCGATAATCCTGTGAGTGTTCATAGGTTAGCAACTTAATATATCATATATGATATATTATATCATACAAAAAACCGCCCCGCAAGATTGGGGCGGCTTTTTAAAATCCGGCTACATATTTCCCATAACCTTGGAAAACCAGGCTTCCAAAAAGTGGCTTTTCTGGTTAAACGAAAAAAGCACGAGCAGCCCGGCCAAATAAACGACATTCAGAACAACAACTTTTAAGAGATCGTGCTTGATAATTATATGCTCGGCCGCCTGAAGCGCTGGGGTGTTTAGGGCTGGCTGGCCTTGGGTGTTGCGGTTTTTGCTCATAACGGGACAAAAAAGCTTAAAAATCTTATTTCTGCCTTTTTATCTTACCACCTGACGCCATTTGAAAGCAACCCTTGGGGGTGCTACAATAACCTGGCTAAAATGCTTACAACTTCCCAAAACCTGAGTGATTTTTCCCTGATTTTAAGCCTAATCTGCCTGTTTTTGATTGGGTTTTTGTTTTGGGAAGTAAGGGCCTTAAACCAGCTTCGGAAGAGCTTCTTTACCGGTCGGAGCGGACGGGACATGGAAACCGTGCTCATGGAACTGGCCCGCAAGCTCCAGCAAGTGGAAGACGAGAAATTGGTTTTGGAGCAGGGGCTGGCGGGGCTGGCCAAAAAATCGGAACTCATGGTCCAGAAGATTTGCGTATACAGGTTTAACCCTTTTGCCGACGGGGGTGGCAACTTCAGCTTTACCCTGGCCGTCCTTGACGGCTACGACAACGGCATCGTACTGACTTCAATGCACGGCCGGGAACAAAACCGGATTTACGCCAAAAAAATTTCCGCGGGCAAGGCCGAAACCCAGCTGACCGAAGAAGAACAGATGGCGATTGCATCAGCCCAAACCAAAAACAACTAAAACAAAACCGACTGTAATTAACCGCTGAATCTTCAGCACAAAGGAACCCTTATGGACAAAATGATTGATGAAAGCCTGAGCCAGCAGGCGGAAACAGTAGTCGGCCCCAGCGTTAAGATCCAAGGCGACTTAAACAGCGACGGCAACATAAAAATTGAGGGGTTTGTCACCGGCAAGGTTAAAACCACCCAAAGCGTGTTTGTCATGAACGGCGCGCATATCTCCGCGGACATTATTGCGGGCAACAGCGTGATTGGCGGGGAAGTCTTGGGCAACATCAAAGTCAGCGGCCACCTCATACTCCAAAACACGGCCAAGATTTCCGGCGACATTTCCTGCCAAATCCTGCGCGTGGAAGACGGCGCCCAATTTACCGGCAAATGCAGCATGAGCCAGAACGGCAACAGTGCCAAAAAAACTGCCCACGAAGAGCCGGAAATTGAAAAATAGGCCTGATTTCAGGCCTGGGGGCACGGGCGGTCTTTTCTTCCCGCCTGCCCAAGCTTGCGCCTAACTCTACAGCGTCATGTATTACTACATTTTTGACCAGGGCAATTTGCCCATGGAAAAATTTGAAAGGCTGCAGACCGAAGCACTGGGATATTTTGCGGAATTCAAAATCTCCGGCGAGACCGCGCGGGTTACGCCCTTGCGCTCCATTGCCGACCTGGTGGACACCGCCAGCCAGCGCGGCGCCAAAACCCTGGTTGCCTGCGGTTCTGACGACACCTTTAACCTAATGCTGGCCTCGCTTAAGGGCCGCGATTTTACTTTGGGCTTCGTCCCTTTTGACGATAAGTCCTTTTTGTCGAAAATTTTGGGCATTGAAAATATTTTTATAGGGGCTAAAACCATTGCCGCCAGGCGCATTGAAAAAATTGACCTGGCAAAAATTTCCAATAATTTTTTTATCAACTACCTGGAATTCGGAGTAACCAGCCACAACCTAAGGTCTTTGGGCTGGCTGGCCAGCCTAAAACTTCTGTCATCCGAAGCAAAAAACTACACCATCCGGATTGACGATTCCTACAATTTGAATATTTCCGCGCTCGGCGGGCTGGCTATCAATATCCGCTCAGCTTCCGCCTCAGGGCAGAAAATTGCCGACCCTACGGACAGCCACCTCGACCTTTTGGTCCTGGAAAAGCTTTCAAAAATGCAAATCTTAAGGTATCGAGAAGATATTGCTTCGGGGGATTTGGAAAAAATCCCCAAAACCACGGTCATCAAGTGCAAAAAAATTACCTTCTTGGAACCGCGCGGAACCCCCTTAACCATGCTGGGTAGGATTATTGCAAAATTCCCTTCAACCGTGGAACTGGTGCCGCAGCGCCTCAGGCTGATTGTCGGCAAAAACCGAACTTTTTAACTCACAAGGAAAGCCCGCCTCAATCCAAAAGGAACGTGGCGGGCTTTTTGAGCGGAGGCGCTCTTAAATAGAACGAAAACCTTCTTGATTTTTCTTTAAAATTCTGGTAAAGTTAATAAGTTATAAAAAGTTTTTGTAAAACATGAACCTTTCGTCCCTGTCCTCACAACTGAATCTTTCCATCCAGGAATTGCGTTCCCGCGCCCGCGAGAAAGGTTTTTTTATTTCCCCTAAAGCCAACAAAGTAGACAACTATCTGGCCAAAAAAATCCTGGAGAGCCTGGCTGGCCAGAGTCAAACAGCGGTGCAGCCGGAAAAAGACCAGACACCCAAAATTATCAAGCTTCCCACTTTCATAAAAGTCAGAGACTTTGCCGAGCTCTTGAAGCTGCCCGTGGTCAATGTTATTAAAGTCCTGATTAAAAACGGGGTCATGGCCACCATTAACGAAGAGGTGGATTTTGAAACGGCCAGCATTGTGGCCCAGGATTTGGGCTTTGAGGTGGAAACCCAGGCTGACCAGACCGTAAAAGAATACGGTGTGGGCTTTTTGCAGGAAAGCCTGGCCGCGGAAAAACCCGAGGACTTAAAGAGCCGCCCGCCGATTGTGGCCATTATGGGCCACGTTGACCACGGCAAGACCACCCTCCTCGACACCATCAGAAAAACCAAAGTTGCGGAAGGGGAGAGTGGCGGCATTACCCAGCATATTGGCGCTTACCAGATAAAAAAGAACGGGCGCTACATAACTTTCCTGGACACTCCTGGCCACGAAGCCTTTTCCGAAATGCGCGCCCGCGGCGCCAACGTGACGGACATAATTGTTTTGGTCGTGGCCGCGGATGACGGCGTGCGCCCCCAGACTTTGGAAGTCATCAACCGCGCCAAGTTTGCCGGTACGCCCATGATTGTGGCCATCAACAAGGTAGACAAGCCCGAGGCCAACGTCATGAAAGCCAAGCAAGAGCTGGCCGGACACGGTGTCCTAACCGAAGAGTGGGGCGGTAAAACCATTGCCTGCGAGATTTCCGCCAAACAGAACAAAGGCATAGACCATCTGCTGGAAATGATTTTGCTGACCGCGGATTTGGAAGAATTCAAAGCCAATCCGACAGGCAAAACCATTGGCACGATTATTGAATCCAAAATTACCCAGGGCAAAGGGCCGACCGCAACCGTAGTCATCCAAAACGGCACGTTAAGAGTCGGGGATATTATCGCGGCGGGGCCGGCTTTTGGCCGGGTCAGGTCTTTGGAAGACGAAACCGGCCGCAAGCTTAAAGAAGCCCTGCCTTCCCAGCCCGCCCAAATTTCCGGCTTTTCCGAGCTGCCCCAGGCCGGCGACATTTTGCAGACCGTGGCCGATTTAGATGAGGCAAAAAATATTGCCTTGGCTGCCCAGAGAAAAAACCGCAGCCACAAACTGGCGCACACAGTGCGGCTCGCCGGAGACATGGAAAGCAAAACCTTAAACCTGGTGCTTAAAACCGATGTAGCCGGGTCTTTGGAAGCCATTAAGCAGTCCATTACCAAGCTGAAGAACGACGAGGTTAAAATCAATATCCTCAATGAAGGCGTAGGAGAAGTTAATGAATCCGATGTCCTCATGGCGCTAAACTCCAAAGCCAACGTCATTGCTTACCGCACCAAAATCAACCCCAAAGCCGCAGCCTTGGCCAAGCTCAAAGGCGTGCAGATTGACCCGTATGACGTAATTTACGAACTGATTGAGGACGTGACTTCCGCGGTCATAAAAATGTTTACCCCTGAACTGGAAAAGGTGAGCTTCGGCCGCGGCAAAGTGCTGGCCATTTTCCGCACGGAAAAAGGCGAAATGATTATTGGCGGCAAGGTCAACGACGGCGAAATAAAAAAGAACGGCCAGATCCTTATTTCCCGCGACAGCCAGGAGCTGGGTAGGGGAGAAATTCTGGAACTGCAGCAAAGCAAGGTGGCGGCCAAGAGCGTTACCGCCGGCAGCGAGTTTGGCATGCGCATCAAAACCCCGGTTAAAATCCAGGAAGGCGATACTTTGGAAAGCTTTGAAGAAAAAATCAAGCCCAAAACCCTCTAATTTAACCATAACCGCCCCACCCAAATGACCCGCTATTAAACGCCCTTGCTTAAAGGGGCGTTTTTTTGTTATACTCTAATGTCAATAACCAAAAACCTATGCAAGTCAAAAAAGACACCAACCGCATTGCCAAAGTAAATTCCCTGATCCAAAAGGAGCTGGGGCCGATTTTGCACGAGTTTTTGGATTTTCAAAAAGGCTTGGTGACTATTTCCAAAGTTGAAACCAGCCGGGATATGAAATGGGCCAAGGTCTGGATTTCCATCTTTAACGGGGATGACGAAAAAATCCTGGGCTATATTTCCCGCAACATCTACGACGTGCAGGGCGAACTCAACAAGCATTTTTCCACCAAAATTATCCCGCGCTTGCAATTCTTCCTGGACACCAGCCCCCGCTACGTCGAACACATAGACGAACTGGTAAGAAAAGTCCACGAGGAAGAAGAGGGCAATAAGCCCTCGCGCAGGAAAACCAAAAAAACGGCCTAGGATTTTTTATGCAAGCTGAATTTAAAAAAGCCAAAGAACTAATCGAGTCCTCAAGGAGCATCCTGCTGACCATGCACGAACGCATGGATGGCGATGACGGAGGCTCGATTTTGGCTTTCCTCAACCATTTGGAGAAATCCGGCAAAAAAATTACCGCCGCCATCAAGTACGGCGTACCCGAGGCTCTGGCGTTTATGCCTGGCAGCAAAAAAATCCAGGAAGACATCGGCGATGAAGGTTACGACCTGCTGGTCACCTTCGGCTGCGCAGAAAAGGGGAGGGTGGGTTTGGAAAAAATCACATCACTTAACGCACCGATCATAAACATTGATCACCATCCGGACAACGCTTTTTTCGGCCATGTAAACCTGGTGGACAAAAACAAGTCTTCGGTGGCGGAATTGGTATACGATTTTTTTGTTTTTTCCGGCTGGCCGATTTCCCAAGAAATCGCCACCTGCCTCTTAACCGGCATTATTACCGACACTGGCTGCTTCATGCACGCCAACACGCACAGCTCCACCCTAAAGGCGGCCGCGGAACTGACTAGCAAGGGAGCCAGGGTGGGGAGAATTACCAAACATACGGCTAAAATCAAAAATCCCGAGGTCTTAAAGGCCTGGTCAAAGGCTATGGAAAACTCTAAGTTTAACCCGAAAAGCAAAGTTATTACCTCAGCAATTACGGACGAGGACCTTTCCGAAATCGGCCGTTTGCCTAAGTCGGCTTTTGAAGGCTTTGTAGAAACTTTAAACAGCATCCCGGAAGCCAAGTTTGCCATGTTTATCCGCCAGGACGGGCCGGTCATTAAAGGCAGCTTAAGAAGCGACACCCATAAAAACGTGGATGTTTCCGAAATCGCCAAGCTCTTCGGCGGGGGCGGGCACAAATTGGCCGCGGGTTTTTCCCTCCAGGGAAAAATTACCAAAGATACCAAAGGCCAATGGAAAATAAATTAAAACACCCTGCCGCAAAGCAGGGTGTTTGTTTTATGACTTAAGCTTGGAAAGCCACCAGGCCATGCTTTTAAGCAAACCGTCAACGCGCTTGTCCAAAGACTCGTCCAAAAGTTTGCCGGTGTTGTCAAAATACTTATCAATCGGGCCGATCATAACCGTTTCCCTCACAGCCAGGGCGCTAAAATTTTCTATGACAGTCCTAAGCTGCTCAATCACCCTAGCCCCTGCCACCCTGCCGTCGGAAACACCCACCAGGCCAAAAGGTTTTTTTTCAAATTCCAAATACAGCCAATCCAAGGCATTCTTTAAGACTGCCGGGTAGCCATGGTTGTATTCAGGCGTCACAACAACAAACCCGTCGGCCGCCCGGGCAATTTCGCTCCACTTCTGGGCGTTGGCATCGGGATAGCCGGTCTTATAGTAAACCACCGGCACAGTCGGAGCGTTATAAAAAGGCAATGGCATTTCTTTAAAATCCACCAATTGGCTTTGAAAGCCCATGGCTTTAATCTTTTCCACCAAATACCTCGCCGGCGCTTCGCTCCGCCTGCCTTCGCGTACGCTGCCTAAGATTACGGGAATATTGTACATATAAAATATATTTAATTATCTGTATTATACCCCGGAATTAAAAACACTCCGAATTACCGGAGTGCTTTTGGTGCCCAGGAGAGGACTCGAACCTCCATGCCCTTGCGAGCGCTACCACCTCAAGGTAGTGCGTATACCAATTCCGCCACCTGGGCCCATGCAAAATTGCTTACCAATTATACCCAAATCCAAACCTTTTTTCAAGCCTTGATTAAAAGGTCTTTAGGGTATATAATTGCCCCACCTTAAAGGAGGCACGATAAGCTGTACAAGTCGTGTCTTCTTTTCATTTCACGTGAAAGAGAAAACAATCATGACCAGACAAGGCGCGCGCGAGCGCGTTATTGTAGCACTCGACGTTAACGACGTGGAGAAGGCGATCGAGCTCGTAGCCAAGCTCAAGGGCTATGTCGGCGGATTCAAGATCGGCTTTGAGTTCATCTACTCCATGTTCGCAACCCTCATCACAACCGGCCAGGACAGCGCTTTCAAAACCCTGGTCCGACTGCGGACGCTGTTTTCCGCCTTCAACAACCTCGAGTTCGTGGATGGCAAGATCGCCGACATCGGCAACACCGTTGCCGGCGCCAGCAAGGCCATCTGTCGGCTCCAGCCGCTCATGTTCAACGTCCACGCTTTTGCCGGGCCGCCTGCCCTCAAGGCGGCACGACAGGCCGTGGATGAAATCTCGGCCCAGCTCGGCTTGGAACAAAAGCCTCTGCTGATTGCCGTCACCCTACTGACCAGCCTGGGCGAAGACGATCTTGTCGAGCTCGGGCTCAAGACCGAAGACGACACCGAACCGCGGCGCCTGGAGATTGTGGTCAGGCTTGCCAAGCTGGCCCAGCAACACGGCTGCGACGGAGTCATTGCCTCGCCCCTGGAGGTTGCGGCAATCCGTGCAGCCTGTGGGCCGCTGTTCCTCATCTATACCCCCGGCGTCCGCCTGCCTGGCTCCGGCAAGCAGGACCAGAAAGCAGTCAGCACCCCGGGCAGTTCCATCCGCGACGGCGCTAACGGCGTGGTCGTCGGCCGGGACATCACCGGCGCAGAAGACGTTGTCGCTGCCGCTGAACTCGTGGTGGACAATATTCTCGAAGCCTTGGGTGAAAAGGAAGGATAACCATGCACTGGCTCCTTTCCGAACTCCAAAAGCTCGGGGGCTACTACCAATGCCCCGAGTCGCCCGAGGGCAAACTCCTCGGCCCGCTCGTGGGCTACGCCGGCAAATACGACGACAACGGAACGAAGAAGCAGTTCGTCGGCAAGGTGTACTATAACTTTGCCAAGGGCGAACAGAATCCGAAGTTCCGCCAAACCTGCGCCTACCAGCTCAGGCAGGCAGTCGTGGATACCTTCGCTCAAGTTGACTATGTCATCGGCCTGCCCATGGGCGGCATCATGCTCGCGGTGGAGTTGGGCAACCAGCTCAGCTGCGACACGGTCTTTGCCGAGAAGCAAGTCATCTCCCTAGCCACGGACACGGCGCGGGAACAGTCCCGCCTGGTGATCCAGCGCCACAACCTCGAACCCCAAAGCCGGGTGGTTTTGGTGGAGGACGTCTGCAACAACTTCTCCACCACCATTGAGGCCATCCAACTGGTAGAAAGCTTGGGCTGTGATGTGGCCGGCATCGCCTGCGCCATCAACCGCTCGCCCGAAGACCACTTCCACGCGCTCAATTACACCTGGCCGGTGGCCAGCGTGGTTCACAAATACACTCCGGAATGGAAGCAGGACGACCCTGAAGTGGCCGCCGACATCGCGGCGGGCAACGTGGTCTGGAAACCCAAGAACGAATGGGCCAGGCTTGCCCAAGCAATGGAAGCGGCCCAACGCGGCTAGCGGCTGACTTAGGAGGCAGCCCGGCAAACCCGCTCGTACAGCAAACCCTACAACCTGGAGCGTGTTTCTTCTGCCGGCAAGGCACGAAGGAACACGCTCCTTAACTTTTATGGATATTTTGTTAAAATACAGACATGCCAAAAAAATTCCAGCGCACTATTGAAGATTTTGTCTGCGGACATTGCAAAACCAAAGTCAAAGGCAATGGCTACACCAACCACTGCCCCAAATGCCTGTGGAGCCGGCACGTGGACAATTATCCAGGCGACCGGGAAAACCCCTGCGGCGGCATGATGAAGCCGGTGGGGGTCCAGTTCCAAAAAGGCGAATACCACATCCAGCACCTCTGCGAAAAATGCGGAGCGCACGCCAGATGCAAAAGCTTGCCCGAAGACGACATAAACGCCTTAACAAATCTCTCTGAAACTCTTGCCAAAAACCTCATGTTTTGATATAGTATGTGGGCGCGAGGGCGGTTAGCTCAGTTGGTTAGAGCGCCTCGTTTACACCGAGGAGGTCACAGGTCCGAATCCTGTACCGCCCACCAGTGTAAACCATCAAGTTGTGACGCGCCGCGGTAGCTCAGTGGTAGAGCAGACGCCTGAAGAGCGTCGTGTCGTCAGTTCGATTCTGACTCGCGGCACCATTTGTTTAAAACTGAATATTTGTTATAATTTTTTCAACGCGGCTATGGTTCAATGGTAGAACTTCTCCTTGCCATGGAGAGGATAGGGGTTCGATTCCCCTTAGCCGCTCCACAAAAAACATCTCTTAACAGAGGTGTTTTTTGTTGGGCCGGGTGCTATACTATAAACAAGTCATCCTTAACGAAATAAAAATGACAACCCCTGAAATGCTTGATTATATCAAGCGCCAACACCAAGCGGGCCGGCAACGGGAAGAAATTTCCCAAGCCTTAAGGCAATCCGGTTGGCAAGATTCGGATATTCAAGAAGGTTTAAATTCCGCTTTGGGGCCGGCTTCGGAAACCGGAGACATCACAAGCCTCCCGGCAGGCAAACTGCCCTCTGCCATGGAAATCCTAAAACAGGCCTGGGAAATTTACCAAAACCGATTTTGGCTGCTTTTGGGTATTTCGGCAGCGCCGGCATTGATAGTTTTGGCTTTTGGCGCTATCTTCGGCGGCGGCGCGGCTTTGGCCGGAAAGACCGGGGCCAACCCCTTCTTGTCATTAGGTTTTGGCCTAGTCCTTATGATTGTCTTAATAATTACCATGATCTATGTTGGAGTCTGGAGCTCGGTAGCCGAACTGTTCGCTATTAAAGACCAGGCGGAAAACATCGGCTTTCAAGAAGCCTTTAAACGGGGCAGGCCGTATATAAACAACTTCTTCAGCACCGGGCTTTTGGCCGGACTTGCGGTTTTGGGCGGGTTTATCCTCCTAATTGTACCCGGCATCATTTTTGCCCTCTGGTTCAGCCAGGCCTGCTATATAGTCATCAATGAAAACCTATCCAACACTGCCGCCCTAAAGAAAAGCAAGGCTTATATGAAGGGCAGGGTTTGGGAGGTTTTCCTGAAATACCTCTTTATTGGCCTGGTTGTCTACGGCGGACTGGCTGTAATCTCCCTTGGGTTGGGTGGAATAGCTCTAGCTTTGAAGACAAAAAGTGAAAATATCTCTTGGATAAGCAATGTTCTTTCCTTTGTTATAGCCCCGCTGGTTACCACTTACGGATACATGCTCTACAAGCACCTCAAAGGCGAAAAGGTTTAATTACAGATAAATAAACAAAAACCCTCTTAAATAAGAGGGTTTTTTAATGGTCAAAACACCCCTTTTTGCCCTTGGCTGAGGCCAAAAAAATGTTATCTGGCTTAAATAAGCCAAAAACAAGCAAAAAGGGCTTGAAAAAATACCCAAAAAAGCGTATAATTAATCTAGAAGGTGCTAAATGGCACTCTTTTTTAATACAGTAGACATTCCTAAAAAAGAGTCCACGCAGTACCTTTATCCGCCCTAGGCGGACGACTGTGGTATCCACTTTTTACCATTTCAAACTAAGTAGGTACCGGTCAACAGTTGCACTTTAATAGACTATTTGTCTTCCTATCCTTAAAAAGATAGGCATGGCAATAGGGGAGAAAGGGGCTTGATTCTATAAATGAAAGCTCTATTAGCCCTTAAGGCCGCCTGCAACCAGCACGCTTTGTCAGTCTTAGTGGCTCTGGTTGCGTTGACCCCCGCGATTTACCCAGAAATTACCTTAGCCGCGGAAGGTCCGGCCAACAGGGACAACGGCGCTCTAGTTTTTGAAATCAACAATTCTTCAAAACTATTAGCTAAACCGACCGAAAACCAAAATTCCATAACTTTCAAAGAAATTACTTCCTCTGACCCTTTGGCTATTAAGCTTAAGGCTTACCTGGAAGACCACGATTCTCCTTTAGCCGAGTATTCCGACGAAATTATCCAGCAGCCCCAGTGGCAAAGAGCCCTGGCCGTCTCCTGGGTAGAAAGCAACTTCGGAATCCACTGCTACGACAACAACTGTAGTGGTATTGGCGTGGAACCCGGTCATCCGGCCTGGCGCAAATACGAAACCAAGCTGGACTGGTTCAAGGACATGGCCCAGTTGATGGAAACCGACCGTTACAAGTACAAATACGACACGTTCGAGAAAATGAAAGGCATCTATGTCTACCCCGGAAGTGCTTCCTGGGTATACGGAGCCAAGAAGAAGTACGCCGAATTAATGGTTCTGACCGCGGATGCTGAAACCGAAAAACTGGCCCTCAGCAATACCGAACAGCACAAAGTTGAAACCCTGGCGACTTTTCCCGAACTGGCAATGAAATAAGGTATGAACTTAAAACCCCCCGCCATTGGCGGGGGGTTTTGTATAAACCAGCTAAGGCCCAGCCGCCTGGACGGCCACTCTAGGTTGAAGGAATCCGGCTTTTGGGCTAAAATTAGAGAGCTAATTTAATTCTTGGCGCAGTGGCGAAGCAGCTAACGCAGCGGTCTGCAAAACCGCGATTCATGGGTGCAAATCCCATCTGCGCCTCCATGTTTTTCAAAAATTTGGGGGAAAGGGCCAACTGCGGAGGGCGTAAGAAATCCGCTAAAGCGGATTTCGCGAGCCCTGAGCAAGTTGCGACGTGCCCAGGTGGCGGAACTGGTATACGCTACAGACTTAAAATCTGTCGCCCGCAAGGGATTGAGGGTTCGATTCCCTCCCTGGGCACCATAATTTGACAGTTGTAAAACTTG
>Ga0255338_1004505_pt1 | contig 14314 bp, 12 predicted proteins | sample MeOH1_35cm_T4_19_FD_203715 | JGI IMG/M metagenome (GOLD analysis project Ga0255338, IMG submission 203715) | Sandy soil microbial communities from University of British Columbia, Vancouver, Canada - MeOH1_35cm_T4_195 | ecosystem: Engineered > Artificial ecosystem > Sand microcosm > Unclassified ...
CCGAGACGGACCGCACCCTCTTCTTCGACTTGCTGCCCATGGACGTGGGCATGGTGGGCGGCTTCAAGACCAAGCTCCAGCTCTACACCGTACCGGGTCAGGTGTTCTACAACAGCACCCGAAAGCTCGTGCTCAAGGGTGTGGATGGCATTGTCTTCGTGGTCGACAGCCAGGTGCCCATGCTGGACGCGTGCCGGGAGAGCTGGCTGAACCTCGATGAGAACCTGCGGGAACTGGGCCTGCACCTGCAGGACATCCAGGTGGTCTTCCAATGGAACAAGCGGGACCTGAAGAACGTGGTCGCCGTCGATGAGCTGGAGACGGTCTTCAACGCGCGGGGCGTGCCCAGCTTCCAGTCCGTGGCCTCCGATGGCACCGGTGTCTTCGAGACGCTGCGCGGCATCACCAAGCTCGCCCTGTCGCACATCAAGACCCACGTGCTTGGGGAACCCCAGGCTGCTGCTCCGGGTCCTCCGGCTCCCAGTGCCCCCGCGCCCAGTGTTCCCGCCTCCCGGGAGCAGGCGCCGTCCGGCGGGGAGGCCCTCACCCTCTCGGACCTGCCTTCGGTCACCGACCTGCTCGACATGGAAGGCTCGGTCCAGGCTTCCGGAAGCGCCCCGCTACCCGACCTGGACGACGATTCGGGCCTCTTCATCGAGGCACCTCATCTGCCGGAACCGCCCGCCGAAGATGAGACCCTGTCCTTCCTCATGGAGGACGGCGCAGGGCCCTTCGACGCCGAAGCCTTCTCGGCCTTCCAGGCAGACGAACTCCCCGCGGACGCCCAGCCGCCCGTTCCGGAGGCACCCGCCCCCTGGAAACCCGGTGCCCCGGTGCCTCTCCCCGCGTCCAAGCCTGCCACCAAGGCTGATCCCCTGGCCGCCCTGGCCTCGTTGCGGGTGGAAGGCAAGCGCCCGATCCCGCGGCCCAGAGGTGCGGATTCCAAGGACGCCATCTCCTCGCTGTTGGGCGAGCTGACCCAGGTGGGCCGTCAGGGCGCGCCCTCGGTGCTCCGGCTCGAAGTACCCCAGGAAATGGATGGCCAGGAAGTCGAGGTCTTCGTCCAGCTGCGCCACCAGGGCGTGGTGTTGGCCGAAGGGCAGATCCACCGCCCGGCACCGGCCAAGGGCAGTACCGCCAAGCTCAGCGTCGAGCTGAAGCGGAGCTGAAGTGCGCCGTCGCCTTGGCCATCTCTGTCTCCTGGTTCTGCTGGCGGCACCGCTTTCCGCGACCCTGCCCGGATGGTGGACCGCCTTCCCCAAGGTGCCGGTCCTGGCCAGCCGCTTCCGCCAGGAGAGCGACAGCGCCGTGTTCGGGAAGATGGCCCGGGAGGGGAACCTGCTGCTGGCCCGGGGTGGAAGGCTGAAGGTGACCTACGATTCTGGACTCACGGTGACCTCGGACGGACGCCACCTCGTGCAGTACGATCCGGACACCCGCACGGCGCAGCGGGTGGACCTGGCGCGGGCCGTGCGCGACTTCCCGCTCCTGGGGATCCTGCTGGACCCTTCGCGGATCGAGGCCCTCTATCGGGTCGAGTCGCTGGGAGGCGACGCGGTGAAGCTGGTTCCCAAGGCGCCCGATGTCCCGGCCCTCAAGGCCACTGGACGCAAGGGTCTGCTCCACAGCCTCGAATGGACCGATCCCACCGGCGCCCGCCAGCGGTTGGAACTCCTGGATCCGAAGACACCGGCGACCCCGGGGCCAGGCGCCTTCAAGGCCCAGGTGCCAGTGGGCACGCGATGGGCTACTCCGAACGGCTGAAGGCGTCGAACACCTCAGCCTGCGGGAAGCGGATGCGCAGCCAGGCGTCCAGGTCCGGCACCGTGTCGAAGATGCGCTCCGCGCCGGCCTTCTCCAGTTCCCCGCGGCTGCCGTAGCCCCAGCCCACGCCAATGGCTTCCAGCCCGTGGTCGTGGGCAGCGATCATGTCCACGCCGCGATCACCGATGAACACACCACCGGCCCAGATCGTGCCCCGTTCCGCGAGGCCCGCCAGCACCTCGGTCTTGGGCTGCCACTGGCCCTTCAGCGTGCTGCCGAAGATCTCGTCGAAGATGAGGTTGAGATCGAACTGGTAGGCGATGCGCCGGGCGAAGATGCCGGGTTTCGCGGACACGATGTAGATGCGGTGCCCTTGGCGCTTCAGCCGGTGCAGCAGGTGGAAGACACCGGGATACAGTTCATGCTCGAAGACGCCGTCCTCCCGATAGCACTCCCAGTAGAAATCCAAGGCCTCTTCCAGCCGCTCTGGACTCTCCAGGCCTGCGAGGGTGGCGAGGGATTCGCGCATGCCGAATCCGATCCAGGCCCGGACCGTGGCCTCGTCCGGCATCTGGAGGCTGAACGTCTCGCAGGTCTTCCGCACACAGTTCTGGACTCCCAGCAGGGGATCCACCAGGGTCCCATCCAGGTCGAAGCAGACGAGGCCCGGGGCCTCCGGTGACGCCATCGCCCGCTACTTCTTCTGCCGGTTGAAGGCCTCGATGGAGGCCCGCACGAAGGCATGGGCCTCGTCCTTGCCGCCCCAGCCATCACTGGCGACGCTCTTGCGCTCGAGATCCTTGTAGGTGAGGAAGAAGTGCTCCACCTCGAGGAGGAAGTGCGGGGGCAGGTCGCTGCGGGAGGTCACGTGGGCATAGGTGGGATCGTCCGTGGCCACGGCGAGGATCTTGGCATCGTGCCCCTTGTCGTCCGTCATGCGCAGCAGGGCGATAGGCCGGGCGCGGATCACCACACCGGGGTACGTGGAACCGTTGATGAGTACGAGGATGTCCGCGGGATCGCCGTCGTCCGCCAAGGTGCCCGGAATGAAGCCGTACTCAGCCGGGTAGTGGAAGGGGGAGAAGAGCACCCGGTCCACATGGACCAGGCCCGTGTGGTGGTCGATCTCGTACTTGATGCGGGACCCTGTGGGGATCTCAACGATGGCATTGACGATTTCAGGCGCCTGCTTGCCGGGATCGAGGTTGACCAGGGACGACATGGGCGCTCCGCAAAGATCTCGATTTTCCCATGCTCTGTGACTTGCGTCACGCGGTCATGCAGACCGTTCCAGGAGCCGGAGGAAGGCCTCGCGGTCCTCGCCCCGGGGTTCGGCCTCAATCACCCGCTGGAGGGCCGCCCGGGCCTCGGGGAAACCCATGGTCGACAGAGCCCGGGCGGCTGCCAGCCGGATGGCCTGGGGTTCTGTGGACCCGAACAGGCCCTTCCGGCGCAGCAGCTCGGCCAGCGCGGGCAGGCTCCGGGGGGAAGCAATGTGGCCCAGGGTGTCGATGGCCTGCGTCCTGAGCCGCTCCTGGACCCGCTTGTCCTGGGCCAGGTCGGCGACGGGCGGGATGGAGCTTTCGGAACGGAGCTGGCCCAGGGCAAAGAGAATCTCCTGGAGGGTTTCCGGGTCGGTGTCCTTCAGGCGGGCGAGGAGGTGCGGCTCCGAAGCGGGGCCTCCCAGTTTCCAGAGGGCCCGCACCGCGGTCCGGCGCACCCTGGGTTCGGTGTGGCGGAGGAGGGGGACGATGGCCGGCAGACTGCCGGCGTCCCCCAGGTCCACCAGCAGGGTGAGGGCGTTCCGCACCAGGTACCAGGTCGGCGAGGTCAGCACCTCCAGCAGGGGCGGAAGCGCCAGGGGCCCCAGGTTACGCAGGGCTTCCACGAGGCGGCCCCGCCGAGTCCGGTCGGCCTCCTCCCCCAGACGGGCCACCAGATGGCCGGCCACGGGCGCCCCGAGGAACTCCAGGTAGGGGTGGACTTCGACGGCCATCAGGTGCCGGTCCACGCCCAGGATGTGCTCGACAGCGGCATCCATCAGTTCGGGCCGGGTCAGGACGGCGCGCAGCTGCGCCATGGCCTCCTTGCGCCAGGGCTGCGGCTCGCCGAGGAAGGCGCACAGCCCTTCGAGTTCCTGCAGGCTGGCGATCGCAGGACCCAATTCGCCCCGCAGGACCAGGGCGGACACCAGGGCGTCCAGGGCCTCGCCGGTCCAGCGGTGGACCGGGGGCTCCGGCTCCCAGGCGAAGTGGGCGCGAAGGGCCTCGGCCAGGGGGCCCTCCCCATCCGGAGGCAGGCCCGGAGTGACGGCCCAGGCGGCCACCCCCGCGAGGGTCTGGGCCGCCTTGAGGCGGATCTCCACGCGATCGTCGCGAAGCGCCTCCAGCAGCAGTTCCTGGACCCGGAGGAAGGCATCGAAACGGCGGAGGTCCAGGAGCTCCCTCAGGAAGGCCAGGCGCTGGGCCAGGCTCAGCTCGAACAGATGGCCTTCTTCGAGCACTTTCACCAGCTTGGCCTCAAGACTGAGGGCGTCCCAGTCCGTCTGGTGGAGCAGAGCCTCGGCATGGCTGGCGTCCTGGCCGATGCTGCGGAGGTGGGCCACCAGTACGCGCACCAGCGATTCCCGATCGGGCAGGGGAAGCAGAATGTGCTCAAGCGGGCCACGGAGCTGGGGCCAGGTGGCCCCCAGGGCCAAAGCGGAAGTGACGGCCACCGAGAGGATCTCGCCCGACAGGGACTTCACACCCAGAGCCAATCCGGCAGGATGCTCGGGGAGCGTAGCCAGGCCCCCGAGGAAGCTCAGCTGCACGTCCGGCTCCAGACCCATGAGGACCTGCCGGAGGGTGCCAAGCTGGGCCGTCGAAGGCATGCTGTCCTGCAGGCCGAGCTCATGTCCGAGGGGGCCGAGGCGACTCAGGTCCGCGGGCTGGAAGCCCCGCAGGAACCGGAGGCCGAGCCGCTCGCCGGGGCCGGGGGGGCCGGGCACACCGGACAGCGCCGCCAGGAGGGCATCGCGGATGGCTTTCATCAAGGGGTCCTGGGGGGGGGCCAACAGGCTGGCTGGCGGCCGGTCGACGGTGTCCTCCCCACCTCCCAGCACCGCCTGGTAGCGGACCTGGGACACCTTGATGTGGCGCACGTCCGCCGTTTTGAGGATGAGTTCGATGCCGCCCTGCTCTTCAAGTTTCTGGGGCTTGAGGGACAGCGCCTGGAGGAACGCGAGGCACTCGGTCTCGGTCACGCCCCGCTCGAAGACGAATCCGCTCACGTCTCGTTCGGACACAAGGCGGATCAGGGCGGCGACGTGGAGATTGCGCCCGTCCTGGGCGACTCCGTCCACGAAGGCCTTGGCGCCGGTGACGATGAACTGGAGCGGATTGCTCCCTGCCAGCCAGCGGTCCAACGCGGCGTGGGCGGCCGATACCGCCTCCTTGGCCCTTGGGTGGGCGGCGGTGTACATCTGGAGCGCCTTGAGGGCTCTGACCAGGGTCTGGGCGAGCTGCAGGAAGTCGTTCATGCCGGGGTCCCCTTCATGGGGTCCGACCATTCCCGGCGCAGCTGGGCGTAGTGGGCCTCCAGGAAGGTCAGGCGCCGCTGGCCCTCCTCCCGGGCGGGGGCGGTGTTGAAACTGGCGGTGATGCCACGGGCCAGATCCAGCCAGGCTTCACCGCGGCGCAGGATCTCGGCCGTGGTGATGGGCTGGAAGGCACCGCTGATGCAACCGAAGTGGATGAGGCTCGCCGCGCCGATCTTGCTGAGTTTGTCGCAGTCCCAGAGGCAGGCCGTCTCGATCGGCTCCAGTCGCTTCGTGAGCTTGAGGCCCACGTGATGCTCGATGGCGTGGCGCACCGCCGGGATTTTCTCAGGCGGGAAATCCGTGCCTTCGAGAATCTCGGGCACTCGCGCCGAGGCATCCTGGGCGTGGGTGTCCTTGGCCTGGGGATCCTTCAGGCGCTTGGCGACGTCATGCAGCCAGGCGGCGCATTCGACCACCTCCAGGTCCGCGCCCACGAGCGGCGCCAGCCAGCGGGCCAGGAGCACCGCGGCGTAGGTGTGCTCGAAGCGGTAGTTGAAGATGGGCTGATAAACCCCGTCCACCTCGTGGCCGATGCCCCAGACCCGGATGGCGTCAGCATCCGAAAAACGCCGCAGGGCTTGCTCGCAGGCCGGCCGCCAGGGGGTGGATGGATTCATGGGCAGGCTTCCTGATGGGCCCGGAGGGCACCTAGGGTGGCGCCGATCTCTTCATACATCGCGCGATCGGTCCAAGGGGCGCAGGCCTTCGCCAGGCGGTCGACCAGGGGCTGGAGGCCCGTGGCGGGGGCGAGCCCGATGATGCGGAGCCCTTCGAGGGCCATGCGGGCCTCGATGGCCAGCACCTGCTCCAGGGCGTCCACGGCGCGGAGCAGCTTGCGGGCGGCGATGGGCCCCATGCTGACGTGGTCCTCTTTGCCGGCGCTGGTGGGGATGGTGTCCACGCAGGCGGGATGGGCCAGGCCCTTCATCTCGCTGACCAGGGCCGCGGAGGTGACGTGGGCCATCATGAACCCGGATTCGAGGCCGCCGTTCTGAGTGAGGAAGGCGGGGAGGTCGCTGTAGGCCGGATTCACCAGACGCTCCTGGCGGCGCTCGGAGATGCTGGCCAGGTCGGCCGCCGCGATGGCGAGCACGTCACAAGCGAAGGCGGGGTACTGGCCATGGAAGTTGCCACCGGAACGGGACTCCTGAGTGTCTGTGAAGATCATCGGGTTATCCGTGGCACTGTTGAGTTCCCGCTCGAGGATGGTGCCCGCGAACTGGAGCGCATCCCGCGTCACGCCATGCACCTGGGGAATGCAGCGCAGGCTGTATGCATCCTGGACACGGTGGCAGTCCTTGTGGCTTTCCGAGATCTCACTGGCCTCCCCCAGGATTCCTCGCATGCGTTCGGCTACCGCGATCTGGCCGGGATGGGGTCGCGCGGCGTGGATGCGGGGGTCGAAGGCGGAACGGGTGCCGCGCAGGGCCTCCAGGCTGAGGCCCGCGATTTCGTCCGCCAGTGCCGTAAGACGGGCGAACTTCTCGGCCGCCAGGTTGCCCAGGGACGTGATGAGCTGGGTGCCGTTGATGAGGGCGAGACCCTCCTTGGCCTGGAGCGTCACGGGCTTCAGACCGGCCTTGGCCAGGGCTTCGCCGCCGGGAATCTGCCCTTCGCCTGACCAGGCCAGCCCTTCACCTACGAGCAGCAGCGCCATGTGGGCCAGGGGGGCCAGGTCGCCGCTGGCGCCGACGCTGCCCTGGCAGGGCACCACGGGGACCACGTCGCGGTTCAGGCATTCCGTCAGCAGGTGGATGGGTTCGGGCCGGATGCCGCTATGGCCCTTCAGCAGGCAGTTGATGCGGGCGGCCATGAGGGCGCGGGTCTGGTCCTTCGGCAGGGGCTCGCCCACACCGGCGGCATGGCTGCGGATCAAGTTGAGCTGGAGCTGCTGGAGCTGGTCCGGAGGGATGACCACCGTGGCGAACTGCCCGAAGCCCGTGTTGATGCCGTAGACCGTCCGGCCCTCGGCCACGATGCGATCCACCACGGCCCGGTTCTCGGCCACGAGGGCCAGGGCGCCCGCGTCCAGGGTGACGCCCTCGCCGGTGGCGATGCGCGCCAGCAGGGGGGCGGTGAGGGACTGTCCATCGAGCCGGATCATGCAGGCACCTTGCGGGAGAGGGTGAGGGCGAGACAGAGGGCCAAGGCCAGCGTAAGTCCGGCCACGGTGTAGGAGGTCTGGCCGCCCCAGCGGGCGAACGTGAAGGTGCCCACGGCGGGGCCGATGATGCGACCCAGGCCGGTCATGGCGTTCAGCACGCCGAAGAGGCTGCCCTGGTCTTCCGCCGGGGTCAGGCGGCTGGCGAGGGCCGAGCCGGCGGTGTTGCCCATGCCGCTGCCCCAGGCGAGGGGGATGAGGAGGAGCAGGAAGGGCCACATCCAGGCCGCCAGGGGCATCAGGGGCAGGGCCAGGCCCATCAGGATCAGGCCCGCGATGAGGGCTGCCCGCTCTGGAATGCGCTTGGACACCACCCGGACGAGACCGCCCTGGTAGATCACCATGAGCACGCCGATGCCCGCGAAGAGGTAGCCCACCTCCCGCTGATGGAAGTCGAAGCGCTGGTGGACCATGAGGGCGAAGGTGCCTTCCATCATGGCGAAGCCCGCCATGGCAAGCATGGACACCCCCAGGAGCTGGGGCATCCCGGGGCGCTTGAAGGCCTTCACCAGGGCGTGACCGCGGGTTTCGCGGGACCGGGCCTGCGCTTCCTTGTCGAGCGTCTCCGGCACCCACAGGGCCACCAGGAGGGAGGCGGTCAGGGACAGCCCCGCCGCCACGAAGAAGGGCAGGTGCCAGCCGCGGGTCGCCAGCAGGTGATGCCCGAAGGCGCTGCCGCTCAGGACGCCAGCCATGGCTGGCCCCAGCACGAAGCCCAGGCCGAAGGCGGCGCCGATCATGCCCATGGCCTTGGACCGCTCCTCCGGAGCCGAGCTGTCTGCCATGGCCGCCTGGGCCACGGAAATGTTGCCGCCGGTGATGCCATCCAGGATCCGGGCGGCGAGCATCCACTCGAAGCGGCTGGTGAGGGCCAGCATCAGGTAGCCGATGGCCGACCCCACCAGGCTCATCCACAGCACCGGCTTCCGCCCGATCTTGTCCGAGGTGCGGCCCAGGATGGGCGAGGCGATGAACTGCATGAGGCTGAAGCTGAGGAAGCCCACGCCCGCCCAGAAGGCTCCCGGTGTGGTACCCGCCCCGCCCAGGCCCAGGAAGTGGTTGACGCTCTCCATCCAGGCGCTCGGATGATCGGCGATCTCCTTGGCGTAGAGGGGCAGGATCGGTATGACGATGCCGAAGCCGAGCAGGTCGACGAACACGGTGAGAAAGATGGCCAGCCTGGCGCGCTTGGAAGACGGCATGTGGTTCTCCAGCCGACCAGTTTAGCTTGGGATCCGGCTCACCCTCTCAAGGCTCTCTGGATCGCCGCCTTCAGCTCCTTTGTTCGCACACGTGCGGGATGCAGTCAGGCCCACCGGAACCGGCGGACCGCCAGGGCGAAGGCGGCCAGGCCCCAGGCGGCCACGATGGCCAGCCCGACCCCGTGCCCGACCAGGGTGCCGCCGTCGTTGAACACGGCCCGCAGGGCCCTCAGGAAGGGGGCCAGCGGCATGATGGCCACTGTGTGCTGGAGCCAAGCCGGCGCCGAGTCCAGGGTGAAGTAGACGCCGCTGAGCAGCATCAGCGGAAAGAACACCAGGTTGGAGATGGCGGCATACCCTTCGGAGGTTTCCGCAAACCCGCTCAGGGCGAAGCCGAACGCCATGAAGCAGCCCGTGCCCAGGGTCATGATGAACAGCAGATCGAGAAAGGAGCCCTGATTCTGGATGCCGAAGACCAGGCTTCCCACCAGCAGCAGGATGGCGGCCTGGATCACGGTGACCGTCAGCCGGTGGAGGACCTGGCCCAGGAGGAAGATCCACTTGGGCAGGGGGGTCACCGCCAGTCGCCGGAACTTGCCCTTCTCGCGGTAGGACACGTTCACCATGCCCACGCTGAAGAGGCCCATGCTGACCAGGTTCAGGCCCAGCAGGCCCGGCAGCAGGAAGGACGCGTAGTTGGCAGAGTGCTTGCGGCCCGGGCTCTCCACCATGATCGGGATGCGGCCGGGCTCCGGCGCTCCGCTCAACCGCGCCTGGGCCACCAGCCAGGCCTGGTTCACCAGCCCGGCCGTCGCGCCGGCCTGGGCCATGAGGTAGCTGTTGAGGCGGAGCCGATAGCCCGTGCCAGCGGGTTCAAGCTGCGCGGCGGTCTCGCCCCTGGCCCAGCGGGCCTCGGCCTCGGCTTTCGGGAGGGCCTGGACGTTGAGCTGGAGGTCCACCAGGGCCTGATCCAGGGCCGCATCCTGCGCACCGGGAGCCAGGGCCTGCACGCGCACCACGGAAAGCTTCGGCCCGCCGCCATCCCTGAAGATGGTCCCGAAACCCAGCAGCAGGATCACCGGGAAGGCGAAGGTCCAGAACATGGCCACGCGGTCGCGGCTGTAGAGCCGCCATTCCATTGCGAATTGGCGCCAGAGCATCCTAGGGCCTCTTTTCAAAGTGGGGTGTGGCCGCGACGCCGGCCAGCCGCGCAACTGGCAAGGCGCCGGCCGCAGGGCGATGCGGGACATCGTTCAAGGCCGGCAACGCCGCCAGAGGTGCGGCTGGCCACGTCCCGAAGGGCAAGGGGCGGCGCCCGGCGCGATACCGCGTCGAACTCCTCGCCAATAGTGCCGCTATTGCCATCGTCGTTCTCCTTGTCTCGCTTGGGCGGCGCCCCTTGCGCGACCGCATCCCACTTTGAAAACAGGCCCTCGTTACTCCCTCAGGCTGCGCCCGGTGCGGTGCAGGAACACGTCTTCCAGCGTGGCTCTGCGGATGTGGACCTGCTGGAAGGGCACGGCGGCGGCTTCGGCGGCCTCCAGCAGCCTGGGCAGCAGGGCCTTGGGATCCGGCGTGGGGATCTCCCACAGATCCGCACGACGCTCCACGGCTTGGCTCAGGCGTTCGGAGAAGGCCGTTGGATCAGGCGCCGCGCCCTCGAAGGTCAGCTCCACCACGCTGGGAATGGCCAGGTCGGCGATGAGCGAGGCGGGTGTTCCCGTGGCGATGACCTTGCCGTGGTCCATGATGGCCAGCCGGTCGCAGAGGGCCTCCGCCTCGTCCATGTAGTGGGTCGTGAGCATGACGGTGCGGCCCTCCCCCTTCATGCGGCGCACCACGTCCCAGAGGCTGCGCCGGGCCTGGGGATCGAGGCCCGTGGTGGGTTCGTCCAGGAACACCAGCTCCGGGTCGTTCACCAGGGCCAGCGCCAGGGCCAAGCGCTGCTGCTGCCCGCCGCTGAGGGTGATGTGGTAGGCGTCGGCCTTTTCCTGGAGTTGCACCAGGTTCAGCAACTCATCGGTGCCCCGGCGCTTCGGGTAGTAGCTGCCGTAGAGGTCCAGGGCCTCCCGCGGCGTGATCTTGTTGAAGAGGCTGGTGCTCTGGAGCTGCACGCCGATGCGGGCCCGGATCTCCTGCGCCTGCTTCGTCCAGGTCAGGCCCAGGAGCTCGATCTCGCCGGCGTCGGCTTCGGTCAGGCCCTCGATGATTTCAAGGGTGGTGGTCTTGCCCGCGCCGTTGGGGCCCAGCAGGCCGAACACCTCGCCCCGGGCCACCTCCAGGTCGACTCCGTCCACGGCGATGACCTTGGGGAAGGCCTTGCGCAGACCGCGGATGCGGAGGGCTGGAGCAGACATGGAAACCTCCGGAACGATCATCATGCCCGGGTTCGATCTCTGTGGGCACAGGGAGCCATCATCAAGAGAGATGCGCCAGGGGGATGATCCCGAACCACAGGATGTAGGTCAGGGCCATGACCATGATCCCGTCGATCCGTTCGCAGGGTGCCCCCCGGCGCAGATACCGATGGATGGCCCAGGCCAGCAGCAGACCGTGGGGGAGGGCCAGGAAGATGGCAAGCCCGCTCAGGCCGCCGAAGAGCCCCCACTGCTGCCAGACCACGCCGCAGATCGCCGCGGCCGCCGCGAAGGCCAGGGCGGCCCAGGCGGCACCCCTGCGGCCCAGGAGGACCGCCAGCGTCCGCTTGGACACGGCTCCGTCCGCCTCGTGATCCGGCAGGGCCGACAGGGTGATGGCCGCCAGGGTGGCGAAGAAGAGGGGCAGGCCGATGAGCCAGGGATAGGGATCCCACCAACGCGCTGACTGGAGGAGGCTGCCGCAGAGGATGGCCGCCACACTGTGGGTGAGGCCCACGTCGAGTTCCCCCAGCCCGCGGTAGATGAATTTCAAGGGCGGCACGGTGTAGCTCAGCGCCAGCAAGGAGAGGGTCACCATGCCCAGGAGGCCCGGCGCGGTGGGGCGGGGCAGGAGGGCCGCCAGGATCGCGAGGCCCAGGGCCAGCAGCAGGGCCATCCCCGACATGGCACGCCGGACGCTGCCCAGATCCAGGTCCGCCTCCACCAGGACCCGGGATCCGCCGTTGAAGGGCCCGGCATGGCGGTTGAGACGATCCGTGCCCTGATCGAACCACTCGTTGCTGACCACGGTCAGCGCCTCCATCAGGAAGAGGCAGAGGTAGCCGAGCCAGTAGATCCGGAGAGAGAAGGCTCCGCCGTGGCGCGAGGCCGCCAGCGCGCCGATGGTGTAGGCCACCCAGGCCATGGGATAGAACTGCAGGCGGAGGAGCCTCAGCCAAGCTCCGGCACGGTCCCGGATCCGTGCGGGGCGGAGCCGCCGGGCCAGCAGCAAGGGCTCTGTCCGTGCCTGCTCCACCCAGCGGTGCCGGGCTTCCGGGGAGGCCGGCCGCACCGGACCGAAAGTGGAGATGAAGGTGGGACCGATGCCGCAGAAGCCCAGGGTGGCCCGCCGCATGGCCTGGTGCCCTGGCTGGCGGTAGACGAGGCGGTACACCCAGGGCGGGGTGTCCATGGTCACGAGCAGGTGGGCCGTGCGCCCCTTCAGCAATTTCGTCCAGGTGGAGGGATCTTCCGCTTCGGCCTCGAAGGCGAACCCGGGCGCGAGCACACGATCGAGAAACCCCTTGAGCAGGGCAGGCATGGTGCCCCACCAGGCCGGGTACACGAAGACCAGGTGATCCGCCCAGAGGATCAGCCGCTGAGCCCGCGCCAGATCGCCCTCCAGAGCCTGGTCCCGGGGCGAAGGTTGGCGGACATTCGGATCGAAGGTGAGATCTGCGAGATCCAGGCGCTCGACCTGTAGACCGGCCCTTTCAGCTCCTTCGGTGTAGGCGCTGGCCAGGGCACCGCAGAAACTGTCGATGCGGGGATGGCCCAGGATCACCAGCACCTTTTGGACCCGGCTTTCTCTGGAACCTTCCACGCGACCTCCGCCTGGGTGGAAACCGGGTCATCCTACTCCGGGTTCGGCGGCTCAGACCCGCCAGACGCCCCACCCAGGGTGGTGGCCGGACATCTGATCCGCGGCGGCATCCCGGGCCTGGAGCGTGCCGTACCGGGCGGCCCAGCAGCTGCCGGAGCCGCAGAGCAGGGGCTCGCCACTGGTGTCACGCAGGGCGTCGCGTACTTCGACCAGGGGCGGGCACACCCAGAGGGCGGCGCCCGTCAGGTCGTTGCGCCAGGGTGGGGCGGCGCCATCGGACAGGGAGCTCAGGGCTCCAGGGTGGCGGTCGAGGCGGGCTTTGCCTGCCTCGGCCGCGGGGGCCAGGGGGGACGCAGAGGCCGGCACGGCCGGGAGGTCCCCCCGGACGGCATCGGGGTAGCCCACGTCCTGGAGGGCCCGGTAGACGCTGGGCGTGCCTACGTGCAGGCCTGGATGGACGAGCAGCATGGGCTCCAGGGGCACGGGCCGGAGGGGGAACACGCGCTCACCGCGGCCCAGGCCCAGCACCGTTCCGCCCAGGAGGAACAGCGGCACATCACTGCCCAGGCGGGCGGCCAGCCTCAGCAGCACCTCGTCGTCCAACCCCAGGTCGAACATCCGGTTCCCCAGACGCAGGGCCGCCGCCGCGTTGCTGCTGCCGCCGCCGAGGCCCGCGCCATGAGGGATGCGCTTCTCCAGGCGCAGGGTCGCGGGCAGGGGCCGTTGCGCGGCCTCCTCCAGCAGGCGCCAGGCCTTGATCACCAGGTTGGAGGCGTCGGCCACCAGGCCATCACCCATGGGGCCCGTGATCGCGAGGGAAAGACTCTGGGATGGTTCGCCCTCCAGTGTGTCGGTCAGCTCCGCCACACCTTCCAGCACGGTGGTGACCAGTTCCAGCTCGTGGAAGCCGTCCGCCCGCCGTCCGAGCACGGCGAGAAAGCGGTTGAGCTTGGCGGGAGCCTGGGCCGTGAATTCCATGGCTCCAAGGTAGCGCATCCCTCCGCTAGGCTCAGGGGATGGTTCTGTTCTTCCGCACCCTCTGGAAAGGCCTCACCCTCTGGCTCCGCCCGCCCCTGGAGCCGCTGGGGACCTCGGTCCTCCGCTTCCGCGTGTGGCCCAACGACCTGGACGTGAACATCCACATGAACAACGGGCGCTTCCTCAGCATCATGGACCTGGGCCGCTTCGACCTCAGTTTCCGCACGAAACTCGGCCGGGTCATGCTGAGAAACCGCTGGCAGCCCCTCGTAGGCGGCATCACCATGCGCTACCGCCGCAGCCTCGATCCCTTTGAGCCCTACGAGCTGCACACGCGGCTGTTGGGCTGGGACGCGAAGTGGGTCTTCCTGGAGCAGCGCTTTCTCAAGCGCGGTGGCGATCTGGCCGCCGAAGGCGTGGTGAAGGCCCTCTTCCGAGGGAAGGGCGGCAACGTTCCCGTGGCCGAAGTGCTCCGCCAGATGGAGTACAAAGGACCGCAGCTTGAACTGCCGGAGGCGATCCGCCTTTGGGCCAAGGGCTAGCGCGAAAAACGCGACCATGGCCGCGTTTCTCGTCACCGCGCCGGCGAAGCCCGCGCGTCTGAAGACTGAAGACAGGGGCCTGAAGACTGCCCTACAGCCCGTCCTCCAGTTCGAACTCGGGATCCGG
>Ga0255338_1004506_pt1 | contig 14308 bp, 13 predicted proteins | sample MeOH1_35cm_T4_19_FD_203715 | JGI IMG/M metagenome (GOLD analysis project Ga0255338, IMG submission 203715) | Sandy soil microbial communities from University of British Columbia, Vancouver, Canada - MeOH1_35cm_T4_195 | ecosystem: Engineered > Artificial ecosystem > Sand microcosm > Unclassified ...
TGGCGGATCTTCTTCATCGCCGCCAGCGCCAGGACGAAGTCGCCCAGGGCCGACAGCTTGATGACCAGGATGCGTTGGACGTTCCGGGGCATCAGGCGCGGTCCTCCAGGACCTTTTCGTAGGCGGCGAGGGTCTGGGCGCACATGGCGTCGGCGGAGTAGAGCTGGCGGGCGCGGTTGCGGCCGACGTCACCCATCTCCAGGCGTTTGCCGGGACCCAGGTCGATAGCGCGGGCGATGGCCGCGGCCCAGGCGTCGGGGTCGTCGACGGGCGCCAGCCAGCCGGTCTTGCCGTCCACCACCGTCTCGGTGACTCCGCCGTGGTTCGAGGCGATGACCGGGCGGCCCATGGCCTGCGGCTCCACCGCGGCGCGGCCGAAGCTCTCGGGCACGCTGGTGGGCAGGATGGCGAAATCGGCCAGCAGGTAGGCGGCCGGCATGTCGTCGCAATGGCCCACCAGCTTCACGGCGTCGCCAAGGCCGGCGTCGTCGATGGCGGCCTGGACCTCGGCGGCATAGCCGGTCCGCCCCTGGTGGTCGCCGGCGAACAGGATCTGGAAGTCGTGACGGCCCTGGGCCGCGAGGCGCTTGGCCGCTTCCACGATGATCAGGTGGCCCTTGATCCGGGTGACCCGTCCGGCCAGCACGATCTGCGCCCGGTGGTCGTTCGGGTTGAGGCCCCAGGCCGTCCGCAGGGCGTCCACCCGGTTGGAGGTGACGAAGGTCGGGTCGAAGCGGTCCAGGTCGACGCCGCGCGGGATGGTGACAAGCTTGCTCGGGTCCAGCCTGTGTTCGCTCAGGACGTGGTCGCGCGTGTAGTCGGAGTTGGCGATCACCAGGTCGCCCCGGGTCATAACCGCATTGTACCAGCGCTTCAGGTTGGACTGCGCCTTGTAGACCCCGTGATAGGTGGCCACGAACGGCGTGCCGGTCGCCTTGGCCGCCCACAGGGCCGAGAAGGCCGGCGCGCGGCTGCGGGCGTGGACGATGGAGACGTTCTCCTGCCGGATCAGCGCCACCAGGCGCGCGGCGTTCCCCAGCATCACAAGCGGGTTCTTGGTCTGCACCGGCATCTGCGCCAAGCGCCCGCCGTCGGCTTCCAGGCGCGCGACCATGCGCCCGCCACGCGTGGCGACGAGGGCCGTCCCGCCCGCGCGGACGACGGCCTGGGCCACGTCGATGGTGCTCTGTTCCGCGCCGCCGGTCTCCAGTTCGGGGACCACCTGCAGCAGGGTGAAATCGGGGGGTAGGGACACGGGTCCTTCTCTAAACTGAGTTGCCCCCTCCTGCTAAGAGGCTCGCATGAACGAGATTCACGGATTCCTGGACCGTCCGGACGGGGCGCGGCTGGCGTGGCGGATGGTCGAGGGGGCGGGCCCGACGGTGGTCTGGCTGGGCGGCTTCAAGTCGGACATGACCGGGACGAAGGCGCAGGCCCTCGCGGAATGGGCGGCGGCGAGGGGCCGGGGCTACGTACGCTTCGACTATTTCGGCCACGGGGAGTCGTCCGGCGACTTCGCCGAAGGGACCATCACCCGCTGGCGCGACGATGCCATCGCCGTGCTGAACGAGCTGACCGCGGGCCCGTTGGTGCTGGTGGGCTCGTCCATGGGCGGCTGGATCGCCTGCCTCGTGGCGATGGCGATGAAGCGGCGGGTGCAGGCCATGGTGCTGGTCGCGCCGGCGCCGGACTTCACCGAGAAGCTGATGGCGCCGGAAATCCCGCCCGAGGGCCGCGCGGCGCTGGCGGCGGACGGGGTGTGGCTGCGACCGTCAGAGTACGGCGAGCCCTATCCGATCACCCGCGCCCTGCTGGAGGACGGCGCGCGCTGGTCGATACTGGGCGGCGCGCCGATCCCCCTGGAGATGCCGGTGCGCATCCTGCAGGGCGGAGACGATCCCGACGTGCCCTGGCGCCATGCCCTGGAACTGGCCCAGGCCCTGAAGGGCGACGACGTGGTCTTCACCCTCATCAAGGACGGCGACCACCGGCTTTCCCGGCCGCAGGATATCGCGCGGCTGGTGGGGGCGGTGGAGGAGTTCTAGTTCCTCCGCGAGGCGGTAGAGGGGGGCATCCGCGACCGTTGAGGACCCCCTCAGTCGGCATTCGCCGACGGCTCCCCCGATGGGGGAGCAACTATCGCCCGCAGCCCTTCCCGATACGTCGGATACGTCGGCCGCCAGCCGAGCTCGGCCTTGGCGAGCGCGTTCGAGACGCGCTTGCTCTCGGCGTAGAAGCGCATGGCGGCGGGGGAGAGGTTGGCGTCGGCGAGGGCGATCTCAGGCGGCGGCTCCATGCCCAGCAGGCCGGCCGCATAGGCCAGGACCTCGCTGTTGGCCGCGGGTTCGTCGTCGCAGAGGTTGTAGGCGGCGCCGGCGCGGGGGCGGGCCATGGAGGCCTCCAGCCCGGCGGCCAGGTCGTCCACGTGGATGCGGGAGAACACCTGGCCCTCGGCCACGATCCGCCGCGCGCGGCCTTCCCGCAGCCGGTCGAAGGCCGAGCGGCCGGGGCCGTAGATCCCGGGCAGACGGAAGACCGTCACCGTCAGGCCCATGCCGCGGCCCACTTCGAACCAGTCGCGTTCGGCGCCGACCCGGCGGGCGCCCTCGACGGACTGAGCGGCCAGGCGACTCCGCTCGGTGACCCAGCCGCCGCGCCGGTCGCCGTAGACGCCGGTGGTCGAGAGGTAACCGACCCAATCGGGAAAGGCCCCGGCCTCCGCCATCGGACCGACCAGGGCGTTCAGGGCCGGGCAGCCGTCCGGGCCGGGCGGGGCGGTGACCAGCAGCGCCTTCGTCGCGGCCAGGGCCTGGACCAGGGCGGCGCGGTCGCGGAGGTCGATGGGCTGGACGCCGTCGGCCGCCATCCGGGTTGCGGCGTCCGGATCACGGAAGGTGGCGACAATGTCCCAGCCCCGCGGCTTCAGCCGGCGGGCCAGCGCCCGGCCTGAGAAGCCGTATCCGAACAGGAAGAGCCGCATCAGCCCTTATAGCAGGGCCGCGATGGCCTTGCGGGCGTCGGCGGCCAGGTCGGGGCGGGCGAGGGCGAAGGCGACGTTGGCGCGTAGCAGGCCGATCTTGTCGCCGCAGTCATAGGTGGTCCCCTCGTACTCCAGGGCGTGGAAGTCCTGGGTCTTCATGAGGTTGAACATGCCGTCGGTGAGCTGGATCTCCCCGCCCGCGCCGCGCTCCTGGGTCTCCAGGATGTTGAAGATCTCGGGCTGCAGGATGTAGCGGCCGGAAATGAACAGGTTCGAGGGTTCGGTCCCGGGCGCCGGCTTCTCGACCATGCCGGTCATGCGGTTCAGTCGGCCGTCCTGGCCGTCCAGCGCCACGATGCCGTACTTGTGGGCCTCGCCCGGCGGGGCCGGTTCCACGACGACGATATTGCCGCCCTTCTGGTCGTAGGCGGCCACGGCCTGGGCCAGGGTCGGGGTCTTCGCCATCATCAGCATGTCGGGCAGCATCACGGCGAAGGGCTCGTCGCCGATCACGTCGCGGGCGCACCACACCGCGTGGCCCAGGCCCAGCGGCGCCATCTGGCGGATGAAACTCATCTGGCCGGGCTGCGGCAGGTCGCGACGCACGTCGGCGAGGATGTCGAGCTTGCCCTTGGCCTCGAGGATGCCCTCAACCTCGGGGTTGGCGTCGAAATAGTCCTCGATGGCGCCCTGGCCGCGGCCGACGATGAAGACGAAGTGCTCGATGCCGGCGGCGCGGCCTTCCTCGACGATGTAGCTGAGGATCGGGCGGTCCACGACGTTGAGCAGGTTCTTCGGCGTCGTCTTGGCGCCGGGCAGCACCCGGGTTCCCAGCCCCGCCACCGGCAGGACAGCCTTCCTCACGCGCTTGCCCATCGAAACTCTCCCGCGGCGACTGAAGCTCCGAGTTCCCCTAATGCGTTCCGCGGACCCTCGGCGAGAAATTTTGGCGACAAGCGCACGATCACGATTTTGCGATCGCACGAAGTTGTGTAGGGTCGCCTTGTCGGGGATTCACCCCCAGGGGAGCCTATTCAATGAAGCTTCGCATTCTGACGATCGCCACCGCTGGTGTCATGGCTCTGAGCCTGGCCGCCTGCCAAAAGAAAGAAGAAGCTCCGGCCGCTGACGCCGCCGCTGACGCCGCTGCTGCTGAAGCCGCTGCTCCGGCCGCTGCCGAAGCCGCTGCTCCGGCCGCCGCTGAAGCCGCCGCTCCGGCCGCCGCCGAAGCCGCTGCTCCGGCTGCCGCCGCCGACGCCATGGCCACGACGCCCGCGCCGGAAAGCAAGTAAGCCATCTCACTCGAGATCGCTTGAGAGACGGCCGTCCCGATGGGGCGGCCGTTTTTCTTTGCCCGCTATTCCACCGTCACTGACTTCGCGAGGTTCCGTGGTTGGTCCACATCGGCGCCCTTCAACACGGCCACGTGGTAGGCCAGGAGCTGGATCGGCGGCGAATAGACCAGCGGTGCGATCAGCGGATCGCAACGCGGCGCGGTCACCACCACCCGGGCTCCGGCCGGGGCATGCTTCTGGCCCTCGGGATCGGTGATGAAGATCACCTGGCCGCCGCGCGCCATGACCTCGTTCATGTTCGAGGCCGACTTCTCGAAATAGCTGTCGTAGGGCGCGAGGATGACGATGGGCGTGTTCTCATCGACGAGCGCGATCGGCCCGTGCTTCAGCTCGCCGGCGGCGTAGCCCTCGGCGTGGATGTAGCTGATCTCCTTGAGCTTCAGGGCGCCTTCCAGGGCCAGGGGGTACATCGGGCCGCGGCCGAGGTAGAGCACGTCGCGGGCCTTTGAGACCTCCATGGCGACCTTGCGGACGGCCTCCTCCAGCTCGATGGATTCGGCGATCAGGCGGGGCGCCTCCAGCAGCACCCGGACCATGCGCTGTTCTTCAGCCGGGTCGATCCGCCCTCGGGCGCGCGCCGCGGCCACCGCCAGGGCGGTGAGCACGCTGACCTGGGCGGTGAAGGCCTTGGTGGAGGCCACGCCGATCTCTGGGCCGCAGTGGATCGGCCAGACCACGTCCACCTCGCGGGCCATGGTCGACTCGACGGCGTTGACCACGGCGGCGCTGCGCATGCCCTTGGCCTGGCAGTAGCGCAGGGCGGCCAGGGTGTCGGCCGTCTCGCCGGACTGGGACATGGCGATCACCAGGGCGCCCGACTGCAGCGCCGGCTGGCGGTAGCGGAACTCCGAGGCGATCTCCACGTCCACGGGCAGGTCGGCGAGCTGCTCGATCAGGTATTTGCCCAGCAGGCCGGCGATGTAGGAGGTGCCGCAGGCCACGATCTGGATGCGGCCCAGGGCGGCGAAGTCCACGCCCCCCGGGATCGCTGTGGCGCCGCTGAGCGTGTCCACATAGGCCGCGATGGTGCGCTGGCACCCCTCGGGCTGGTCGTGGATCTCCTTCTCCATGAAGTGGCGGTAGTTGCCCTTCTCCACCAGGGCGGCGGAGGACGGCACCGTGCGCACGGCGCGTTCCACCGCCTGGCCGGCATGGTCGAAGATCTGCGCGCCCGCATGGCCGATGGCGACGAAATCGCCTTCCTCCAGGTAGCAGACGCGGTTGGTGAAGGGCCCGACCGCCAGGGCGTCGGAGCCGATGAACATCTCGCCGTCGCCATAGCCGACCACCAGCGGGCTGCCGCGCCGGGCGCCCATGACCAGGCCGTCCTCGCCCTCGACCAGCACGCCCAGGGCATAGGCGCCGCTGAGCTGGTCCAGGGTGGCCTTCAGCGCCTGGACCGGGGGCAGGCCGGTGGCCAGCTCGCTGTCCAGAAGGGCGGCGATCACCTCGGTGTCGGTGTCGCTCTCGAACGTGCGGCCGGCGGCCTTCAGGCGGTCGCGCAGCTCGGCGTAGTTTTCGATGATGCCGTTGTGGACCAGGGTGACCCGGCCCTGGGTGTGCGGGTGGGCGTTGCGCAGCGACGGCGCGCCATGGGTAGCCCACCGGGTGTGGCCGATCCCGACCGTGGCGCCGAGCGGCTCGCCGGCCAGCACGTCCTCCAGCGCGCGAATCTTGCCCTCGGCCCGGCGGCGCTGGACCTTTCCGCCCACGACCGCGGCGATCCCGGCCGAATCGTAGCCGCGATATTCCAGCCGCTTCAGGCTCTCGATCAGCCGATCCTGGACGGGTTTCGTCCCGACAATGCCGATGATGCCGCACATGTGGCCTGGGTGTCCTTTGTGGTAAGGCGAATCCCACGCGGTTTCGCCAGCGATGCGGCGCTTTACCATCAGCCAGGGTCGCGGCGACTAAAAGTCTGTTTCGGATCGTTTCCCCTCTGCGGCCCACAGCCACTTCCGACGAGCATCCTCATGAGTAAGCGCGCCTATTTCGGCACCGACGGCATCCGGGGCGAGGCCAATCGCCATCCCATGACGGCCGAGGTCGCCCTCAGGGTCGGCATGGCCGCGGGCAAGATGTTCATGTCGGGCGACGAGCGCCGCCACCTGGTGGTGATCGGCAAGGACACCCGGCTCTCCGGCTACATGATCGAGCCGGCCCTGGTGGCGGGCTTCACCAGCGTGGGCATGGACGTGCGCCTGTTCGGCCCCCTGCCGACGCCGGGCGTGGCGATGATGACGCGGAGCCTGCGCGCCGACCTGGGCGTGATGATCTCGGCCTCGCACAACGCCTTCTCGGACAACGGCATCAAGCTGTTCGGCCCCGACGGCTACAAGCTCTCCGACGAGAAGGAGCTTGAGATCGAGGCCCTGATGGACGAGGGCCTGCAGCAGAACCTGGCGCCGCCCACCGCCCTGGGCCGCGTGCAGCGGATCGACGACAGCCAGGCGCGCTACATCGAGATCGCCAAGGCCACCTTCCCCCGCCGGCTCAGCCTGTCGGGCATGCGCATCGTGATCGATTGCGCCAATGGGGCGGCCTACAAGGTGGCGCCCGAGGCGCTGCACGAACTGGGCGCCGAGGTGATCCGCGTGGGCGTCGAGCCCAACGGCTTCAACATCAACCAGGAGTGCGGCTCCACGCACCCGGCCGCCATGCAGAAGGCGGTGAAGGAATACCGCGCCGACATCGGCATCGCGCTGGACGGCGACGCCGACCGGCTGGTGATCTGCGACGAGAAGGGCACGGTGATCGACGGCGACCAGATCATGGCCCTGATCGCGGCCGACTGGGCCCGGCGCGACAAGCTGCGGGGCGGTGGCGTGGTGGCGACCGTGATGTCCAACCTGGGCCTCGAACGCTTCCTGGCCGCCAAGAAGCTGAAGCTGGAGCGCACCCAGGTGGGCGACCGCTATGTGATGGCCCGCATGCGCCAGGGCGACTTCAACGTGGGCGGCGAGCAGTCGGGCCACCTGATCCTGTCGGACTTCTCCACCACCGGCGACGGCCTGCTGGCGGCGCTGCAGGTGCTGGCGGTGCTGAAGGAGAGCGACAAGCCGATGAGCTCGCTGGCCCGCCAGTTCGAGCCGGTGCCGCAGAAGCTGGAGAACGTGCGCTTCGCCGGCGGCAAGCCGCTGGAGAACGACCAGGTGAAGGCCGTCATGGCCGACGCCGAGCAGCGCCTGAACGGCACGGGGCGCCTCGTGGTCCGCGCGTCCGGGACCGAACCGCTCATCCGCATCATGGCCGAGGCGGACGACGAGAAGCTGGTGAACCAAGTGATCAAGGAGATCGCCGGCGCGGTGAAGAAGGCCGCGGCCTAGGCGCCTTCGGGCCCTACGTACGGACCCCCGTTTTCGACGCACTGCAAAGCTGCAGAAGCGCCCTGCAATCACGCGGATTGTGGGCGAACATCGGTAACCGTATCTCGCCGGTCCTCAGGGAACGACGGTCCGTCAGAGGCCGCGTCCAAAGACCAGGTGTGTGAAATGAAACGTCTTCTGAAGTGGGCCGGCTATGGCCTGGCCGGCGTCGTCGTCCTGTTGCTTGTCGTCATCGGCGGCGCGTTCGCGGTCTCGGAGGCCATGATCCGCTGGCCGGTCGATCGGCCTGAGGTCCGGCTCGTGGCCTCGTCCGAGCCCGGCGCGGTCGCCCGCGGCGCGCGGGTGGCCAAGCTGAACGGTTGCCACGACTGCCACGGGCAGAAGCTGGAGGGTCTGCTCTTCCACGACGAGATGCCGATCATCCGCGCCTGGGGGCCGAATCTCAGCCGCGTCATGGCGGAGCAGACCGACTCCCAACTGGACGCCGCGATCCGCCACGGCGTGGCGGGCGACGGGCGTCGGCTGTGGATGATGCCGTCGAGCGCCTTCGCCCACCTGAGCGACCGGGAGGCCGCCGACCTGCTGGCCTACCTGCGCACCTACAAGCCGACCGGCGAGACGCAGCCGCGTTTCCAGGTGGGTCCCGTGGGCCGGCTGGGCGTGCTGCTGGGCCAGTTCAAGTCCGAGGCGGACATGATCGAGGCCAACGGCGGCCGCCTGAAGATCGCGGACCTCGGACCACAGCACGCCCTGGGCCGCGACCTGGCGCGGGCCTGCGTCGAGTGTCACGGCCAGTCGCTGGAGGGCAACAAGCCGATGAAGTCGCCCGACCTCTCGATCGTCGCTTCGTACGACCGCGAGGACTTCGAGCGCCTGCTGCGCACCGGCATGGCGGCGGGCGACCGCAAGGTGGGCCTGATGACCCAGGTCGCCCCGGCGCGGTTCGGCGGCCTGACCTCGGAGGAGATCTCGGCGCTGCAGGGCTACCTGAAAGCCCGCGCGGCGCGGCAGATCGCAATGGCTGACGTCACGTCAAAGGGAACGCAACAACCCTAGCAAGGGGCAAAATCTTGTGTCACCATCGTTACAAATCGGCCGGCTCGACCCGGACCGACCTGAAAAAAGAGCTGGTTTGGGAGGAAATATGCGTCGCGACCTCGCCATCATGGGCGTGGCGCGGCAGGTGGAGCGGCCCGCGCGCTGCATTGCCTGCCTCGCTTTCGTGGGCGTCCTGGCCGCGGCCTTCTGGGCCGGCGCCGTCTGGATCGCCGAAGCCTTCATGAGAATCCCCGGCCCGGGCTTCTAGCCGAGGTTCGCGCCCGTCAGGGCCGATAGGCGCGCAGGAACGTATCGACCGCCCGCGCCACGTGGACGTCGATCTCGGCGGGCGTCGGGTCGGCGATGGCGCCCCACATCCGGGGCCAGTAGACCCCTGAAATCGCCAGGTCCATGAAGTGCTGCGCGGCCGCCAGCGGGTCCGCGCGGCGAAGCCGGCCGGCCGCCATCAACTCACCCAGATAGTCGCCGATCCGGCCCAGAACGATCCGAGGGCCGGCTTCGTAGAAGACGCGGCCCAGCTCGGGGAACCGTCCCCCCTCCGAGATCACCAGGCGTTGAATGCCCATCGCTTCGGCCGTCATCAGATGGCCAAGGAAGGCGCGCGACATGTGGCTCAAGCGGGCCTCGGCGTCGCCGACTTCGGGGCCGACATCGAACAGCGTGTCCTGCAGCGCGCCGCACAGGCGCTGCATCATGGCCGCGAACAACTCCTCCTTGTTCTTGAAGTAGTTGTAGAGCGTGCCCTTAGAGCCGCCCAGGCGTGCGGCGATGGTCGACATCGACGTGGCGGCGAAGCCCTCGGCCAGGAAGCAGTCCCGCGCCACGTTGAGAATCGTCTCGCGCCGGTCTTCCCGTTTCGTGATCGCCTGCGCCGCGGACATCCATTTTCCCTAAGGCCACGGCTTGACGCCGTCCAGATGTGCGCAATATATGACCGTACTGTACGGTCAGATCAAGTGATCGAACCGTCGCAGGCGTCGCTCCTCCCCGAGACGAAAAGACATGTCGCGTTCGATCATCGGCCTGCTGGCTGGCGCTGTGGCGCTGGCCGGATGCGCCACCGTCCCCAAGCTTCCCGAGGCGCCCCAGGCCGCCGCCGCCACCCGCTTCGCCACCGCGAAGAGCTTCCGCGCCCCCGACGCCGCCTGGCCGGACGACCGGTGGTGGGCGGCCTACGGCGACCCGCAACTCGACGCCCTGATGGGGGAAGCGCTGGCGGGCTCACCCAGCCTGGCCGAGGCCGCGGCCCGGTTGCGGGCGGCCGACGCACGCGCCCGGCAAGCGCGGGGGGCGACGCTGCCGTCGCTCGATGCCAACGCCCAGACGGCCGAGGCCAAGCAGTCCTACAACAATGGCATCCCGGCCCAGTTCGTCCCGCGCGGCTACAACGACACCGGGCGCGCCAGCCTGGACCTGAGCTACGACCTGGACCTCTGGGGCCGGAACCGCGCGGCGCTCAAGGCGGCCACCTCCGAGGCGGAGGCCGCGCGGATGGACGCCGCCCAGGCGCGGCTGACGCTCACGACCGCCGTCGCCGGGGCCTACGCCGACTTCGCGCGTCTGACCGCGGAGCGCGACGCGGCCGAAGCGGCGCTCAACAACCGCGCGGCCTCGGCCGACCTGGTCGCCCGGCGGGTCACGGGCGGCGCGGCGAACCCCGGCGAGGCCGACCAGGCCCGCGCCGCCGCCGCCCAGGCGCGGCAGGACCTCGCGGCCCTGGATGAACAGCTCGCCGTGGCCCGTAACCAGCTCGCGGCGCTGGTCGGCGCCGGCCCTGACCGCGGCCTCGCGCTCATCCGCCCGAACGCCCAGCCGAAGACCGGCTTCGGCCTGCCCGCGAACCTGGCCGCCGATCTCCTGGGACGCCGGCCCGACCTGCAGGCCGCGCGCCTGCGCGCCGAGGCCGCGGCCCGCCGGATCGAGGTGGCGCGGGCCGGCTTCTATCCGAACGTCAACCTGACGGCCTTCATCGGGCTGCAGTCGCTGGGCCTGAACAACCTGGCCAGTTCAGGGTCCGATATCGGCCAGGCGGGCGCGGCGATCAGCCTGCCGATCTTCGACGACGGCCGGCTGGACGGAGCCTATCGCGGCGCCCGGGCCGACTACGACGCCGCGGTCGCCGCCTATGACCGGACCCTCGTCGCGGCGCTGCAGGAGGTGGCGGACGCGGCCGCGGGCCAGCGCGCGCTGCAGGCCCGCCTGGGCGCCGCGCGCGACAGCCTGGCGTCCGGGGAGCGGGCCTACCGCGTGGCGCGCCTGCGCTACGAGGGCGGGCTGACCTCGTACCTGACCCTGCTGACCGCGGAAGACGCGGTCATCGCCCAGCGCCGCGCGGTCGCCCAGCTCGAAGCCCGCGCCCTCACCCTCGACGCCAGCCTCGTCCGCGCCCTCGGCGGCGGCTTCCGCGCCTGATCTCCACTCGAATTCCGAAAGCTCACACCATGGCCCGAGACCAAGGCCCCACGGCGGAAGCCACTATCCCCCCGATGGCTGCCGCCGCAGCGCCGGCCGCGAACCCCCAGCGCGGCCGGCGCATCCAACTCCTGCTGATCCTGGCTGCGGTCGTCGTCGTCGCAGGGCTGCTCTACCTCGCCTACTGGCTGCTCGTCGGCTCGAAGCACGTGGAGACGGACAACGCCTATGTGCAGGCCAGCAGCGCCCAGATCACCGCCCTGGTCAGCGGCCCGCTGATCCAGGTTCCGATCCAGGAGACCCAGGCCGTGAAGCGGGGCCAGGTGCTGGCGGTCATCGATCCGGCGGACTATCGCCTGGCGGTGGACCGCGCCCGGGCCGACCTGGACCAGGCCGAGCGGCGGGTCCGCCAATACTTCGCCAACGACCGGGCGCTCGCCGCCCAGACCGACGCGCGCGGCTCCGATATCGCTCGCGCCGAGGCTGAGCTGCGCCGGGCGCAGGTGGAGTACGGCCGCCGCAAGGGACTTGCCGACGCCCGGGCCATCTCGGGCGACGAGCTGACGGCGGCGGAGACCACCTTGAGCACGGCCCGCGCCGCCCTGGCCCAGGCTCGCGCGAACGCCGTGGCGGCCGGCGAGCAGCAGCGCGCGGCCAATGTCCTGGTCGCCGGCGCCGACGTGGCCTCGAACCCTGAGGTCGCCGCCGCCCGCACCCGCCTGGCCCAGGCCGAGCTGGACCTGGCCCGCACGGTGATCCGGGCCCCGACGGACGGCGTGGTGACCCGCAACACGGTGGAGGTGGGTCAGCGCGTGCAGCCGGGCGCCGCCCTGATGACGGTGGTCCCGATCCAGCGGGCCTACGTGGACGCCAACTTCAAGGAGAGCCAGCTGCGCAAGGTGCGTGTGGGCCAGCCGGTGACCCTGACCAGCGACCTCTACGGTTCGGACGTGAAGTTCCACGGCCGCATCGTCGGCTTCTCCGGCGGCACAGGCTCGGCCTTCGCGGTGATCCCGGCCCAGAACGCCACCGGCAACTGGATCAAGGTGGTCCAGCGCGTGCCGGTACGGATCTCGCTGGATCCGAAAGAGCTGGCCCGGCACCCGCTGAGGGTGGGCCTGTCCATGACGGCCGACATCGACGTCGGGGGCTGAGCCATGTCGCAGGCGCCTGCCGGCGTGGCCCCGCTGACGGGCGCGCGCCTTCTCGCGGCCGCCCTGCTGCTGGGGCTGGCCAACTTCATGGTGGTGCTGGACACCACCATCGCCAACGTCTCCGTGCCGCACATCGCCGGCTCGCTGGCGGTCTCGGCCAGCCAGGGCACCTGGGTGATCACCTCTTACGCCGTCGCCGAGGCGATCACCGTGCCGCTCACCGGCTGGCTGGCCCAGCGGTTCGGGCCGGTGAAGGTCTTCGCCGTCTGCATGGCGGGCTTCGGCCTCTTCTCGCTGTTCTGCGGGTTCGCGCCGTCCTTCGGCCTGCTGGTGGCGTTCCGTATCGGCCAGGGCCTGTTCGGCGGTCCGATCATGCCGATGTCCCAGACCCTGCTGCTGCAGATCTTTCCGAAGGAGAAGGCAGGCCAGGCGCTGGGCCTGTGGGCCATGACCACCGTGGTCGCGCCGATCGCCGGGCCGATCCTGGGCGGGCTGATCTCGGACAACCTCCACTGGAGCTGGATCTTCCTGATCAACATTCCGGTGGCCGCGCTCATCGGCGTCTTCGGCTACCGGCTGCTCATCGGCCAGGAATCGGTCACGCGGCGCGTGCCCGTCGACTACGTGGGCCTGCTGCTGCTGGTGGTCTGGGTGGGCGCGATGCAGATCGTCTTCGACGAGGGCAAGACGCTCGACTGGTTCGCCTCGCCTTTGATCGTCGGCCTGACAGTGATCGCGGCGATCGGGTTCGTGGCCTTCCTGATCTGGGAGCTGACGTCCGAGAACCCGATCGTGGACTTGAGGATCTTCCGCCACCGCGGCTTCGTGATCGGGGTGGTGACGATCAGCCTGGTGTTCGGCGCCTTCTTCGGCAGCGTGGTGCTGCTGCCGCTGTGGCTGCAGACATCCATGGGCTACACCGCCACCTGGGCGGGCTACGCCGGCGCGCTCAACGGGGTGTTGGCGGTGGTGATGTCGCCGATCGTGGCCAAGCTGGTCGGCCGCTATGACCTGCGGATGCTGGTCTCGTTCGGCGTGTTCTGGCTGGCGGCCGTGGCCCTGTGGCGCAGCTTCTACACGACGGACGCCACGTTCTGGGCCATCGCCGCGCCGCAGTTCGCCCTGGGGTTCGCCATCCCCTTCTTCTTCATCCCGACGACCAGCCTGGCCCTGTCGTCGGTGCTGCCGCACGAGGTGGCGGCGGCGTCGGGGCTGCAGAACTTCCTGCGCACCACCTCGGGGGCGTTCGCGACGTCGATCATCACCACGTCATGGGAGAACACGACGAGCGCCAAGCACAGCATGCTGGCGGGCGAACTGGCCGATCCGCAGCGGACGCTGGACACCCTGACCGCCCAGGGGCTGTCGCCCCAGCAGGCGCTGGGACAGCTCGACGGTATGGTCCAGAATCAGGCGGTGATGCTGGCCACCAACCAGGTCTTCCTGGCCACCTCGGCGGTGTTCGCCCTGGCGGCCCTGATCATCTGGCTGGCGCCGAAACCCGCGACCGCTGTCACGGGCGGCGGCGGGCACTAGGCGGTCAGCGGCCGATGCTGGAGTATTCGAAGCCGCGGGCCTGCATGTCGGCGGGTTTGTAGATGTTGCGCAGGTCCACCAGCACCGGCTTGTTCATGACGAGCTTGATGCGGTCCAGGTCCAGCGCGCGGAACTGGTCCCACTCGGTGATGATCACCAGCACGTCGGCGCCTTCGGCCACCGCATAGGGGTCGTCCTTGAAGTCGACGCCGGTGAGCAGCTTCTGGGCCTCGTGGCCCTCGGGGTCGAAGGCCTGGATCCTCGCGCCCTTGTCCTGCAGCGCCGGGACGATGGCCAGCGAGGGGGCGTCGCGCATGTCGTCGGTGTTGGGCTTGAAGGTCAGGCCCAGGATGCCGACCGTCTTGCCCTTCACGTCGCCGTCCAGGGCCTTGATCACCTTGCGCGCCATGGCCCGCTTGCGCTCGTCGTTGACCTTGATGGTGGTCTCGACCAGCTCGACGGGGCTGCCGGCGTCGCGGGCGGTGC
>Ga0255338_1004508_pt1 | contig 14296 bp, 14 predicted proteins | sample MeOH1_35cm_T4_19_FD_203715 | JGI IMG/M metagenome (GOLD analysis project Ga0255338, IMG submission 203715) | Sandy soil microbial communities from University of British Columbia, Vancouver, Canada - MeOH1_35cm_T4_195 | ecosystem: Engineered > Artificial ecosystem > Sand microcosm > Unclassified ...
CCAGCGCCCACGGTTGGCGATCGGCACGCGCGAAGCGCCACCAAATGTTCTTGCCCGTGCCCCAGTGAGGTTCATCGTAATCCAGTGCCGGGATGAGACAGCGTTGGCCGCGCGCCCATCCGGAGGGCGGCAATGCGCGTGCATCGATTCACGAGATGGAGCAGAGGGGCGCTGACGCGTTCGACGCAGCGTCATCGCTCGGCGCGCGAGAACACGAAGATGCCGCATAGCACGAACACGGTGCCCGCCACCATTTCCCACGTCACCTTCTCACCAAGGAAGTAGGTCGCGAGGGCGACAGTCATCAGAGGGCCTACCATGCCGACCTGGGCGGCGGAAGGGGCCCCGATGCGTTCGATGGCCTGCATCATGAGGATGACTGGAACAGCCATACCCGCAGTGGCGTTCAGGAAGGCAAGCCAGAGTACTTCGGGACCGACCCACAACGCGTCGACCGACCGGACCAGCAGAAAATGCACTACGCAAAGAATGCATGCAACGCTCGTGGCCAGGCCGACCAGGCGCAGCGACCCGAGCTTGGGGATGAGGCGAGCGCTGAAGACTAGGTAGATCGCGTAGAAGAATGCGCTGCCGAAGACCAAAGCGGATCCCAGCGGTAGATTGGATATGCCGGTGTTCAGTTCGCGCAGGAATACAAGGACGATTCCAGCGTAGCTGACGGCGGTGCCGGCCAAGTGCAGCGGCCTGATCGCGCGCTTGTACAGGACGAATCCCAGCACGAGGACGACCGTCGGGCTCAAGTAGAAGATCAGACGTTCAAGCGAAGCGCTGATGTACTGCAGCCCCGCAAAATCGAGCAGGCTGCTGAGGTAGTACCCGCTGAAGCCCAGGCCGATGACGGCCAGCCAGTCACGGGAAGTCAGGCGTGCTTGGCCTTTGCCCGACCACCAAGCGAGCCCTGCGAAGATTGGAAGCGCGATCAGCATCCGGATCGTGATCAGCGTCAAAGCGTCGACGGGGTACTGGTATGCCAGCTTCACCAGGACCGCCTTGGCGCTGAACGCGAATGAACCGATGAAGGCGAGCGCCCATCCCCATGCGACGCGCCTGCCCGAAGTACGGCAGATCAAATGCTACTGCCGCCGGCCTGCTGGTTGTGGGGTCGCGCATGTCACCGCTGCCGCCAGAGGCGCGGCTTCGCGAGCAACTCCGTGAGTGACTTGCCTGGCGAGCTGTTCGGCAATCTTATGCCGTGAAGAGAACGTGTCGCCTTCACGTGGCCGATACCAAACCGTGATCCAGTTCAGCGAACCCAAAATGCCCTTGGATGCCAGCGAAGGCTCCACTGACGCAAGACCTCCGGACGCGATGCCTTCTCGAAGGACACTCTCGAAGAGGTGTTCGTACGCATCGCGCATCGCGACGACTTCCTTCAGCGCTTCCCGCTCCGAGGCGCTTGTCGTGGTGGACTGGTGAAGCTCCACCCCCTGGACCGTAACGCGCTGGTAGTGCAAGTACTCCATCATCACCATCGCATGCCGGTAGGCCATTCCCTGCAGCTTCTGCACGGGATCCAGCGACTTGTCCTGCATCACCGGCAGCTGCGCGCGCAGGTTCAGCACCATCGCGCGTTTGTGCACGGCAAAAAACAGGTCCGCCTTGCTGCGGTAGTGATAGTAGACGCTGCCTTTCGTGGCGCCGATCTGGGCCGCGATGACGTCAATGGACGCGGCGGCGAAGCCGAAGTTGGTGAAGGCCTTCGCAGCAGCGTCGAGTAGCGCCAGCTGCGTCGCCGGCATCGACTCGTAGTCGGTATCCACCCACCCGACGATGTTGTCCGGAAGCCCCACCGATTGCCCTCTCTCCACGCGCGCAGGATGGCCAATGCTACTGCGGGTACGGGAGGCGTCAGATCTGGGCGAACGGGTCGGCATTGGGTTCCAGCGTCGTGCTTCCCAAAGTGGGCGTCGCCCTGCGGATGCTCCCCGGCGTGTCCGCAAGCTTGATCGGAATGCCAGGGCCAACGTAGTCGGGCTGACGCACCACCATCTGCCGGTGTTGGGCGTGCTCGGATGCCGCAACGCTGGCAATGTCGAGAATCGGGGCGGCCGGCACGCCGTCGGCCAGCAACTTCTTGCCGAACTCGTCGCCATCCACCGTGGAGAAAGCCCGGGACAGCTCGATTTCGAGCTCCTCGCGGTTCTCGACCCGCAGCTTGTTCGTCGCGAAACGCGAATCCGTGGGCAGGTGAGGCGTGCCCAGATGCGCGCACAGCTTCGCGAAGAGTCGATCGTTCGCCACCGCGATGAACAGCGGGAAGGTGGCGGTCTGGTACACGTTGTACGGCACGATATTGACGTGCCGATTTCCCGTCGGCCCCGGCACCTTGCCCGAGTGGAGGAAGTTGCTCAGGAAGGGGTGTGCAACCGACACCGCGCAGTCGTAGAGACTGACATCCGCCATCTGGCCGCGGCCGGTCCGGGCACGGGCCTGCAGGGCAAGCAAGACCGCCATCGCCGCATTCATCCCGGTGGTCAGGTCCACGACAGGCACGCCGATGCGCACCGGCTCACCGCCCTGGTCGCCGTTGATGGAAAGCAGTCCCGCAATCGCCTGGACAGCAGCGTCGTAGCCTGGCAGGCCCCCGTAGGGCCCGGTGTCCCCAAAACCTGTGATGCGGCAGTGGATCAAGCGCGGGTAGCGCTCGGTGAACCATTGCACGTTGGGAATGCCCCAGGACTGCAGTGTGCTGAGCTTGAAGTTCTCGAGCAGTACGTCGGCAGTCTCCAACATGGAGAAGAGGCGATCACGTTCCTCCGCTTTCCCCAGGTCCAGCACGACGCTGCGCTTGTTGCGGTTGACGGCGTTGAAATAGGCCGAGTGCCCATTGACGAAGGGAGGCCCGAAGCCGCGGCACTCGTCGCCTTCCGGACTCTCGATCTTGAGCACGTCCGCGCCATGGTCCCCCAGGATCTGGCCGGCAAAAGGTCCCGCAAGCACGCGCGCGGCATCCACCACCTTCAGTCCCGCCAGCGCGCCCAACCTGGGTTGCGAAGTGTTCTCAGCGTTCGTCGTCATTCGTTGATGCTCCAGCGCAGCTCGTGCCCGCCGTTGACCGTTTGGTGCACGAAGCTCAGGGAGAGCCGGTGGTTGTGGGCTTGCAAGGCCCCTTCGAAGAGGCCGTTCCATGCCAGATCCAGGCCGTCATCCCACTCAGCCACACCTTCGCGGAAGGCCCAGCCTTGCTGCTTCACTTTGATGCGGCCGCCGATTTCGGCCAAGTCGGCGCTGTCACCGTGGGCGACTGCGATGGACTTGAGGAAGCGGCCAAAGCCGGCGGCGCCTGTGCCGAAGTCTTCCCCGAGCCGACGCGCGGTGGTGTGATAGAACTGCATGCCGATCATCTTGGCCGCCAACCGCAGGCGCGACGAGGCCTCATCGGGTCCCCACAACGCGAGTGCAGTCGGGAATGCGGACCGCACGTACTCCATGGCGTAGTTGCGATGCGCCTTGACAAGGCGCTCTTGTGGCCAGGTCTGAGTTGGCAGCTTCGGCGCCTTCTCGGGATCGAAGTCCGGCGCATCCTCGTTCCGCGCGAAGCGCAGCCGCTCGTGCGGCGCCAGATCGCGGTCGTACTCGAAGTAGTAGCCCTCCAGGCCTGATTGGCCGTCGACCGTCTGCTTGGTGCACACGAAGCCGAGGCGTGGGTTGTTCAGCATCGTTCCGTTCTGCGCGTGCCAGCCCAACAGCATTGCTCTGGAAACTTCGGGAGGAATGCCGCACAGTGCGGTGTCCGCCCAGATCCACCGCGGCGCGGCATAGCGAATCCATGCCTTGCGGTCCGTCTCCGGCATGAACTCCACGGAGACGCCGCCAATGTGGTTCGAGAGGTAGTGGTACTGCGCCGCAGCCACGGCGGGCGGCAACTGGTCGATGCCGAGCTTCTTCAACCCTGGGAGAAATCGCTCGCGACGCTGCCGGCAGAAGATCTCGTAGACGAGCTCTTCCGCTTTGGCCGTGCCAAGTCGAGACACCGCGAAAAGCACGATGCCAGTGAAATACGCGTGATAGAGCTCAGCCACGGCGCGCCAGGCGCCGGTCTTCTCCGTGACAGGATGATCTTGAGACATCTTCGAGGCGGGGTCCATCGTCAGGAATTGGAGGCTGAGGCCTCGTGCTTGACCGCACGGGCGATCACCAACCTCTGGATTTCGGAGGTTCCCTCGTAGATTTCCGTGATTCGCTGGTCACGATAGCAGCGCTCCACGACATTGGGCTTCACGTACCCGCGGCCAGCCAGCACAGACATTGCCGTGTCGCAAATCTCATGGGAAGCCTCCGTGGAAAAGAGCTTCGCCATCGCCCCAAGCGTGCTGACGTCCTTGCCCGCGTCATATGCCTTCGCGGCTTCGTAGACCATCATGCGCGCAGCAGAGAAGCTTGTCGCCGCGTCGGCCATCATGAAGCCGACGCCCTGATGGTCGATGATGGGCCTTCCGAAGGTCATGCGCGACGCCGCAAACTCAGCGGCGGCACGGTAGCTGCACAGGGCGATGCCGAGCGCCTGCGCCGCGACGACGATCCGTCCGACGTTGAGCGTCGACAGCGCGAGCTTCAACCCGTGCCCTTCTTCCCCGACCATGCTCTCCTGCGGCACCCAGACGTCCACCTTCAGGTTCGTCGTCGTGGTACCGCGAATGCCCATCTTGTCTTCGTAGAAGTCGACCACGGCGCCTTCGGTCGACCTGGGCACCCAGAATGCCGTGATGCGGTTCCGCTCACCCTCTTCGCCGGTGCGGGCGAACACGATGAAGTGCTTCGAATGTCCACCATTCCCAAGCCAGCACTTCTCGCCCCGGATGCGCCAGCCATCGCCTTCGCGCACGGCCGTGGTCGTGACCGCTGCCGCGTCCGAGCCAGCGCCACGCTCGCTCAGCGCGAAGTTGACCGCTTCTCCTTTGCCGGCCAGGCCCCCGAGCAATGCCTGCTTCTGCTCCTCGTTCCCGCCCAAAAGTACCGGGAAGGCGCCAAGCGACAGCGCGGCCATGATCGCTGCGGTCGACCCGCAGCCGGCACCAATGGCCTCCACCACTGCAACAAGCGAGACGAGGGACGCGCCGCTGCCGCCGTATGCCTTCGGCAGGAACATGCCCGAGATGCCGGACTCCAGCAACGGGCAGAGATGTTCGACCGGATAGCGCTGGTCGCGGTCGATCGCATCGGCGGCCGGCGCGAAGTACTTCGCGGTGAGTTCTTGCGCGAGACCCTGCCAACGCAGCGACTCATCATCCAGCGGCATTTCCCAGAGGACGGACATCTGTTTCTCCATGTTTCGGCGCGAAGTGCGCCACTAAATACTTGTTGGTATCTTAAGGTCTCGCGGACGCCCGCGCAACGGCTGATCCGAGCGGAGTATGCCTTGCGTGGAGACCAAGATACCTGCTAGTATGTTGGCAAGCAGCGCAGGACCTCATGACTGGACCATTGGTTGGAATTCGAGTACTGGACGCGACCGCCGCCCTTTCCGGGCCGGTCGCGACGCAAATCCTGGGTGACATGGGCGCCGACGTCATCAAGGTGGAGTCGCCCGAGGGCGACACGATCCGCGGGATGGGCCCTGCTCGCCATGACGGCATGGGCGCGATGTTCCTGCACACAAACCGGAGCAAGCGCAGCATCGTTCTCGACCTGAAGGAAGGCGCTGCACGAGAGGCCTTCGTGTGCCTTGCAGGCACTTGCGACATCGTCGTATGCAACACGCGACCGAAGGCCATGGCTCGCCTGGGGCTGGACTACGCGAGCCTCAGCAAGCGAAAGCCGGATCTCGTCTACGTGAGCATCGTGGGCTACGGCGCCGGCGGGCCAGACTCCGACAAGCCTGCTTATGACGACCTCATCCAGGCGGTTGCAGCGATACCGTCGCTTCACGCGCCTGGAGAGCCGGCACGCTACGCGCCGATCGCCGTCGCGGACAGGGTGACCGGCATCTGCGCGGCAAACGCCGCGCTGGGCGCAATGGTTCACAAGCTGCGCACGGGCCAAGGCCAGTACGTCGAAGTGCCCATGTTCGAGACCATCGCAGCGCTCGTGCTCGCCGACCATATGGCTGGACTGACGTTCGAGCCGCCCCTGGGCCCACCCATCTTCCAGCGATACGTTTCAATCCGACGGCCCTTCCCGACCGCTGACGGCTCCATTTGCCTCATGGTCTTGACCGACAAGCAGTGGCGAACGTTCTTCAGCATCGCTGGCCAGCCTGAGGTGATGAACGATGAGCGGTTCACAACGGTCGCAAACCGCACCCGGAATCTTGAGGCGCTCTACGAGATCGTTGCGTCACTGCTCAGAAAGCGACCGACGGACGAATGGATCTCCCTGCTCCAGGAGGCCGACATCCCCGTAGCCAAGCTGGAGACGGTGCAATCCCTCATGTCGCATGCGCATTTGATCAACACGGGCTTCTTCCAAGAGATGGAGCACCCCAGCGAGGGCGTCATCCGCACGGTCGCGAAGACCAGCAACTGGTCGCTCACCCCGACGGGGCCCACCAGGCCGACGCCGAGGCTTGGCGAACACACGCGCGAAGTACTCGCGGAATGCGGGTATTCGCAGCAGCAGGCAAGTGAACTCATTGCTGCTGGTGCGGCCCGGGAGGCCACATGAAGGCCGTGGTGTGCCGTGAGTATGGCGGTCTTGACGCGGCAAGGCTGGAGGATGTGCCTTCTCCACCAATCCGCCCTGGATCCGTGCGCATCCGGGTTGAAGCCTGCAGCGCGAGTTTCGCGAGCCTCCTGGTCATGGAGGGTAAGCACCAGAACAAGGCGCCGTTGCCATTGATACCTGGAACAGAACTGGCGGGCGTGGTCACCGAAGTCGGCGAAGGCGCCTCGCGATTCGCCATTGGCGACCGAGTGATCGCAGGTGTCCAGTCCGGTGCCTACGCCCAGGAAGTCGTTGCGCCAGAAGAGACGGTATTCGCTTTGCCAAGCGGGGTGACCTTCGAAGCCGGGGCGCAGATCCCCACGATCTACGGCACTGCGTTCGGTGCATTTGCCTGGCGAGCGAACGTCGAGCCCGGCGAAGTGGTGTTGGTCCACGGTGCGGGCGGCGGAAGTGGCCTAGCCGCCGTCGAGGTCGCCAAGGCGCTGGGAGCGCGGGTGATTGCCACGGCAGGCTCGGAAGAGAAGGCGGCGATCGCGCGAGCCCATGGCGCAGACCTTGCGATCAACTACCGCAAGGAAAACTGGAGGGAGGCCGTCCTCGCAGCCACCAACTCGCGCGGCGCAGACGTCATCTACGACCCGGTAGGTGGCGAGACGTTCGACACCTCGCTGCGCTGCATCGCGCCGGACGGACGCATCATTCCCATGGGATTCGCCAGCGGCACCATCTCGACCATCCCCGCCAACATCGTGCTGGTCAAGAACATCACCGTCATCGGGGTGTACTGGGGCTACTACTTCGGCTGGGGCAAGCACCCGGTGCCGGCAACCAACGACACGAAGCTGCGGCGCACCTACGCCCAGCTTCTTGCCTGGGTCATGGAGGAAAAGCTGCGCCCTCGTGCGCACGCCGTCCTTCCTCTCGCCGACTTTCGCGAGGCCCTCCAAATGATTGCCTCGCGCGAGGTCATTGGCCGCGTCCTGATGCGGCCGCAGCAAGGGGCTGAGTCGTCAGCCTCGCAAACCACCTGAATCCAAAGGAGACACCATGTTGATTCGCCGAGCCTTGTGCGCACTCCCGCTGCTCGCCCTCGTGGGGGCCGCGCAGGCGCAGAATAAGTATCCGTCGCGCCCGATCACGCTGATCTCGCCGTACGCGGCCGGCGGGGCGACCGAAACCTTCGCGCGCCTGCTGAGCGACGATTTCGCGGCCATCATCGGACAGCCGTTGGTCATCGAACAGAAGGCCGGTGCCTCCGGAACGATCGGCGCACGCTTCGTCGCCAGCAGCAAGCCGGATGGGTACACGCTTCTCGCGAACACGTCACAGCACGTGATGTACGAGGGCATGTACCGGAAGCTTCCCTTCGATGCCGTGAAGGATTTCAAGCCTGTCGGCATCTTGGGATCGTCGCCGATCCTGGTCGTCGTTGCCGAAGCCTCCCCCTACAAGACCTTCAAGGACGTGCTCGAAGCGGCCAAGATGAAGAACATCACCTACGCATCCGGCGCGCTGGGCTCCCTCCCGCACCTGACGGGTGAGCGCGTGGCGAGCTTGGCCAAGGTCAAGATGACCCATGTCCCGTTCTCGGGGAACGCGCCGGCGGTGACCAACACGCTGGGTGGACACGTCGACATGATGTACTCCACCGCTCCCAGCGTCATCACGCAGATCAAGGGGGGAAAGATGCGGGCCCTGGCGGTCTCGACAAAGGAGCGTATGCCCGAACTGCCGGATGTGCCTACCATCGCCGAGTCTGGCATGCCCGGCTTTGACGTCACGGCATGGTATGCGGTGTGGGCGCCGAAAGAAACTCCCAACGACGTAGTGCGGACCCTCAATGACGCACTCCGCGCCGCCTCTGCGAGGCCCACGACCCGCAAACGTATGGCCGACGCGAGCGTGACGCCCAGCAATTTGACTGCCGAGCAGTTCGCGACGTTCACGGAGCGCGAGCGCCAGACCTGGCTTCCCGTGATGAAGGCTGCCGGCCTGGAGCCTGAGAACTGAGATGGCAGACGGCGGCGTTGAAGTCCGTGTCGACGGACATGTGGCTTGGGTGACGATCAACCGGCCGGACCGGATGAATGCGTTGGCCAGGGCCACGTTCTCCCAGTTGGCGGAGGCATCGCTCGCACTGGACGACGATCCACAAGTGCGGGTCGTCGTCTATACCGGGGCCGGTGAACGCGCGTTCTCCGCGGGTGTGGACCTGAAAGAGCTGGACGCCGGCGGGCGCATGACTCACCCCATGGGCGGACGGGAGCGAAACCTCAATGAGGTTGTCCTGGAGATGTCCAAGCCGACCATCGCCGCCATCAACGGCGTCGCCGCCGGTGGCGGATGCGAACTCGCCCTCGCTTGCGACATTCGAATTGCAGCGCAAGGCGCGCGGATGGGCCTGCCGGAAGCCAAGGTGGGGATGGGCGCCAACTTCGGTAGCGTCGTCCTGCCTCTGCTGGTCCCGCGGGGCATCGCACTGGAACTGCTGTACACCGGGCAACTGGTCGACATGGAGAAGGCGCAGCGAATCGGTCTGGTGAATCACGTGGTGCCCCAAGCCGATCTCGTCGAGCGAGCCCACGCGCTGGCAACCCAGATCGCCGACAACGCGCCGCTGACGGTGCAGCGGATGAAGGCGGTCGCCTTCAAGAGCATCGGGGTGCCGGCCTCGGCGGCTTTGCGCTTGAACGTGGGCCCCAACCCGTACACCTCCGAAGATCGGGTCGAAGGCAACCGCGCCTTCGTCGAAAAGCGCAAGCCGAGATTCCTGGGCCGTTAAGGCCCCTTGGTTCCAAGTTCGATGGCGGACCACCCGCCAGCATTACTGAATGAAAACTGCATCTTTCAACTGGTCCGACCCTTTGCTGCTGGACCAGCAGCTGACCGATGACGAGCGCGCGGTGCGCGACGCCGCGTATGCCTACTCACAAGAGAAGTTGGGTGCGCGCGTCACCGAGGACTTCCGCTCCGAGCGTGCCGACACGTCGGTTTTCCGCGGGATGGGCGAATTGGGCCTGCTCGGCCCGACGATCCCGGAGAAGTACGGCGGCGCCGGCCTCAACTACGTGAGCTACGGCCTGATCGCGCGGGAAGTGGAGCGTGTCGACTCGGGCTACCGCTCGATGATGAGCGTGCAGTCGTCGCTGGTGATGGTGCCAATCTTCGAGTTCGGCACCGAGGCCACGAAGCAAAAGTACCTGCCTAAGCTGGCGACCGGCGAATGGGTGGGTTGCTTCGGCCTCACCGAGCCGAACCACGGCTCCGACCCCGGCAGCATGGTCACGCGCGCGCGCAAGGTGGACGGCGGCCACAAGCTCACCGGCAGCAAGATGTGGATCTCCAACTCGCCGTTCGCCGACGTGTTCGTGGTCTGGGCGAAGGACGACGAAGGCGCGATCCGCGGCTTCGTGCTGGAGAAGGGCTGGAAGGGCCTGTCGGCGCCCAAGATCACCGGCAAGGTCGGCCTGCGCGCCTCGGTCACCGGCGAGATCGTGATGGACGAGGTGTTCTGTCCCGAGGAGAACACCTTCCCTGAAGTGCGCGGCCTCAAGGGGCCATTCACCTGCCTAAACTCGGCGCGCTACGGCATCGCCTGGGGCGCGCTCGGTGCGGCGGAAGACTGCTGGCACCGCTCGCGCCAGTACACGATGGACCGCAAGCAGTTCGGCAAGCCGCTGGCGGCCAACCAGCTGATCCAGAAGAAATTGGCCGACATGCAGACCGAGATCACGCTGGGCCTGCAGGGGTGCCTTCGTCTTGGCCGCATGAAGGACGAGGGCACGGCCGCGGTGGAGATCACTTCGATCATGAAGCGCAACTCCTGCGGCAAGGCGCTCGACATCGCCCGCGCGGCCCGCGACATGATGGGCGGCAACGGCATCAGCGACGAGTTCGGCGTGGCGCGCCACCTGGTCAACCTTGAGGTGGTGAACACCTACGAAGGCACGCACGACATCCACGCGCTGATCCTTGGGCGAGCGCAGACTGGCATCGCGGCGTTCTGATCCCGACCGCTCTCCTGGGCGGCCGTGATGTCTGCTATGGGTCGAGGCTGTGTGAAAACTCGCGCGAGGAAGTGATTTAGGGAAGGTCTGAACAGCGCGTTGATGAATGCAAAGGAGCTGCGCAATGAGCCAGATCAGTTTTGCGGACGCGGAGTACGCTGGCAAGCGGAAGAAGACCCGGCGCGAGGTCTTTCTCGAGGAGATGGAGCGGGTGCTGTCGAACCTGTGGATGGTGCGAAAGCAGTTGATGGCGATGACGGGAGTAGTCCGTCCGAAAGCAGCGTGAGGCGAGGGAATGAGGCAGAAATTGCCTGAAAACACGGCTCGGAAGCGGCATTTCTTGATTGCGCGCCGGTTCGTTGACCTCGACGTGCGTGCGGATCGGCCTTGTTCAGACCTTCCTTATTTAGAGACCTATCACCGTGCAATACGTCGCGCTATTCGCGGCTGTCGCGGAATGCTGCAGGTGGCGAAGATGGTGCAAGGACTTCAACAGCGCGTACAAATACCGAAGCTCGGCGCCGGCGCGCCTGAAAGCAGACTTGAAGTCACCCTATGACCTGGGCAACGGCAACGGCAGCGGCCGCGCCCTTCTTTGTCAGTTTACGGAGCGCGTCGATCCTCGGCAGCTGGCTGGCTCGCGGCCTGCCTTTTCCGTTTTCCCAGTGGTAAATCGTCTGCCCCGACACGCCAAGCAGCGCACCCGCCTGAGCCGCTGACAAGCCGAGCCTCTGCCGGTGAGCTGCGAATCCTTTCGAGCGGAAGCGCAGGCCGCCTCGCGTGCCTTCTTCGTCCGTCGGTCCGGCGGCAGAAGCTTTTGTGCCCTTGGACTGCTTGCGCACCAACTTCTCAAGCTCGGCGACTTGCCGCTTCAACGCGGCGATCTGACCACGGTACTGAGTTGATTGCTTCTTGAGGGTTTCAGTCTCTGCTCGGACTTCCTTGCGAGCGATGCGGGAAATTTCGCCTTTGAGGACGGTTGCGATGTTGGGCATATTCGTGTTTTCGCGTTTCAAGTCGTTGTCGGTATTTTCTGATCTGGAAGAAGTCGGATGCAAAGAGCTTTCGCAGCCGTCACTGGCGTGTAGCGGCCGCGGAACAACGGACGAGCCTGCGATGTTGTTCTCGAACACCCCTGTCAGCCAATTGGGAAGACTGCGCCATCATCGGGCGCGCACCTTCGGGCCAACCAGATTGGCGCTCTCGCGAGTGCGGCGCTAGGGAAAATATGGTGATGCACGGGAGTCTCTCACAGCAGCGAACGGGCGTCATCCACGGCGCCACGCGCAGTGAGCTCATTCTGCGTTACTGGCGCTGCCGTCGCATTGAGGTCTGGTAATTAACGGACCATGGTGAAATTCGAAGCCAAAACAGGTTGTTTGCAGGGCAACGGTTCCAGCAGCTGATGTTCAATGATCGGCCTTGAATGCAGCAGGCCGTCGTCAAGAAACAGGATCATGATGGTCCGCCGTCCGGGTGCTCGCTGCAAAACCAGATTTCGAGGTCTTTCGCGCGTCGTTTCTGCGCGTGCTCGTCGCACAGCGTCAGGAACCACTCGCCTCGGCGCAGAATGCCAGCAGCGCCGCAGACAATGCACGTGTGAGCACTCTCCTCTTCAGCGGCTCGCACGATTCGCCAGATCTGCGTGGCCACCAGGCCATCACGGCCTTTGCCTTCGGGTACGGGGACCGCCGACCGCACGTCGGTGGGCGTGACCAAGTCGACACGCGCGCCCTTCATTCCCCTGGCATGCCAGTACAGCCGGAGGGTGCCGAATTTTTCCTTGGTTTGCACCCAGTGAAAACGGTGCTGGTACTTATCGTCGCGAACGAGCGCGTCGATCGCGTTGCAGGCGCGGACGATGATCGGAAACCATCCCCGTGCAAACGAAAACGCCCAGGGGTCTATGGGCCGCGCGAACATGTACGGGAACGCCGCCTTCAGTTCACGGGGGGTCGTGATCTGGCTCATATGAACGTCCTGGCTTGTTCGACCGCACACGTTGGCCCGGCTTCGTTACCACGCGTGCCCTCGATCCCGCAATCCAGCTCGTGGACTAGGGCATGCCGGCGTTCTGACGGCTCAGTGGCCACAGGAGGCGCGGCAGCCTGCAAATGCGACCGCTGTGCCTTGACGAGTCTGTCCAGCCGGCTCATTGAGCATCTCCACCGTCTGCGTCTTCCCCGAACACATCCAGGTCGCGCTGCCGAAAACTGCGCTGCTCATCGAGCTCACCTGGGGCGATGACTTTGGCGTTTCCCTCTTCGTCAATCGCAGTGACACCACGCAGCCCGACCCCGTAGGACCTGAAGCCCTGCAGAGCCCAACGGTAAGAGCTGTCGAGTCGATCGTGATGGTGGCCATGAACGACAACCTTCGCGCCCATGACCTGGGCCAGCGTGTCGAGCAGTTCAAAGCCGTTCGGGTGGTATCCCGGCGCCTCGTGCGTGATGAGCACATCGGCGCGGAGATCGGCCAGGCGATCAACGTCCTCCGGATAGATCGTTCCCCAGTGCTTTCTCGGCGGACCCGAGCCGCACCGGTCTTGCCGTGGCGTGGCTCGCGCGTGCTCCTTTCTCGTCCGGTATCTGGGCGCTTGTTCTTCTCGGGCGGTCCTGGATCCCGGATACCAGACGCTCTCCCGGAATACGCCCCCAAGGCCGGCCAGGCGCTGGCCATTTGGGAGCTCGACGACGCGGTTGTGGATATTCCGGTCGGCGATCTTGCTGCCCCACACGCGCGCCCAGAGCTCGTCGCTAAGAGGAATCGTGGGCCTGTCTTTGAAGGACCGACATGCGGTACCTTGTTCGATGCCGGGGAGTTGCCGCGCCCAAGACGTGCTCAAGGCGACCAGTCGCAAAAGCAATCTAGCCGCAGCAGCCTTTGTCAGCTAGGATTCCGCGATGTACGACTTCATGACGCTGGCACCAGATGACTTCGAGGCGCTCGTGGCCGACCTGCTATCTAGCGTCTGGGGCGCCCGTCTGGAAAGCTTCAAAAGTGGTAAGGACCAAGGCATCGACTTGAGGCACTCCCGAGTGCCTGCGGGGCAGCCCGAGACGATCGTGCAATGCAAGCGCTATCGCGCGGACAGGTTCAACGCCCTGATTCGCAGCCTGCGAGAGGACTCAGATACCTTGGCCGAATTGCAGCCGCAGCGCTATGTACTGGCCACTTCGGTGCCGCTGTCCGACCTGCAGAAACATCAACTCGTCGAGATTCTGTCGCCGTGGTGCAAGGGAAAGTCGGACATCTACGGACAGACAGAGCTTAACGGCCTGCTTAACGACCATCCAGGAGTTCTACGAGCTCATTTCAAACTCTGGGTATCGAGCACGGCGGTTCTCGAGAGGATCTTGCATGCGGACGTGTTCGCGCTGTCCGAAGCGAGCATCGAGAGCACGCGTGCCACCATCTCGCGCCTCGTCATGCATCCAGGCTTTGCGCAAGCAATCGACGTTCTGGAGCAACGGCGACATGTCCTGTTCTTGGGCAATCCCGGCATTGGCAAGTCGACGCTCGCGCGCATGCTAATGTGTCACTACCAGCGCGATGATTTCGAGCCGGTCTGGACCACCAACATCGGCGATGCGTGGAAAGTTGCGCACGCGGCGCTCGATCCGTCGCGGAAGACGTTCATCGTCCTGGACGACTTCCTCGGGCGT
>Ga0255338_1004509_pt1 | contig 14293 bp, 12 predicted proteins | sample MeOH1_35cm_T4_19_FD_203715 | JGI IMG/M metagenome (GOLD analysis project Ga0255338, IMG submission 203715) | Sandy soil microbial communities from University of British Columbia, Vancouver, Canada - MeOH1_35cm_T4_195 | ecosystem: Engineered > Artificial ecosystem > Sand microcosm > Unclassified ...
ACGAGCAAAAGCTACCCACCGCTGCCGCTCATCGAGGGAGAGAAGGTGCGGGAACTGAACCCGGACCAGCGCAACCTCACCACCTGGTACACCGAGCACGCCGTCCACTTCATCGAGCAGAATAAGGAGCGGTCCTTCTTCCTGTACGTCCCGCACAACATGCCCCACGTCCCGCTCTTCGTTTCCGATAAGTGGAAGGGAAAGTCAAAGCGCGGCCTCTACGGCGACGTAATCCAGGAGATCGATTGGTCGGTAGGCGAGATCACCGCTGCGCTGGACCGCAACGGCCTCGATCGCAACACGCTGGTAATCTTCGCCTCAGACAATGGGCCGTGGCTCTCCTATGGCGACCACGCCGGCTCTGCGAAGCCGCTGCGAGAGGGGAAGGGCACTTCATTCGACGGCGGCGTTCGGGAGCCGGCGATCTTTCGCTGGCGCGGCAAGATCCGGGCCGGCGGAGTCTGCCATGAGCCGGCAATGACCATCGACGTCCTCCCCACGCTCGCGGGGCTTGCCGGCGCGCAAGTCCCTACCGACCGCATCATCGACGGCAAAGACAGCTGGCCCCTCATCAGCAATCCCCGGCGGTCGAAATCCCCCCATGAAGCGCTCTTCATCTACTGGGGCGGGCACCTGGACGCAGTGCGCAGCGGCAAATGGAAGCTCCACCTTCCCCACGAGTACCGCACGCTCAAAGGACCGCCCGGCGCCGGCGGCCTGCCGGGTCCATACGAGCAGAAGCAGATCGGCACCGCGCTCTTCGATCTGGAAAAGGACCGCGGTGAAACGCAGGACCTCGCCGCTGCACACCCAGAGGTAGTCAGCCGGCTGACCGGGCTCGCGCAGAAGGCCCGCGAGGACCTGGGGGACACGGAAACCGGACAGGCGGGAACCGGGATACGCCCTCCGGGTCGCGTGGCGCCGTGATTGCGAGTGCACGGTTTGCGGCTCCGCTACCACCCCATCCTGGCGATGAAAGCGCGAACCGCGTCCGGAGTCTGCTCCAACTTGGCGGCTCCGCGAACCACGTCCTGCAGGTCCACCCCGTACCAGTTGCGCTTCTCCGGATCGCAGAGGCCGGCGATGTTGAACGGCTCCAGATCCCGCCGCACCGCATCCTCATCGACCCGCTGGCCAGCCAGTGCCAGGCCCACATGCTGGGCGAACGCGCTGCCGAACCGCTCCCGGTTGCCCAGCAGGAATTGAGATGCCAGATCCCGCCGTCCGAGGCGGCGCGCCATTTCCGAGTAGGAGGCGGCGGCGAAGTAAAGCATCGAGAGGGCGGTAAAGGAGCGGAAGTCCGAGAAGGCGGAGTAGCAGCCGTTCACCAGGGAAGCGGCAGCGCGCAATTCGTAGTTGGAACGATCCTCATACTGCTCCGGGTCGGGGTACGGCAGTATTCCGCCGTGCGTCTGTAGCGCGCGTCCGAGACGGTGGATGCCGAGGAGCGTCAGCGGGAAGCCGGTGCTGAAGAGTGGGTCCACGAAGCCCAGTGCGGACGGCAGCAGCGCGAAGCCGGGTCCCTGCGGCACCTGACAGCGATACGAGAGGCGTGGCGCGTGGATGAAAGGCACCACCGCCTCGGTGCCTGCAAAGTGCTCCCGAACGGAGGGGAAGCGCTCCAGCACCCGCTCCCAGGCCGGCGCCCCTTCGGAGAGGTGGAGTTCCTCCGCCAGCCAGTCTTCTGCCGCGACACCTGCGCTGGTGATGCCGTTCTCGAAGCGCAGCACCCAGATCCAGCCGCCGCGGAACGCGTGATGCAGCGCTGCCGCGTCCGGCGGGTAAGGCGACAGTGCGTCTCGTGCGCCAATCACGTCCGCGAAGAGCCGCACGCCCGTAAAGTGGGAGAAGAGCGCCTGGGTGCCCGGATAGTTGGGTGCGGGCGGAGCCTCCGGGAGGTTGAGGAGCTTGCTCAGCGCACCTCGCGGACCGGTCGCGTCGACGACGAATCGCGCGCGGTAGCGCACCGCCCGCCCACCGCGCGTTCCTTCCAGCGTGCACGGCTCCCCGGACTGAAACCGCTCCAACTTCACCTGATCCACGTATTCCGCTCCCAGTGCCTGCGCCTCTTGGACCAGGAAGTGGTCGAAGTCGGCGCGGTACCAGTGCGTGTCCGCGACCTCATCGTAGGGCGAGGCGGCCACCATCAACTCGTTGCGGCGCTCCGGGTCGGGAAGGAATGGCCTTCCGGCCTCGTGGTGGTAGAACGTGAACCCACGCTTCAGTCCGACCCCGAGCTCCGGGTAGGCTCGCTTCCACGGGCCGTAGGCACAGAGCGGCAGGAGGCGGGGGAGGTCGTACTCGCGGGCCAACTCTTCAAGCAGCAGATTTGTGAGCGGCGACGTGGACTCCCCGATGGCGAAGCGGGGGTGCATGCCGCGCTCGAGGAGGAGCACGCTGAGCCCCAACCGCCGGGCCACTATGGCCAGCAAAGAGCCGCTAAAGCCGGAGCCGAGGATTGCCAGGTCGAAATCAGCCATAGAAGCGCCGGGGAAAGACGTGATGCAGGGGTGTAGTTGATCACGGGCAGTTTCAACACGGCTCCGGGCAACTCATCCTCCTCGCGGACCTGGAGACAAAAACGGGGCCGGTCCACTGGACCGGCCCCGCACTCCGAAGATGCGCGTGCGCCTTACGGCAGCAGCGTGGCGTTCGGGTTTACGAGCGGCTTCTCACCCGCAGAGCCGTTGCTCGCAGGGCAGACGATACCACCTGCGGGCGAGAACTTGGCGTGTCCATCCGCGTAGACAAAGTTGCTGCCTTCGTGACGCGGGGTGGAGCCGTTCGCCAGGTAGACTCGGCCAAGGTAGTTCGTGGGATAAGTCGCGTTGCCTGTGTTGCCTGCATCCCAGTCGTTGAAGATACCAGCGAAGCGGGATTCCCCCACCACGACAATGCTGGCGACGCCGTACTTGTTGTTCGCCAATGCTGCCAGAGTGCTGAACCCGCTTCCCTGATTGTAAATGTATTCGTTGTAACCGTAGCTCACGTTGATCTGCGGCGCGGGACCCACCATCTGCTTGTTGGCGCTGGGACAGGCGAACACCTGTGTGTTCTTGATGTATGGATCCAGCAGCATGAAGGCGTAGCTCCAGCCGTAGCTGTTCCACAGAGGCGTCCCCCAGAAGCCGGCGGGAGAGTTCGCGAATGGACCAGACGGCATGGTTTCGTCATAGTCCTGGGCATACATCATCAGGGCTGTGCCCATCTGCTTCATATTGTTGATGCATGCCGTCTTCCGAGCGGCTTCGCGGGCTTTGGCGAAAACCGGGAATAGAATTGCGGCCAGGATAGCAATGATAGCGATGACAACGAGCAATTCGATCAGGGTAAACGCTCGTCGACTGGAGTTACGACTCGGCATTAGATCCTCCGGATGAGTTCCGCTTCTGTCGATGGATTCGCAGAAGCTTGCATTCCCGAAGATATCACTGCTCGTGTATTAAAGCAAGATGACTTCATTAAAGAATTGCAATTTTTGGAAACTCTCTGCGTGAAAGTATGCGAGAGGTAGCGAAACTCCCATACACAGGGGTGAAAGAATCGGAATTCGAATGTCGCTCGCCTTTGTAGCAAAGAGGCTGGGGTTTGGAGGGCAGGTTAGCTTTCCGGATAGCTGCGACTGAAAGGAACAATGCGCGATAGTCGCAGGAAAAAGATGTTGTGTGATGCACAGTGCTTGGACGGAATTAAGTTGTTCGATAGATTTAAATGTATGAGGAATATGACGTAAATGTGGTATCGAGCGTTGTCGGCGAGCGCCCCGTGTATCGCAAAAAAAGGGGGGCCGGTCCGCCAGGACCGGCCCCCCGAAATTCCGACCGTGAAGCTGCCTTACGGAAGCAGCACTGCGTTCGGGTTTACGAGCGGCTTCTCACCGGCCGTGCCAGTAGCGGCGGGACAGACGATTGCGCCAATGGGAGAGAACTTCGCGTGGCCATCTGCGTAAACGAAGTTGCTTCCTTCGTGGCGCGGCGTGGAGCCGTTCGCTAGCGCCATTCGGGCCAGGAAGTTCGTGGGATAGGTGGCGTTGCCGGTACCGGCGGAATCCCAATCGTTGAAGATGCCGTGCTGGCGGGAGTCGGCAATGATTGCGACACTGGCAACACCGTAATTGTTATTGCCCAGCACCGCCATGCTGTTGAAGCCGCGACTCTGGTCGTAGAGGTACTCGCTGTAGCCGTATGAGACGTTGATCTGCGGCGCAGGGCCAACCATCTGCTTGGTAGCACTGGGGCAGGCAAGCACCCCGGTGTTCTTAATGTATGGGTCAATCAGCGTCCAGATGTAGCTCCAGTTGTAACTGGCCCAGGCCGGGGTGGCGCCCAGCCCCGCGAAGTTCGCAGACGGCATCGTCTCGTCATAGTCCTGGGCATACATCATCACGCCGGTGCTCAACTGCTTGAGGTTGTTGATACAGGCAGTCTTGCGAGCGGCCTCTCGAGCTTTGGCGAAAACCGGGAAGAGGATAGCCGCCAGGATGGCAATGATGGCGATAACAACGAGTAGCTCGATGAGCGTGAACCCGCGTTTATTAGTAAAGCGACGCAACAAGGTGTCCTCCTAGGGGACCCGCCTCCGAAGGAACAGTTACGGAGGCAGTTACAATACTATTATCCCTGCATCCTTGCATTTGGGAAGCCCTCTGCCAGGTTGGCGGACACTCTCTATGGTTTCTCAGCTATTGCGCCTGCATTAAATCTTGAATTCGCGTCATCTAATGGGAACCGTTTCTGGATCTGGTAAATGCCCGTCGAAGCGCATTACTTTAGACGTGCCGAACGATGCGGTAAAATCAGGTGATTGGTGCCATTAGTTTATCTTTAGTCTAAGTAACCGCTTAAACTCGCGGTGGGTACCCGGGCAGCGAGCCGGTGGTAAGGCCGAGTCGCTCAGCGGCATTGCGAGCAGATGGGTGGTTCAATCGGCCGTTGGATCAGATTGAGCTGCCGAAGGCGCCGAACTCGTGCGGGGGCACATGCAGGGCAGGTGGCAAACCGCTCGATGTCCCAGAGATCGACGAAGACCCGGCCGGCACGCAAGCTGAGGCCGTAGTCCAGAGCTGCTTCGACGCTGGAGAGGGCAGGCGGCTGCCATTCGCCACTGACCGCGAGCGCTTCCATCGCGCCGTTTCCGGCGCGCGTGGGAATCAGGGAGCACGCCGCCGCACCGCACTCGAAGGCGAAGTCGAGGGAGCGCTTCGCCCACTCCAGCCCCTCCACCTCGTTGAGCCACGGCGGGCGCACCAGAATGAATACCCGGAGCGAAATCCCCGCGTTCGTGAGAAAGCCGGCAGCCTGGCGGAATTCTTGCAGCGTCATGCGCTTGTTGAGCCGCGCCAGGACCTCCGGGTGTACCGTCTCCAGTCCGATAGCTACTTCCAGGTCAGGGGTTGGGGGCAGAGCGCTGATCCCCTCGCGCTGGGTGGTGAGGAGATCACGGAAGTGGGGGACGCGGTGGTTAACGAAGGCCGGATGGCACTCGACAATGACTCGCTCGAAGGGGGCGCTGAGTTGAGCGATCTCCGGGTATTCCGCGGGGGGGATGGCGCGGGGATCGAAGAAGCTGCCCGCATTGTACAGTTTAAGGTGGCGCGGGCTACCCGGTGAGGCCGGGAGACTTGCCAGCGCGTGGCGAATCTGCGCGGAGATGGCTCCCGGGGGGACCGTCTCTTCCAACGTGTTCTGCCAGAGGTCGCACATCAGGCAGCGGAAGGGGCACTCCCGGTTCGTGAGGAAGAGGGTGGCCACGTCTACCGGCACCCCATCCGGTCCGGCCTCTTGCTCCGCGACGAAGGCGTACGGCTGCCACGGGTCCAGGGCGTTCCGAGGTATCCGGTGCTCCAGAATCCACCGGTCGCGCTCGGCGGAGGTCTGGAGCTGCGTGTAAGCGGGTGGGAGGGCGAGGCTCCTGCCGAGCGGCATATCCTTTACCGGCTCGGCAGGAGCCTCGCCCTCCCCATGCATGTTCGCACCTGACGGGCGAAGGCTCACCGGGAACTGGGCACCGTGTTCCCAGACACCCGTTCCGCCTCGGGGTCCCAGGCTACGCGGAGCCGGTCTTCCCACTGACGGAGGAATACCTGTCGGCACCACGCCTTGCTCACCCGCCAGCGCCGGTAAGCGCCGCCGCCGGCTCCATCTTGGAAGCGGCGTTTTGGGAAGACCGGCATCCGCACGCCGGTGACGGCTTCGACGCCTGCGCGGACCACGTCGCCTTTGAGCGTGTAGAGGCGCTCCGCCTGGTTCTGGAGCAGCGCTTCGAACGGGATGCGCAGCGAGGCGGCGATGGCGGCGCGGGTGGTGTAGGGGCTGAACGCCTCGAAGCCGTAGCGCTGGGCCGGCGCGTAGGTGCGCACGTAGGCGCGGGAGAGGCCACCCGTGTAGGTGAGGCTGTGCTTGATGGCGTCGATGCCCCACCCTTCCTGGTAGAGTAGCGGATTGCGGAGCACGCTGGAGATGGTGAGATCGGAGTCTTCCAGCGGGTACGCCTTCAGGTTTTCATCGCCGCCGTCACCATCCAACAGGTAGCGCAGGTTAGGGTAACGCTCCCGCACCGCGCGCAGCAATGAGAGGCTCGCGGCGGCGCACTCCACGTCCAGCGGGTGGTAGTCCTCGATGGTGGCAATCGCGTCCTCCAGGTCCGGCCTAACGTCCGGCAGGCGGATCGCTTCCCACTGGTCGCGCAGGCCCAGTTCGTTCACCCACTGCTCCGCCTGTGCGGCATCTTCTCCGCCGCCGAGGTCCAGGGTGAAGGCCCGGAGCCGGTTCGGGTCCTCTCCCAGGTCCTGCAGGGCCTGGCGAGCGAGGAGGAAGATGGAGCCGCTGTCGATGCCGCCGCTGAAAGAAAGGGCGATCGGCTCTCCCGCCGGGACGCGCGCCAGCCAGCCCCGCGCGGCCTCGTAGGCGGCCCGCACGTAGGTGCTGCCCAACTCTTCGAGATCCGTGCCCCCGGTGGCGACCTCCGGGTTGAAAAAGCGGTGATAGCGCGGATTCGGATCGGGGCAGCCCACCTGATCGATCTCCATCAGGCAGTGCGCCGGCACCATGCGTGTGTAGAGTGGATCGAATTGCCAACCGATCTTCTCGGAGCAGCACCAGTCGTAGAGGCGGTCGATGCGGTCGGACACCACCAGGAACGGGCCGTGGAACATCTTGGCGACGAAGTAGCGCAGCGGCAGGCCGATCGTTCGCGCCAGTCGCACCGTCTGCCCGTCTCGCGCTACCGCCGCGAAGTGCCCGCCCGTTTGCGCCAACCGGGAAACGTCGCCATGGAAAACGGCCTCATGTACCTCTTCCAGGCTCGCGCCCGTGAGCCCGGACTCCCGGGGTCCCACCACGTCCAGCAGGCGTTCCACTCCGGCAAGCATGCACACTCTCCTCATTCAATGATTGAGCGGGTCAACGATGATCCACTTCGATAAGTTTACTTTCAACCGCCGCATCCCTCCGCTGAAAGCTTTTTAAGGAATGAGTATCCGGGTTGGTGCCTGTCCACAGCGCCTTACTTCCATGCTCACTCTTGCTAACTGAACAGCTAGGTATCCGGCTGTCCGAAGGTGGGAAAGCACCTTGTGTCATGGCGACCTCCTCCCTTCGGGTCCGGATGACAGCGAGAGCAGAAGGGATGAAGGCTGAAGGATGAGGCGGTGCGCCACGAGCTAGACGCCCAACGCCCAACGCCCAACGCCCAACGCAGCTTTGTTTACCGGATAGGTGAGTTGGGTACTACCGACCAGGCCAGGGTCAACCGGGCCGTTTGAATGGAAAGCGAAACCGGAGGGGATATGGACCTTTTGGGTTTACTGATACTGTTGATTGTCGCTGCGATCGTGGGTGCTCTGGGTGAGATGATCGGCGGCGTGAACGTTCCGGGCGGCTGGATCGGCTCGATCCTGGTTGGTCTGGTAGGTGCGTGGATCGGCGGTGCGCTGTTCCACATGGGTCCCGTGATCGGCGGCATCCAGATCATTCCCGCGATCATCGGCGCGATCTTGTTCGTGCTGGTGCTGCGATTGCTCTTCAGCGCCACCCGAGGCAGCGGACGAGCGGTTTAAGGCGTTACGCGTCCGGCGTTAAGCGTTAAGGGCCGGAGGACGAAAGGCTCCCTTTCGTCCTCCGGCCTGATTGCGTTTGGCGCGTGCGATCAGGCGTTGGGATGATGCCTGTTGAGGCTTAAGGCCTGACGCTTTACTTGATGTCGTAGGCCCACACGCTCGCGTTGTCGCGGAGGTAAAGGCGGCCGTTGGCGATCACCGGATAGGTCCAGGATTGGGCCATTCCCCGGTCCGGCTGGTTCGGCGGCGTGAAGCGGCCCTTCTCGTGATAGCCCTCGGGCGAAGCTTCGACTAACGCTACCTGTCCGTTCTCGCCGTGCAGGTAGAGGTTGCCGTCTGCGTAGGCGATGGACGCGGCGCCCACGCCGCGCTCCTGCCACTTTACCTCGCCCGTGGCGAAGTTCACGCACATGAGACCGCCGCTGTTGGTCCCGTATAGGTAATCACCCACGCGAACGGAGCCGCCGATGCTGGTGGGGAGCTTGGTGGCTGCATAGACCGGCTCCACCTCCACGCTGCCTTGGTTCACCTTCAACCGCAGCAAACCGCCACCGCCCCGATTGGTGGAACTGTAGATCAGGCCGTCGTGGGCAATCGGCGTCGGGATGTTCGCCGGGCTGTTCTGGGCGGTCTTGTCGTAGCGCCACAGGAACTTGCCGGTCTTTGCATCGACCCCGACCACGCCCTTCTGGAGGAACTGGACGTACTGCTTCAAGCCTCCTACCTCGACCACGATCGGCGAGGCATAGGCGGCCTGGTCACCGCCCGGCACTGCCGATTTCCAGATCACCGCGCCGGTGTTCTTGTTCAGCGCTACCATCGTGGCTTCCGCGCCGCCGGGGGTGCAGATCACCGCGTCCCCATCCACCAGGGGAGACTCCGAGTAGGCCCACACGCCGGGCTGCCCGCCGAAGTCGCCCCGCAGGCTTTTCTTCCAGCGGATCTTGCCGGTGGCGGTCTCCACGCACGCGAGGTCGCCGTCCGAACCCAGCGCATACAGTACTGCGCCGTCCACGGTAGGTGTGGTGCGGGCCGCCGGGTAGGAAGGATTCTGGTCCGGGTTGCCCAGTTTGCCCAGCCGGGTGGTCCAGAGTAGCCTTCCGTCCTTCGTGGAAAGTGCGTGGACAAACTCGTCCTCCTTGCCCCGGTTGCTCAACACGTAGAGGCGCTCGCCCACCACGGCGGGCGTGGAGTAGCCGGTGCCGAGCGTGCTCACCTGCCACGCGAGTTTCGGCCCCTCGGCCGGCCACGCCTTGAGTAGTCCCTTCTCCTGGGAGAGGGCGTTCCGCTGCGGCCCGCGCCACTGCGGCCAGTCCGCTGCCGTCACACAGCTTGCTCCCAACAGGGTCAACCCGGCTACCACCACCCCCACTCGAATCGTTCGTTTCATCTCGGCTCCCGTACTGTTCAGCCACCGTTTCGGACATCGGTCTGCCCACTTCTAATACGATAGACGGTCCGGCCCGTCAGCAGCGTCTCGCCTCCAGCGGCTCTTCCACGGACCGGGCACTTGAAGCGGCTCCCAAGACCCAAAACCGGCCCTCTGATCCATGGCAGGTCCCTCGCTTCGAGGCGTGCTTTCGCATGTCTGTTATGCCCCTTCGCACTTCCTGCGAGATTGTTGCGCCCGATCAACTGGATCAGATTTCCGGGGGAAGTCGTTTGAGACCGGCAACCGAACGGGCATAGTCGCTCCAGTCATCTTCGGGCGCGGGCCCGCCTCCGGCTCCGTCCGGTCAGGTAACAATCGGCGGCGGGCCCGCCGTAGCAGTAGGAGAGTGCCAGGTGTCTTACCACGTCAAAGAATTGCAATTCAACGCACGTATTTCCGGACCGGACCCCCGCTTTGCCAGCCTGCTTCTGGAGCAGTTCGGCGGTGGTAATGGAGAGCTCAAGGCTGCGATGCAGTACTTCGTGCAGGCGTTCGGCGCGCGGCAGCCGTATCCGGAAAAGTACGATCTGCTGATGGATATTGCTGCCGAAGAGATGAGCCACCTGGAGATCGTGGGCGCCACGATCACGATGCTGTTGAACGGCACCAACGGCGAACTGAAAAACGCTGCCGAACGGTGTGACCTGATGAAGCTCATGAAGGGCAAGAGCGATAAGGAGGCAATGCTCCAGCAGGCGTTTACCAACCCACAGTTCTTCGCGCTCTCGGGCGGCGGCCCGACCCTGACCGACAGCAACGGCATTCCGTGGACCGCTGCCTACGTCAACGCCAATGGGGATCTTACGGTAGACCTCCGCTCCAACATCGCCGCCGAGTCGCGGGCCAAGATCGTTTACGAGTACCTGCTTCAGTTCACGGACGATCCGTACGTGCAGGAGACGCTGCGGTTCCTGATGACCCGCGAGATCGCCCACTTCCAGCAGTTCCATGCGGCATTAGATACGATCCAGCCGAACTTCCCGCCCGGAGTTCTGCAGGGGGACCCGCGCTACACCCACCTCTACTTCAACATGTCGAACGGAGCGGATGCCCGGGGGCCTTGGAACCAGGGCCAGGGTCCGTGGAAAGTGGGTGAACAGTGGGAATACATCGACGATCCGCTGAAGCACTGCGTCGAAACTCGCGGTCTGGTGGATCAGCCGATCCGCGGTAGCTCCAAGACCCAGGCGCAGGCCGAAAAGTTGACCCGTGAGCTGAGCAAGCAGCGCCACCTGGAGGCCTCAGTCGCCGTGCCGAAGGGCGAAAATCAGTGGTCTGCGTACCCGCAGGACACACTGCAAAGCCCGATGGACGCCGTGGAGATCGACGATGAGGAAGCGGTTAGCGTGAAGTAGCCAGCCGGTGGCTGGTGATTTCCAACCGCTACGTAGCGTCAGGCGTCAAGGCTGGGGGCTGCTGAATGGCCGGAGCCCGGGCGCCTGACGCCTGCCAGCTGGCTGCTCCCGCACTCCTGGGAACTTATGGAATACGTGAATCGTGACAACGTGGTAGAAGCGCTGTACTTTACGGACCCACTCTGTTCGTGGAGTTGGGCATTCGAGCCGGAGAGGCGTCGCCTGGAACTGCAATTTGGGGAAGCGATCTACTGGCGCACGGTAATGGGCGGGATGATCTCCGACTGGCTGAGCTACTCCGATCCGCTGAACGCGGTGAGCCGCCCGGCGCAGATGGGGCCTCAGTGGCTGCACGTGAAACGCCTCTCCGGTGCGGAGATCGATGAGCGGATCTGGGTGGACGATCCGCCTGGTTCGTCGTATCCCGCGTGTCTCGCGGTGAAGGCTGCCCAACTACAGGGAAAGGAGGCCGGCGATCACTACTTGAGCCGGGCTCGGGAGGCGGTGATGCGAGAGCGGCGCAACATCGCACGCACCGAGGTACTGCTGGAGTTGGCAGACGAGTTGGAGACCGGGGAAGCCCTCCCGTTCGACGCCCAGCTATTCCGCACGGACCTGGATTCGGAAGTGGCTCGGGAGGCGTTCCGGGATGACCTGAAGGAGACGCGCTACCGCGAGGTCGGCCGGTTCCCCACGCTGATCCTGCGGGCGAACGGCGGCAGGGGGATCTTGCTGGCCGGCTACCGGCCATTTGACGTGCTGCGCTCCGCCCTCCTCCACGTCGCGCCGCAACTGGGCACGGACGGCGACAAAGGCGGCTCGGACGGCGATCTGGTTGGAGCGGGCGCGGGAACAGCCGCCAGCGAGGTATTCTAAAGGAGGAGAGTACCGGCGCACGCGGCGGCGGGCAACGAATGCCTGATGGACCTTACAACCACGTTTTCATTATTGCTGATCCCCATCATGATCGTGGCCCTGATCTTCCTCTGGCGCTTCTTCGTCACCCAGGACAGGAAGGAAATGGAGGAGAGCGAGCACGTGATCCGCATGGCACAGGAAGCCGAAGAGGCGGAACGCCAGGGGCAGCGGTAAATAGTGCGCCGAGCGTTGAGTGCTAACGAAGCCGGAGCAATGGAGTAGGCGAGCCGCAAGCCCGCGGTGTCTCCCTGACTTCTATCGAGCTAGCTGTTACTGCGCGGCTCAGTAAACGCGGCCATAGGGAAACGAAACGGACCCACTTTGCGCATTTACCCATTGCCGCACCTACTCGTCCGCTTCTCCTGCGGTGGCGGGTTCCCGAAATCGCCGGTACAATCGCTGAGTGCGTGCCGCGACCGGGGAGGCGTAGCGATGGAGAAGGGGAACGAAGTGGTGGTCTCCTCGTGCCACGGTTTCCGCCACGAGGCGTGGGCGGGAGAGCATACGCTGGTGATCGATGAGCCGGCGTCGCTGGGCGGCGGCGGGGCCGGCCCCAACCCCTACGAGTTGATCCTGGCCGCCCTGGGTGCCTGCACGTCCATCACCCTCCGGCTTTATGCGCAGCGGAAGGAGTGGCCACTGGAGCATGTGGAAGTCCGGCTGCAGCACTCACGGATCCACGCGCACGACTGTGCCGACTGCGTTCAGCAAGAAGGTTATCTGGATCACGTAGAGAAAGAAATCGTGGTTGGCGGCCCGCTTACGGAAGAGCAGGTGGCTCGTCTGGGTGAAATCGCGGAGCGCTGCCCGGTGAACGTCACCCTGCATGCATCCGTTCATACAGTCCAGACCATCCGGCGGGCAGCACGCCCGGAGGTCTAGTCCGGACGGCTAGTGACGCCTCCTTGGGGCAATACCTAGCAAATACTTCGCGGTTTGCCGGTTGGCGAGCGTCATAGCTAACGGATAGGACCGCGCCATTTTTCTTGAACGCCCACTTTTGACCTGTACCAGGAGCATCAATCCATGCGGAAACCACTGATCGCGATGTCTGTGCTGCTGCTCGCGGCGGCCGGCGTAGTCCGGGCCGAAGTCGCGGCCGAAGCCATCCCTCCGGAAGTCATCCTTCAATTTGGCCCTCTCGCAGTGGGTCTGATCCAGATGCAGTTTCCTAACCCGCCTGTAAAGGTCGATCCGTCGGCGGACAAGGCGGTCGGCTACCACGTGCAAGAGGCGTACGCTGTGATGGCGCTTCCGGATCGGAGCCTCACGGCGAAATCGGTGGATGACGCGGGCGACAAAGAAGTGCCGGTCGGCGTGATCGCCACGCGAGCGTTGAGCCTTCAGGAGAAGGACAGCGTCGTCAGCGGTGACCGGCTGGCGGTGGCGGACTTCAATGGGGTATTCAAGATTCCGCTCTTTTTCCTCTCCGTAAAGGGCAATGGCGCCAACCGCGAGTTGGAGGTGTACTCCAAGGGCGGCAAGTCGATCCTCACCGTGCCGCTGAAGAAGCAGGCCAGCGACGCCGCCACGCCGCTGAACGTTCACCTCTCCAACATCGATACCGAGAAGAAGCGGCTGGATGTCACCGTGTCGCTCGGCGGCGCCTACGAGGGAACGATCAACCTGGGAGCCGTGGATCTGTAGTCTTCATCTAGATTGCGTTCAGAGTAGAGGACGGAGACTGCATGGCAGTCCCCGTCCTTCGCTTTGTACTGTCCTTTTCCAGGCACAGCTGGTTGCTGCCGGAGTAACCTCATCTCGGGTACCGGCATCCAAGCTCCAGGAGGGCGCCGGGAATGAGCGGATTTGGCGGATGCCGGACGAGGAGAGGGGGAATACTGCTCGCGACCTTGTTGTCGCTGGCGGGCCTGCGCGAAGTCTCGTCCAGCGTGAGCCGCTGGCCGGCCGAGAAGCACGCGCGGGACGTGGTGAGCGAGCACGACGGTCGCCTCGTGGGCGGCGTCCGGTACGTGCCCGCGGTGGTAGGCCACGGCTTCCTCTTCGATGGCCCGGATGACGCGGTCAGCGTGCCGGACCTGGAGCCGCTCCGCCTCCCCAGATCACTGACTATCAGCGGTTGGGTGCGCGTGGACGGATACCCTCCAGCCGACCAGGACTACGGCTTTGTGGTGTTCCGCGGCGATGATCGACCGGGTCTCGACCCCTACTTCCTCGGCGTACGCGCAGAGGGTGACCTGGTTTTCGGCATTAGCGGTGATGCGGACGCTACCCAGATCCGTGCCCCGATTCCGCTCGGACAGTTTATCCAGGTCAGAGCCTCATTAGACGATCACACCGGCCTGATGCGACTGATGTTCGACAACCGGATCGTAGCGCAAACGGTCACGCCGGTTCGTCCATTCCACGACCTCGCTGCTGACGCTCACCCCGGCATCGGGATTGGCAACCACGCCTCGCAGCCGGACTCCCGGTACAACATGCCGTTTCACGGGGTGTTGGACGAGATCTCGATCTCCAGCGAAACGACCCTCGCTCCCACCTCCCTCACCCTCCGGAAAGACGGCGCAG
>Ga0255338_1004510_pt1 | contig 14291 bp, 17 predicted proteins | sample MeOH1_35cm_T4_19_FD_203715 | JGI IMG/M metagenome (GOLD analysis project Ga0255338, IMG submission 203715) | Sandy soil microbial communities from University of British Columbia, Vancouver, Canada - MeOH1_35cm_T4_195 | ecosystem: Engineered > Artificial ecosystem > Sand microcosm > Unclassified ...
GGCTGAAGCAGCCGGCCCCCAAGCCGGATGAGGAGCCGCTGGTGCTCAGCATCCTGCGCAGGCCGGATCGCGTGGAGACCGAGAGCGGCGCCGAGCAGCTGACGATCGAGGGCGAAATCTCCAATCCGACGGCGAGCAGCCAGCCGGTCCCGCCGATCCGGGTCGAGCTCAAGACCAAAAGCGGTGCGATCACCCATCACTGGCTGGTGCCGGCCCCGGTCGCACGGCTCGGCCCCGGCGAACGGGCGCGCTTCACGACCACCGAAGCGGGGATAAAGCCTGGGGCGGGCGCCGCAACTCTGCGCGTCGACCGCTCGCCCGAGGCGTGGCGGCAGGACCTCGTCTACAATGGCGCGCTCGACAATGCGGCCGGCATCGCGACGATGATCGAGGCCGCCCGCGCGTTCGTCGAGGCGGGCGAGCAGCCGCGCCGCACGATCATGTTCATCGCCAACACCGCCGAGGAGAAGGGGCTGCTCGGCGCCGATTATTTCGCGCACCACCCGACCGTGCCGCTCGCAGACATCACTGCCGTCGTCGATCTCGACATGCCGCTGTTGCTCTACGATTTCACCGACGTGATCGCGTTCGGCGCCGAACATTCGACCGTCGCGCAGGCGGTCGGCCAGGCGGCGCGCGCGATGGGGATCGCGCTCTCGCCCGATCCGATGCCCGAGGAGAATATCTTCGTCCGCTCGGACCATTATATGTTCGTCCAGCAGGGCGTGCCGGCGATCCTGCTCGCGACGGGCTTTGCCAGCGGCGGCGAGGCGCAATGGAAGCATTTCCTCGGCAACGTCTATCACAGCGTCGGCGACGACCTCACCCAGCCGATCAACTGGCAGGCTGGCGCGAAATATGCGCGGCTGAACTATCTGATCAGCCGCGACCTGGCCGACGCCGACGAGCGGCCGCGCTGGTACCAGGGCGATTATTTCGGCGACCTCTATGCGCCCAACGCGCCCAAGGTGCCGCGGCCGCGCTGAGCCGCGCGATGGCGCCATGGCGGGGCGCGCGACGATTGACTTGGCGCGCGCCCGCCCTTAGGGGAGCGCCTTCTTTTCCGCAGCAAGATAGTAGAACAGGCGTTTCGGCCATGAAGATCCGCAACTCGCTCAAATCCCTCAAGTCGCGCCACCGCGACTGCCGCGTGATCCGCCGCCGGGGCCGCACTTACGTCATCAACAAGACGAATCGCCGCTTCAAGGCGCGCCAGGGCTGATCCCCCGGCAGGGCCGATCGGATGCCAAGGCTAGTCCGATGACCCTGACAGCCGCCGTCTTCGACGTCGGCAACGTCCTCTATGGCTGGGACCCGGATTCTTTCCTGGTCAGGCAGATCGCCGACGACGAGGCGCGACTGCGCTTCATCGAGGAAACCGACCTTTACAGCTGGCACGAGACGCTCGACGCCGGCCGCCCCTATGCCGAAGCCGCCGCCGAGCTGACCGAAAAATTCCCCGCTTATGCCGAGCTGATCTCGGCGTGGAGCGAGCGCTTCGGCGAGACGATCAGCGGCCCGGTCCCCGGCGTCCATGCGATCGTCGAGGAGCTCCACACCAACGGCGTCCCGCTCTACGCAATCACCAATTTCTCCGCCGATTTCTGGCCGCCGTTCGCCGCGCGCGAGCGCGATTTCTTCGCCCGCTTCGAGGACATCGTCGTCTCGGGCGAGGTCAAGCTGCTCAAGCCCGATCCGGCGATCTACTTCCTCGCGCTGCGCCGCTTCGGCCTGCGCCCCGACGAGGCTTTGTTCGTCGACGACCGCGCGATCAACGTCGAAGCCGCGCGCGCGGTCGGCATGGCGGCGCATCTGTTCGTCGACGCCGCCGACCTTCGCGCCCGGCTCGAGGCCGAGCGCCTGCTCTGACGTATTAAATCCTCCCCTGCATTTGCAGGGGAGCACTTAAGTTCCTCCCCCAGATTTCTGGGGGAGGGGGACCGCGTAGCGGTGGAGGGGCCCTTCACGCAGGCGCGCGCGCCCGGCCCCTCCACCATGCTGCGCATGGTCCCCCTCCCCTGCAAATGCAGGGGAGGAATATTCCCCCCCTGAACTTTAACGCCGGTCGCGCTTTTCCGCATGGATGCGGCAAAGATGGCCTCAAAGATTGTGGATCGTCCGCCACGGGCAGAGCGCCGGCAATGTCGCGCGCGACGCCGCGGATGCCGCCGGCCAGAGCATCATCGATATCGACGTGCGCGACGTCGACGTGCCGCTGAGCGATCTCGGCCAGCGCCAGGCGGAGGCGCTCGGCCGCTGGTTCGCCGAGATGGACGAGGCGGCCAGGCCCGAGATCGTCCTCGTTTCGCCCTATATCCGCGCGCGCCAGACCGCGCGGCAGATCTGCGAGGCGGGCGGGATCGCCGGCGGGGCGACCACCCCGCTGGTCGACGAGCGGCTGCGCGAGCGCGAGTTCGGCATCTTCGACCGCCTCACCACCTTGGGCATCCGCGAGAAATATCCCGAGCAGGCCGAGCATCGCATGCTGCTCGGCAAATTCTACCATCGCCCGCCCGGCGGCGAGAGCTGGGCCGACGTCATCCTGCGGCTGCGCAGCGCGCTCGACACGATCAGCCTCCACCATGCCGACCGGCGGGTGCTGATCGTCTGCCACCAGGTCGTGGTGCTGTGCCTGCGCTACATCCTCGAAGGGATGGACGAGGCGCAGGTGCTGGCGATCGACAAGGCGGGCGAGGTCGTGAACTGCGGCCTGTGCGAATATGAATTCGAGCCCGACGACGCCAAGCTCTGCGTGCCCAAGCTCGTCCGCTACAATTTCGCCGCACCCTTGATCGAGGAGGCGACGCCGGTCACCTCCGAGCCCGATGCGATGGTGGCTGCGCGGTGAACGATCCCCTCTTGCTCGATTCCGAACTGCTGCGCGAATTCCCGCTTCCCGAGCCTCCCGAGGACGCCGACAAGGACGAGCGCGGGCTCGCCCTGTTCATCGCCGGCAGCCGCGAATTGTCGGGCGCGGCTTTGCTCGCCGGCATCGGCGCGCTGCGGGCAGGCGCCGGCAAGCTGCGCATCGCCACGTCGGACAGCATCGCGCTCGGGATCGGCATCGCCATCCCGGAAGCGCGGGTGATCGCCTTCGCCGAAGGGGAGGGCGGCTGCATCGACGCCGGCGAGATCGCCGCCCTGGTCGAGGAGTGCGAAGACGTCGATTCGCTGACCATCGGCCCGGGCATGCGGCACGGACCGGCGCTCGCCACCTTGATCGAGACAGTGCTCGATCGCGGCGGGCGCCACAGCCTGGTGCTCGATGCGGCGGCGCTCGGCGTGCTGGCGCCGCTCGCCGAGAAATTGCGCGGCTCTCGTGTCGGCGCGATCCTGCTGCCGCACGCCGGCGAGATGGCGCTGCTGCTCGAGCGCGAGCGCGACGTGGTCACCGCCGATCCGCTTGCCGCCGCGCGCGAGGCGGCGACCCGCTACGGCGCGGTCGCGCTGGTCAAGGGCCATTGGAGCTTCATCGCCGCGCCCGACGGCCGCAGCTTCCGCTTCCGCGGCGGCGGCGTCGGGCTGGCGACCTCGGGCTCGGGCGACACCTTGGCGGGGATCGTCGGCGGGCTTGCCGCACGCGGCGCCGATCCGCTGACCGCGACCCTGTGGGGCGTCTATCTGCACGGCGAGGCCGGGCGGATGTTGTCTCAGGATGTGGGCAAGGTCGGCTTCCTCGCCCGTGAGATCCTCGACCTCGTGCCGGGGCTGATGGAGCGGGGCTAATCAGTAGTGCGGGCGGGAAGCATCACCGCTCGCCGCGCCCGGAGCCGTAGCGGTCGAGCTCGTCGCCGACGAGGCGTACGATGTGGATGACGTTGGTCGATCCGGGCGTTCCGAACGGGACGCCGGCCATGATGATGATCCGGTCGCCGCCCTTGGCGACGCTGTGGCGCAGCGCCATGCGCTTGGCCTTGGCGACCATTTCCTCGAAGCTGGTGACGTCGCGCGTGCGCACCGCATGCGCGCCCCACAGCAGCCCCAGCCGCCGCGCCGTCTTGAGCGAAGGGGTCAGCACCAGGATCGGCGCCGCCGGCCGCTCGCGCGCGACCCGCCGCGCGGTCGATCCAGAGGTGGTGTAGCAGACGATCGCCGCCGCGCTGACCGTGCCGATCATCGTGTTCGCCGCCTGCGCGATCGCGTCGGCGGTCGTCGGATCGGGAAGGGTCTCGGTGAAATGGACCCGCGCGCCGTGGCTCGGATCGGCCTCCACCCGCGTCGCGATGCGGTTCATCATCTCGACCGCCTCGCGCGGCCATTGCCCGGAGGCGGTCTCGGCCGAGAGCATCACCGCGTCGGCGGCATCGTAGACCGCAGTCGCGACGTCCGAGACTTCGGCGCGGGTCGGCGTCGGCGCGACGATCATCGATTCGAGCATCTGCGTCGCGACCACCACCGGCCGTCCCATCCGCCGCGCGCTCTCGACGATCCTTTTCTGGAGCGGCGGCACCGACTCGGGCGGGAGCTCGACGCCGAGATCGCCGCGCGCGACCATCACCGCATCGGCGAGCTCGAGGATCGAATCGAGCCGGTCGATCGCGGCCGGCTTCTCGATCTTGGCGAGCAAGGCGGCGCGCCCGGCGATCAGCCGCCGCGCCTCGGCGACATCCTCCGGCCGCTGGACGAAGCTCAATGCGATCCAGTCGACCTGATGCTCGAGCGCGAAGCCGAGATCGGCGCGGTCCTTGGCGGTCAGCGCGGCGAGCGGCAGCACCACGTCGGGCACGTTCAGGCCCTTGTTGTTCGAGATCGTGCCGCCGACCTCGACCTTGGTCTTGATCCGGTCGGGGGCGACGGTGGCGACCCTCAGCACGATCTTGCCGTCGTCGACCAGCAGCCGCATGCCGGGCTCGACCGAGTCGAACACCTCGCGATGCGGCAGAGCGACGCGGCGCGAATCGCCCGGGGTCGGATCGTGATCGAGCACGAAACCCTGGCCCTTCCTGAGCAATGCCTTGTCGCCGACGAAGCGGCCGACCCGAAGCTTGGGCCCCTGGAGGTCGGCGAGGATCGTGGTCGGCCGGTCGAGCTCCTTTTCGAGCGAGCGGATGGTCTCGATCAGCTTGAGGTGCTCGGCATGGGTGCCGTGGCTCATGTTGATGCGGAACGCATCCGCTCCCGCCTCGGCGAGGTCGCGGATCATGTCGTGGCTGCTGCTGGCCGGCCCGAGCGTCGCGAGGATGCGCACCTTGCGGCTGCGGGGCACGAACTGGCTGGGCATGACATCCCCTTGCTGCGTGCTGGCGGCATAGCCGCTCCTGACGGCAGCGCAAGCGCCTGGGGCAACGCAAAGCGCTTCCACCTCAGAGGATCAGGCTCTAGAGCGACCGGCCTGGCGATTCAGGTGCGCGAGGGGCGGGCCGGTCCGAATCGACACTCATATCTAATGGCATCTAGTGGAGCGAATATGGCGGAAGGAACCGTCGCGGCCGACGAGCTGCGATTGCTGATCGAGCGCATCGAACGGCTCGAGGAAGAGAAGAAGGCGATCTCGGACGACGTCAAGGACGTCTATGCCGAAGCCAAGTCGCGCGGCTACGACACCAAGACGATCCGCGCGATCGTCCGCCTGCGCAAGATGGAGAACCACGTCCGCGAGGAGGCCGAGGCCCTGCTCGAGACCTATAAGGCGGCGCTGGGGCTGGCCTGAGCCTGCTGCCTCCGATGGGGAGCGGGACCATGCGAGATGCGGGTAACGGGGGCCTTGCTCGGCGTCAGGGCATCCGTTGTGCCGCTTCGCACTCCCTCTCCCCGTCTCCGGGATGACCTGCTAGAGACGGCGAACGTCAATCAGCGAGGGTGCGAGCGGCAATGGCCGGCCATAGTAAATTCAAGAACATCATGTACCGCAAGGGCGCGCAAGATAAGAAGCGCTCGGCGATGTTTTCCAAGCTCAGCCGCGAGATCACCGTCGCGGCGCGTTCGGGAAGCCCCGATCCGGACATGAACCCGCGGCTTCGCGCCGCGGTGCTCGCGGCCCGCGCCCAATCGATGCCCAAGGACAATATCGAGCGCGCCATCAACAAGGCGGCGGCGGCGGGCGGCGAGGATTATGAGGAATTGCGCTACGAGGGCTTCGGCCCGGGCGGCGTTTCGCTGATCGTCGAGGCGCTCACCGACAACCGCAACCGCACCGCCACCAACGTCCGCACGATCTTCTCGAAGAACGGCGGCAATCTCGGGGCCTCGGGCTCGGTCAGCCACGGTTTCGAGCGGCTCGGGCTGATCACCTATCCGGTATCGGCGGGCAGCGCCGACACGATTTTCGAGGCGGCGATCGAGGCCGGGGCGGAGGACGTCCAGTCGAGCGACGATGGCCACGAGATCTGGACCGCGGTCGACAGCCTCCACGAGGTCACGCGCGCGCTCGAGAAGAACCTCGGCGCGCCGGAAAGCGCCAAGCTCGCCTGGCGCCCGCAGACCCCGGTCGAGGTCGGCGAGGTCGATGCCGGCTCGCTGCTCAAGCTGATCGACGCGCTCGACGACGATGATGACGTCCAGACCGTGTGGGGCAATTACGACGTGCCCGAGCAGGTCATGGAGAAGCTCGGCTGATCCTGATCGGCCTCGACCCCGGGCTTGGCTGCACCGGCTGGGGGGTGATCGCCGCCGAGGGCAACCGGCTGAGCCACGTCGCCAACGGCCAGATCCGGACCGACGCCAAGGCGAGCCTGCCGGCGCGGCTGGTCGCCTTGCACGATGCGCTTGGCCTGGTGCTCGCCGAGCATCGCCCGGCCGCGGCCGCGGTCGAGGAGGTGTTCGTCAATAATAACCCGCAATCGACCTTGAAGCTCGGCCAGGCGCGCGGCGTCGTGCTGCTCGCCGCGGCGCTGCGCGGGATCGAGGTCGGCGAATATGCCGCGCGGCTGGTCAAGAAGGCGGTGGTCGGCACCGGCGGCGCCGAGAAGGGCCAGGTCCATGCGATGATCGGGCGGCTGCTGCCGGGCGTGAAGATCGCCGGCGCGGACGCCGCCGATGCGCTCGCGGTCGCGATCACCCACGCCCATCATCTCGCCAGTAGCAGCGCGGTCAGGGCCAGCCGCGGCGCGGTCAAGGGCCGATCGCACAAGGAGCAGGCGGCGTGATCGCCAAGCTGCGCGGCCTCCTCGACAGCTTCGGCGCCGATCATGCGGTGATCGACGTCGGCGGCGTCTTCTATCTGGTTGCGGCCTCGACACGGACGATCTCGGCGCTCGGCGCGATTGGCAACGAGGTCATGATCCACACCGAAATGCTCGTCTCGGACGATGCCATACGGCTGGTCGGATTCGCCAGCGCCGAGGAGCGCGACTGGTTCCGGCTGCTCAATTCGGTGCAGGGCGTCGGCTCGCGGGTCGCGCTCGCCATCCTCTCGGCGCTGACCTCGGACGAGCTGCACCGCGCGGTGATGAGCGGCGACAAGGCGATGGTCGCCCGCGCCCAGGGCGTCGGCCCCAAGCTCGCGATGCGCATCGTCAACGAGCTCAAGGATCGGGCGGGCGGCATCATCCTCGGCAGCGGCGGCGCGGCCGCCGCGCCGGTCGCCGGCAGCCACGGCGCCGACGCCGTCTCCGCCTTGCTCAACCTCGGCTTCAGGCCGGCCGAAGCCTCGGGCGCGGTGGCGCAGGCCGAAGCCGAGCTCGGCGCCGACGCCAGCCTCGACGCCTTGGTGCGCGCGGCGCTGAAGAAGGTGGCGCGGTGATGGGGATAGTAAATTCGCCCCTCCCGCAAGCGGGAGGGGAGGAAATAAAATGACCGACCCTGACCGCATCCTCTCCGGCGACCGCCGTCCCGAGGATCTCGACGCCGCGCTGCGGCCCAAGACGCTCGACGAGTTCATCGGCCAGAAGGCGACGCGCGAAAATCTGCGCGTGTTCATCGCGGCGGCGAAGGCGCGCGGCGACGCGCTCGACCATGTCCTGTTCTTCGGGCCGCCGGGGCTCGGCAAGACCACCTTGGCGCAGATCATCGCCCGCGAGCTCGGCGTCGGCTTCCGCGCCACCTCCGGGCCGGTGATCGCCAAATCGGGCGACCTCGCCGCCTTGCTGACCAATCTCGAGGACGGCGACGTGCTGTTCATCGACGAGATCCACCGGCTCAATCCGGCGGTCGAGGAGGTGCTCTATCCAGCGATGGAGGATCGCGCGCTCGACCTGATGATCGGCGAGGGGCCGTCGGCGCGGTCGGTGCGGATCGACCTTCCCAAATTCACTTTGGTCGGCGCGACCACCCGTCAGGGGCTGATCACCACGCCGCTACGCGACCGCTTCGGCATTCCGGTGCGGCTGATCTTCTACACCGTCGACGAGCTCGAGCAGGTCGTGCGCCGCGCCGCGCGGCTGCTCGGCCTCGAATTGACCGACGACGGCGCGCGCGAGATCGCGCGGCGCTCGCGCGGCACGCCGCGCATCGCCGGCCGGCTGCTGCGCCGGGTGCGCGACTTCGCCCACGCCGAGAATGACGCCAGTGTCGATGCCCGGGTCGCCGACCGCGCCTTGGTGCGGATGGAGGTCGATGCGATCGGCCTCGATGCGATGGACCGGCGCTATCTGACGATGATCGCCGACATCTACAAAGGCGGGCCGGTCGGTGTCGAGACGCTCGCCGCGGGCCTTTCCGAGCCGCGCGACACGATCGAGGAGGTGATCGAGCCCTATCTGATCCAGCTCGGCCTCGTCGCGCGCACCGCGCGCGGCCGCATCCTCAACGGCCGCGGCTGGACCCACCTCGGCCTCACCCCGCCGCGCGAGGCGCAGGACGGGCTGTTCGGCGACAAATAGGCTTGCCCAAAGGGAGCCGCCGCCGCGCTCGGCCGCACCTGCCGCCCCATATATGGAGCGGCTCGCCATTTGGCGCTTCCCACCCGAATCGGCCCCGCTTATCAGCCTGCGCGTGGGGAATGCTGATCTTGACCGGCCCTATGAGGGCGCCTTCGTCGGCGGTATCCATCACTTCGCGCTGCGCGTCTATTTCGAGGACACGGACGCGGCCGGAATTGTCTATTACGCCAATTATCTTCGCTTCCTCGAGCGGGCGCGCTCGGACATGCTGCGCGCTCTCGGCATCGACCAGCGCGCCGCGTTCGAGCAGGGCGAGGGCGTCTATGCGGTCGCCGAAGTGTCGATCAAATATCGCGCGCCGGCGCGGCTCGACGACGCGCTGCTTATCCTGAGCGAGCTGGGCGAGATAAGGGCGGCGGCGTTGGTCATTCATCAACGAGTCATGCGCGGCCATCAAATCCTCGCCGACGCCTCGGTGACCGCCGCTCTGCTCACGCGCGACGGCCGGCCGAAGCGCCAGCCGCGCGTCTGGGTCGAAGCCTATCAACGGATGAAAGCGAAAGGTGAGTGAATTGGTGAGCGGCGAAACCGGTAGCATATCCCCGCTCGCGCTGTTCGTTCAGGCCGACATCATCGTCAAAGCGGTCATGATCGGCCTCGTGCTCGCGAGCATCCTGACCTGGGCGATCATCATCAGCCATCATTTCCGGATCAAGCGGCTGGCGCGCGAGAACGAAAGGTTCGAGCGCGCCTGCTCCAAGGCGGAGGACGTCGACCGTTTCTACGACGCGCGCGGCCGCGAGGATATTCCGAGCGCGCGCGTGTTCGCCGCCGGCGTCGCCGAATGGCGGCGCTCGACCAGCGGCCCGACAACCGACAAGGAAGGCACGCGCCTCCGCCTCTCGACGGCGATGCATTCGGCGATCGGCGCGGAAATCGACAAGATCGCCGACCGGCTCAACATCCTCGCCACGGTCGGCTCGGTGGCGCCGTTCGTCGGCTTGTTCGGCACGGTATGGGGCATCATGCGCAGCTTCAGCGACATCGCCGGCGCCAACAACACCAGCCTGGCGGTGGTCGCGCCGGGGATCGCCGAGGCTTTGTTCGCGACCGCGCTCGGCCTGTTCGCGGCGATCCCGGCGGTGATCGCCTATAATAGGATGGCGCACAGCATCAACCGGATGGAATCGAAGCTGACCCGCTTCGCCGAAGGCTTCCACGCGACGTTGAGCCGCGAGCTGGAGCGGGAGGGCTAGATGGCGATCGGGCCGATGCACAGCGGCGGCCGCCGCGCGCGGCGCGCCCCGATGGCCGAGATCAACGTCACGCCCCTGGTCGACGTGATGCTGGTGCTGCTGATCATCTTCATGATCACCGCGCCTTTGCTGGTCGCCGGCGTTCCGGTCGATCTCCCCGACAGCAAGGCGGGCGCGCTCGACCAGCAGAAGCAGCCGCTGTCGATCTCGATCGACAATGGCGGCGCGATCTTCGTCGGCGACCAGCTCGTCCAGGAAGCCGAATTGCCGGCGATCTTCGCGGCGCGCCGCGCGGCGGCAGGCGGCGAGGCGCCGCCGGTGTTCCTGCGCGCCGACCGCAGTCTCGATTATGGCCGGGTGATGCGGGTGATGGGCGAGCTCAACCGCGCCGGGCTCAACCGGGTTTCGCTCGTCACGACCAGCGCGGAGGCTGCGCCGTGACGATCGACCGCGCCGAACGCACCGGCTTCGGGGTCGCGGCCGCCGGCCACGTCCTGCTGTTCGGCGTGCTTTCGGCCGGCTGGTTCGCATCGCCGCCGCCGCTGCAATTGAAGCGCCAGCCGGTCGAGGTCGAGCTGGTCGACGAGACCGGCCTCGAAAGCGGCGCACCACAAATCTCCGCGGAGACGCCGGCGGCGAAGCGCGCCGAAGTGGAGGGGCCGATCGAGGCCGCGCGGCCGATCCCCGTCCCCGCGCCCGAGCCAGTGCCGGTGCCGCCGCCCAAGGCCGCGGCGGTTCCCGCGCCGACCCCGGCCCCGGTGCCCCAGCCCGCCAAGCAGCCGGCGCCCAAGGCCGCGCCCGCACCGGCCAAGGCAGCCGCTAAGCCCGCGCCCAAGAAGGCAACCGCGGAGCGCGGCCGGCTCGATGGCCTGCTCGAAGGCCTCAGCGACAAGCCGTCCGACAGCCGCTCGACCGCCCCGCGCGCGAGCGTAGCATCGCCGGCCGTCCAGGCGTCGCTGCGCGCCGCGGTGCTGCGCCAGCTCAAGCCGCATTGGAAAGCACCAACCGGAGCCGACGCCGAATTGCTGCGCACCGAGCTCAGCATCACCCTCGCGCGCGACGGCAGCGTCACCGACATCGAGGTGCTCGGCCAGACCGGAATCACCGCGAGCAATCGCGCCCAGGCCAAGCTCCACCAGGAGCAGGCGATCAAGGCGGTCCGGCTGGCATCGCCGTTCGACCTTCCCGCCGCTTATTACGACACATGGAAGATCCTGAGCCCGATCGGGTTCGACAAGAGGCTCTCGCAATGAAAGACCTTGGCGCAATGAAACAGCCAGACTCACGCACGCATCGCGCCGCGCTGAAGGGGATCAGGCGTCTGTTCGTCCTCGCGGTGGCGCTGATCGGCGCCACCCTCGCCATCGTCGAGCCCGCGCAGGCGCAGCTCAGCGTCGACGTCACCGACGAGAGCGGCAACGACATGGTGATCGCCGTTCCGGGCCTCGCGACGCCGGAGAGCGTCGGTACCGCCGCCGGCAGCACCGATGCGCTTGGCCGCCAGATCGGCGACGTGATCGCCGCGGACCTGCGCGGCAGCGGGCTGTTCAGGCCGCTGGGGCCGTCGGCGGTGCGCGCGATCGCCTATTCCGAGGTGACCGCGCCGGCGTTCGACTATTGGCCCGGAACCGGCGCGGTCGCGCTGGTCCAGGGTTTCGTGCGCGACAATAAGGACGGACGGCTGATGGTCGGCTGCTACCTCTATGACGTGGCGCTGAGGCAGGAGCTGACCCGCCAGGGGTTCCTGATCGTGCCGGGCGAGTGGCGCCGCGCGGCGCACAAATGCGCCGATGCCATCTACGCGCGCCTCACCGGCGAAAGCCCGTTCTTCGACAGCCGGATCGCCTATGTCGCCGAATCCGGGCCGAAGGACCGCCGCGTCAAGCGGCTCGCGATCATGGATTCGGACGGCGCCAACCATCGCTTCCTGACCAACGGCCAGTCGGTCGTGCTGACCCCGCGCTTCTCGCCCGACTACAAGCAGATCGTCTATTTGAGCTACGTCGAGCGGCGGCCGCGAATTTATGTCTACGACATCGGCACCGGCCGCCAGCGGGTGGTGACCGAAAGCGCCAACCCGACCTTCGCGCCGCGTTTCTCGCCCGACGGCCGGTTCATCCTCTATTCGATGGCGGTCAACGGCAACACCGACATCTACCGGGTGCCGATCGGCGGCGGCGCGTCGACCCGGCTGACCAATTCGCCCGGGATCGACGTCGGCGGCAGCTATTCGCCCGACGGCTCGCGGATCATCTTCGAAAGCGACCGCTCGGGCAGCCAGCAGCTCTATGTGATGAACAGCGACGGCTCGAACCAGCGCAGGATCAGCTTCGGCGGCGGCCGCTATGCGACTCCCGAGTGGAGCCCGCGCGGCGATCTCATTGCCTTCACCAAGATCGCCGGCAACTTCCGCGTCGGGGTGATGACCCCCGACGGCGGCGGCGAGCGGCTGCTGACCGACAGCTGGCAGGACGAGGCGCCGAGCTGGTCGCCCAACGGCCGGGTCATCCAGTTCTTCCGCACCAGCCAGGGGCGCGCCGGCAAGTCGAGCGTCTGGCAGGTCGATCTCACCGGCACCAATGAGCGCCGCATCCCGACCCCGCTCGATGGATCGGATCCGGCGTGGGGGCCGTTGCTCCCTTGAATCGGCAAGGACGAAACTCGCATCGAAGGAGAAGATGATGAACGCACGCCTGAAGCTCGCCGCGCTCGCGGCCGCACTTGCGATGGCCGGCTGCGCCCGCAAGCCTCCGCCCGAGCTCCCGCCTGCGCCGATGACCGGCCAGGAGCAGGCGCCGGTCGAACAAGGCGTCGAGAATGCCATCGTCCCGGGCTCGCGCGCCGATTTCCTGCGCAGCGTCCCGTCGGACCGCATCCTGTTCGACACCGACATGTACGATGTCGACGACCGCGACCGCGCGGTGCTCGACGGCCAGGCGCAGTGGTTGCAGCGCTATCCCAATGTCCGCGTGACGATCGAAGGCCATGCCGACGAGCGCGGCACGCGCGAATATAATCTCGCGCTCGGCGACCGCCGCGCCAATGCCGCGAAGAATTACCTCCAGAGCCGCGGCATCGCCGCGTCGCGGATGACGGTGATCAGCTGGGGCAAGGAACGCCCCGAGGCGCTCGGCTCGGACGAAAGCGCCTGGGCCCAGAACCGCCGCGCGGTGACCGTCATCCCGCAATAAAACAGATCCTCCCCTGCATTTGCAGGGGAGGGGGACCACCCGAAGGGTGGTGGAGGGGCCGTTTCGTGAAGGGCCCCTCCACCGCTACGCGGTCCCCCTCCCCCGGAAAACCGGGGGAGGATCAGCCCGTCACTCGTCGCCGAAGATCGCGACCTTCCTGCCCTTGGCGCTGGCCGTGCCGCGGTACATGCCCGGCGTGTTGAACGCAGTGACGGTCTCGCCCGCCGGCGTGACCACGATCACGCCGCCGCTGCCGCCGAGCGCGGCGACGTCGGCGATCACCGCGTCGGCGGCGGCTTGTGCGCTTTCGCCCGTGAGCTGAATGCGCGCGCAGATCGAATGCGCGGCTGCGGCGCGGATGAAATATTCGCCGGCGCCGGTCGCCGAGACCGCGGCGGCGCGGTCGTCGGCATAGGTGCCGGCGCCGATCACCGGCGTGTCGCCGATCCGGCTCCAGCGCTTGGCCGTAAGCCCGCCGGTCGAGGTCGCGGCCGCGACATGGCCGTGGCTGTCGAGCGCGACCGCGCCGATCGTGCCATATTTGACCTCGGTGTCGAACGCCGAATGATCGCGCGCCTTGAGCTCGTCGAGCTGGCGCTGCCGCTCCTGTGTCGAGAAATAGTCCGGCGGGACCTGCTCGAGGCCCTGCTCGCGCGAGAATTGGTCGGCGCCGGCGCCGCCGAGGAAGACGTGGTCGCCCTGCGCCATCACCGCGCGCGCGAGGCTGATCGGGTTGCGGGTGCGGGTGACGCCGGCGACCGCCCCGGCGGCGCGGTCGCGGCCGTCCATGATCGCGGCGTCGAGCTCGTGGCCGCCGTCATAGGTGAAGACCGCGCCGCGGCCGGCGTTGAAATTGGGATCGTCCTCGAGCGCTTTGGCGGCGGCCTCGACCGCATCGACCGCGCTGCCGCCGCTCGCCAGCAGCCTTGCGCCCGCTTCGAGCGCGCGATCGAGCCCGGCGCGCAGCTCCTTCTCCTTGTCGGGCTTCATCCGCGCGCGCTCGATGATCCCGGCGCCGCCGTGGATCACCAATTTCCAATCCTGCGCCGCCGCGGCTGTGCTCATCATCATCGCTCCCAAGGTGA
>Ga0255338_1004511_pt1 | contig 14286 bp, 14 predicted proteins | sample MeOH1_35cm_T4_19_FD_203715 | JGI IMG/M metagenome (GOLD analysis project Ga0255338, IMG submission 203715) | Sandy soil microbial communities from University of British Columbia, Vancouver, Canada - MeOH1_35cm_T4_195 | ecosystem: Engineered > Artificial ecosystem > Sand microcosm > Unclassified ...
ATCACCACCATGGCGGCGAGCTCACCGCCCGACAGCACGTAATCGCCGATCGACACCTCGTCGTCGACGCACCGCGCGATCAACCGCTCGTCCACACCTTCATACCGTCCGGCGAGCAGCACCAATCCCTGCTCCGCCGAGAGTTCCAGCACCAGCGCATGATCCAGGCGTCGCCCTTGGGGCGTCATGTGCAGCACACGCGGCTTCTTCACCCCGCTGCTGCGCTGCCTCTGGCACGCCGCGATCAACGACTTCTCCAGCGGCTCCGCCATCATCACCATGCCGGGACCGCCGCCGTACGGCCTATCGTCGACGCTGCGGTAGCTGTTCGCGGAAAAATCCCGCGGGTTCCACAGCACCATCTGATACAAGCCCCGCTCGCGCGCCCGTCCCGTCACGCCGCTTTCGGTCACGGCCTCGAACATGGACGGAAACAGCGTGACGACGTCGAGCTGCACCATCAGTAATCGGCGTCCCAGTCGACCGTGATCGTTCCCGCTTCGAGATCGACGCGCTTCACGACATCGTCGATGAAGGGTATCAGCCGTTCCCGATCGCCTTCGACCACGAGAACGTCGTTCGCCCCGGTCTCCATCATGCGGGCGACGACGCCCAGCTCCTGCGCCTGCCCGTTCTCGACCCGCAATCCGATCAGGTCGGTCCAGTAATACTCGGCGGGTGCCGCCGCGGGCAGTGCGTCGCGCGGCACCGCCACCTCCAGCCCTTTCATCAGGGCCGCCGCGTCGCGGTCGTCGCAACCTTCGAACTTGGCGACGACCATGTCATTCTGCTGACGCGCCTGCTCGACCGCCCGCTCACGCCATCCGTCATTGTGTCCGAGCCACCACGCCGGATAGTCGAGCAGGCTCTTCGCGGTCGTCGTGTACGGCTGGATCTTCACCCAGCCCTTGATGCCGAACGGGGCGACGATCCGCCCCATCACCACCGGCCGCTCAGGCTGCGGCTTGCTGCTCACCAGCTTGTTTGACGAGGCGTGCCGCGGTGTGCGAGAGAATCGCACCCTTGGATTGCCAATGGGCCAGACGCTCGCGATTGAGCCGCAGCGACTCACGCCCTGCCGGCGCCTTCGGATCGTAGAAACCGATGCGCTCGATGAAGCGGCCGTCGCGCGCGCAGCGCGAATCGGCAACCACGAGATTAAAAAACGGACGCTTTTTAGCGCCGCCGCGTGCTAAGCGAATCACAACCATGTTGTTCCGCCGGTGAAATTCGGAAAGGGCGTGATTTTACGATACTTTTTCCGGCCGGCGCAACCTATAGTTGGGCCTGCCGCGCGCCGGGCCGATGCCGGCCTCGCAACCTAATTCTTTGATTGGATTGAAAGCGCACGGCGGTCCGCGAGAGAATCACCGCTTTTTCGCGCAAGGACTTCCCATGACTGCCGAACGTTTGCTGACGGAGCGCGTGGCGCGCGCCGTCGAGGCGCGCTATGGCGCCGCGCCGCCCGCCATCCCCGAGAATGCGGGTGCGGACGAGCTGGCTCGCATCCTGGAGCACAGCTCCCACCGGCGCTTCCAGCCGCGAATGGTCGAGCCCGCGCTCCTGAAGACACTCTTCGCCTGCGCATTCTCTGCGCCATCCAAATCGGACCTGCAGCAGGCCGACGTGATCCACGTTGCAGATCGCGCGAAGGTCGAGGCGATTGCTGGCCTGGTTCCCGACATGCCGTGGATCGCCAAGGCGCCGGTTTTTCTCGTGTTCTGCGGCAACAACCGGCGCATCCATCGAATCGGCGAATGGCGTGGCAAACCATTCGCGAACGATCATCTCGACCACTTCATGAACGCGGCCGTCGATGCGGCCATCGTCATGACGACCTTCATCCGCGCCGCCGAAGCCGTGGGCCTGGGCACGTGCCCCATCAGCGCGGTGCGCAACCATCCCCATGAATTGAATGCGCTGCTGGAGCTGCCCGACTGGGTGTTTCCCATCGCCGGCCTGTGCGTCGGTTATCCCGCAGAAGCGGGGCGCATCACACCACGGCTGCCGCTCGATGTCACGGTCCATGCGGATCGCTACGACGAAAGCGGTCTGGCGGAAAAGATAGACGCGTACGACCGGCGGCGCCACGTGCTGCAGCCGTATCGCAAGCAGCGCCGTCTGGAACGATATGGCGAAGCGGAATTCTACGGCTGGTCGGAAGACAAGGCACGGCAGTACGCGGTGCCGGAGCGCGCGGATTTCGGCGCCTACATCAGAAGCAAGCGGTTCCGGCTCGATTGATGCCGGACGGCGTGGCCGGTGACTCGCAAGAGCAGCGGCTCACGAGTCGCCGGTTCTAACGCATACCAGGGAACATGCCCTTCATCGACCGCATCATCTTCTGCAGCCCGCCCTTCGCCATCATCTTCATCATCTTCTGCGTCTGCTCGAACTGATTGAGCAGACGGTTCACTTCCTGCACCGATACGCCGGCGCCCGCCGCGATGCGCCGCTTGCGCGAGGCCTTGAGGATTTCCGGCTTCGCGCGCTCGCGCGGCGTCATGGCATTGATGATGCCTTCGATGCGGCGCACCGCCTTGTCGTCCGCGTCGGGTGCGTTCTGCGCGAGCTGCGCCAGGTTGCCGGGCAGCTTGTCCATCAACGCCGACATGCCGCCCATCTTCTTCATCTGCCCGATCTGCTGCTTGAAGTCTTCGAGATCGAAGCCCTTGCCGCTCTTCACCTTCTGCGCAAATTTCTCCGCTTCCTGCCGATCGACGCCTTTCTGCACGTCCTCGATCAGTGACAGCACGTCGCCCATGCCGAGGATGCGCGAGGCCATGCGCTCGGGGTGGAAGGGCTCGAGACCGGTGAGCTTCTCGCCCACGCCCGCGAACTTGATCGGCTTTCCCGTCACGTGCCGAACGGACAACGCGGCGCCGCCGCGCGCATCGCCGTCGAGCTTGGTGAGCACTACGCCGGTGAGCGGCAGCGCATCGGCAAAGGCGCGAGCGGTATTCACCGCGTCCTGGCCTTGCATGGCATCGACGACGAAGAGCGTCTCGGCTGGGTTCACTGCGGCATGGAGATCGCGGATCTCGCGCATCATCTCCTCGTCCACCGCGAGCCGGCCCGCCGTGTCGACGATGAGCACGTCGTGGTAGTGCTTGCGCGCGTAGTCAAGCGCGCGCGTGGCGATGTCGACCGGCTTCTCCCCGGTGTGGGACGGAAAGAAGTCGGCCCCCACCTGCCCGGCCAGCATCTGCAACTGGTCGATCGCGGCGGGACGGTAGACGTCGCAGCTCGCCAGCAGCACTTTCTTCTTCTGCTGCTCCTTGAGCCACTTCGCGAGCTTGCCGCTGGTGGTCGTCTTGCCCGAGCCCTGGAGACCCGCCATCAGGACGACCGCCGGCGGCTGCACGGCGAGATTGAGCGCGTCGTTGTGCTCGCCCATGAGCGCCGTGAGCTCGCGATGGACGACGCCCACGATGGCCTGGCCCGGCGTGAGGCTGCCGATCACTTCCTGCCCGAGCGCCCGCTCGCGCACGCGGTTGATGAAGTCCTTCACCACCGGCAGCGCCACGTCGGCTTCAAGCAGCGCCATGCGCACTTCGCGCAAGGCTTCCTTGACGTTCTCTTCGGTGATGCGCGCCTCGCCGCGCAGCGTTTTGAGCACGCGCGAGAGGCGGTTGGTGAGGTTATCGAACATGGGAATGTATGGTGTAGACTTGCGCGAAATGTCTGGCATTCTACTGTACCCGCTCACCGCGCTGCTCTACGGCGCGATCGCTTTTTATTATTGGCGCACGCAGTGGGTCGCGACGGCCCCGCCGGCGCAGCAATCCGGGGCTGCGCAACCCGTCCACTATATCGCCCTGGTGCCGCTCGTGCTGCATGTTTTCACGCTGGCCGACAGCGCTTTTGCGCCCGACGGCCTGCATCTGGGCGTAGGCACCGCCATCTCCGCCATTCTGTGGCTTACGGTCCTCATCTACTGGCTGGGCAACTTCTTCTACCGCCTGGAAGGCCTGCAGGCACTGGTCATGCCGCTCGCCGCGCTGGGGGTGCTGCTGCCGCTGCTGCTGCCCGAGCCGCGGCCGCTGCCGAACACGGCGCTCCTCGCCTTCAAGGTTCATTTGCTGATCGCCATCGTCGCATACAGTCTCTTCACGATCGCCTCCCTGCACGTGCTCCTCATGACGCTGCTCGAGCGCCGGCTGCATCAAGGGGGGCTGCCGGTCGTCCTGCAGCGTCTGCCGCCGCTGCTTACGATGGAGGCGCTGCTGTTCCGGATACTGTGGACGGGCTTCGTGCTGCTCACCCTCACGCTCGTGACCGGCGTGATCTTCTCCGAGGAGCTCTTCGGAAAAGCGGCACGCTTCAATCACAAGAGCGTTTTCGGCGTCGCATCCTGGCTGATTTTCGCGGCGCTCCTCGGCGGCCGCTATACCTACGGCTGGCGCGGCCGCGTCGCGGTGCGCTGGACGCTGGCCGGCTTCTTTACGCTCGTTCTAGCCTACATCGGCAGCAAGTTCGTACTCCAGGTCGTCCTCGGCAAGGCCTGACGCCTCGCTTGCGCGCTTGCCGTTCATGCGGCCATGTCACATGGCTGCGCGCCCGGCCGTCGCCTTGACAACCCGGTACGCCGTATCGATACTCATTGCCCCGCCATTACCCATTCCGCTTAGTGGACGACATCCCGCTATCGACGTTGTTTGCCGCACTGCTGATCCTGCTCGTCGTCTCCGCATTTTTTTCCATATCGGAAACGAGCATGATGGCGCTCAACCGCTACCGGCTGCGGCATCTCGCGCAGCAGGGCCACCGCGGCGCCCGCATGACCTCCGAGCTGCTGCGCCAGATGGACCGCTTTCTCGGCGTCGTCCTGCTCGGCAACAACGTGATCAACGCCGCTTCCGCGCTGCTCGTCGGCGAGATCGCGCGCCGCTATCTGGGCGACAGCCAGTATGCAATCGTCATCGCGACCGGGGCCGCCGCGTTTGCGATCCTGGTGTTCAGCGAAATCACGCCCAAGGTCGTGGGCGCAGCCTACCCGGAGCGCATCGCGCTGCCCGCAAGCTATGTGCTGAAGCCGCTGCTCACCGTGACGAGGCCGATAGTCTGGTTCGTCAACCTGTTCGTGCAGGGGCTGCTGCGCCTCATGCGCTTGAGCTCTACCGCCGGCGGCGAAGAGCACAAGCTGTCCGTGGAAGAGCTGCGCACGCTGGTGCTCGAAACGGGCTACATACCGCAAAAGCACAAGTCCATACTCGTGAATCTCTTCGATCTCGAGGCAATCACGGTGGACGACGTCATGGTGCCGCGCAACCACATCGAGGCGATCGACATCAATGCGCCGCTCGAGGATATCGTCGAGCAGATCTCCACGGCGTATCACCGCCGCGTGCTCGTCTACCAGGACCAGCTCGACGAAGTCCTCGGCACACTGCGCGTGCGCAGCGTGCTGAACCTGGCGCGCCAGGGTGATCTCACCAAGGAGGCGCTGCGCGAAATCGTATGGGAGCCGTACTTCGTCCCTTCGGGCACGCCGCTCTTTTCGCAGCTGCAGAATTTCCAGGAGCACCAGGACCGCGTAAGCCTGGTCGTCGACGAATACGGGGAGCTGCAGGGGCTCGTCACCCTCGAAGACATCCTGGAAGAAATCATCGGTGAGTTCACGACGCACTCGCCTCTGCGCGCTCGCGGCTTCCACCCGCAGGAGGACGGCAGCTATCTGGTGGAGGGTTCGGCCACGCTGCGCGAGTTGAATCGCAAGCTCGGTTACCAGTTTCCGCTCGAAGGCCCGAAGACATTGAATGGCCTCATTGTCGAGCATCTGCAGGACATACCGGAGCCCAACACGAGCGTCAAAATCGCGGGCTATCCCATGGAGATCGTGCACACGCAGGACAGGATCGTCAAAGCCGTGCGCATGCGTCCGCCGCACCCCGCAAAGACCCAGGAAACGCCCCCCTGAAGCTGTGCGATAACGCCTTTACAAACCGCCATGCGATAGGCATCATCTGACCCCGAATTGCCTGCATAACCCATTGGCGCATCGAGAATAAATCGGGGGAACCCACATGGCAACCGCAACCGCGGCGGCAAAGAGGGCCGAGGTCAAGGAATTCAGCTACGGCTGGGTGGGACGGGACAAGTACGGCAAAACCGTGCGCGGCGAATTGCGCGCGGCCGGCGAAGCCCAGGTCAACGCGACGCTGCGACGCCAGGGCATCAAGGTCGTCGAAATCAAGAAGCAGCGGTTGCGCGGCGGCGGCAGGATCACCGACAAGGACATCACGCTGTTCACCCGGCAGCTCGCCACCATGATGAAATCGGGCGTGCCTTTGCTGCAGGCCTTCGACATCGTGGGCAAGGGTCACAGCAATGCGGCGGTGGCGAGGCTGCTGCTGGACATCAAGACCGACGTCGAGACCGGCGCGAGCCTGAAGCAGTCGTTCGAGAAGCATCCCCTGTACTTCGATGCGCTCTTCTGCAACCTGGTCGGCGCCGGCGAGGCCGCCGGCATATTGGACAGCCTGCTCGACCGCCTGGCGACGTACAAGGAGAAAATCCTCGCCATCAAGAGCAAGATCAAGTCCGCGCTGTTCTATCCGATCGCGATCATCGTCGTCGCCTTCGTCATCACCGCGGTGATCATGATCTTCGTCATTCCGGCGTTCAAGCAGGTGTTCGCGAGCTTCGGCGCCGACCTGCCCACGCCCACGCTAATCGTGATGGCGATCTCGGACTTCTTCGTGCGGTACTGGTACGCCATCTTCGGCGGCATCGGCGGATCGGTGTACGGTTTCCTCTGGACCTGGAAGCGGTCGGAGAAAATGCAGATCCTGATGGACCGCTTCCTGCTGCGCGTGCCTGTGTTCGGAGAGCTCGTGCGCAAATCGTCGATCGCACGCTGGACGCGGACGCTCGCGACGATGTTCGCGGCCGGTGTGCCGCTGGTCGAGGCCCTGGACTCCGTGGCCGGCGCGTCGGGCAATTACGAATACGCGAGGGCGACCAAGAAAATCCAGTCCGAAGTCGCCACGGGCTCCAGCCTCACCAGCTCGATGCAGGGGACGGAAGTATTTCCCAACATGGTGATCCAGATGGTCTCGATCGGCGAGGAAGCGGGGTCGCTCGACGCGATGCTTTCCAAGGTCGCCGACTTCTACGAGGCCGAGGTCGACGACGCCGTCGAAGCGCTGTCTAGCCTCATGGAGCCGATGATCATGGTCGTGCTCGGCACGTTGATTGGCGGGCTCGTGGTTTCCATGTACCTGCCCATCTTCAAGATGGGGCAGGCGGTCTAGCCGCTGCCCGGAGGAGAGGAGGCCGCGCCTCCCTCTCCGTTCATCACCGCGACGTCTATGTTAGCTCTGCTCGAAAGCTCTCCTGCTGCGCTGGTTGCCGCCGCGACCGTGCTCGGCCTCGCCGTCGGCAGCTTCTTGAACGTCGTCATCCATCGGCTCCCCAAGATGATGGAGCGCCAGTGGCAGGCCGAGTGCGCCGAGTGGAAAGGGGAGACGCCGCCGCAACAGGAGAAGTACAACCTCGTCACGCCCCGATCGCGTTGTCCGTCATGCAACCAGGCGATACGCGCACATCAGAACATTCCGCTGCTGAGCTACGCGTTCCTCGGCGGGAAATGCGCAGGTTGCGGCAAACGGATCTCGTGGCGTTATCCGGCGGTGGAGTTCCTCACTGCGGTCTTGTCGGGGTTCGTGGCATGGCGCTTCGGCCCGACGATGCAGGCGGCGGCCGCATTGCTTTTCACCTGGGCGATCATTGCGCTCGCGTTCATCGACCTCGACACTTTTTTCCTGCCTGACGACCTCACCTTCCCGCTGCTGTGGACAGGCCTGCTCGTAAACATCGCGGGCACGTACACGGACCTGCAATCGGCGGTCGTCGGTGCGGTCGCGGGCTATCTCGTGCTGTGGCTGGTGTACTGGAGCTACAAGGCCGCCACCGGCAAGGAAGGCATGGGATACGGCGATTTCAAGCTGCTTGCCGCGATCGGCGCGTGGCTGGGATGGAAGATGCTGCCGCTCGTGATCCTGCTCTCGTCGTTCGTCGGCGCGGTGATCGGCATCGGCCTCATCGTGCTCGCGCGGCGCGGACGCAACGTCCCGATACCGTTCGGCCCGTACCTTGCAACTGCCGGCCTGATCGCCCTGCTCTATGGCGAGGACATCACCCGTCATTACCTGGACATGCTGTAGCAATGACGTACTGCGTGGGGCTCACCGGCGGCATAGGGTCGGGCAAATCGAGCGCGGCCGAGGCATTCGCTGCCCTGGGCGCCGCAATCGTCGATACGGACGCCATCGCGCATGAGCTGACCCGCCCCGGCGGCACGGCCATCCCTGCGCTGCGCGCGGAATTCGGGGACGCCTATATCGACTCCGATGGCGCACTGGATCGCGCGCGCATGCGTGAGCTCGTGTTTCAGGACGCCGATGCCAAGCGTCGGCTGGAGCGCATACTGCATCCGCTCATCGGGCGGGAGACACGAGCACGCGCCGCTGCGGCGCGCGCGCCTTACGCCATTCTGGTGGTGCCGCTTCTCCTCGAGACCGGCTCGTATCGCGACATCGTCCAGCGGGTTCTCGTCGTCGACTGCGACGAGGCGACGCAGGTGAAGCGCGCGATGATGCGAAGCCGCCTCACCGAGCAGGGGGTGCGCGCGATCATGGCCGCCCAATTGCCGCGTGCGGAGCGGCTCGCGCGCGCCGACGACGTCATCACGAACGAAGGCGACATGGCGGCGCTGCGCGAGCGGGTTCGGGAGTTGCACGAGCTGTATTCAGCGTTGTCGAAGGGCCCGATTTCGCGGGAATAATTCTTTATTTTTTGCGGGTTTTGGTGAATACTTAGCCGCAATTTCTCTCTACGCGCCTCAATTCGCCGTGATCAGTTACGAATATCCGTTGAGCGAGCGCGTTCGTACACTGTTGCGGCTCGAGGATTTGTACGAGCGGGTCGACTACTTCTGCGCGAAAAGCGAGCCGCTCGAGCACCACGTGGCACTGCTCTTCATCTTCGAGATCCTCGAAGTGTCGGGCCGCGCCGATCTCAAGTCCGATCTGCTACAGGAGCTCGAGCGCCAAAAGCAGACGCTCGAAGGGCTGCGCGGCAATCCCGATATTTCCGAAGCGGCGCTCGACGACATTCTGTGGCAGATCGACCAGGCGTCGTCGCGGCTGTTCCAGGCCTCGGGCAAGGTGGGCCAGGAGCTGCGCGACAACGAATGGCTGATGAGCATCAAGCAGCGCACCAACATTCCCGGCGGCGTCTGCGAGTTCGACCTGCCCTCGTACCACTACTGGCTGCAGCAAAGCCCCGAGCAGCATCGTCACGATCTGCAGACGTGGCTCGCCCCGTTCCTCCCCATCCGTGACGGCATCACCATCGTGCTGCGCCTGCTGCGCGAAAGCGGCAAGAGCAGCCTGCAGGTCGCTTATCAGGGCGTGTACCAGCAGATGATGGCAGGCCGCGTGGCGCAAATGCTGCGTATCCGGCTGTCGAGCAGCTACGAGTGCGTGCCGGAGATGAGCGCGAACAAGTACGCGCTCAACATCCGCTTCATGACGCAGGCAGGCGGGCAGCGCCCCCGGGCCGCGGAAACCGACGTCGAGTTCGAGCTCACCTTCTGTAATCTGTAACGCGTATGAAGCCGCGCATCGTCAGCTGCCCGCAGTGCGGCGCGAATGTCGTCTGGGACACCGCCAATCCCTATCGGCCGTTTTGCTCCGAGCGCTGCAAGATGATCGATCTCGGTGCGTGGGCGAACGAGTCGTATCGCATTCCCGTGAGCGAAGACAAGGACACGCCGGATCTCGACGAGTCCGGCGGCGGGTCGCCGCGGCCCGACTAGCGCAGCGCCGTCACCCAGCGTTCTCCCGCCAGATATCGCGCATAGACGCGATGCCGTGAGCGCCCGCCAGCCACGCGCGGTCCACGTCTGCCATCCGCATGCCACCGAGCGCATAGACGGGCAGCGGATAGCTGGCGAGCAGGGACGCACAGCGGTCCCAGCCGAGCGTAGCCGCGCCCGGATGACTGGCCGTCGCGCACACTGGACCCAGCACGACGAAATCGAGCGCGAGCTCCGCGGCACGCGCGAGCTCCGCTTCGTTATGGCACGACGCCGCAACAAGCGCGCAATCCGGACGGCGGGAAGCATGCATCAATTGCGCGGCCGTCCAATGCACGCCTTCGGCACCGACGGCACGTGCCACTTCGACGTCGCCGTTGATGAGCACGCTCGCGCCATAGCGATGAGCCAGCTCGATCACCCGGGTCGCGAGCGCGTGCAGCGCCTCGGGTGCCAACGCCTTCTCCCGCACCTGGACGAGCCGCAATCCGCGCTCGAGCGCTGCCTCGAGGCGGGCGAGAAATACGTCGATGCCGAGCTCGCCGGCATTGCTGATGGCGTACACCGGTGGCAACGCCAACGCACCGAGGATGGGACCATTGGCGGGCAGCACGGGCGTAACGTCGAGCGCGCCCACGCGTTGCCACGCGAACCGCTGATGCTCCCTGCCGTGGAGCTCGCCGCGCCAGCGCGTCACGCGGAAAAAACGCAACCGCACGGCCGCGTGCTCATATTCGTAATCCCGCGTGAGCCACGGGTATGCCTGGTCGACGTCGACGCCCAGCTCTTCGTGCAACTCGCGCGCGAGCGCTTCCTCCGCGCGCTCCCCCGGCTCCACCTTCCCGCCCGGGAATTCCCAATAGCCCGCGTATACCTTCCCCGCGGGACGCTGCGCCAGCAGGAAGCGGCCATCGGGATGCAGCATCACCGCGGCTGCGACTTCGATGCGCTTGCGGGACATGCTTTAGCGACGGGCCATACGGAGCGACGCGCGGCGCCCACGCCTGCTCACGCGCGCGTCTTGCGGCGAGCCTGGGATTTGAGTCCCGTGCGCCCCGCCCAGTCGCGCGCGAACTGCCAGGCGACGCGGCCGCTGCGCGAGCCGCGCAACAGTGACCACTGGAGCGCGGCCTTGTGGACCTCTTCCGAGCGCGCATCCGGCACCTGAAAGTGCTCCAGCCAGACGGCGACGATGTTGAGATACTCGTCCTGGTCGAAGGGATAAAAGGACACGGCGATGCCGAAACGCTCGGAAAGCGAGATCTTCTCCTCCGAAGTCTCGCCAGGGTGGATCTCCTCGCCGATGTGCTTGTATTCCAGGTTCTCGCTCATGTACTCGGGCATGAGATGGCGACGGTTGGAGGTCGCGTAGATCAGGCAGTTGTCGGAGGCCGCCGCGATCGACCCGTCGAGCACGACTTTCAGCGCCTTGTAGCCCGGCTCGTCCGCCTCGAACGAGAGATCGTCGCAATAGAGGATGTAGCGCTCGGGGCGCGTGCAGATCTGATCGACGATCTCCGGCAGATCGACGAGATCCTGCTTCTCGACCTCGATCAGGCGCAAGCCCCGCGGCGCATATTTGTTGAGCAGCGCTTTGACGAGCGACGACTTGCCGGTGCCGCGCGCGCCGGTGAGCAGCACGTTGTTCGCGGGCAGACGCTCGACGAACTGGCGCGTGTTGCGCTCGACCAGCTCTTTCTGCTCGTCGATGCCGCGCAGGTCGCGCAAATCGATGCGATGCACTTGCGTGACGGGCTCGAGCGCGCCGCGGCCGTGCCTCTTCCGCCAGCGATACGCAATCGCCGCCGACCAGTCGGGATTCGTCTGCACCGGCGGCAGCATGTTCTCCAGGCGCTCGACGAGGGATTCGGCGCGCGAGAGGAGCTTCGTATAGTCGTTCATGACACTTTCCACCCCGGCACGGTTGTTGTCGGTATCCCGTCAGTAAGTACTTACGAACCGCATCAGGAGCGGTAATCCGCGTTGATGCTGACATAATCGTGCGAGAGGTCGCACGTCCAGACGACGGCGGAAGCCGCCCCCCGGTTGAGGCTTATCCGCACCGTGATCTCGCTCTGCTTCATTACGCGCTGACCGTCCGTCTCCTGGTATGCCGGATGACGGCTGCCATGCTGCACCACCAGGACGTCGTCCAGATGCAGGTCCACCTTGTCCACGGCGAGGTCCGCAATGCCGGAGTTTCCCACGGCAGCGAGTATGCGGCCGAGATTGGGATCGGAAGCGAAGAACGCGGTTTTCACGAGCGGCGAGTGCGCGATCGCATAGGCGACCTTGCGGCATTCCTTCTCGTCGCGGCCACCTTCGATGCGTATCGTGATGAACTTGGTCGCGCCTTCCCCATCGCGCACGATAGCTCGCGCAAGCTGTGCCGCGACGTCCGTCACCGCTTCGAGGAACGCCCGGTACTCGGGGCTATTCTCGTCGGTGACCTCCGGCATTGCAGCCTTGCCGGTCGCGATCAGCATGAACGAGTCATTCGTCGACGTATCGCCGTCGACGGTGATGCAATTGAACGAGCGGTCCGCCGCATAAGCGACCGCCTTGCGCACGAGCGGCAAACTGAGGCGCGCATCGGTCGCGACATAGCCCAGCATCGTCGCCATGTTCGGATGAATCATGCCGGCACCCTTGGCGATGCCGGTCACGGTAATCTCTGCGCTGCCGACGCTCGCGCGCCGGGACGCGGCCTTGGGCACCGTGTCCGTCGTCATGATGGCCTCGGCCGCGTCCGCCCAGGCATCCGCTTTGAGCTGCGCGAGGCACCGCGGCAAGCCCGCCTTGATGCGCTCGACCGGCAGCGGCTCCATGATCACGCCGGTGGAAAACGGCAGCACTTGCGCGACGGTGCAGCCGAGGAGCTCGGCGAGTGCGGCACACGTCTCGCGGGCCGCAGCCAGGCCCTCCTTGCCCGTGCCGGCATTGGCACAGCCGGTATTCACCATGAGCGCACGCACCGATGTGCCCGGATCCAGCATGCTCAGGTGCTGGCGGGTCAGCACCACCGGCGCGGCGCAGAAGCGGTTTTGGGTGTAGACGCCCGCGACGTGCGCGCCTTCCTCCAGGTACATCACGAGCAGATCCTTGCGGTTCGCCTTGCGGATGTTCGCCTGCGCGATGCCGAGCGTGATGCCGGAGACGGCGAGGAGTTGCTGCGGGTTCGGGGGAGCGAGATTGACGGCCATGGTGACGGATATAGGATCGCGTGAGGCCGCATTATAACGGCCCCTCCGTGTGTGCGCCGCGCCGCTTGCAGCGGCACTACGCGGCGATCAGGTCAGCCGGCCGTGACAGTGCTTGTATTTCTTCCCGGAGCCGCAGGGGCACGGATCGTTGCGGCCCACCTTGTCGACCGAGCGCACGAAGGGCTGCGGCTTCTCGGCGAGCGCCACGTCGCCGTCGGCATCGGCCTGCGCGAGCGCCCGGTCTTCGGCATCGATGCCCGGCGTGAAGTCGGCATGCTGGTACTGGACGTTCACCGGCACTTCCGGCTCTTCCGCCTCCTGCAGCTCTTCCGCGCTGCGGATCTGGACGGTCATCAGGAGCTTCGTCACGTCCGTCTTGATCATGTCGAGCATCAGCGCGAAGAGCTCGAACGCTTCGCGCTTGTACTCCTGGGAGGGATTCTTCTGCGCGTAGCCGCGCAGGTGTATGCCCTGACGCAGGTGATCCAGCGCCGACAGGTGCTCGCGCCAATGCGAATCGAGGCTTTGCAGCATGATCGCGCGCTCGTACTGCCGCATCGCGCCGGGCTCGACGGGCGCGATCTTCGTCTGATAGTGCGCATGCGCTGCTTCCACGATGCGCCGGCGCAGCTCGTCTTCCTCGAGCTCGGTATCCTGCTTGAGCCAGTCGTCGATCGGGAGCTTCAGCTGCAGCTCCGCTTCGAGCGTTCGCATGAGGCCGGGAATGTCCCACTGCTCCTCGAGGCTGCCCGGCGTGATGTGCTGATTGATGTAGCCCTCGACGACATCGGCGCGCATCGCGGTGATGCTCTGCGAGACGTCCTCGCTCTGCAGGAGCTCGTTGCGCTGGTGATAGATCACCTTGCGCTGGTCGTTGGCGACGTCGTCGTATTCCAGCAGATGCTTGCGGATATCGAAGTTGCGCGCCTCCACCTTGCGCTGCGCGTTCTCGATCGAGCGCGTGACCCAGGGATGCTCGATCGCCTCGCCTTCGGGCATTTTCAGCCGCTGCATGATCGCGCTCACGCGGTCGGAGGCGAAGATGCGCATCAGCGGATCTTCGAGCGACAGGTAGAAGCGGCTGGACCCCGGATCGCCCTGGCGCCCCGACCGGCCGCGCAGCTGGTTGTCGATGCGCCGCGACTCGTGGCGTTCGGTGCCTACGATGTGCAGGCCGCCCGCCGCGACGACCTGATTGTGGAGCTTCTGCCAGTTGTGACGGATCTCTTCGACGCGCCGCTTCTTCGCTTCGTCGTCGAG
>Ga0255338_1004512_pt1 | contig 14283 bp, 6 predicted proteins | sample MeOH1_35cm_T4_19_FD_203715 | JGI IMG/M metagenome (GOLD analysis project Ga0255338, IMG submission 203715) | Sandy soil microbial communities from University of British Columbia, Vancouver, Canada - MeOH1_35cm_T4_195 | ecosystem: Engineered > Artificial ecosystem > Sand microcosm > Unclassified ...
AGAAGATCGAGAGGAACGACGCCAGCGGCACCGAGACGCGCAGCCTCGTCTTCAACATCCTCGCGCTCAATCCTGACATCGCCGACGACGGGTTGGGTTGGCAGGGCTTCGGCCCGCTGCCCGCCAACGCATCACAGCAGACCAGCCTGGCTGGCTACAGCGTGCTGCGCGTGCTCGGCGTCGACGAGTCCAGCGGACCGACCAGAGCGGTCTCGGACGAGAGCCACATCTATCTGTTCCGGCCCGACAGAAACACCTTGCTGGTCGAGCGCTTCCTGCTGGTGGAGACCGCCGATCCGAACGCACGCGACGGGCGCGGCTTCACCTTGATCTCCGACTGGGAAGTGCGCTTCCGACGCAGTGCGAGCCCCGACCTGCCCGCCTCCTTCAACGACGTCGCCGCGTACAAGAACGTCGACGGCGAACCCTTCCTGGACCCTCGTCGCTACCTGGCGTTCGCGCCCGGCGCCGACGTCCTCGACCTTTCGCAAGGCTTCGTTCCGCTGCTGCTGCCCACCGCGGAAGCCGGCCGCCTGCAATGGCGCATGTACGCGCGCAGCCAGGACGGTACGACGCTCTACAGCTATGCGATCCCGCGGCTGGCCGACGGCTGGTTCGACCTCGGCGCCGCCCCCTGCGACGAGCACGGCCGAATCCTGCCGATCGGCAGTCTCAAGCCCGCGCTGGAGCAGGACGACGCGGCCTCGCCCTTGCTCCTGAGCGGCTATCCCGCCGCCGCCCTCTACCAACGGCTAGAGCCGATGATCGACACCCAGGGCGGCGCCGTGCAGATGCGCACCGCCAACCGCATCTTCCTGGCCTGTCCGGCCCGATCGCCTCAGACAGCCGGAGCGTCGGAGGACCCGCTGGCACGCCTGCTGACGCTCGACCTCCAGGTCGAAAGCGATGGCAGCGTGGCCTTCGACGGGCTTGACGCTGCCACCGTCCTGGTCGGATTGACCGATCCCGAGGCCCTGTGCGTCGACTTCGCCCTGCCTGCCTACGCCACGATCGCCAAGCCCGTGCCAGGAAGTGCAGGCTTCACCGTCCAGATGTGGCTCTGCCCCCAGCGCGGACAGGTCAGCGCGGAGACTGCTGGCGAGCCGCGCCGGCTGCTCTGGCAGAGCGGCACCGTCGACCCGCTCCAGCGCGGTCTCTCCGTCGAGATCGTCGACCAGTTTCGCGTCCGGATTTCGTACGGCAACGGCGCCGAGGCCGTATCGGCGGTCACGAGGAACAACATCCTGACCTACGGCAGCTGGGTCAACGTCAGCATCGTCCAGGACCGCGCCTCAATCGCCCTGTATCTGAACGGCGCCCGGATCGATCTCGACGTGACCGGCACGCCGGGCGCGGCACCGTTCGGCACGATCGACCGCATCGGCCAACACGAGGGCGGCTACGTCGGCCAGCTCACCGAGCTGCGCCTGTGGTCTCGCGCGCTGAGCCAGGACGAGATCCGCGAGAACATGCTGGCGCCCCTGCCCGAGCCATCGAAGGCGGTTGACCTGGCCGCCTACTGGCCGATGGACGGAGGCACCGGCACCGACATCGCCGACCTCTCCGGCCAGGGCCACGACGCGCAGATGCAGGGCGCCGTGTGGTTCGAGGACGCTGCGCCGCTGGCCCGCCCGAACCAGGCCATCAACCAGATCGATCCGCTCAACCGCGCGATCTCAGCCGGATGGCTGAATCCGTCCCAGCTCTATCCGGGCTTCGGCCCGGTGCAGGCGGACTCGCGGCCGACCGTGCTTCCCAGCGGCGACGGTCCGATTCACCTGTACTACGCCGGCCTGGGCCGACGCTTCACCGTGGCACGGCGCTCGGCGGTCGCACAGCGCGCGTTCTTCGTCGGCAGCTGGACGGCGCGGAACGCCGACGGCGATCCCGTAGAGGCAGGCCGCACCGTCTTCATCACGCGCCAGACCGGCGGCTACAACAGCTTCACCACCATCGAAGTGAAACCCGGCGCGTCCGGCCTGAGTTGCGATCTTGTCGTGGAAGGCCCGAGCAGCGACACCGGCTTCAGCAAGGCAGCCCTGCACAAGTTCGTGCGCAGCGCTGGCGGCACCAACGAAACCTGGCTCGGGCTGCCGCGCAGGCTTGGCCGGATCGAGCCGATCGTCGACGGCCGCGCGGTGCCCGATCCGTCCGACGCGCGGGTGCCCGAGGGCCGTGCCGTCTACTACGACTACGCCGGCCGACGGCCGCAGGCCCTGCTGTCGCTCGGCGACACGCTGCTGTCAGGGCTGCGCTTCGTCACCACCCTGCCCGACCAGTGCTTGTTGGCCGGTATCCAGGGCGATCCATCGGGGCCAGACATCGTCATCACCGTGCGTCTCAAGACGCCTGGCAGCAAGGCCTTCAGCGCGCGGTTCGGAGCAGTGCCGCGGGTTGCGGAATCGGTGATCAGCCTGCTGCGCGGTACCGCGCCGGACGACGCCTATGCGCCGAACGACGCATCCACGCCGGCTTGGGGCCTGCCGTCCCGGACCACGCATTTGTTCATCCTCGCGCCGCGCAGGGAGAACGACAAGCCCGCAGTCATCAGCGCGAAGTTCGCCATGACCGCTGGCGACAGCCTGGAGACGGCGAACTTCGCCGCCGAGCTCGTGCTGGCCGCCGGCACGCTGCAGGCCGTCTGGCCCAACGTGCCGCGTGAAGGCGTCGGCTTCATCAAGGCGGTCGAGGCCGGCGATACGCCAGCGCAGCGGGCCGTGCTGACCGAGCTGTTCTTCATCGACCGGACGCAAGGCGCGCTGCTCGATGCGGATCAGGTGCATGTCGACACCCGCTCGGACCTGCGGTACGCCACCGCCTTCCTGGCCGCCTTCCGCGAAGGCCAGGGCGGCACGATGCCCGACAGGCCCTTCGATCTGAGCGCGACCCTCCTGCAGGGCGTGAGCGGCGCGCCGCTGCGCGTGGACGAGACCGTCGCCTCGGCCCTTGTATCGCTGCAGGCGATGACGCTGCCGCAATCCGGCTATCCGGCCAGCGTCGACTATGGCAGCTCCAAGGCCGGCACGATCGTCCTGGGCGTCCCGGGCCGGGACGGAGGCTGGCTGCGCGATCCGCCGCGCTACGCCGAGACCTTCGATGGCAAGGGCGCGCTGGAGGTCGACCTGGGCGCGCTCGTTCCGGCGCCGGATGTGTACGAGGTCCCGGGCCCGGTCAGCATAGAAGGCTGGATCCAGCCTGCGGAGTCACAGCGGCTCGACACCAGCGCCGACGTGCATCAGAGCGTGCTGCACTACTCGGCTTCGGAAGCCGGCCTGTCCTACGGTCTGGGCTTCACCCCGGTGGAGACGCCCAGGTTCTTCGAACAGGTGCAGTTCACCCTCGGCGACGCGAACGTGCCTGCCGGCAACTCCGACGACCTGCTGGTGCGCGATGGCAGGTACACCATCCATCTCTACCTGAGGCCCGCGCTGCTCAGTGCCGGCATGAACTGGTTCTGGAAGCGTCAGAAGCCCGATGGATCCGGCCCGTCCGAGACGCTCTCGATCAAAGTCCCGACGGTACCCGGATCGTCGGCCACGCCAGCAAGCTGGCGGCTCGTATTCACGACCGACAGCGGCGAGATCGAGGCACCCGAGGATCTGCCTGGCAGTCGCTGGACGCTGGTCACACTGGTGCGTGACGGCGCCTCGGCAGCCCTCTACATCAACGGCGAACTCTCGATCCAGCGCGGCGACCTGGCGCAGCCGGCGATCTCCCCCAACGGATACGCCGTCGCCAATCCAAAGGGCAACGCCGTCTTCGAGTTCGACCCGAACGAGTTCGCGGCCTGGAACACGGCGTGCTCGGCCGCGGAAATCCGTGATGGCTACCTGCGCCCGCTGACCGGCGCGGAGCCGGCATTGGTGGCGCTGTATCCAATGTCGCGCAAGGAAGGCGACGCGCGCCTCACCAATCGCGCTCGCTGGACCACGACGCTGTACGACACCGCGTTCGTCGGCAATCCGTTTTTCACCAAGACCGGCCTATTTTTCGATCTGGTCGCCAACTACGGCGCGCGCACAAGCGGCTCCGCGACGCCTGCGCTCGCACCTGGCCGCTGGCTGCATGTCGCTGCGGTACTCAATCGCCGGGGCGCCCTCGCGCTGGCTGGCGGTCAATCAGCGGCGGCCAGCGGCAAGAAGGAGACGCGACTCGGCCGCAGCTTCGCCGTCGACGCACGCATCCTGCGAGGCCAGCTGGGCGGGGCCAGGCAGGTCATCGTCGGGCGCTTCGGCGCCCAGGCGGAGAGCCAGCTCTATGAACTCGGCGTACGCCAGGATGGCCTGCCCTACATCACCGTACGGCTTCGCCCCGTGGCGGGTGGCCGGCTGTCCAGCCCCAACCAGGGCCTGGTCACGGTCCTCGCAGCCCGCGATCACCGAATCCAGGCGGGTGATCCGCACCACATCGCCGCGACGGTTTCGATCCGCACCGTGAACGACAGCGAGAGCCGCCGCGACGTGACTGCGCTGTCGGGCGAGGTCTTCGTCGACGGCCTGGGCAATGCACCGATCGTGCAGCCGGGCGGCACTGACCTGGGCGCCTTCCGGCTGGTGACGGTGATCGGCGGATCTGGCTCGGGATACTACCGGGCCGGCCAGACCGTGACCATCGAGACCTACGATCCGGCGCATTTCACGCGGTGGTACGGGACGATGGCCGATCTGAAGATCGACAACAAGTTGCCCAAGACGAGCTTTGCGATGCCCTCGGGCGACAAGTTCACCGACCTGACGCTGGCGGCCAACGCGTTCATCGATCCGGTTCAGTTTGCCGATCCGTCCACACCGACACAGGTCGGCCTGTCGGGCGCCGGGAGGTCGACCGACGGCGCGTTCAGCGGCCAGATCTCCGATCTCCGCCTGTGGTCCGAGGCACTCGGCGCGGCGGAAGTCGCCGAACTGGCCGCCCAGCCGGGCGCATCGCCCTTCGATGACAAGCTGATCTCGTGGTGGCAGTTCACCGAACAGGCCGGGCGGCTGGCCAAGGATGCGGTCAGCGGTAACGACCTCACCCTGAGCTCCAGCCGGTTGTGGGCCTGGTTCGACGGTGCTGAGGTGGCGTTCTATGTCGGCGGGCAGCCGATGCCCTCGGTGGGCCTGCCGGCATCGCCGTTCCGGTCGACGCCGCGCCAGATGCGCATCGGTGCCATCGTCAAGAAGGCCTCCGGCGCGTTCGGCGCGGCCTTGCGAGGACAGATCGACGAGCTGCGGCTCTGGCAAGGGCAGCGCACCCGGGAGCAGGTGCTCATTAACATGAGCCGCTATCTGACCGGCGCCGAGCCGGAACTGCTCGGCTACTGGCGCTTCGATGCCGGATCGGGCGATGTCGTCGCCGACCGCACCGCTCATCGCGGCGATGCACACTACTTCGATGCGACGGGCACGCCGGCGCCGATCGAATGGACGCTTTCGGGCGCGCCGATCGGCTTCGATGCCCCCATCGTCAACGACGCCCTGGACACCCGGGCAAGCCCGGAAGCGGCAGAACTGTCCGCCGCGGCCGCCTCGACCACCGTGTTCGAGTACGGCGACACGCTGACATTGCCAGACGGCACGGCCCAGGGCGTCCTCAAGCGCAGCTATGTGTTCGAGGGCATCAGCGGCCTGGACGATGAGACCGGCTACAAGGTCGGCGACCTGGTCCGCACCTATATTGGCCAGATCCAGACCGATCCGTCAGTGATCGGCTATATCGAAGGAGCTCCTCCGCTACCCAGCGAGAACCTGACCCGCCCCTTGACCGATCCGTCCTCGGTCGACAGCTACTGCGGCATTTCGTCGATCACCCTGACGGACCAGTCAGAGCAGACGGTCACCATCGGCTCGGGCAGCGAGAGTTCCGACAAGGACGAGTTCAAGCTCAGCGTCGGCGGCGCTGGCTCGCTCGAGAAGGACGAGGTGATCGGCATTCCGCCGGTCCAGAGCGCGATCCGTTCGGCCTACTTTGAACTCAAGCTTGGCGTGCAGGTCACCGGCAGCTTCGAGTCCAAGTCGGAGTCGAGCCGAGAGCTCAAGGTCGGCGCCCAGCGCTCGACAAGCTATGCGATGGCCAACGGCGGACTCTGGGAGCAGAAAACGCCGGACGGCACCTACTTCCTGGACAGCGGAGAACGCCGCTTCGTGCCCGGCAACACCGGATCGGCGGTGGTCAAGTCCCAGGTGGCCGATCTCTACGCGTTGCGGGTCCCATCCACAGGCGCGCTGGTGTCGCTGAGTGCCGAGCCCAATCCCGACATTCCGGTCGATGTCAACATCATCCGGTTCCCGGTCGATCCGGCCTACCAGCTGGCTGGTTCGCTCGACGGCCGCATCGGCCTGCAGAAGGCGCCGAGGACGGACACGAGTTACTTCCAGCCACGCGAGGCCTACACGCTCAAGCGCCAGGTCGAGCAGCAGCGCCAGCGGCTCAAGGCCTACTACGAGCAGACTCAGCTGCAGTCCCAGCTCGGGCTGGGCGCGGACCTGACGACGGTGAGTGCAGCCAACCCCGTCTTCTCCGCAGACCTCGGCGCGCCGACGCGGGACATGGTCAACACCTACGTCTGGTCGGCCGGTGGCGGCACCTACTCCGAGAGCGAGGGATACAGCACCGAGCTGACCGAGACCTATGCGCTCGGCCGCTCGCAGGAAATCGGCGTCGGGGGCAACCTGAGCGTGTTCTTCACCGTCTTCGGGGTCGGCATCACGATCGAGGGCGAGTACGGGCACACCTTCGGCAAGAGCTTCAGCACGACCAAATCCTTCGCGCGCAGCCGCGCACTGCAACTCGACATCGAGGCGGCGCCCGATGCATTCCCGTTCAAATACGACGACAAAGGCGAGTTCCAGGCTGAGCCGGTGCCAGGCAAGGTGGACGGCTACCGCTTCATGAGCTTCTTCCTGTCGAACCGGAACGAGCATGCGGACGTCCTGTTCCATCGGGTGATCGACCAGGCGTGGCTAAAAACCTCGCGAGATCCTGACGCTGCGGCGCTGCGCCAGGCCAGCCAGCGCAGCGGTGATATGGCGCCATGGCGGGTGCTGCATCGCGTCACCTTCGTGAGCCGGATTCCTCCGCGCTTCCAGGCGGTGCCGGACCTCACCGACAAGGCCGTGACGCCGGAAGCGCCGAACCAGGCGCAGAACGCCGTGTTCCTCTCCCTGCTTCGTGCTCAGTTGCCGAAATCCCCGTCGCCGGCGGAGATCTCTGCGGCTGTCGGTGTGGTGCTGGCCAAGGACATGCTGGCGCTGCTGCCATGGTGGGCCGGTTTCCTGAAGGCGGCTCAGGTGGCCAACTCGCCGCAACAGCAGGAGCTGCGCAAGATCACCTCCGACTCGATCGCCTACGCACTCTCGGTGCTCGGGGCGCATTGAGCACCGGCCGGAGGACAGGCACCGGGAGGCGCCTGCCCTCGCTTTTTTTCTCCGGATTTCCGAGGCACCGGCACGGCCCGAATCTCATCGCAGGCGAGCTTCCTGCCGTTCACTGGAGGCTGAGCTCGTGTGCCCACGCACAGGAACCGGGAATGGCGGAATCGGGCTCCCGTTTGGTCAGAGCGCCAACGTAAAACGGCCGCCGCTCCCGACATCCCATCCCCAGATCGACGCCTGCAAGTTCTCACAGGTTGACGCCTTCCCGGCCCGCCCTCTACCCTGCGCGTCCGCCCCTCTTCCGAGGGCGGCCGCAAGCCGGCAGGGAGGCCCCATGCAAGACTTGACCCAGTTGCTGACGCAGGCCCTGCGTCAGCTCGATCACACCGGTCCGTCCGGCTCAGCTGCGCACAGGACGCGCCGACTGCTGTCAGAAGCGCTCGCGACAACACGTGCGCCAGCCCGCGCATCCTCGCCAGCGGCATTGCGCGTCATCGTCGCCGACGATCACCTGCTTGTCCGAGAAGGACTGGTCGCCCTGCTTCAGCGCGAGGTCGGCATCGACGTCGTCGCGCAGGCTCGCGATGGTCTCGAGCTGGTGCGCCTGGCCCGCGAGCACCGACCTGACCTGGTCCTCGTCGACACCGACATGCCTGTGATGAACGGCCTGGAGGCGCTGCGGCGCATTCGTGCGGAACCGATGGCCTGCAAGGCGATCTGCATGTCCGCCCGCACGTTGCCCCGCGAGGTCATTGCCGCGATCGATGCCGGCGCACAAGGCTTCGTGCTGAAGGACAATTCCTTCGACGAACTGGTTCGCTGCGTGCGCCGGGTCATGCAGGACCAGATCTTCATCAGCGGCGAACTTTTGCAAGGCACGCTCGCCGGCATGCGCCACGACCCGAGCCAGCTGGTCATCATGCAGCTCACGCCCCGGGAGCGCGAGATGGTCCAGCTTCTGGCCGAGGGCTACAGCGCCCAGCAGATCGCCGACCAGCTCCATGTCAGTGCCAAGACGGTTGCGACACATCGCGAACACGTCTACGCAAAGCTCCGCATCCAAAGCATCGCCGAACTCACCCGATTTGCGCTCCGCGAGGGCCTCACGACCTTGGATGCACGTCCGCCCCGTTGATCGCCCGCGTGTCGGCAGAATCTCTCGACGCCGCATTCTCTTTCTGCACAACGACGCTGCGCATCGGGGCGGGTGCAGACTTCCAGCGTTTGCCAATGATCGACGCACGCCAACCCGAAGCGGAAACAACGCTCGGTCCGTCCCGGCAACATCTATCGGCGCAGGGCCCCCGCAGACTCCGCTTCCTCCGGACAAGACGCACCTGCCAAACGAGGCCGGGCCGCCAGATTTCACGACACACGGGAAAATATCTCCATATCAGATATTTGCCAATTATCTGCATTTGCGATATTGTCAAAATATCCACGATACAGATATCAGCCATGACAGCCACCCCGCAGGCCCTGACCACAACTTTGCAGCTAGGCAGGCTGCTGAACTCTGCGCGCAAGGCAAAGGGCCTCTCGCAACGCGACCTGGCCGCAAAGGTCGGCGTGGGGCAGAGCCGCGTCTCGCACCTTGAGCAACATGCGGAGGATATGAGCGTGGCTCAGTTGATGGCTTGGTGCGCCGCACTTGGTCTGGAGGTCAGCATCGGCCAGCGAGATGCCGCAGTCGCCTCAAGCTCGACCTCGGTCTGGTGATGGGACGCAAATCACATCGCCGTGCCCTCTCCGTGTGGACAAACGATGTCCGGGTCGGCACCTGGGTCATGCCGGCACGGGGCGAGATGGAACTGCAGTACGACACAGCCTGGACGAGCTCGGCTGTCGGCCGACCACTGTCCTTGTCGCTGCCCTTCCAGTTCGGCAACCTGCCCCACAGAGGCGCTGTGGTCCACAACTTCTTCGACAATCTGCTGCCGGACAGCGATGCCATCCGCAAGCGGGTGGCGGCACGTTTCAAGACGGGCTCCGTCGAAGCCTTCGACCTGCTTGAGGCCATCGGTCGAGACTGCGTCGGTGCGGTGCAGCTTCTTGCGGAAGACGGAACGCCGGAGGGCTACGACCAGGTCGAGGGAACACCACTATCCGACGCGGAGGTCGAGCGACATCTGCTCAACACCGTCAGCGACGAAAAATTCAACGCTGGCCATAACGCAGCAGATGACTTCAGGATTTCGCTGGCGGGCGCTCAGGAGAAGGACGCCTTCCTGCGTTGGAAGGGCCAATGGTTCCGCCCGCATGGCGCGACACCCACGACGCACATCTTCAAGCTGCCGCTCGGCTTCGTCGGCGGGCGTCAGGCCGACTTCCGAACCTCGGTCGACAACGAGTGGCTGTGCTTGCGCATCCTGCGGGCCTATGGACTCGACACCGCCGAAGCGAGCATCGAGACATTTGGCGGGCAGCGTGTGCTGGTCGTCGAGCGCTTCGACCGTCGCGAGCATCCCGATGGCGGCTGGCTGCTACGCCTGCCACAAGAGGACTTCTGCCAAGCGCTCGGCGTCTCACCGCTCATCAAGTACGAAAACCAGGGCGGCCCCGGGCTTGTCCAGTTGTTCGACATCCTGAGGCAGTCGGCTCGCCCGCAAGACCAGGCAGCCTTGCTGACCTCACAAATCCTCTTCTGGCTGCTGTGCGCGCCTGACGGCCACGCCAAGAACTTCAGCATCCAGTTGCTGCCAGGCGGACGCTTTCAGCTCACAAAGTTCTACGACGTGATGTCTGCCTACCCGGTCCTCGGCGAGGGCCTCAATCGCTGGTCCGCGTACGAACTGAAACTCGCGATGGCCTTGCATGGAAAGAGCAAGCACTACAGCGTGAGGAGTATCCAGCGCCGGCATTTCAACAGCACCGCACGCAAGGTGGGCTACGGGGACAGTGCAGAGCCGCTCATCCAACACATCCTGGAACGCACGCCCGCCGTCATCGCCGAAGTGCGCAACGCACTCCCTGAGGGCTTCCATCAACCCGTCGCGGACGCCATCCTCAATGGGCTGCAAGCCGCGGCCCAACGACTGGCAGAAATGCCGGCGAACTGAGGTCCACATTTCCCGCCCTGGCTGGCCGAAATACGCCGATCGAAGTGGCTAGGGACATCTACGATCGAGCGCTCGAAGTACGCCCGCAAGCTTCTTGACGGCGGCTTCCAGCTCATGTGGGGCATGGGCGGCGAACCCCATGAGAAAGCCAGCCCTGCGCCGGCTCGACGCGTGCAGTGCCGTCAGCCCCAACAGGTCGATGCCAGCCCGGCGCGCGGATTCCACGGCTTCACGCTCGGGGAGGTCGCGGATGAGCAGGCAGGGCATCTGCAGGCCTCCACTCGGCACGCAAGGTTCGACGAAGTCGGCGAGATGCTGGCGCACCAACCGCGCCAGCACGTCGCGCCGCTCGGCATAGACGGCCCGCATCGTGCGTACATGCGCGCCAAAGTGGCCGCCCTCGATAAAGCGGGCCAGCGTGAGTTGCGGAATCGGCGCGCTATGTCCGTCCTGCAAGGTACGGGCTATGGTCATCGGCGCGACCAGCGGCGGCGGCAGCACCATATAGCCGATGCGCAGGCCGGGAAACAGGGATTTGGTGAAGGTGCCGATGTAGATCGTCCGCTCGTGCGGGTCGAGCCCCTGGACGCAGGCGGTGGGCTTGCCGGCGTAGTGGAACTCGCTGTCGTAGTCGTCTTCGATGATCCAGGCCTGCCGCAGCCTGGCCCATTCGATGACGGCCAGCCGCCGGTCCAGCGCCAGCGTCGCCCCTGTCGGGAACTGGTGTGAGGGTGTCAGGAACACGGCCTTGCCCGATCTGCCGGGCAGGCTCAGGTCGTCCACTCGCAGGCCGTCGGCGTCCAGCGGCACGGGCACGCATTCCAGCCCGGCCGCCTCGAAAGCCTTGCGCGCACCGTGGTACACGGGGTCTTCGACGAAGATCTGGTCTCCAGCGTCAAGCAGCACGGTGGCGCACAGAGCCATGGCCTGCTGGGAGCTGGTCAGCACCAGCACGCGCTCGGGCGTGGCGTGCGCGCCTCGTTCGAGATTGACGTAATCGGCGATGGCCCGCCGCAAGGGCTCCATGCCTTGCGGCGGGCTGTGCAGCAGCGCATGCGTGCCGTATTCCTTCAGCACCTGCCGCTCCAAACGCTCCCAGGTCTGAAGCGGGAAGCTGCGCGTTTCCGGCACACCGGGCGTGAACGGGCGCTGCAGCAGGAAGTCGCGCACACCACCGCTCCGAAAGATGGCGCTGCCGCGCTGGCTGAGGCGCGGCGTGGCCTTGTGATCCCCCGCGCGTCGCGGCTGCCCCCGTCCGGGCAGACGCTGTGCCCGCTCCGACACGAAGCTGCCGCTACCCACACGCCGCTCGATGAAGCCTTCCGCATGCAACTGGCTGTAGGCCGACTCGACCGTGTCGCGGGAAACCCCCAGCGATTTCGCCAGGGCGCGCGACGCGGGCAATGGCCTGCCTGCCTCCAGCGCGCCGTCGAGGATCAACTGGCGAACGGCGCGCTGCACACGCGCATGCAAGGGCAGCGCGCCATGCGCAGGGGCGCAGATCCAGGCCTTGACCGACTCGAGCAGGGCATTCTTGAACAATTGGCCGGTATCTCTCTAATAAATTGGCGGGGCATATCCAGCCATTCCAAAACTATAAATACGTTTCGCAAGTTTTTTCTGCAGGGAGTCACGGCCAGGCCATGTCATCAACCGCCTCACCCGGGTCCGCTCGCTGGAGCGATCTCACCCATCCCGTCGTCGCCGGGCTGATTTCGGTCATCGTCAACTACGGTGGCACCTTCATCCTGGTGTTCCAGGCCGCCAAGGTCGCAGGCCTGAGTCCGGCGTTGACAGCCTCGTGGGTGTGGTCGATCTCCATCGGCGTGGGTGTGACGGGGATCCTGCTGAGCTGGATGTCTCGCGAGCCCATCGTCACCGCCTGGTCTACGCCGGCTGCGGCGTTTCTGGTCACGGCGCTGGCCACGACGCCTTACGCAGAAGCGGTCGGCGCCTACCTGATCTCGGCCGCGGCCTTCGTGCTGCTCGGCCTGTCAGGTTGGTTCGACCGGGTCATTCGCCTCATTCCTCCGGGCGTGGCGGCCGGGCTTCTGGCCGGCATCCTGCTCCAGTTCGGCATTCGTGCCTTCGGCGGCATGAGCGCCGACCCGCTGCTGGCCGTGCTGCTGATCTTCGCCTACGTGGTGCTCAAGCGCTTCACCGCGCGCTATGCGGTGGTGGGAATTCTGGTGCTGGGGCTGGCCTTCTTGCTGCTTCAGGATCGCATCGAGCTTGCGGGACTGAGCCTGCAGCTGGCGGCGCCGGTCTTCACCATGCCTGTGCTGTCGCTCAATGCCTTGCTGAGCGTGGCGCTGCCTCTGTTCCTCATCACCCTGACCGGCCAGTACATGCCGGGCATGCTGGTGCTGCGCAGCGATGGCTTCAGGACCAGCGCCAACCCCATCTTGATCCTCACCGGCCTTGGTTCCCTGCTGATGGCGCCGTTCGGTTCACACGCGTTCAACATCGCCGCGATCACGGCTGCCATCTGCACCGGCCGAGAGGCGCACGAGAACCCGTCCAAACGCTGGATCGCCGGCATCGCTGCAGGCGTCTTCTACATTCTGGTCGGTGTGTTCGGGGTGACGCTGGCCGCTGTCTTCATGGCCTTCCCGGCAACCTTCATCAGCACGCTGGCAGGGCTGGCGCTGCTGGGCACCATCGGTGGCAGCCTGGCCAGTGCGATGGCCGATGCCAGAACCCGCGAGGCTTCGCTGATCACGTTCCTGGCGGCCGCCGCCAATATCACGCTGCTGGGCATCGGCGGCGCATTCTGGGGCTTGATGACCGGGTTGATGGCCTATGCGGTACTCAATGGCCGGTTTCCTGGGGTCGCGTCGAAGTCCGCTGCGGCGGCGACCACGCTCAACAAGGGAGCGAACTGATGTCGGTGCTCTCCAACACACCGACCCGCCACGACAAGCATGGCCGCTATCCGGAAGCCACGACGGTCGAAGACTTTCGCCACAACCTGGCCGCGGTACAGGCACGCATCGAGGCCGCCTGCCGGCGTGCAGGTCGCGATCCCGCAACGGTACGCCTGCTGCCGGTCAGCAAGACCAAGCCCGAGGCCAGCCTGCGCCTTGCCCATATGGCTGGTTACCAAATGCTCGGCGAGAACAAGGTGCAGGAGGCCTATCGGAAATGGGAGGCCATGCAGGACCTGGCCGACCTGCGATGGTCGGTTATCGGCCACCTGCAGACCAACAAGGCCAAGCTGGTGGCACGCTTCGCCACCGAGTTCCAGGCCTTGGACAGCCTGCGACTGGCGCAGGCGCTGGATCACCGCCTGCGCATCGAAGGGCGCTCGCTGGACGTGTTCGTTCAGGTCAACACCTCCGGTGAAGCCAGCAAGTACGGCTTGTCGCCGCGGGAGGTACCGTCCTTCATCCAGGCGATGCCGGCGTTTCCTGCACTGCGCGTGCGCGGACTGATGACCTTGGCGCTGTTCTCCAGCGAGGCCGAACGCGTGCGCCAGTGCTTCGCGCGGCTGCGCACCCTGCGAGACCAGCTGCGTCATTGCGCGCCTGCTGGCGTCGCCCTGGATGAACTGTCGATGGGCATGTCAGGCGATTTCGAGATCGCCATCGAGGAAGGCGCCACCGTGGTTCGGGTCGGCCAGGCCATCTTCGGCGCACGCCCCCTGCCGGATAGCCACTACTGGCCCGGCGAACCCGGCACAGAGGAGCCACGCTCTTGAAGACCGCCATTGCCATTCGTCATCTGGATTTCGAGGACCTGGGCACGCTGGAGCCGCTGCTGGTGGCACGCGGCTATACCGTGCGCTATCTGGATGCCGCCACGGACGACCTGAGCACTGTGGGCGCGGCGAAGGCAGCCGATCTGCTGGTGGTGTTGGGCGGCCCCATCGG
>Ga0255338_1004513_pt1 | contig 14277 bp, 14 predicted proteins | sample MeOH1_35cm_T4_19_FD_203715 | JGI IMG/M metagenome (GOLD analysis project Ga0255338, IMG submission 203715) | Sandy soil microbial communities from University of British Columbia, Vancouver, Canada - MeOH1_35cm_T4_195 | ecosystem: Engineered > Artificial ecosystem > Sand microcosm > Unclassified ...
CTGGCCTTGACGACGCCCGTGCAGTTCTGGCTGGGCGCGCGCTTCTACAAGGCCGGCTGGGCCGCGCTGCGCGCCGGCAGCGGCAATATGGATCTGCTGGTGGCCCTGGGCACCAGCGCCGCCTTCGGCCTGAGCCTGTACGAGCTGCTGCGCGGCGGCGATGCCCATGCCCTGTATTTCGAGTCGGCCGCCGTCGTCATCACCCTGGTGCTGCTGGGCAAATGGCTGGAGGCGCGCGCCAAGCGCCAGACCACCGCCGCGATCCGCGCCCTGCAGGCCCTGCAGCCCGAGACCGCGCGCGTGCTGCGCGAGGGCCGCGAGCAGGAACTGCCGCTGGCGGCCCTGCGCGTCGGCGACGAGGTCATCGTGCGGCCGGGCGAACGCATCCCGGTGGACGGCCAGCTGCTGGAGGGCAGCAGCCAGGTCGACGAATCGCTGATCACCGGCGAGAGCCTGCCGGTGGCCAAGCATCCGGGCGAGCCGGCCACCGAACGGCTCACCGGCGGCAGCGTCAACGGCGAGGGCCTGCTGCGCCTGCGCTGCACGGCCCTGGGCGCCGAATCGACCCTGGCCCGCATCGCCCGCATGGTCGAGCAGGCGCAGGGCCACAAGGCGCCGATCCAGCGCCTGGTCGATCAGGTCAGCGCGGTCTTCGTGCCGGTGGTGCTGGGCATCGCCCTGCTGACCCTGCTGGGCTGGGGCCTGCTGGGCAGCGGCGGCTGGGAGCCGGCCCTGCTCAATGCCGTGGCCGTGCTTGTGATCGCCTGCCCCTGCGCCCTGGGCCTGGCCACGCCGGCCGCCATCATGGCCGGCACCGGCGTGGCGGCGCGCCGCGGCATCCTGATCAAGGACGCCGAGGCCCTGGAGCAGGCGCACCGCGTCACCCTGGTGGCGCTGGACAAGACCGGCACCCTGACCGAGGGCCGGCCGCGCCTGGTGGCGGCCGAGGGCGACTCTCGCCTGCTGGCGCTGGCCGCCGCGCTGCAGGCCGGCAGCGAGCACCCGCTGGCCCATGCGGTGCGCGAGGCGGCGCGCGAGCTCGCCGTGCCGACGGCCCAGCAGCTGCGCGCCGTGGCCGGTCGCGGCCTGCGCGCAACGGTCGAGGGGCAAGACCTGGCCCTGGGCAGCGGCCGCTACATGCAGGAGCTTGGCATCGAGCTGGCGGCGCAGCAGGCGCGCGCCGAGGCCCTGCAGGCCGAGGGCCACACCGTGTCCTGGCTGGCGGTGCTGGGCGCCGAGCCGCGGCTGCTGGGCCTGCTGGCCTTTGGCGATGCGCTGAAGCCGCAGGCGCGCGCCGCCGTCCAGGCCCTGCAGGCCCAGGGCATCGCCACCGCCCTGATCAGCGGCGACAACCGCGGCGCCGCCGAGCGGGTGGCGCGCGAGCTGGGCATCGACGAGGTGCGCGCCGAGGTGCTGCCCGAGGACAAGGCCCGCATCGTCGGCGCGCTGAAGGAGAACGGGCGCCGCGTCGTCGCCATGGTGGGCGACGGCATCAACGACGCGCCCGCCCTGGCCGCCGCCGATGTCGGGCTGGCCATGGCCACCGGCACCGAGGTGGCGATGGCGGCGGCCGGCATCACGCTGATGCGCGGCAACCCGGCCCTGGTGGCCGACGCCATCGCGATCTCGAAGAAGACCTACGCCAAGATCCGCCAGAACCTGTTCTGGGCCTTCTTCTACAACCTGATCGGCATTCCGCTGGCGGCCTTCGGCCAGCTGAACCCGGTGATCGCGGGCGCGGCGATGGCGTTCTCCAGCGTCTCGGTCGTCAGCAACGCGCTGCTGCTCAAGCGCTGGAAGGGTCGGGCATGAACATCGGCATGACCATCGGCGAGGCGGCCCAGCGCTCGGGCGTCTCGGCCAAGATGCTGCGGCATTACGAGTCCCTGGGCCTGCTGCCGGCGATCGCGCGCAGCGAATCCGGCTACCGGCTCTACAGCGACAAGGACGTGCACACCCTGCGCTTCATCCGCCGCGCCCGCGACCTGGGCTTCTCGATCGCCGAGATCACCGAGCTGCTCAAGCTCTGGCAGAACCGCCGCCGCAGCAGCGCCGAGGTCAAGCGCATCGCGCTGGCCCATGTCGCCGACCTGGAGCGCCGCCTGGCCGAGATGCAGGCGATGAAGCGCAGCCTGGAGGAACTGGCCAGTTGCTGCCATGGCGACGAGCGCCCCGACTGCCCCATCCTGGATGGCCTCGCCATGCCATGATGGGCGCATGAGCACCTTCACCCTCGTCGCCCTGTCCGGCAGCCTGCGCCAGGCCTCCTTCAACACCGCCCTGCTGCGCGCCGCCGTCGAGCTGGCGCCGGCCGGACTGACGCTGGAGCTGCGCACCCTGCACGGCATCCCGCTCTACGACGCCGACGTCGAGGCCCAGGGCACGCCGCCCGCGGTGGCCGAGCTGCGCGCCGCCATCCGCGCCGCCGACGGCCTGCTGATCGCCACGCCCGAGTACAACAACTCCATCCCCGGCGTGCTGAAGAACGGTCTGGACTGGGTCTCGCGCCCGCCGGCCGAAGGCGTCAAGACCTTTGCCGGCAAGCCCACCGCGGTGCTGGGCGCCACGCCCGGCGGCTTCGGCACGGTGCAGAGCCAGGATGCGCTGCTGTCGGTGCTGCGCGCCTTCCAGGTCGAGATGTGGTTCGGCGGCCGGCTGATGATCTCCCGGGCCGGCGCCCTGTTCGACGAGCAGGGCCGCCTGCAGGACGAGAAGACCCGGGCCCAGTTGGGCGAGTTCCTGACCGGTTTCGCGCGGCACCTGGCGGCGCGCCGCGGCGCTTGACCTGGAGTGCGCTCCAGCTTCTAGCATCGGCTCCGCCATGTCCCGATTCCTGAGCATCAGCGAGGCCGCCGCCCACAGCGGCCTCTCCACCGACACCCTGCGCTACTACGAGAAGCTGGGGCTGGTAGACCGCATCCCGCGCGGCGCCAGCTCGGGCCACCGGGTCTACCGCGAGGCCGATCTCGAATGGCTGCGCTTTCTGCAGCGCCTGCGTGCCACCGGCATGCCCATCGCCGCCATGCTGCGCTATGCGCAGCTGCGCCGCGAGGGCCAGGCCAGCGTCGGCGCGCGGCGCGCGCTGCTGCAAGCCCATGCCGAGGGCGTCGCGGCCGAGATCGGGCGCCTGCAGGGCCTGCTGGCCGGGCTGCACGAGAAGATCGCGCTCTACCAGGCGATGGAAACGCAGGACATGGCAAGCCCCGCAACTCCCGAGAAAGCCAAGCGCCATGTCAGCACAAACCCATCAGGACACCCGTCTGCAACGCCGCCAGCGCGGCAGCGCAAAACTGCATGAAATCGACGGCCGGGCCGGCACCGAGGTGCTGGACTGGGTGCGCGAGATCGCGCCCGATTTCGCCGACTACCTGCTGGAGTTCCCTTTCGGCGACATCTATGCCCGCCCCGGGCTGGACCTGCGCAGCCGCGAACTCGCCACCCTGGCGGCGCTGACGACCCTGGGCCATGCCCGGCCCCAGCTCAAGGTCCATCTGCATGCCGCCCTGAACGTGGGCTGCACGCCGACCGAGATCGTCGAACTGATGATGCAGATGGCCGTCTACGCCGGCTTCCCCGCCGCGCTCAACGGCCTGGCCGCGACGCGCGAGGTCTGCGCCGAAAGAGGACTCACGATGGTCGCCGGCTGAGGCATCATCCGGGATCCGAAGACAGCCAGCGAGGACACCACCATGGCCCTGATCGAAAGCATTGCCGCCCACCGGGGCGAGGTCGGCGGCCTGCCCATCAGCCGCGCCCTGCCCTCGCCCCAGCGCCGCACCATCGGCGCCTGGTGCTTCCTGGACCATGCCGGTCCGGCCATCCTGCAGGGTCCCGGCATGCGCGTGCCGCCGCACCCGCACACCGGGCTGCAGACCTTCAGCTGGATGATGGAGGGCGAGGTGCTGCACCGCGACAGCCTGGGCACGGTGCAGCTGCTCAAGCCCGGCCAGGTCAATCTGATGACCGCCGGCAGCGGCATCTGCCATTCCGAGGAATCGCAGACCGCCGAGATGCACCTGGCCCAGCTGTGGATCGCCCTGCCCAACAGCCAGCGCTTCTGCCCGGCCGCCTTCGAGCACCATGCGCTGCTGCCGCAGCAGCAGCGCGGCGGCTTCGCGCTGACGGTGCTGGTGGGCGAATTCGACGGCCTGGTGGCGCCGACCCAGGTGCACACGCCGCTGCTGGGGCTGGACCTGCTGAGCGCCGGCCATGCCGAGACCCTGCTGGATCTGCGCCCCGGCTTCGAGCATGGGCTGATGGTCACCGAGGGCGAGCTGGAGCTGGAGGTCGAGGGCCAGGTCGAGACCCTGACGCCCGGCGGCCTGCTCTATCTGGCACCGGGTCCGGCGCGCGCCACCCTGCGCAGCAATGCCCGCGCCCGCGCCCTGCTGCTGGGCGGCGTGCCGCTGGCGAACGAGGAGCGGCCGCTGCTGTGGTGGAACTTCGTCGGCCGCACGGGCGAGGAGATCCAGCAGTTCGCGGCCGACTGGAATGCCGGCCGCGGCGCCTTCGGTGCCGTCACCGGCTATGACGGCGAGCGCCTGCTGGCGCCGCCGGTGCCGCAGCTGCGCGCGCGCTGAACCGCGGACGGTTTCCCAACGGAGCCCGAGGACCCGGCCTTGCCGGTCCAAAGGGCTCGCCGGTCTTAAGCAAAGCGCCCGGTCTGGAAGTCGCGCACCGCCTGCATCAGCTCGGCCTGCGTGTTCATCACGAAGGGGCCGTACTGCGCGATCGGCTCGCCCAGCGGCTTGCCGGCCACCAGGATCGCTCGGGTCGGTTCCTCGCCGGCGGTCAGGCGCACGCCGTCGCTGCCCGCGGTATTGGCCAGGATGGCCATGCGCTGGGCCGGCACCGTGCAACCGGTCTCGAAGCGCAAGGCACCGCGGTAGACGTAGACGAAGGCGTTGTGCGTGTCCGGCAGCGCCTGCTCGAAGCTCGCGCCGGCCGGCAGGTGCAGGTCCAGATACAGCGGCTCGGTGTGCTCGCGCTGCACCGCGCCCTTGACGCCATGGCTCGCGCCGGCGATCACGCGCGCCTTGACGCCCGCCTCGGTCACGAACTCCGGGATCTCGGCACTCGGGATGTCGCGGTACCAGGGCTCGCGCATCTTGTCCTTGCCCGGCAGGTTGAGCCAGAGCTGGAAGCCTTCCATCCGGCCTTCTTCCTGCTCGGGCAGCTCACTGTGGATCACGCCGCGGCCGGCGGTCATCCACTGCACGCCGCCGTTGCCCAGCAGGCCCTCGTGGCCGGCCGAGTCGCGGTGGCGCATGCGACCTTCCAGCATGTAGGTGACCGTCTCGAAGCCGCGATGCGGGTGGTCGGGGAAGCCGGCGATGTAGTCATCGGCCGAGTCCGAGCCAAAGGCATCGAGCATCAGGAAGGGGTCCAGGCGACGTTGCAGCGTGTTCGTCAGCACGCGGGTCAGCTTGACCCCCGCGCCGTCGCTGGTCGCCTGGCCGGCGACCAGGCGCTCCACCGCGCGCGGCTGGCTCAGCGGCGAAGTCTGGGTGGTGGTGCTCATGGTCGACTCTCCTTGACTGATGATGGGGCTGTGATGAATTAGACCGCAGCGGTCGCGAACAGATCGGCGATCTGCTGGCGCGCGCTGGCGACGCCGGCCGCCTCGGCCTCGGGGCCCATGCCCAGGCCTTCGGCATAGACGAACTGCACGTCGGTCATGCCCAGGAAGCCCAGCACGGTGCGCAGATAGGGCGTGATGCCGTCGGTCGGCTGGCCGCGATGGACGCCACCGGTGGCCACGACCACATAGACCTTCTTGCCCTTGATCAGGCCTTCGGGGCCGGTGGCGGTGTAGCGGAAGGTGGTGCCGGCGCGGGCGATCGCGTCGATCCAGTTCTTCAGCTGGGTCGGCACGGCGAAGTTGATCATCGGCGTGGCGATCACGAGCACGTCCTGGGCCTGCACCTCGTCGATCAGCGCGTCGTTGGCGGCCACGCGGGCGGCCTGCTCGGCGCTGCGCTTGTCGGCCGGGGTGAACAGCGCGCCCAGCGCGGCCTCGTCCATCGCGGCATGGGGGTTCAGGCCCAGATCGCGCACGGTCAGCTTGGCGCCGGCGTTGCGCTGCAGCAGCGCGGCGACCAGCTCATTGGCCAGACGGGTGGAGAAGGAACCCTGGCCGTCCTGGACACGGCGGGCGCTGGAATTGAGTTGCAGGATGTTCATCTGATGCTCCGGTGAGGGTGGGGTCGTCGTTGTGACGATGGAATGAATGTATTGGCGGCACCTGCGCGACAGAAGACCTCGATCTGGATAAGATCGTTCCACTGATGGAACAGTCCCCCAGCCCATGAGCCAGGATGCCGACGATCTGCTGCTGTTTGCCCGGGTCATGGAGGCCGGCAGCTTCAGCCGCGCCGCCGAGCGCGCCCAGCTGCCCAAATCCACCCTGTCACGGCGCCTCTCGGCGTTGGAGGAGCGCCTGGGCGAGAAGCTGCTGCTGCGCAGCACCCGGCGCCTGGCCCTGACCGAATTCGGCCAGGGGGTGCTGGAGCATGCCCGCGCGGTGGCCGCCGAGGTGGATGGCGCCCTGGCCCTGGCCCTGCACCGCCAGCAGCGCCCCACCGGCCGGCTGCGCGTCTCGATGCCCGCCGACCTCGCCAACCAGGCCCTGGGGCCCATGCTCAGCACCTTCGCGCTGGACTACCCCGAGGTGAGCCTGGAGATCGACCTGTCGCCGCGCCGCGTCGACCTGATCGCCGAGGGCTTCGACCTGGCCATCCGCATGGGCGACCTGGCCGACGACAGCCAGCTGGCGGCGCGCCGCCTGGCCCTGTTCAGCAACAGCCTCTATGCCTCGCCCGCCTATCTGGCGCGCGACGGCGAGCCCCAGCTGCCGGAGGGCCTGAGCAGCATGCATGGGCTGATGATCCTGAGCCGCTCCGGCGAGCCCATGCCCTGGGTGCTGCGGCGCGGCGAGGGTGCCGAACTGCGCGAATGGCGGGGCGCGCCCGAGAAGCGCAGCCTGGCCAATGCGCCGGACCTGCTGCTCAAGATGGCCTGCGCGGGCGTCGGCATCACGGCGGTGCCGGACCATTTCGCGCGCGCGCACCAGGAGCGCGGCGAGCTGGTGCGCGTGCTGCCGGACTGGTGCCTGGCGCCGGCACCCTGCTGGGCCGTCTTCCCCGAGCGCCGCCTGATGCCGCTGCGCACCCGGCTGTTCATCGAGGCCCTGGCCCAGACCCTGTCCAGCTGCCCCGGCCAGTAGGCCTAATCGGCGCGAAAGCCGATCTCGACCTCGGCGCTCTGCGCCTGGGCGAGCGGCGCGAAGCGCCAGCGCGCCACGGCCTGCAGCACCGGATTGACCAGGCGCCGGTTGCTGGCCTTCAGCACCTCGGTGCCGCCGACCGAGCCGTCCGGCCGGACATCCAGGCGCAGCAGCACCGAACCGCCGCGGCCCTCGGCCAGCAGGCTGCGCGGGAACTCCGGCTCCACCCGCTCCAGCAGCAGCAGGCCTGTCGCGGCCGGCTCGGGAGCGCGAGCCGGTGCCGCCGGGCTCGATGCTGCCAGGCTGGCCAGCAGCTCGGGCGCCGGCGCCGCTGCCGAGGCAGCGGCCGCCAGGGCCGGCGCGATCGCGGCGGCGGCTGCCGAAGCGGAGGCTGGGCTCGCTGCCGCCACCGGCGCGGCAATAAGCTCGACCGGCGCGGCGACAGCAGCAGCGGCAGCCACCGGGCGCGGCCTGACCGCGGGAACCGCGGGGGTGGCGGCGGTGGCGGTAGCAGTGGCCGGCGCGGCCGGTCTGGCGGGCACCGGCCTGGGCTTGGCCACCGCGTCGGCATTGAAGCGTATCCACTGGTAGACCTTGTCGGCGTCGCGCTTGGCGCGCTCCGCATCGCTCAACTTGGCCTTGCCGGCCAGGTCGCCCAGTTCCTGCGCCGAAGCGCCCGCGGCCGGCAGCAAGGCCAGGGCCGCGGCCAGGCCGATCTGGCCCCACAGCATGCGTTGGTCCATCACATCCCTCCCAGGTTGAGACAGCAGCAGCGGCGCAGTGTGGGGCGCCGGCCGCGGCGCGGGCAAGCGGGTTTGCGCGCAAAGCCGTCAGAGATTTAACGAAGCCGGCCGCTTCGCGACAGGCCGGCCCCTGCCCCTATACTGCAAACCTGCTCCGGGGTGCCCTGTTGCGTCTTGCGTGAATCAACGCGAGCGTCGGGCTGAGATGTGGTGGAAGCCATGGTCCCGCTGAACTTGATCCGGTTTGTACCGGCGTAAGAAGAGCCTGCTCCCATGCCCATGGGTGCGGGCCCTGGACTGCTCCAGGGCCGGGACTGCGGCAAGCCTGCCCGCACGCCCCCTCCCCTCGCATCCTCGGCCCACATCCCAACCAGCCTACGAGCCTTCGCACGCCGTCCGTCGCCGCCTCATGGCCAGCCCCCGGGGTTCAACCCGGAGACCCTTGCCATGAACGACCGCATCCCCGAAGCCAGCGCGCTGGCACAAAGCATCCAGCTGAGCCGCGCGCCGCTGCCCGCCTCGACCAAGACCCATGTCGCCGGCCGCCTGCACCCCGAGCTGCGCGTGCCGATGCGCGCCATCGCGCTGAGCAATGGCGAGACCGTCACGGTCTACGACGCCTCCGGCCCCTACACCGACCCGGCCGCCGCGATCGACGTCAGGCGCGGCCTGCCAGCGCCGCGCGCCGCCTGGATCGAGGCAAGACATGACACCGAGGCCTATGCGGGCCGCGCGATCCAGCTGATCGACGACGGCCTGCGCGACCAGGAGCAGCAGCTGCGCCTACGCGAGCTGAGCGCCGGCCTGCGGCGCCAGCCGCGCCGCGCCAAGGAGGGTGCCAACGTGACCCAGCTGCATTACGCGCGCCGCGGCATCGTGACGCCCGAGATGGAGTTCGTCGCGATCCGCGAGAACCAGCGCCACGCCTGGATGCGCGAGTACGAGCAGGACGCCGAGCGCGAGGCCCGCCTGCGCGGCAACGCCTTCGGCGCCGCCATCCCGGAGGTCATCACGCCCGAGTTCGTGCGCGACGAGGTGGCGCGCGGCCGCGCCATCATTCCGGCCAACATCAACCACACCGAGCTGGAACCGATGGCCATCGGCCGCAACTTCCTGGTCAAGGTCAACGCCAACATCGGCAACTCGGCGGTGACGTCCTCCATCGAGGAAGAGGTTGAGAAGATGGTCTGGGCCACCCGCTGGGGCGCGGACACGGTGATGGACCTTTCCACCGGCCGCAACATCCACACGACGCGCGACTGGATCGTGCGCAACAGCGCCGTGCCCATCGGCACCGTGCCGATCTACCAGGCGCTGGAGAAGGTCGGCGGCGTCGCCGAGGATCTCACCTGGGCGCTGTTCCGCGACACCCTGATCGAGCAGGCCGAGCAGGGTGTCGACTACTTCACCATCCACGCCGGCCTGCGCCTGCCCTTCATCCCGATGACGGTCAAGCGCCGCACCGGCATCGTCTCGCGCGGCGGCTCCATCCTCGCCAAGTGGTGCATCGCGCATCACCAGGAGAACTTCCTCTACACGCACTTCGAGGAGATCTGCGAGATCATGAAGGTCTACGATGTCAGCTTCTCGCTGGGCGACGGCCTGCGGCCCGGTTCGCTGGCCGATGCCAATGACGAGGCCCAGTTCGCCGAGCTGCGCACGCTGGGCGAGCTGACAAGAAAAGCCTGGCAGCACGATGTGCAGACCATGATCGAGGGCCCGGGCCATGTGCCGATGCACCTGATCCAGGCCAACATGACCGAGCAGCTGAAGCACTGCGACGAGGCGCCCTTCTACACCCTGGGTCCGCTGACCACCGACATCGCGCCCGGCTACGACCACATCACCTCGGGCATCGGCGCGGCCATGATCGGCTGGTTCGGCTGCGCGATGCTCTGCTACGTGACGCCCAAGGAACACCTGGGCCTGCCCGACCGCGACGACGTCAAGGCGGGCCTGATGGCCTACAAGATCGCCGCCCATGCGGCCGACATCGCCAAGGGCCACCCCGGTGCCCGCGCGCGCGACGACGCGCTCTCCAAGGCCCGCTTCGAGTTCCGCTGGACCGACCAGTTCAACCTCGGCCTGGACCCCGACACCGCGCGCGAGTTCCATGACGAGACCTTGCCCAAGGACAGCGCCAAGGTGGCGCATTTCTGCTCGATGTGCGGCCCCAAGTTCTGCTCGATGAAGATCACGCAGGAGCTGCGCGAGTACAGCGAGGGCATGGCGGCCAAGAGCGCCGAGTTCAAGGCGCAGGGCGGCGAGCTCTACATCCCCATCCAGACGGCCTGACGCCGATGGCCCGCATTGCCATCGCCGGCGCCGGCCTCGCCGGCCGCCTGTTCGCCTGGGCCCTGAGCCGCGCCGGCCACGCGGTCCAGGTCTTCGATCCCGCCGACGGCCCCGCGCCGCGCTTCGACGGCCAGGGCGCGGCCGCCTTCACCGCCGCCGGCATGCTGAGCCCGCTGGCCGAGCAGGAATGCGGCGGCGCGGCCGTCGCCCGCCTGGGCTGGGACTCGCTGGCCCTGTGGCCGCGCATCGTCGCCGCCCTGCCCGCAGCGCCGCGGCTGCGCATCGCCGGCAGCCTGCTGCTGGCCCATGGCGCGGACCGCGGCGCCGCGGCACGCAGCCTGGCCCGCATGCCCGGCGCCCAGGCGCTGGCCCCGGCCGAGTTGCGCGCGCTGGAGCCCGCGCTGGCGAGCGGGCTGCTGGCCTGGCTGCTGCCCGGCGAGGGCCTGATCCATCCGGTCGAGGCCATGGCGGCGCTGCAGGCGCACGCGGCCGGTGCGCGCTGGCACTGGGGCCGCGCGGTCGACGACGTGCTGCCGGGCCGGTTGCGCCTGCAAGACGGCACGGGCATCGAGGCCGACTGGTGCATCGACGCACGCGGCCTCGGCGCCCGCCCGCCGCTGCCGCTGCGCGGCGTGCGCGGCGAGGTGGTGGCACTGCGGCTGGCCGGCCATGGCCTGGGCCGACCGCTGCGCCTGCTGCACCCGCGCCAGCGCGTCTACCTGGTGCCGCGCAGCGAGGACGAGCTGCTGCTGGGCGCCAGCGAGATCGAAAGCGAGGACCGCAGCCCGGTGAGCCTGCAAACCGCCGTCGAGCTGATGGCCGCGGCCCACAGCGTGCTGCCGGCCCTGGCCGAGGCGCGCATCGAACGGCTGGACCGCAATCTGCGCCCGGCCCTGCCCGACAACCTGCCCTTCACCCACTGCGAGCCCGGGCTGCTGCGCCTGAACGGCCTGTACCGCCACGGCTGGCTGCTGGCGCCGGCCCTGGTGCAGCGCCTGCTGGCCGCCAGCGGCCTCGGTGACCTGGAGCAACACGCATGAGCATCACCATCCATCTCGACGAGCAGACCCTGCAGCTGCCGGCCGGCACCACCTTGGCCGCGCTGCTGGAGCGGCTGCAGCGCCCGCCCGAGAGCGTCGCAACCGCGCTCAACGGCTTCTTCGTCCCGCGCGAGGCAAGACCTGGCACCGTGCTCGGCCACGGCGACCAGGTGCTGCTCTTCAAACCCATCGTCGGAGGCTGAACCATGCATGACGATCCCTTGATCATCGACGGCGTCGCGCTGGACAGCCGACTCTTCCTCGGCAGCGCCGGCTATCCCAGCCCGGCCGTGCTGCAGCAGGCGATCCGCGCCTCCGGCACCCAGCTGCTGACCGTCGGCCTGAAGCGCACCCTGCAGGCCGGCGACAACGGCTTCGTCGCCCAGGCCCTCGCCACGGCCCGGGCCCAGGGCGCGCGCCTGCTGCCCAACACCGCCGGCTGCCGCAGCGCGCGCGAGGCCATCGCGCTGGCCCGGATGGCGCGCGAGCTCTACGGCACGCACTGGATCAAGCTGGAGGTGATCGGCGACGAGCACACCCTGCAGCCCGATCCCTTCGAGCTGCTCGCCGCCGCCACCGCCCTGGTGAAGGAGGGCTTCACCGTCTTCCCCTACTGCACCGAGGACCTGATCCTCGGCCGCCGCCTGCTGGAGGAGGCCGGCTGCGCCCTGCTGATGCCCTGGGGTGCGCCTATCGGTTCGGGCCAGGGCCTCGTCAACCTGGCCGGGCTGCGCACGCTGCGCGAGCGCCTGCCCACGGCGCTGCTGGTGATCGACGCCGGCCTCGGCGCCCCCTCGCAGGCGGCCCAGGCCCTGGAGCAGGGCTTCGATGCCGTGCTGCTGAACAGCGCCGTGGCCCAGGCCGGCGACCCGGTGGCCATGGCCGCGGCCTTCCGCGACGCGGTGACTGCCGGCCGCCGAGCGCGCCGCGCCGGGCTGATGGCGCCGCAGGATTTCGCGGTCGCCTCCACGCCGGTGAGCGGCCACGCCTTCCTGCTGGGCCCCGCGCCATGAGCGAGATCCTCTACCCGCACCCCTGCCTGCCCTCGCCCTGGGCCGCCGCCGTCGACCCCGATGCCGACGCGCTGCCGGCCTGGACGCAAGACCCGACCCCGCCGCTGATCTGGAGCGTGGCCGGCACCGACAGCGGCGGCGGCGCCGGTCTCTCGGCCGACACCCGCGCCGCCGCCGCGCTGGGCCTGCACCTGTGCCCGGTGGTGGCGGCCGTCACCGCGCAGAACTCCCGGCGGCTGCAGTCCGTCCACCCGCTGCCCGCCGGGCAGATCCGCGCCCAGCTGCAGGCCCTGGCCGCCGACATGCCGCCGCGTGTGATCAAGACCGGCCTGCTGGCCAGCGTCGAGGCGCTGCACGCCGTGGCCGAGACCGTGGACGCGCTGCGCGCCCGGCACGGCTTCGTCGGCCTGGTGGTCGATCCGGTGCTGGGCGCCACGGCCGGCGGCGCCAGCTTCGCCGACGCCGCCCTGATCGCCGCCTACCGCGAGCTGCTGCTGCCGCGCGCCACCCTGGTCACGCCCAACCGCAGCGAGGCCGAGCGGCTGCTGGGCCTCGCCCCAGGCAGCTGGCGCGTGCCCGCGCTGGCCGAGGCCCTGCGCCGGCTGGGGCCGGCCGCGGTCTGCATCACCGGCGGCGACGAGCCGGCAGCGGCAACGGCAACGGCAACGGCGACAGGGCTGGCGCTGGACTGGTGGGACGGCCTCATCAGCCCCTGGCAGCCCGAGCTGGGCTGCTGCAGCGGCTGGCTGGCCCTGCCACGCCTGGACACGCCCCACCACCATGGCAGCGGCTGCACCTTCGCCAGCGCGGCCGCCGGCGCGCTGGCGCGCGGCTTCGCGCTGCCCGACGCGGTCATCCTGGCCAAGATGCTCGCCTGGTGCGCACTGCGCGACGGCCACGCCGCCGGCCGCGGCGCCGGTCCGCTGCGCCCCGGCCCGGGCTGCGTCGGCGATGCGCAGGCCATGCCGGTGATGAGCTTCGGTGACGAGGCGCTCGACGCGGATCTGCTGGCGCGCTGGGGCCAGGTCTTGCGTGGCAGCCCCGCCGCCGGGCAGGCCCGGCCCGCGGCGCCGGAGCTGTATGCGATCACCGAGCAGCCCGCGCGCCTGGCCGAGCTGGCGGCCTCGGGCCTGTTCGCCCAGCTCCAGCTGCGCATCAAGGCCGGCCCCGGCGCCAGCACCGAGGAAGCGCTGCGCCGCGCGATCCGCCAGGGCCTGCAGGCCGTGCGGGGCAGCGGCAGCCGGCTCTGGATCAACGACCACTGGCGCCTGGCGCTGGACGAGGGCGCCGACGCCCTGCACCTGGGCCAGGAAGACTGGGCCGCGCTCCAGGCCGACGAGCGCGCGCTGCTGCTGGAGCGCCGCCGCAGCGCCGGCCTGGCCCTGGGCCTGTCCAGCCACAGCCTCTGGGAACTGGCGCGCGCGCGCGGGCTGGCGCCCAGCTACATCGCCTGCGGACCGCTGTGGCCCACCCGGACCAAGAAGATGCCCTGGCTGCCCCAGGGCCTCGGGCAGCTGCGCTGGTGGGTCCGCATGGCGGGCCGGCCGGTCGTCGGCATCGGCGGCATCCTGGAGCCGGCGCAGACCGGCCGCGCGGCCCGCTGCGGCGCCGCGGCGCTGTGCCTGGTCCGCGCCGCGGCGGGCGACGCCGCGCTGTGGCGGCGGCATGCGCAGGCCGCCGCGGACGGCTTGCTCAGTAGCTGATGCTGAAGCGCTGGTCCTTGTAGGAGAGCACCGCGCGCTTCAGCTGGATCTGCTCCAGCACCAGGTGCTGGTTGCCGACCTGGTCGCCCTCGCGCAGGAGCTGGCCGTTGATGATGAGCATGCGGTTGGCCGGCGTGTCCGAGTACATGGCGCCGCTGGCCGTCAGCGCCGGCAGCTCCCGGCGCAGCGCCTCGGGCAGTTCGGCCAGCGCGGGCACCCGGGCTTCGGGCGCGGGGCTCGGGCTGCGGACCGTGGTGG
>Ga0255338_1004514_pt1 | contig 14277 bp, 12 predicted proteins | sample MeOH1_35cm_T4_19_FD_203715 | JGI IMG/M metagenome (GOLD analysis project Ga0255338, IMG submission 203715) | Sandy soil microbial communities from University of British Columbia, Vancouver, Canada - MeOH1_35cm_T4_195 | ecosystem: Engineered > Artificial ecosystem > Sand microcosm > Unclassified ...
TCCTATTACGCCGACGACGAGGCCCATGCGCAGCGCCTCTACGACTACATCTCCAAGCTCTGGTTCATGCCCGCGACGCCCGTCCTCTCCAATGGCGGCACGCAGCGCGGCCTGCCCATCTCCTGCTTCCTCAACGAAGCCTCCGACAGCCTCGAAGGCATTGTCGGTCTCTGGAACGAGAATGTCTGGCTCGCGGCCAAGGGCGGTGGCATTGGCTCCTATTGGGGTAATCTGCGCTCCATCGGCGAGACGGTGCATGGCAACGGCAAGACCTCCGGCATCATCCCCTTCATCCGCGTCATGGATTCGCTGACGCTGGCGATTTCTCAGGGCTCGCTCCGCCGCGGGTCGGCCGCCGTCTATCTGCCGGTCGATCATCCGGAAGTGGAAGAGTTCATGGAACTCCGCCGCCCCACGGGTGGCGATCCGAACCGCAAGGCGCTCAACCTGCATCACGGCATCCTCGTCTCCGACGCCTTCATGCGCGCGGTCGAGGCCGATGGCGACTGGGAACTGAAGAGCCCGAAGGACCGTTCGGTGCAGAAGACCGTTTCCGCGCGTTCGCTCTGGATCCGGATGCTCACCTCGCGCATCGAGACGGGTGAGCCCTACATCGTCTTCAAGGACACCGTGAACAATGCGCGGCCGGAGCATCACAAGCTCGCCGGCCTTGAGGTCAAGACCTCGAACCTCTGCGCCGAAATCACGCTGCCCACCGGCATCGACCATCTCGGCAATCAGCGCACGGCCGTCTGCTGCCTGTCTTCGCTCAACTTCGAAACCTTCTTCGAATGGCAGGATCATCCGAGCTTCATCGAGGATACGATGCGTTTCCTCGACAACGTGCTGCAGGACTTCATCGACCGCGCGCCGGACGAAATGGCGCGGGCGAAATATGCCGCTGCGCGCGAGCGTTCGGTTGGTCTCGGCATCATGGGCTTCCACTCCTTCCTGCAGGCCAACATGATCCCCTTCGAGGGCGTGATGGCGAAGGTCTGGAACAAGCGCATGTTCCAGCACATCAAGACGCAAGCTGACGCTGCCTCGAAGAAGCTCGCCGAAGAACGCGGCGCCTGCCCGGATGCGGCGGATTACGGCTTCAACGAGCGCTTCTCGAACAAGACGGCCATTGCGCCGACCGCCTCGATCTCGATCATCACCGGCGGCACTTCGCCCGGCATCGAGCCGATCGCGGCCAACAGCTTCACGCACAAGACGCTTTCGGGCTCCTTCAATGTCCGCAACCGTCACCTGACGAAGCTGCTCGAAGAGAAGGGCCAGAACACGGACGACGTATGGTCCTCCATCGTCACCAATGGCGGCTCCGTGCAGCATCTCGACTTCCTGTCGGACGAAGAGAAGGACGTCTTCAAGACCGCCTTCGAACTCGACCAGCGCTGGGTGATCGAGCATGCGGGCGACCGCGCGGCCTTCATCGATCAGGCGCAGTCGGTGAACCTCTTCCTCGCGGCTGACGTTCACAAGCGCGACCTGCACCAGCTTCACCTTCAGGCCTGGAAGAAGGGCGTGAAGAGCCTCTATTACTGCCGCTCGCTCTCGATCCAGCGCGCCGAAAAGGCCGAAGTCGTGAGCCTCGTCGCGGCGAAGAAGCTCGACGTGAAGACACTCGATCAGGTCGCGACGGAAGCTCGCCGCGAAACGGTCGAATACGACGAGTGCCTCGCCTGCCAGTGATTTCCCTTCGGTGCCATCCCGGCCTTGTGTCGGGATGGCAGACCGAAGCGGGTCAAGCTCCCGACTGAAACAAGTTTCTGTGGAAAAGCCCTTTCCGGCGCACATACCCCGACTCCGCAGGCCTTCAGTCCGCTAAAGTTTTATCCCCTCTCAACGAGAGGGCAGGCGAGGGAAACCCGCCCGCATTGAGGAGAACGCCCATGTCGCTGCTCGAAGAACGTCACGTCTACAAGCCCTTCCGCTATCCCTGGGCCTATGAGGCATGGCTGACGCAGCAGCGCATCCATTGGCTGCCGGAAGAAGTTCCGCTGGCGGACGATGTGAAGGACTGGGCGAAGAAGCTCACCGATGGCGAGCGCAATCTTCTGACGCAGATTTTCCGCTTCTTCGTTCAGGCCGACGTCGAAGTGAACAATTGCTATATGAAGCACTATTCGCGCGTCTTCAAGCCGACCGAAGTGCAGATGATGCTGGCCTCCTTCTCCAACATGGAGACGATCCACATCTCGGCCTATAGCCATCTGCTCGACACCATCGGCATGCCGGAGTCCGAGTACGAAGCCTTCCTGAAATACAAGCAGATGAAGGACAAGTACGACTACATGCAGGAATGGGGCGTCGACACGAAGGAAGACATCGCCAAGACGCTGGCGGTCTTCGGCGCCTTCACCGAAGGTGTGCAGCTCTTCGCCTCCTTCGCGATCCTGATGAACTTCCCGCGCTTCAACAAGATGAAGGGCATGGGCCAGATCATCACATGGTCGGTGCGTGACGAATCTCTGCACACCAATTCGGCGATCAAGCTCTTCCGCACCTTCGTCGAGGAAAATCCGGAAGTCTGGACCGAAGAGCTGCAGCGCGACATCTACAAGGCCTGCGAGACGATCATCCATCACGAGGATGCCTTCATCGACCTTGCCTTCGAGATGGGCGCCATCGAAGGGCTCACCGCCGCCGAAGTGAAGGACTACATTCGCTACATCGCGGACCGGCGCCTGACGCAGCTCAATCTTCAGGCCATCTATCGCACGGACAAGAACCCGCTGCCCTGGATGGACGAGATGCTGAACGGTATCGAGCACGCGAACTTCTTCGAGAACCGCGCGACGGAATATTCCAAGGCCTCCACCAAGGGCACTTGGGACGAGGCTTTCGACTAACACCACCCTCCGGTGTCATCCCGGCGAAAGCCGGGATCCATTGGTTCCCTCAGCAAGCGATCGAGATGTGCTGAGCCTGTTCGAGCGTGGATCGCGAGCGGGTGGGATGAATTGAAAGGCGAGTGGATCCCGGCTTTCGCCGGGATGACAAATGGGCGAGGAGCACTGCGCCGCATGAACCTCACCACCTCCTGGATCTTCTGGGCTTTCCTCTCCGCCTGTTTTGCTGCCCTGACGGCGATCTTTGCCAAGGTCGGCGTCGAGAACATCAATTCCGATCTCGCCACGCTGATCCGCACCGTCGTCATTCTGGTGACGCTGACGCTGATCCTCGCCGCCATCGGCGAGTTGAAGCGGCCGGATGCGATCTCGGTCCGCACATGGGTCTTTCTGATCCTGTCGGGCCTCGCGACGGGCGGCTCCTGGATCTGTTATTTCCGCGCCTTGAAGATTGGACAGGCAGCCCAGGTTGCGCCCATCGACAAGCTCTCCGTCGTCATGGTCGCGATCTTCGGTGCGGTCTTCCTCGGCGAGAAGCTGTCGCTCATGGGCTGGGTCGGCGTCGCGATGATCGGTCTTGGCGCCGTTCTCGTCGCGCTCTGAAAGCCCCCTGTTCTTTCCAAACGCGCTGGCATAGGCTTTCGCCCATGCGCACATTCATCGCCGTCATCATTCTGTCTTTCGTTTCAAGCGCCGCCTTTGCCGCGGAGCCTTGCGAGCCGCGCGCGAAGGTCGCGCCCGCCTTGCATCGGCTCGAAGCCGCAATGACGAAGGATCGCTTCGTCACCTACACGCCGACTTCGCTCAAGGTGATCGAGGGCGAGGTGAAGCCCGCAAATGCCGAGAGCATTCGCGCCGACCTCAAGGCGCTGCGCCCCTATTTCGATGCGCTGGTTACCTACACCGCGCGCGATGGCGGCGAGCTCATTCCCGGCATCGCCGAGGAGCTTGGCTACAAGGCCGTCATCATCGGCATCTGGACGCCGGGCGATCCGGACGAACTGCGCAATGCGCTGACGCTAGCGCGCCGCTATCCGAAACTCGTCGTCGGTCTTTCGCTCGGTAACGAGATCGTCTTCGGCAAGCGCGGCACATGGGAGCAGCTTGCCCGCTATGTGAAGCTCACCCGCGAGCGTGCGCCCGATCTGCCCATCACCGTCTCCGAGCCCTTCGCCCAGTTCCTCGACGGCGATGCGTCGGACGTTCGCGACGATCTCGATTTCCTGCTGGTGAACGTGCACCCGATCTTCGAAAGCTGGTTCAAGACGGCGGGGCCCGAGAACTGGGCGGATTTCGACGTGAAGATCGTCGATAAGCTTTCCGGCGCCTTCTGCGGCCCCATCCTCATCAAGGAAACCGGCGTTCCCACCGGCCCCGCGAACATGGGCTATGACGAGACGAAGCAGGCGGCCTTCTGGCGCGCGCTGGAACGGCAGATGCCGTCCTCGAAGGCCCATGCCTTTTCCTACTTCGCCGCTTTCGATGCCCCATGGCGCACCGGCGACTTCAACCCCGTGGCGGGTAACCATCCGGAAGAAGCCTTCTGGGGCCTCTTCACCGAGGCAAGGCAGCCCAAGCCCACCATTCAGGGTCTGAAGAAACTTCCCTGATCTCGCCCTCTCCCCTATGGTCGCCTCCAAAACCGGGGGAGGGGAATCCATGACGACATTGTCCGTAGAGGAACGCCGCATCTTCGCGCGGGCGAGCCGCAGGATCATTCCGCTGATGATCCTGCTCTACATGGTGAGTTTCCTCGACCGCGTGAATGTCGGCTTCGCCGCTCTCACCATGAATGCCGATCTCGGCTTTTCGCCCGCCGTCTTCGGCTGGGGCGTCGGCATCTTCTTCATCGGCTATTTCATCTTCGAAATCCCCTCGAATGTCGTCATCGAGAAGGTGGGCGCGCGGCTCTGGATCTGCCGCATCATGCTCACATGGGGCCTCATCTCCGGCGCCATGGCCTTCATCAGCAGCGAGACGAGTTTCTACGTCCTGCGCTTCCTGCTCGGCGCGGCGGAAGCGGGCTTCGCGCCCGGCATGATCCTCTACCTCACCTACTGGTTCCCGGCGGATCTGCGCGCGAAATACTACGGCACCTATTTCATCGCCATTCCGCTGGCGAGCGTCATCGGCGCGCCGGTCTCCGCCTATCTTCTCGGTTTCGACGGTCATCTCGGCCTCAAGGGCTGGCAATGGATGTTCATCCTCGAAGCCGTCCCCGCGCTCCTGCTCGGCATTGCGGTGCTCTGGCTTCTACCCGACGGGCCCGCAAAGTCGCGCTGGCTCAGCGACGATGAGAAGGCGCGCATTGCCGCCTGTCTCAAGCGCGACCGCGAGGAGAACCATGCGAGCGACGCGCATCATACGCTCTGGCCTGCGCTGCGCGATCCGCGCGTGCTGCTGATGGCTGCGATCTATTTCGGCATCGTTATCGGCCTTTACGGCATAAGCCTCTGGCTGCCGCAGATGGTGAAAGGCATGGGCTTCACCAATCATGAGACGGGCTGGATTGTCTCCGCCGTCTATGTCGTTGCCGCCATCGCCATGCCGCTCTGGGGCTGGTCGTCGGACCGGTCGCAGGAGCGCATCTGGCACACCTCGATCGCGTCCTTCGTCGGCGCGGTGGGCTTCATCGGCGGCGCCTATCTGCACTCGCCCGCACTCGTCATCCTGTCGCTTGGTCTCGCCGCCGTCGGCACCTATGTCGCCATCGTGCCCTTCTGGGCGCTGCCGCCGACCTTTCTGGGCGGCACGGCGGCGGCGGGCGGCATCGCCCTCATCAACTCGACGGGCAATCTCGGCGGCTTTGTCGGCCCCTCCATCGTCGGCTGGGTGAAGGACACGACGCAGAGCTATTCGGCGGGCATGCTTGCCCTTGCCGTCGCCCTCGTCGCTGCGGGTGTGCTGACGCTTGTCGTGCGGCTTCAGCTCACCCGCAGGACGCGGAACGCCTGATTATTTGACGGCGAAGACGCGATAGGCGACGCCTTTCCGCGTCAAGCGGCCGAGGCTCACCGCCACGATGCCGTTGAGCCAGGCATAGGGCGAGTTGCTCGCCACTTCGAACATGGGCGCGGTGCGGAAATAGTATTTCGACGGATCGGTCGCCGCCGCCGCCTCGCGGTCGCCGAGCAGGCCCATCAGCTCGGGCGGCATGACGATGCGCCCGCCATAGGTCGCATAGATGTTCACCCCGTCATGCGTGGTCAGGCAGACGCGGACATCAGCTTTCAGAGAGCCGTCGGAGCGGATCGTCGCCCAGTCGCCGCCGCCCGGCGGAATGGTGCCGCGAAGGCGCGGGCCCTCGAAGGTGCCTCCCGTCACATAGGCGACCAGCCGCATTCCCTCCGGCGTGCCGCCGATGATCAGCGAGTTGTCTTCGAGCTCGACATCCATTTCGAACAGGAATTCGGTTTGCACTTCACTCATTGTCGTCTTCTCCGCGGGCTTTTATGGGTTCGGCGCCGGCGGGCTCTATGCATGGAGCCTTGGCGTTCGGCGTGGTAAAGCTTGGGCGCGGGGCGTGCTTGCCCCTTTCGATCATTTCGCCCGGTTTGTTCACCTCCGGCAAGAGCGGAAAATGAAGGCTTTTGCGGCTTCTCTCGTCCTCATGGCGTTGATCGCGGCTGACGCTGCGTCGGCGGGACCGCGTCCACAGCGCATCGTCTCGATCAATCTCTGCTCGGATGTGTTGGCGCTGGAGCTTGCCGATCCCGGAACGGTGAAATCCGTCTTCCGCGTTGCTGCCGACCCGGAAGATTCGCCGGTCGCCGATCTCGCCGCGAAGCTGCCGCTGAATAATGCGACTGCTGAGGACATTCTCGCCGCCAAGCCCGATCTCGTGCTGGCGCATCGCTATTCCTCACCCTTCACGCTGGCGCTTCTTGCCCGCGCTCATGTGCCCGTCGTGAAGGTGAAGGATGCGGCGAGCTTCGAGGATATTCGCGACAATGTGCGCGCGGTCGCGTCGGCGCTCGGCCATCCCGAACGCGGCGAGGCATGGATTGCGCGCTTCGACGCCTCGCTCGCCGCATCGAAGCGCGTGGCTCCCGCGCGTCCCTTGCGCGCCGTTATCTATCAGGATCTCGGCGGCGCCGCGGCAGCCAATACAATTCTCGGCGCATTGCTCGAACATGCGGGCTTCGAGAATGTCGTCGAAACGCCTTCGAGCGGCGGCTTCGTCAATCTCACCATCGAGGAGCTGATCGACACTCGGCCGGATTTCGTTGCCGTGGGCGTCTATCGCGCGGGCGAGCCTTCCCTTGCACATGCGCAGTTGGCGCACCCCGCGCTCCGCGAATACGTCGCGCATCATGCCCGCGCGGTCGATCTCCCCGCGAAGCTCTGGACCTGCGGCACACCTTTCATCGCCGATATTGCGGACAAGCTTGCCGCGGCACGGGACAGCTTCGACCACGCCGTGGTGAACTGATGCGGAACCGCGATTATCTTCTCATCAACCTTGGCCTCGCGCTGCTTGCGGCGGTCTTTTTCATCGCATCGATCTATGTCGGGCGCGGCGGTGAATTGCTGGTCAGAAAGCTTCATGCCATCGACGAAACGGATCGCTCGCTCGCCTGGCTGATCCTCAAGGAAGTGCGCTTGCCACGCGCTTTGCTCGGCCTCCTCGTCGGCGCGACGCTCGGCCTCACCGGCGCTGCGCTTCAAGGCCTGCTGCGCAATCCGCTGGCAGAGCCCGGCCTCATCGGCGCATCGTCCGGCGCGGCGCTTGGCGCTGTGCTGGTTTTCTATTTCGGGCTTGCGGCGGGTTCCGCCATGTTTGTGCCGCTCGGCGGCGTCGCGGGGGCGCTCATTTCGCTCGGCATTCTCTATATGCTCAGCGGCAGAAATCCTTCCATCGTCACGCTCATTCTCGCGGGCGTCGCGATCTCGGCCTTCACCTCCGCGCTGACCTCGCTCGCGTTGAGCCTCGCGGCCTCGCCTTACGCTGTCTACGAGATCATCTTCTGGCTCCTCGGTTCCTTCACCGACCGCAGCATGGATCAGGTGCGCTTCGCCACGCCTTTCATGGTCCTCGGCGCATTGCTTGTCGCCTCCACGGCGCGCGGTCTCGACGCGCTGACTTTGGGCGAGGACACGGCGGCGAGCCTCGGCTTCAAACAGGAATCGATCAAGGCCCGCGCCGTCATCGGGACCGGCCTTGCGGTCGGCGCTGCGGTTTCCGTCACGGGCGTCATCGGCTTCGTCGGACTCGTCGTGCCCCACCTCGTCCGGCCGCTCGTCGGCCATCAGCCGGCGAAGCTTCTCCTGCCGAGCGCGCTTGGCGGCGCGGCCATGCTGCTTGCCGCGGATCTTCTCGTGCGCCTGCCGATGAATGGGCCGGAGCCGAAGCTCGGCGTCGTCACCTCGCTCATCGGCGCGCCGTTTTTTCTCTGGCTGATCCTGCGCACCAGGCGGGAGGCGCCCTGATGGAACTTCGCGTCGAAAATCTTCGCGCCTCTCTCGGCGGCGCGCGCGTGTTGCGCGGGCCCTCCTTCGATGCGCGTGGGCCCAGCTTCATCGGTCTTGTCGGCCCGAACGGCGCCGGCAAGACAACGCTCATTCGTGCGGTCGCGAACCTCATCCCCTTCGAGGGCGATATTTCGCTCGACGGAATGGATATCGGCGCCATCGAGCCTCGGGCGCGTGCGCGGAAGATCGCCTATCTCGCGCAAGGGGCCGAAAGCCATTGGCCGCTTTCGGTGGAACGCGTCGTCGCGCTTGGCCGGCTACCGCATCTGGAACCGTTCCGTGCGCCGGCCCCATCCGATGAGGTCGCCATCGAACGCGCGATGGAGCTTGCCGATGTGACGCGCTTCCGCGACCGCGACGTGCTCACGCTTTCCGGCGGCGAGCGCGCTCGCGCGCTTCTCGCCCGTGCCCTTGCGGTCGAGGCGGAGCTTCTGCTTGTTGACGAGCCTGTCGCCTCGCTTGATCCCTATCATCAGCTCGGCGTCATGGAGGTGCTTCGGGCCTATGTCGATCAGGGCCGCATGGTGATTGCCGTCCTGCACGATCTCTCGCTCGCGGCACGCTATTGCGACCGGCTGATCCTGCTCGACGAAGGCCGGATAAGGGCGGATGGCGCTCCGGCCGAGGTCCTGACGGCGGAAACGCTGCGGAGCGTCTATCGCGTCGAGGCTCTGATCAGCGGCGAAGGCCGGAGTTTCCATGTGCTGCCCGTGAAGCGGGTCGAATAGGGTCCGCGGGGCCTCGTCTCGCGCGGCGAAACTCTCTATCCTTCAGTCTTCGCGCGGAGATCCCCGCCGCGTCGGAAGAGCAGACGAAGAGCGCAAGCATGAACAAGCCATCTCACGAAAGAACGGTCGAAACACCACAGACGCTCTCGCCCTCATTCAAGTTGAGTTTCGAGGACAGCGACTTCCTGTTGCGTGACGAGCTTCGTGCGGTACGCCTCGAGCTTGAGCTCCTGAAGACGGAAATCGCCTTGCAGGATCACAATATCCGCTCGACCATCGTCGTCTTCGGCAGCGCGCGCGTTCCCTCGCCGGAAGCAGCCGGCAGTCATTGCAACGAGGCGGAAGCGGCGCTGGCTGCGGATCCGCACAATCCCGAATTGCAGCGCGCGGTGCGAGCCAGCAAGCACCAGCTCGCGCACTGCCGCTATTACGAGGAGTCGCGCAAATTTGGCCGTCTGGTGTCGGAAGCTGCGCAGAACGGGGAGGGGCGTGACTATGTCATCATGACGGGTGGTGGGCCCGGCATCATGGAGGCCGCCAATCGCGGCGCCGCCGATGTGAACCGCGTTTCCATCGGGCTCAACATCAAGCTGCCGCGCGAGCAGATGCCAAACCCCTACATCACGCCGGAGCTGACCTTCCAGTTTCATTATTTCGCGCTGCGCAAGATGCATTTCTTGATGCGCGCAAAAGCGCTCGTCGTTTTCCCCGGCGGGTTCGGCACGCTGGACGAGCTTTTCGAAACGCTGACGCTGATCCAGACGGGCAAGATCGAGCCCATGCCGGTTCTGCTTTTCGGTGAAGAATATTGGCGGCGTATCATCAATTTCGACGCCATGGTGGATGAAGGTACGATCGCGCCCAAGGATCTGGAGATTTTCCACTTCGTCGAAAGCGCCGCGGACGCTTGGAACTACATTACCGCCTTCAACGCGCCCGGTCCAAAAGAGCCGCCGATGCAGAGAAACGAACCGCTCTGATCCAGAGCCGGCGCGGCGCCGTAAAAGAATGAACGCCGCATTTCAAATCGGATCTCATGCCCGTCATCGTCTGGTTCCGTCAGGACCTCCGCCTCGCCGACAATCCGGCGCTCGCCGCCGCAGTGGCGACGGGCGAGGAAATCCTGCCGCTTTATATTTTCGACGAGACGGCCTCCTTCGGTGGCGCATCGCGCTGGTGGTTGCACGGCAGCCTTGAAGCGCTGGGCGACGAGTTGGGCAAGCGCGGGGCGCCGCTCGTGCTGCGTCACGGGCGGGCTGTCGAGATTCTGCCTGCCTTGATCGTGCAAGCGAAGGCGAGCGTCGTCTTCTGGAACCGCTGCTATGAACCCGCCGCCATCGCACGCGACAAGGCGCTGAAGTCTTCGCTCGCCGCTTCCGGCATTGAGGCGAAAAGTTTCAATGGAGCGCTGCTCGCCGAGCCGTGGGAAGTGCAGACGGGAAGCAGCGGCCCTTACAAGGTCTTCACGCCCTTCTGGCGGTCGCTCGCCGCCCGCGCGCCTTTCGCCGCGCCGCTGCCTGCGCCGAAGAAGCTGCGTGGCCTCGCAGATGTCGTTTCCGAAGATCTCGCGCAATGGAACCTGCGTCCGACGAAGCCCGATTGGGCGGGGGGATTGCGGGCGGCATGGAGGCCCGGTGAAAAGCAGGCTGCCGCGCGGCTCGCGCATTTCCTCGATCGTCTCGTCGCGGATTACGCGGACGCGCGCGATCTTCCGGGCGTCGAAGGAACATCCCGCCTGTCGCCGCATCTGCATTTCGGCGAAATCTCGCCGCGACAAATCTGGGCGGCGGCCGATGCCGCGTCGCATGCCACGCCCGAAGCGACGCGCGGCGTCATGTCCTTCCTGCGCGAAATCGGCTGGCGGGAATTCACCCATCATCTCATCTATCATTGGCCCGAGATGGTCGATCGCGCCTGGAAGCCGGAATTCGAGGATTTTCCATGGGCGCATGACGACGCGCATCTCGTCGCATGGCAGCGCGGCCTGACCGGCTATCCGATCGTCGATGCGGGCATGCGCGAGTTGTGGGCCACGGGCTACATGCATAACCGTGTGCGGATGATTTGTGCGTCCTTCCTCGTCAAGGACCTGCTGATCCATTGGCGGCACGGCGCGGAATGGTTCGAGGATACGCTGGTCGATGCCGATCTCGCGAATAACCGCGCGGGCTGGCAATGGGTGGCGGGCTCGGGCGCGGATGCCTCGCCCTATTTCCGCATATTCAATCCGGTGACGCAGGGCGAGAAGTTCGACGCCGATGGCGCCTACATCCGCCGCTACGTGCCGGAACTCGCGCGCCTCGACAATCGCTTTATCCATCGCCCGTGGGAGGCGCCACCCGCCATGCTCGCTGCTACCGGTATTGCGCTTGGAAAGTCTTACCCGACACCCATCGTCGATCACGCCTGCGCGCGCGAAAGGGCGCTTGCTGCCCTTGCGAGCATCAGGAAGAGCTGACGCCTAGCGTGTCGCGAGATAGTGCGAATAAAGCGCGAGGCTGGCAGCCACCGTCGCGTTGAGCGACTCGACCGCGCCGGTGGTGGGGATCGTCAAACGCCTTACGCCGAGCGTCTCGGGAATGCCGCGCCCTTCCTCGCCCAGCACGAGGCGCAGATCGCGCGGCCAGTCGAGCGCGCCCATGTCTTCGCCGCCCGCGTCGAGCGCAAAGATAGGGCCTTCCGCTGCATCAAGCGCATCCCATGAAGGCCCGCGCAGCAGCGTCAGTTCGAACTGTGCATTGGCAGCCGCGCGCAGCGCCTTGGGATGAAAGGGGTGCGCCGCCTCGTTCATCAGGATGATGCGCTTCGCGCCGAAAGCGGCGGCGCTGCGCAGCGCTGCGCCCAGATTATTCGGATCGCCAAGCGCGCAAACGAGTTCGAGCCCTTCGGGCTTCGCCGTGAGGTCGGCCGCCGACATGGCGGGCACCTTTCCAACGAGCAGCGGAATGCCCGTGCCCGATACGTCGAGCGCATCGAACAGCGAACGCGACAGGCGATATTTCTCGATATGTTCGGGAATGTCCCAGCCATCCACCTGCGCGGGGTCGAGCGCGAGCAGCGCGTGGAAGCGGGTGGGGTGGAGCGCCAGCGCCTCCGGAACGGATTTCCGTCCGGCAAGCAAAAACTCTCCGTGTTTCTTGATGCCCCGGCTCTCGGTGATCTGCTCCCACAGCTTCGCCTGCGGGTTATGCAAACTTTCGATCACGCGCCAATAGGTGCCGCCGCTCATGCTGATTCAACCTCGATCATACGGAGCGGCAATCTCGCCCAAATTCACCTGAAAGTCCCTTAATTATGCCGCTTTTTCGACGCGATGCCCAACTAGCTTTGAGCATGGAACGGTTTTGCCGATGCGGCGCGGCCTCAGGTTGCTCCGCAAAGGCGAGTAAAGAGTTGAGAGGGTGGGAACATGAACACACATCGCAAGATTGTGGAGAAACCGGCGCGAATGCGAAGGCTTCTCCTTGCCGCGCTGACGGCGCTGACTTTTGCGGGCGGCGTTGCCGCAACGCCCGCATTGGCCGATCCCCACGGCCATGGGCGACACGAGCGCTGGGAACGCCCTGAACGCTGGGATCGCCACTATCATCCGGGCTGGGTGCGCTATTACGACGGCCCCTACCTCTATTGGGCGCCGCCGCCGCCGCGCGTCTTCTATGCGCCCCCGCCGCCTCCGCCGGTCTACTACGCCCCGCCGCCGGTCTATTACGGCGGCCCTTCGCTCAACGTGGTGATTCCCATCCGCTGACGCTTGGTAAAGGGGCGGTGCGCCACGCGCCGCCCCGACTCTCCCTGCCTTCCGCAAATCTCCCTGCTTTCCGCCGCGCCACGATCTGGCATAGTGGCGGCTCGAAAAGAGAAGGCGACGGGCCCCATCGAAGGCCCGCGAACAGGGAGAGACGAATATGAGCGATTTCAAGCTCCTTATCGGCGGCAATCTCGTTGCCGGCGACCAGACGATGGATGTCATCAATCCCGCGACCGAGGAAGTGCTGGCGAAGTGCCCCCGCGCGTCCAAGGCGCAGCTCAATCAGGCGGTCGCCGCCGCGAAGGCCGCCTTCCCGGCCTGGGCTGCGACGCCGATCGCGGAGCGCAAGAAGGCGCTGGGCGCCATCGCCGACATCATCGAGGCGAACGCGGCCGAACTCGCCCGCCTGCTGACGCAGGAACAGGGCAAGCCCATCGGCGATGCGACCGGCGAGGTTTATGGCACGGCGGCCTTCTTCCGCTACTTCACCATGCTCGATCTGCCGGTGAAGGTGATCGACGACAGCGAGAACCGCCGCGTCGAAGCCCACAGGAAGCCGCTCGGCGTCATCGGCGCCATCGTGCCGTGGAACTTCCCGCTGATCCTCATGGCCTTCAAGGTGCCGCCCGCGCTTCTCGCCGGCAACACGCTGGTTGTGAAGCCCGCGCCGACGACGCCGCTCGCGACGCTCAAGCTTGGCGAGCTCATCAAGGATGCGCTGCCTGCTGGCGTCATCAACTTCATCACCGATGCGAACGATCTCGGCGGCGAACTGACGGCGCATCCCGATGTGCGCAAGATCTCGTTCACGGGTTCCACTGCGACGGGCGCCAAGGTCATGGCGGGCGCGGCGGCGACGCTGAAGCGCATCACACTCGAACTCGGCGGTAACGACGCGGGCATCGTGCTCGACGACGTGGACCCCAAGACGGCGGCGCCGCAGCTCTTCCAGAGCGCCTTCCAGAACAACGGCCAGGTCTGCATTGCCATGAAGCGGCTCTATGTTCATGAGTCGATCTATGACGAGATGTGCGACGAGCTGGCGAAGATCGCCGACGCCGCCATCGTCGGCAATGGCCTCGAACAGGGCACGCAGCTCGGGCCGCTCCAGAACAGGATGCAGTTCGAGAAGGTGAAGGAACTGCTCGACGACGCGAAGAAGACCGGCAAGGTCATCGCGGGCGGCACGGTTCCCGATCAGGCCGGCTACTTCATCAAACCGACCATCGTGCGCGACATCACCGACGGCGCGCGCCTCGTGGATGAAGAGCAGTTCGGCCCGGTGCTTCCGGTCATCAAATATTCGGACCCGGAAGATGCGGTGGCCCGCGCCAACGCCTCGCCTTACGGCCTTGGCGGCTCGATCTGGTCGACCGACCTCGACCGCGCCTACAAGCTCGCCGAGAAGATGGAGTCCGGCTCCGTCTGGGTGAACAAGCACGCCGAACTCGCCCCGAACATTCCCTTCGGCGGC
>Ga0255338_1004515_pt1 | contig 14274 bp, 10 predicted proteins | sample MeOH1_35cm_T4_19_FD_203715 | JGI IMG/M metagenome (GOLD analysis project Ga0255338, IMG submission 203715) | Sandy soil microbial communities from University of British Columbia, Vancouver, Canada - MeOH1_35cm_T4_195 | ecosystem: Engineered > Artificial ecosystem > Sand microcosm > Unclassified ...
GCACTGCACCGCGTTCTCTGGTGTAGGAAATGCCGCGGAATGTGTAGTCAGTAAAGAAACCGATGTTGGTTGATAAGGTATGCGGTGAGGCTGGCGCGGCTGCTGGTGCAGCTGCGGCATCTTCAGCATAAGCTGCTGGCATCGCACCAAAAGCGGTAGCCAGTAAAGCGGTCAGCATGGCTGACTTTGATAAGTTATTCATAACACCCCTTAGTTACTTAAGTAAAAATAGTTCAGTAAAGTTAATGCAGTAAAACAACGTCACTACTATGCAACATCAGTTGCATATATAGATTTTCTTGCCCCCAGGTTCACTCAGGCTGCGTTCCTATCCCTATATCCGCGCCGTCATCAAATTGGGATAACCACTCCACAACGAGTGGGTGAAATTTGGTCATGCCTTTGTATTCAATCAGGTCGGGGTGCATGGTTTTCTGCACTCGGTGCAGACGTTTTGCCCATCGAGGATAAGTCGCAATATCTTTGAGGCTCATCAAGTAACAGCGAATGCTGAATACAATGCCATTGCTGCGTGGCAGCCTGAAAAGGCTTTGCAGCTCAACACGCAGATGAATCAGCTCACTGACATTATCAGCATTCACTTTATTTCTATCTCCGCCCCAGTGCGGGTAATTTTCAGGAGACGTATCCAGCCGTGGATTGACTGTCATGGTCCAGTTAAGTCTGCGCACCGGGTTAGCGAGCTGCAAATTCATCAAGTATTTGAGTGCACGATCCATCACGCCGAGCTCGGTTGCTCTTGGTACCGGCCCATGCCATTCCCGCCAGGACATGCCTACATTAAATGCCAGTGACCAGTCAGCCTGACAGGTCACCATGCCGGCATCGGCATATAGAGTTTCATCGCGCTGGTCAAGCAGCACAAAGTCGCCCTGCACCTGCCGCCCCATGTAATCAAACGGCTCTCTGGGCAAGGTTGTAATGTCACCAAAAGTAAACGTGTCGCAAATACCTAGCGGCTTGTTTTCCCAGGTCCAGACTGATCCGTTTTTAGTGAGCGTAAAATGCTCCGGGTAGTCGTTTGCAAGCGATTCCATCGCCAGTTCAAGAAAGTCCCACTGCGCATCCATCATGTGCGGCAGCGCCTGGTATCTGCCTGCGTCTTCAGCTAGCGTGATTGCCCGATCGTGGCACTCTGCCACGTAATGTTCATCGACATCGAACGGAAACTCATACACTGAACCTGGCTTGCCCTTTGTATGCGGCTCGATATTGACCGAATACATGTACTGATCTTCAGGAAACGGAAACGGAAACCGCTTGATCGCTTCCGCCGAATTTTTGTAGGTATAGTCGTCTCTGAACGACTCTTGCTTAAAATTGAGTGCCATTTTTTTGCCTTATCCAGCTTTTTTAAAATTGATTAATATTGAGAAAATAACCAATACCCGCGGCTATAAATCAAGCACCAGGCGTTTACCTTTTGTGCGAGATACGCACGGCATAATTTTCTTGCATGAGGCTTTCTCTGACTCAGTCAGAAAATGATCATTATGTTCAAGGCCGCCATCACTCTCCAGCACGCTCAATTCACAGCGTCCGCATACGCCGCCGCGGCATAAATACTCAGCCTGCACACCGGCTGCCTCAATGGCCTCCAGCATGCTCATTTCAGCCGGAACTTGTACTTCCAGGTTAGATTTTGCCAGTTGAACTTTGAATGATTCGCCGACCGGTGGCGCCAGGAATTGCTCGTTATGTACATTGCTATCCGGCCAGCCCAAGTTTTTAGCTGTTTCCAGCACACTGACCACCATGGGCGATGGCCCGCATACATACACATGTGTACCTAATGGCTGGTTGCTGAGCAAAGCTTCCATATCCAGACGATTGCCATCACTATCACTGTGACAGTGCAGTTTATTGCCACAGGCTTTTTGCAGCTCTTCTACAAAAGCGGCTTGCTTGTATGAGCGAAACGCATAATGCAGCTCATATTCTGCGCCGAGCCGATTGAGGTCCTCAATCTGAGACATAAATGGCGTAATACCAATGCCGCCGGCAATCAGCACATGCTTGTGCGCCATTTTTGCCAGTGTAAACAGATTGACCGGATGCGTGATTTTCAGCGTCATGCCGACGCTGATATTTTCATGCATGTAAGCTGAACCGCCGCGGGAATTTTCCTGGCGCCTTACCGAAATATGGTAAGCATCTGTTTCCGTCGGTGACCCCATCAGCGAATACGGGTTACGGTAAGTTCTGCCCTCTGCATCCAGCGCTACCACAATGTGGCTGCCCCCTGAAAAAGGCGGCAACTTTGATCCGTCTTCTTTTACAAATTTAAAATGTTTAATCAGCGGAGTCACTTGCTCAATCGCTGCTACTCTTACATCAATCATATTCATGGATATATCTCCTCAATAGCAGGCAACTCACCTGGAGACTCTGCATCAACCATTAAGCCCATGTACGCGCCCAGGTTTCTCGAAAAATGGTCACGTACAAACAGCATGCGTTCACAGCCGCAGCAAGCCACAATATTCGTGGTGACACTCTTGGTAATTGCCTTGCAGTGAACGCAATAAACGTTACGTGCCAATGTGTCTGTCTGCTCTTTCATGATGTGTGCGTCATCGACACCAAAAGGTTTCACAGCTTTAGCCACCTCCCATATAAAGCCTTCGGAGCCGGCAACATAGATGCGCAAGCCCATGCGCATATGCGGCATGATGCTTTTCAATTCAGTCAGTAGATCTTCTTCAAACTTGAATACATGCAAATTATCGGGCACTACTTTTTTCAATGTCTCCGAGTAATCAACTTCCATCTGCGCATATCTCGCATACAGCACCGTAACCGGCTGTGCAGGGTGCATCTGTTGAAACAACTTCAGTGCAGCCATGCCACCGATACCGGAGGCCAGCACTAAATGTGAGGTTGCTTTTTCATGCCACACCAGCGAGGTATAGATAGGCTTACTTTTAATCCAGTAACCGCGTTCCATAGTGATCTCTTTTAAAAAATAAAATTTGCTTGTAATAGGCTGCTGTTACGCTCAGTCAAATTCATCTGCTTGTAACACTTTGTTAACAAGACTATAGGAATAGTGTGGTAGGGAAAATTATCTTGAAGTCGTACTCCGAAAGGGGTAGTACCCGCGTTGCTGACATGGGATGCTTCCAATAAAAAAAGCAGGACACATTGCTGCGTCCTGCTTTTTCATCTACTGCAATACTATACTAGGCTGCGAGTTGGTTTTTCAGCTCTTCTTCCATGTCAAAAATATCAGCAACGATGCCGTATTTTGCAATGGTAAATATTGATGCACCTGGGTCAGTATTCACGGCAACAATGGTCGGCACGTGTTTCATGCCTGCCATGTGCTGAATAGAACCGGAAATACCAAGTGCGACATAAAGCTTGCATGAGCCAACCACTTTACCTGATTGACCCACTTGCCTTGATTTAGGCAGCCAGCCTGCATCCGCAATCGGACGTGAGCAGCATAAAGTAGCGCCCGCTGTCTCAGCCAGCTCGCGGAATTGCTCAACATTGGTTTCTTCACCAATACCGCGGCCGATCGACATAATGAAGTCAACGGTCGTAATATCAATATCATTACCGCCGCCAGCTTCAATGTAGTCTTTATTCTGGCTGCGAGATTGAACCGCAGGCAAATCAAAGTTGGACACTGCCGGGCTCGCGCTGCCTTCCAACGGTTTAAACACGCTTGGGCGTACAGTTAATACAACCGTTGCCTTGCCAGGGAAATCAACTTCAACATTGACTTTCTGGTTATAGCCACCGCGTGTTGCAACCAGGTCACTGCCCTGATACTCAACAATAAACACATCAGTAGCAAAGCCATAACCAGCTTTACTTGCCAAAGTAGATGCATAGCCAAGTGAGTCTACTGAGTGTGGCAACATCACAACTGATGGACTATTAGCTGCTATCAACGCAGATACTGCTGTTTCAAACACATCCGGATCAAAATCCGCAGATGGGCCTTTAACCACAACCACTTCATCAACACCATTCACGGACAATGCAGATACAAAACTATCAGCCTGGCTACCGATCACAGCTACCACCACTTTATCATCCGCATTTTGTTTTAATCCGTTAGCCGCACTGATAAGCTCAAAAGTGACTGGACGTAATTCATTTCGGCGGTGTTCTGCAATTACCAATATTTTGCTCATATTATGCTCCTTTGAATTCATTAATAATTTGAATGATTTTTGCCGCCTGCTCAGCCAGCGTGCCTTCAATCATCGTTGCGCGTCCTTTTTCCGGAACGTACATGCGGCGTACGCGTGACATGGAGTTAGCAGCACCCACATCATTTGCAGTCAGGCTCAGGTCGCCCAGTGAAACCTCTTCAATCGGCTTGGTTGCCGCTTGTTTAATGCCGCGCAATGACGCGTAGCGAGGTTTATTGATGCCTAACTGAATCGTCAGCACTGCCGGGCAGTTGATTTCAACTTCCTGCAGCAGACCGCCTTCAAGTTCGCGACGTACTACGGCTTTATTGTCACCCGGTTTGTATTGCAGGTCTGCCACCACGGCCGCATGTGGCCAGTTCAAATAAGATGCAATTGAAATACCCGTTGAGGCATAAGCCTGGTCAGATGACTGCACACCCGCAAATACCATATCCGGTGCTTCTTTTTTAATCACTTCTGTCAGAATGCGGCCGACCACGATTGCATCAGAGCCTTCTGCGCTATCGTCCCAAACCCGGATTGCACGGTCAGCACCTTTGGCCAGGCACTTACGCAAGCTCTCATCAACGCGGTCAGGGCCTACTGAAACCACGACCACTTCTACTTCGACATCACTGGCTTCCTTGATTTTCATCGCCTCTTCCAGTGAATAGTCGTCCCATTCGTTTAAGTCATACAGCATGAAGTCTTCGTCAACGTCTTTACCGTCAGCGCGTATTTCAAAATCTTCTTCCAATGCTGCTACCTGTTTAACCGCTACTAATATTTTCATACTCTCCGTCTCCTTATTACTTCGTTACCAACAATGTATCGCGCGTTAATTGGTGCAATATTTTTAACTGCCCACCGATATACCGAGAACCTGACCTGATAGTCCGGGTCCTCACGTAAATTCCATTTATCCAGCTCATGCAAACTGGGGTTAGCTACCATCAAAACCCGATGCAGGTAGTAAGGGTCTTCCAGCAGCGGCAACAATGTTTTGCGTGTTGCCGCCTTGTTTAAAATCACCCCTCTACGCACATCAGCTTCACTTGATGCCACTAATTTTTCTAAAACCTGCTGCGGTGTATTCGGGTTGTTTGCTACCCCGCTTAATACATCCACATCTTCATCTGCCGCCAACTCAAGCAGTAGTTCCTGCGGGGAATGATGCTGATAAGCCACGGCAGCACGCACCCACGCATTGCTATCTGTCGCCAATACTTCAAGCAGTTCCAGCGGGCATTGCGAATTTCTTGCTACTGCCCTTCTCACATCTGCATGCACATCAGCAGCAAACGCTCTCAGTACAGGCAAGGGTGCAATCGCATTACGCGCCAACCGTTGCCGCACCCAGACATCAGCATCAACCAGCAGCTTCACAATGTGCACTGGCAGCAGATCATTGCGCGATGCAATTTCCCGCCTTACCATTTCACTTTGGTCACTGACCAAGTCACCGATGACTGTCACTGGCGTTTTGGCGTTAGCAGCAACTCCGCACCTGACAGCTGCATCATCACTTTTTGCATACTTCAGCAATACATCACTACTGATCCGTGCGTCTCTTGCCAGCGTTCGCATAATGAGCAAATCGTCACTCGTCATGGCTTCTGCGATTAATGCATCCGGGCAATTTACATGGCCAATAATGGCTGCCTGCGTATGTAAATCAGATCGCTCATAAATACGCGCAAGCAAATCAGCCGAGGCCGAATCGTTTTGGGCAATATTTTTATTAAGTGCCACACCCAGTTCATCATCTGCCATCCGCGCCGATAAACAAGCCAGCACTTCAGCTGTAGCCGATGGGTTCTTGCTGAGTGCCAGCAAACTCTCTGCATCCTCTGAAAACAGCGCAATGCTTTTTAAAACACCAGCCTCACTGTTGCGATGCTGCGCAATCAGTTTGGTTAAATTCACATTACCTTTATTGCTCGCATCTACATACAGGCTCGATAAAACACCTGATGCCGTATTCGGGTTCTTATCCAGCCTTAAATCAACCGCATCGTCCCCGATTCCCGACAATGCTGTCAGCACTGATGCAGGCGTATGCTCCCATCGGGCAAGTGATAATGCTGTACGTCTGCTTTCAAGAATCTGCTGTTCCAGTTGCTGTTTTAGGGCACCTGTTGCCAATTCATGAACCGCAGCAGCTACATAAGGATCGCCTGCCTTGATTGCCAACTTAACGAGTGCATCAGCGCTATCTGACATATTCAACTCACTCAGGGAGTGCAGCTTCTTCCCATACTTCGTACTCAACACACTCATCGATCAGTTCGATCAATTCGCGCACAATAAACTTGCCCTCGTATCCTGATGTTTTAAGCGCATCCTCGAACATGGTCAGGTCTTTAGGACATGAAACGATGAACACATCCAAACCCTCAATCTGCCCGGCTTCACGCATACGGTTAGCTGATGGCTTCTCAATACCGACCGGATCAGGAATCCAGATACGGCCGCCGCCAGCACCGCAGCAGAAGGAGTTATCACGGTTACGTGCCATTTCAACCAGCTCACAACCCAGCAGCTTGATTACGTCACGCGGTGCGTCAAAGCCTTTGTTGTAGCGGCCCAGGTGACATGGATCATGGAACGTCACGCGGTAATCCAGTTTTTTCTTGAGCTTGATCTGTCCGTTTTCAATCAACTGTTTCACCAGCGTGGTGTAGTGGTTAATCTCGAACTTGCCACCAAAATCCGGGTACTCATTACGTATCGTGTTAAATGAGTGCGGGTCAGTCGTCACAATCGATTTAAAGTCGCAGGATTGCAGCGTGCCGATATTGGAAGTTGCCAGCAGCTCATACAGCCCCTCTTCACCTACACGGCGCAAATCATTACCGGAGTTAAGCTCTGCCTCAAACAGCAAGCCAAAGTTAATACCGGCGTTATGCATCAGTTTTGCAAATGATCTGGTCACCTTCTGGTTACGTGGGTCAAATGAAGCGTAGTCGCCCACAAACCAGAGAATATCAACCGGCTCAGTTCTTGCATCCTTGATTTCAAACGGCAGGTCTTTAGCCCAGGCTGCTCTCTTACGTTTTGATTCACCAAATGAGTTACCTGTTTTATGAATCGTCTGCAAAGTTTTCTCCAAAATAGGCTCCATCTCACCAGCTTCAACCAGGTTACGGCGCATCTGTACGATGATAGGCACATGCTCTACAGCTACCGGGCAGATTTCCACACAAGCCAGACATGTTCTGCATGACCATAATGTTTCCATGAATACCTGGCCTACATCTTTACCGTGGATATCAAGCTCAGCTTCTTTTGGCAGCTCTTTAGAACTCAATGCCTTATTTGCAAACTCACGCAGCGACAGAATCACATCACGTGGTGACAAAGGCGCACCCACAGCATTTGCCGGGCAGGCTTCCTGACAGCGGCCACATTTAGTGCAGGCATCAAGGTGCAGCAGGTTCTTCCAGGTTAAATCGGTAATGTTTTTATAACCGGCAGTCTTCTGGTCATCCGGCACACGTGGCAGTCTTCTGCCGGCGAGTGGGTCTTTAAACATCAAAGACGCTGCAGCAGTGAAGATATGCTTGATTTTTGTGTATGGAATGCATGCAATAAAGGTCAGGGACAGCAAGCCATGGAACCACCACAACACCGGGCGGAATGAACCGGCACCATCAGCTGTCAGACCCAATGCCTGCATGATATGCGCCAGTATCGCGCCAACCGGAGACCAGAATCTGTAATCCCAGACATTCGGGCTATCGCTCAGCCATACCAGACGCGTCGCTTCCAACACAAAGCCGGTGATACCAATCAGGATGAATGACCACAGGAACGCCCAGTCTTCACGGCGATATTGGCTACGGTCAAAGTCAGGGTCGCCTTCCTGCCTGTCAACGCGCTTGTAATCAAGCTTAGGCAGGTGCAGCCATTTGCGGCGATACATCATGTAAATGAGACCGACGATCAAACCGAAACCAGCCAAATCCAGCACCAGCGAGAACAGCAGGTAGAAGTTTCCGTACCAGAACTTAACGCCGAACAAGGGCTCAAGTATGTCGTATTCAAGGGTGATGGTTGCAGTGCCAATGAACAGCAGCACAAAACCGAAGAAGATCAGGCCATGGGCGCGGCCGGCACTTTTGTCGCGGCGCACCAGTGTACGGTGTGTTGCCATGGTCTTAACCATCTCAACAAAGCGTTGAAATAGCTCGCTCCACGAACCGTCTGGTTTACCACGGCGGTATTTACGTATCTGTACATAAACACCATAAATAAACACGGCAATGGCCAAGTAGCCAATTGCATAAAATAAATAGATCGCCTTTGGGTCAAAGTCCTGGAAAAGTATTCTAGTGATTTGTGTAGGATCATTCATATGTATCACCTATTTTTTAATTTAATTAAATCCATATAGCCCTGAGGCAATTTGAAACTTACGATTTGAAACTTACTATTTGAAACTCAAGATCTGTAACTTAAGACTTGCAACTTAATATTTCCAACTTGGGTAAACTCTGTATCGGTTGAGCATGGCCACCGATCCAACATCGGCAGCCATGCATCAATCAGGTATCAAGCCTTGTACATTAAACCTTGTACTCGATCTTGAAATTACCACCTGGCATATGCGGCGTACCCCAAGCGATGGTTTCACGTTTGTATGGAAGCGCAATCTGTGGATTAGCTTCTTCAATCTCACGTGCCACACGATGGCCGGTAAACGTTGCATCTGCAATCAAACGTGGTGCTTCAGCATCACCAATCAGGTACATGCCTTTGATATCGTTCTCGGCCCACTCTGATTCACGCGCTTTAAGCTCGTTCCACAATGTGCACTCTGAATGACGGCCTGTTACCAGAATCAGTGAATCAAACTCCAGCCAGCGATGTGTTGTATTCGCATCACGAGGAGCAACACCAGGACCACGGTAAGTACGTCTAGAACCGTCACCCCAGATGTTGTAGATTTCAAGACGACCTGGCTCGATTCTTGAGCAGAAATGGTCACCCAGTTCTTCAACATGCAACTCGTGCAAACGACGCATCATGTTTGGATACTCAAGTGTGAAGTGCATGTAGTTAGCCAGATGCACACCAGACACGATAGTCACTTCATGACCGTCAGTCGCCAGTTTTTCAGCCAGGCTAGGTGCCATAAAATAAGTATCAGCGTTAAGGATCACTACGCGTTTACCGATTTTTTTCTTGCCGTCCATAACTTGCTCTGGAGTCAACTGATCTGGTAATGAAGCGTCAGCACCCGGAATTGGTTCATGTGTCAGGCAGTTGGTACCATCTGTATTCCATGATGAACCGGTAGCGATGATGACTTTATCCGCGCCGTATTGCAGCACATCGTCAGCTGTCATCGGTTTTTGACCTAATGCAACTTGGCTTTCCTTGTTTTTCTTAACCAGTTTGTTGATTTGAGTTTCACGGTAATCACGGTGATAGCTCCACTCGCCCAAACCAGGCAAGGTAGTGATTTGATTCAAGTGACCGCCGATTTTTTCAGCCGTATCGGTCAAGTGAACTGTGTAACCGCTTTCCATCAATACACGCGCCGCTTCAGAACCAGATGGACCTGCACCTACGATCAATACTGAATCTTTAGTTTTGGTTTGACGGAATTTCTCTGGATGCCAGCCGCGGCGATATTCTTCACCTGCTGTCGCATTCTGAGTACAAATCATTGGAGGGCCGCCGATTTCCCAGCGAGAAATACAAACGTTACAACCGATACAAACGCGAATGTCGTCGTAGCGGCCTTGTTCGATTTTTTGTGGCAGGAACGGGTCAGCAATCGATGGACGTGCGCAACCGATAATATCGGCATAACCTTTAGTCACGATTTCAGTCATTTTTTCAGGATCTACAAAACGGCCAACACCGAGCACCGGTTTTTTAGATACTTGTTTTACAAACTTGGTCCAAGGCACTTGGTGACCTTGCTGGTAGAAACGTGATGGACCTGCATCTTCGCCCCACTCTGCAATATCGCCAACGTCAACGTCCCACAAGTCGAGCAATGGGTCAGCAAGTTCAATGAACTTCATACCGTCTACTTCAACTTCGATCTGGCCTGGGCCATATACGGTATCAACCGCAAAACGTGTTGCAATCGCACACTCGTCGCCTACAGCGTGTTTAACTTTTTCCAAAGTTTCCAGCCAGAAGCGCGCACGGTTCTCTAATGAACCGCCGTATTTATCGGTACGTTTGTTGTAGTATGGGTTCAGGAACTGCAGCGGCAGGTATGAGTGCGCGCCGTATACGTAGATGATGTCGAAGCCGGCATCACGTGAACGTTTAGCGGCATCTACATAATATTGCTGAACCTGGGCGATGTCGCTCAAGTCCATTTCTTTACAATAAGACAATGTTTCAAACTCTGATGCATACTGGCTTGGGCCGCGTGGTGTAGCACGTGACTCCATGTTTGGTGCATGCGCGCCGCCGTACCATAACTCTACGCCAGCCAGTGCGCCGTATTTGTGGACTTCTTCAGTCATCGCGCGTAAATTACGCACATCACCTTCGTCCCAGATACGAGCTGATAAACGATGTGTATCGTCTGATTCAGGGTTGATTGAGCAGTACTCGGTGTTCATCGCTGCCCAGCCGCCTTCAGCTTTCATAGAGCGGTGCGCCGCCTGGAAGCCAGGTTTATCAGAACCAGCACCAATACAATGCGGTACCTGATAAAAGCGATTGCGTAATGTTTTAGGACCAATTTGAATTGGTTCAAACAAAATGTCGTGTTTTGGATCGCGTGCCATTTTTTCATCTCCGGTTGTGTGAATGGAATTAACTTACCTGCCATTCTCGTAGCGTTGACGCGGAGGCACAATTACACTCATGGCTTACTACCAAGGTGTTACTAGCAAATATGGCGCTAGCCCATGTAAAAAAAGGAGGAGATTTTCATCTCCACCTTTTTTCTATTTAACATGCTGATAAACCCGCCAGACCTGCGCAGGCTGACGCACTGAAATTACAAACTATGCATGAACCAGACCAATGCCACACCGGTAGCAATCGCCAGGTAAGGCAGAATGCCTGCACGGTTAGCCACGCCGTCTTCATGCCCGGCAATATGCATGTCTTCCAGCATTTGTTTAGGGAACACGCCTTTATCCTGCACGTAGTGTCTGTAGATAAAGACCGGAATAATCAATGCAGTGAAAATCAAACCAGTCATCAAGGTACCGGTACCCCATACATCAGCACCCAAGCCCATGATCGCCAGATTGACATAACCCAATATGCCGCCCAAGGTAATCAGGATTAAAGGCGCTTTATATGGACGCTCCCAGTTTGGACGGTCAAGCCTGTGAATCCAGCCTGAGTTAAGGTTAAGGAAGTTAAAGATGATGTAACCGATATTTGACGCTGCAAGTACAAACACATAGTCAGACATCATGAGCAGCACCAGGTTAAAACAAAGGTCTGTCCACATGGCACTGGTAGGTGCGCCATGTTCATTCACGCGGGACAAATACTTAGGCAGCCAGCCATCCACTGAAGCTTGGTATAAAGTACGTGAAGAGCCTGCCATTGAAGTCATGATCGCCAGCAATAAAGCCAGCACCATCATGATAATCATCAAGTTAGCGACAAATTTTCCGCCACCAACGATATCAGAGAATGCTGCAGCCACGCCCATGCCACTATAGATAGAAGCTTCCAGCATGCCGCTGTAAACAGCTGGCGTTACCACAACACCGGCAGCGTCAACAACTGCAGGGGTTACCATCTGACCCAAACCTAAATGACTTTGGAAAGCGATAGGCACTAGCGTAAACACTGCCACGCAAAGTAAACCAGAGTAGAAGATAGCCTTGAAGGTGTCTGATTTCGGGTTTTTGAACTCGCGCGTATAACATACGGCGGTTTCAAAACCATAAGTAGACCATGCTGCAATAAACAAACCGCCAGCCATCAGCTTCCAGCCTTCTATACCCCAAACCCCATCAATCACGTTGCCTGCCGCATCATGTGCCAATGGCGCCAGTGGAAAGAAGTTTGCCTGTGCAGTATCACCAGTGATTAAAGGTACCAAACCAATCAGCATTAATGGAATCAATGCGATCAAGCCAAGTACCATCGTGGTTTTTGCTGAACGCAAGATACCACCATGCTGAATAAAGAATACTGACAACAAAACTGAAGCACCCAGGATAAAGGTCGCGTTAATTCTCAGCGACAGCCCATCTTTAATCATGCCTAAATCCAGCAAAGTCAGCTGCCAGGTATTGATCACGGCATCGGGCGCAAACAGTGCGCTCAACATATAGCCTGCCGCCAGCCCGGAGCCAATCGCGAGTACCGGCGACCAGGCAAACCAGTTACACCATACTGAAACAGGCGCTATAAACTTACTATACTTGACCCATGCAACAGCACCATAAATCGATGCACCGCCTGACTTATGCGGAAACAATCCGGCAATTTCAGCATATGTAAAAGCCTGTATAAAACCAAATGTGATTGATATCGCCCATATCATCCAAGCGGGCTTACCAACAGTGGCGGCAATCGCGCCGATTGAAAACAGAACAAGCGCTGGAACGCCGCTTGCCACCCAAAATGCACCTTGCCAGCCAATCTTTCTATGTAACGTCGCATTTTGCACTACGACGTTTTCGGAAAGATCAGCTGAAATTGCATCAACTGACGAATTTAAGCTCAATTTAAGTCCCCTTTAAGAAAATTCCCAACATCAGGCCAATTTAGTAATGGCCACAATACAACCGGGTAAAGCAAAGAATTTAGTCTTGCCACTTACTTAATAAATTTACATACGGAATATCAACAAAACTCCTAAATTCTCGAGTCATTTGATAGCAATCATCAGTGCCGCACAATCACCACTATGGATTACTCTAAAAGTAGTATCTGAAATAATGCTGCAAATAATAGTATGTTAAACCTCATCTCAAATACGCAGATACTCCTTTTGTGTTACACCTTCAAGGGGATATTTAATGACTTGCATACTGTTTACTATGTGCTTGATATAAAAGTATATAAACAAACTATAGTCGACCAAACTGAAAATAAACAAGTAGTTGTGCCAGCGTTTTTTTACATCAACCTTACTCTGGAATAAAACCATGATAAACCATACAAGTTCTCATCATGCAGCAGATAAAAAATCACTCTACGATGCAATCGGCGGCGAACATGGCGTTCAAAACCTGGTTAAAGTTTTCTATGACCTGGTTGAACAGCACCCGGAAGGGCACAAACTGCATTTACTGCATCTGCGCGGCAACGGCATTGCCCACTCGCGTGTGGAGCAATTCAATTTTCTATCAGGTTTTTTAGGCGGGCCTAAGCTCTATGTTGAAAAACATGGCCATTCAAACGTCAGGTTAATGCATGAGCATGTTGAAATTAATAGCGAATCAAAAGACATCTGGCTTAAATGCATGGACATGGCGATCGATGAAATAGGGATTGATGCAGCAGTAAAAGATAAGCTCATGAATAACTTTACGACGATTGCCAATTTACTTGTCAATCGATCTGATTAAGTTTCCATCAACCAACACCAAAGGAAACCATATATGGCTAACATATCGACCGCTGCAAGTTTCCAGGATGCAATCTCTCCGGATACCAATTTAAAGTCAGCTTTACACAAACATTACTTGCGCAACCAGCGCTGGGGGTTTATGTGGGCATTATGGACGGCAATATTGTGGGGTGCCTGGTATGTGCCGGGAACAGCGCTTTGGTCTGAGTTCCCCTATGTAAATATTGCGGCTGACCAGCAGTCATTACGCCTGGCAGCCACCGCTGTAATGACATGGATACATGCGATCACCGTATTTCTGTTTTTGTTACTGTGGAATGCTGTACTTGGTAAAGTCAAAGACTATGGTCGAACCATGGTCAGGTTCAAAACCATATCAAAATGGTATGCGCTTGCCTCTCTGTGTGGCGGGCCATTGGCAATCTTCGGTTCTTATATGGCAATGGGCTTCATCGGGCCGGTTTTTGCGGCAATCTCCTCTTTATTCTATCCTGTCATCGGCGCCGTCATCGCCCGGCTCTGGTATAAGGAAAAAATATCCAGACGCGCAGCAATCGGTATGTGCATCATTATTTTTGG
>Ga0255338_1004516_pt1 | contig 14266 bp, 11 predicted proteins | sample MeOH1_35cm_T4_19_FD_203715 | JGI IMG/M metagenome (GOLD analysis project Ga0255338, IMG submission 203715) | Sandy soil microbial communities from University of British Columbia, Vancouver, Canada - MeOH1_35cm_T4_195 | ecosystem: Engineered > Artificial ecosystem > Sand microcosm > Unclassified ...
AGGCGGCCGTCGCGGTGCTGGCGCAGCCGGGCGGGATCGCGTGGAACGTGTTCGGCGAGCGGCAGCTCGCACTGGCGCGCGAGTTCCCGGACTTCCGGGAAGCCGAGGCGGCCGGCGCGCTGCGCACCGCGGCGGCCAGAGAGGGGCTTGCGCGCATCATCGGCTGCGACGCCGCCGCGCTGCCGGCGGAGATCGCGCGCTTCGGGCCGCCCTTCCATGCCGTGCGGGTGACTGGCGCCCTCTTCCACACCCAGGGCGGCCTCGACATCGATGCGCAGTGCCGCGTGCGGCGCGTGGACGGTTCCGTGTTCCCGAACCTGCTGGCGGCCGGCGGCGCGGCGCGCGGGGTCAGTGGCAATGCGGTGTGGGGTTACCTTTCCGGCAATGGATTGCTCGGCGCGGTGGCCGGCGGGTGGATCGCTGCGCATACCGCGATCGCCGGGGTTGCGCTTCGCTCCACCGCCAGCCTGCCGGTGCGGGCCTCGTAGCCCTCACCCCAGCCCTCTCCCGCAGGCGGGAGAGGGAGCACCCCCACCGCGGCCTCCCACCCGAGGGGGAGGGAGGAAGACCTCAGTGCTTTTCCTTGGCGTGGTTGATGGAGTACTTCGGGATCTCCACCACCAGGTCCTTCTGCGCCAGGATCGCCTGGCAGGACAGGCGCGAGTTCGGCTCCAGGCCCCAGGCCCGGTCCAGCAGGTCTTCCTCGTTCTCGTCCATCTCGTTGAGCGACTCGAAACCCTCGCGCACGATGCAGTGGCAGGTGGTGCAGGCGCAGCTCATGTCGCAGGCATGCTCGATCTCGATGCCGTTCTCGAGCAGGGCTTCGCAGATGGACGTGCCCGGCGGCGCCTTCACTTCGGCGCCCTCGGGGCAGTACTCGGGATGGGGCAGGATCTTGATGGTGGGCATAGGTGGGCGGCTGTCCTGCCTCAGAGGGATTCCAGTTTGCGTCCGGCAAGGGCCTTGCGGATGCCCTCGTTCATGCGTTGCGCCGCGAAGGCCTCGGTGCCCCTGGCCAGCGCCTGCACCGCGGCTTCGACGGCGCCGGCTTCGTTGCTGGCTTCGGCGGTGGCGCGCAGCGAGGCCATCAGCTGCTCGATGGCCTGGCGCTCCTGCGCCTGAAGCAGCTGGCCGTCGGCGTCGATCGCGCTCTGCGTTGCCAGCAGCATGCGCTCGGCGTCAACGCGGGCCTCGGTGAGCGCGCGCGCCTTCATGTCCGCCTCGGCGGTGGTGAAGCTCTCGCGCAGCATGCGCGCGATCTCGTCGTCCGACAGGCCGTAGGAGGGCTTGACCTCGATGCGCGCCTCGACGCCGCTGGCCTGCTCGCGCGCGGAGACGTTCAGCAGGCCGTCGGCATCGACGGTGAAGGTGACGCGGATGCGCGCCGCGCCGGCCGCCATCGGCGGAATGCCGCGCAGCTCGAAGCGCGCCAGGCTGCGGCAATCGGCCACCAGGTCGCGCTCGCCCTGCACCACGTGGATGGCCATGGCGGTCTGGCCGTCCTTGAAGGTGGTGAAGTCCTGGGCCTTGGCCGTGGGGATGGTCTCGTTGCGCAGCACGATGCGCTCCACCAGCCCGCCCATGGTCTCGATGCCCAGCGACAGCGGGATCACGTCCAGCAGCAGTAGCTCGCCCTGCGGGTTGTTGCCGGCGAGCTGGTTGGCCTGGACGGCGGCGCCCAGCGCCACCACCTCGTCGGGGTCGAGGTTCACCAGCGGCTCGCGACCGAAGAATTGCGCCACCGCGCGCCGCACCTGCGGCATGCGGGTGGAGCCGCCCACCATCACCACGCCCTGCACTTCCTCGCGCTGCAGCTTCGCGTCGCGCAGGGCCTTGCGCACGGCAGCCAGCGTGCGGGCGGTGAGCTCCTGGGTGACGGCTTCGAAATCGGCGGCCGTGACGCGCACGTTCGCCGTCCGGCCGCCGAGGGACAGCGGCACGTCGAGCGCGTCCTCGTCCGACAGACGCTCCTTCACCTGGCGCGCCAGCATCTTGATCGCCGCCTTGTCGGTGGCGCTTTCGGCCGCGAGGCCGGTGCGCTGCAGCAGCCAGTCGGCCAGCGCGCGGTCGTAGTCGTCGCCGCCCAGGGCCGAATCGCCGCCGGTGGAGACCACCTCGAACACGCCGCGCGAAAGCCGCAGGACGGAGATGTCGAAAGTGCCGCCGCCGAGGTCGTACACGGCGTACAGGCCTTCGCTGCCGTTGTCGAGGCCGTAGGCGATGGCGGCCGCCGTGGGCTCGTTGATCAGACGCAGCACGTGCAGGCCGGCGAGCTGCGCCGCGTCCTTGGTCGCCTGCCGCTGCGCCTCGTCGAAATAGGCCGGCACCGTGATGACGGCGCCGTACAGGTCGGCGGCGAAGGTGTCCTCGGCCCGGTGGCGCAGCGTCGCCAGGATCTCGGCGCTCACCTCCACCGGCGATTTCGCCCCTTCGCGCGTCTGCAGCTTCACCATGCCCGGCGCGTCGAGGAAGCGGTAAGGCAGCTTGTCGCGGTTGGCGATGTCGGCCAGGCCGCGGCCCATGAAGCGCTTCACCGAGGCGATGGTGTTCTCGGGGTCCTCGGCCTGCGCGAGCGCCGCGTCCCAGCCGATCTGGCGCCGGCCCTCGCCGAGGTAGCGCACCACGGAGGGCAGGAGCACGCGGCCCGCGCCATCGGGCAGGCATTCCGCCACGCCGTGGCGCACGGAGGCGACCAGCGAATGGGTGGTGCCGAGGTCGATGCCGACGGCGGTGCGGCGCTGGTGGGGATCGGGCGAGGTGCCGGGTTCGGAGATCTGCAGCAGGGACATGGCTTGTGCGGTGAACCGCCTATTGTCCCAGTTGCGCGAGCCGCTCTTCGATGTCGGCCCCGAAGCGCTCGACGAACATGAGGGCTCTGACCTGCTGCGCCGCAGCCCGGGCATCGTTCTCGCCATCCAGCAGTTCGCCGATGCGCTGGAGCATCTCGCGCCGGCGCACCGACACGCGCTGCGACAGGGCGTCGAGTTCCTCCTCGCTGTCCGCCTCGTCCAGCGCCTCGCGCCAGTCCATCTGCTCCATCAGGAACTCGCCCGGCATCGCGGTGTTGCTGTGCTTCTCGATCGGGGCGCCGCGCAGTTCGCACAGGTACTCGGCGCGCCTGAGGGGGTCCTTCAGGCGCTGGTAGGCCTCGTTGATGCGCACCGACCATTGCAGCGCCAACCGCTGCGCGGCGCTCCCCTGGGCGGCGAATCTGTCCGGATGGGCCTCGCGCTGCAATTCCTTCCAGCGCGCGTCGATCTCCGGGCGCTCCTGGGCGAAGCGCTGCGGCAGGCCGAAGAGTTCGAAGTCGGTGGTTCTCAGGTCCATGGAAGGCAAAACAAAACCGCCAGCACCGGGGAGTGAAGGCGGTTTCATGCTCAAGCGGCGCTCAGATGCGGAAAGATTCTCCGCAGCCGCAGCGATCGCGCTCGTTGGGGTTGTTGAACTTGAAGCCCTCGTTGAGGCCTTCGCGCACGAAGTCGAGTTCGGTGCCGTCGATGTAGGCCAGACTCTTCGGGTCCACCAGCAGTTTCACGCCGTGGTACTCGAAGACGACGTCTTCCGGCGCCACCTCGTCGACATATTCGAGCTTGTACGCCAGCCCCGAGCATCCCGTGGTCTTGACGCCGAGGCGCACACCCACGCCCTTGCCGCGCTTGGCAATGTAGCGGGTGACGTGCCGCGCCGCGGCTTCGGTGAGCGTCACAGCCATGTTCAGTTCGCGTGTTTCTTCTTGTAGTCCTGGACGGCGGCCTTGATCGCATCCTCGGCCAGGATCGAGCAGTGGATCTTCACCGGCGGCAGCGCCAGCTCCTCGGCGATCTGGCTGTTCTTGATCGACGCGGCCTCGTCCAGCGTCTTGCCCTTGACCCATTCGGTCACGAGCGAGCTGGAGGCGATGGCCGAGCCGCAGCCGTAGGTCTTGAAGCGGGCGTCCTCGATCACGCCCGTCGCCGGGTTGACCTTGATTTGCAGCTTCATCACATCGCCGCAGGCGGGCGCGCCCACCATGCCGGTGCCGACATCCTCATCGCCCTTCGAGAACGAGCCGACGTTGCGGGGGTTTTCGTAGTGTTCGACGACTTTCTGCGAATAAGACATTGCAGTACTCCTGTTCTGTTCTCAGTGCGCGGCCCACTGGATGGTGCTGAGGTCGACGCCATCCTGGTACATCTCCCACAGCGGGCTGAGCTCGCGCAGCTTGGCGACGTTCTGCCTGATCGTGGCGACGGCGTAATCCATTTCCTCTTCGGTCGTGAAGCGGCCGATCGTCATGCGCAGGCTGCTGTGCGCCAGTTCGTCGCTGCGGCCCAGGGCCCGCAGCACGTAGCTTGGCTCAAGCGAGGCGGACGTGCAGGCGGAGCCCGAAGAAACCGCGATGCCCTTGATGCCCATGATCAGCGACTCGCCCTCGACGAAGTTGAAGCTCATGTTCAGGTTGTGCGGCACCCGGTGCTCCAGGTTGCCGTTGATGAAGACCTGTTCGATGTCCTGCAGGCCGTCGAGCAGCCGCTTCTGCATCCTGCGCACGTGCTCCAGGTCCTTGGGCATCTCTTCCTTCGCGATGCGGAAGGCCTCGCCCATGCCCACGATCTGGTGGGTGGGCAGCGTGCCGGAGCGCATGCCGCGTTCGTGGCCGCCGCCGTGCATCTGCGCTTCCAGCCGCACGCGCGGCTTGCGGCGCACGTACAGGGCGCCGATGCCCTTGGGGCCGTAGGTCTTGTGCGAGGCCAGGCTCATCAGGTCGACCGGCAGTTTCGCGAGGTCGATCTCCGTCTTGCCGGTGGCCTGCGCGGCGTCGACGTGGAACAGCACGCCCTTCTCGCGGCAGATCGCGCCGATCGCCGGGATGTCCTGGATGACGCCGATCTCGTTGTTCACGAACATCACCGAGGCGAGGATCGTGTCGGGACGGATCGCGGCCTTGAACTGCTCCAGGTCCAGCATGCCGTCTTCCTGCACGTCGAGGTAGCTCACCTCGAATCCCTGGCGTTCCAGCTCGCGCGTGGTGTCGAGCACGGCCTTGTGCTCGGTCTTCACCGTGATCAGGTGCTTGCCGCGCGTCTTGTAGAAGTTGGCGGCGCCCTTGAGCGCCAGGTTGTTGGATTCCGTGGCGCCCGAGGTCCACACGATCTCGCGCGCATCGGCCCCGATCAGATCCGCCACCTGCTGGCGGGCCTTCTCGACCGCCTCTTCGGCCTCCCAGCCCCACGCGTGGCTGCGCGAAGCCGGGTTGCCGAAGTGCTCGCGCAACCAGGGGACCATGGCGTCGACCACGCGCGGGTCGACCGGCGTCGTCGCGCCGTAATCCATGTAGATCGGGAAATGGGGCGTCATGTCCATGTCGTGCGGATCCGTCGTGCTGTTCTTATTGCTTGGCGAAGGAATTGCCCAGCGCGAACACCGAGTTCGGCGCGTTCACGCGGATGGGCTTGACCACCGGGGCGCTGGAAATCGCCCGCTTGGTCTGCGGCTTGTCCTCGATCTGCACGCCCTTGGCGAGCTGGTCGTCCACCAGCTTCTGCAGCGTGATCGAGTCGAGGAATTCCACCATGCGCTGGTTCAGCGCCGCCCACAGCTCGTGCGTCATGCAGCGGCCGCCGTCGTTGCAGTTTTCCTTGCCGCCGCACTGGGTGGCGTCGATCGGCTCGTCCACCGAAACGATGATGTCCGCGACCGTGATTTCGGCTGCCTTGCGGCCGAGCGTGTAGCCGCCGCCCGGCCCGCGGGTGGATTCCACCAGCTCGTGCCGGCGCAGCTTGCCGAACAGCTGCTCGAGGTAGGACAGCGAGATCTGCTGGCGCTGGCTGATCGCCGCCAGCGTGACGGGACCGTTGTTCTGGCGCAGTGCCAGATCGATCATTGCGGTGACCGCAAAGCGGCCTTTGGTAGTGAGACGCATCGCTAGCTCCTTCCTGCTGGCTTGCTTGCCGTACCCTTGCGCAGCGCCCGCTGGCAGGGCCGCCTCCACCCATTCGTTCCGGCTGTGTTGCATATGCCGGCCCTCGGCCGGCGTTCGTGGGCCGGCTGTTTTCTGAATATCCTGGGTTCCTGACTGTTTCCGTCAAGTATACCAGAAAACCCGCCTCAGAGCTCGGGTACTCAGGTTTTTCTGCGCTGCGTCAATCCGGGCGGGGATCGGCCCGCCGGACGCTGGATTTCCAGCTTGACGCGCACCAGGGCCGTCTACTTGCGGATCGGCACCACGTTGTCGTGCACCGAGGCCCCGAAGGCCTGCTCCTTGAGCAGCGCAAGCTGGTCGCGCACCCGTGCCGCCTTCTCGAATTCCAGGTTGCGGGCATGCTCCAGCATCTGCTTTTCCAGCTGCTTGATGCGCTTGGAGATGTCCTTCTCGGACATGTCCTCCACCATGGCGCGCTGCAGTTCCTGCTTCTCCTGCTCCTTGCTGGCCTTTTCGCTGTAGACGCCGTCGATCAGGTCGCGCACCTGCTTGACGATGCTGCGCGGCGTGATGCCGTTGGCCTCGTTGAAGGCCACCTGCCTGGCGCGCCGGCGCTCCGTCTCGCCGATGGCCTTCTTCATCGACTCGGTCATCCTGTCGGCGTACAGGATGGCCTTGCCGTTCAGGTTGCGCGCCGCCCGGCCGATGGTCTGGATCAGCGAACGCTCGGCGCGCAGGAAACCCTCCTTGTCGGCGTCGAGGATGGCCACCAGCGAGACCTCGGGGATGTCCAGGCCCTCGCGCAGCAGGTTGATCCCCACCAGCACGTCGAACTGGCCCAGCCGCAGGTCGCGGATGATCTCCACCCGCTCCACCGTGTCGACGTCGCTGTGCAGGTAGCGCACCTTGACGCCGTTGTCGCTCAGGTAGTCGGTGAGCTGTTCGGCCATGCGCTTGGTCAGCGTGGTGATCAGCACCCGCTCGTGCTTTTCCACCCGCAGGCTGATTTCCTGCAGCACGTCGTCGACCTGGTGGGTGGCGGGCCGCACTTCCACCTCGGGGTCGATCAGGCCGGTGGGACGCACCAGCTGCTCCACCACCTGCCCGGCGTGCGTCTTCTCGTAGTCGGCCGGCGTGGCGGAGACGAACACCACCTGCCGCATGCGGGCCTCGAATTCCTCGAAGCGCAGCGGCCGGTTGTCCAGCGCCGAGGGCAGGCGGAAGCCGTACGCCACCAGCGTCTCTTTCCTCGCCCGATCCCCCGCGTACATTCCGTTCAGTTGCCCGATCATCTGGTGGCTCTCGTCCAGGAACATCATCGCGTCCTTGGGCAGGTAGTCGGTCAGCGTCGAGGGCGGCGCGCCCGGCGGCGCGCCGGAGAGATGGCGCGTGTAGTTCTCGATGCCCTTGCAGTGCCCCAGCTCGGAGAGCATCTCCAGGTCGAAGCGGGTGCGCTGCTCCAGCCGCTGGGCCTCCACCAGCTTGCCCTCGGCGACGAAGAACTTCAGGCGCTCCGCGAGCTCCAGCTTGATCGACTCGACGGCCGACACCACCTTCTCGCGCGGCGTCACGTAGTGGCTGGAGGGGTAGACCGTGAAGCGCGGCACCTTCTGGCGGATGCGGCCGGTGAGCGGGTCGAACAGCTGCAGCGTCTCGATCTCGTCGTCGAACAGCTCGATGCGGATCGCGAGTTCCGAGTGTTCGGCCGGGAAGATGTCGATCGTGTCGCCCCGCACCCTGAAAGTGCCGCGGGCGAAGTCCTGCTCGTTGCGGTTGTACTGCATGCGAATCAGCTGCGAGATCACCTCGCGCTGGCCGATCTTGTCGCCCACCCGCATGATGAAGCGCATCTGCGTGTAGTCCTCCGGGGCGCCGATGCCGTAGATCGCGCTCACCGTGGCCACGATCACCGTGTCGCGCCGCTCCAGCACGCTCTTGGTGGCCGACAGGCGCATCTGCTCGATGTGCTCGTTGATCGAGCTGTCCTTCTCGATGAACAGGTCGCGCTGCGGGACGTACGCCTCGGGCTGGTAGTAGTCGTAGTAGCTCACGAAGTACTCCACGGCGTTCTTCGGGAAGAACTCGCGGAATTCGCTATAGAGCTGCGCCGCCAGCGTCTTGTTCGGCGCGAACACGATGGCCGGCCGCCCGAGCCGGGCGATCACGTTGGCCATGGTGAATGTCTTGCCGGAGCCGGTGACGCCCAGGAGCGTCTGGTACACCTCGCCGTCCTGCACGCCTTCGACCAGCTTCTCGATCGCCTGCGGCTGGTCGCCCGCCGGCGGATAGGGTTGGAACAGCTCGAAGGGGGAGTCCGGGAACGTGACGAACGTGCCCTTTTTCTCCTGCTGCTGGGGCTCGCTGGCCTGGGGGATTGCGCTCATTCGGGTAAATGCTGGGTCGAACCCTTAAAATTGCGGGCAGCCGGCCAGGGTACAACAGGCCGGGCGTTCTTGCCACCGCATCCCAAGGAACCCCATGTCTCTCTTCCACGCCGTCGAAATGGCGCCCCGCGACCCGATCCTGGGCCTCACCGAGCAGTTCGTCGCCGACCCGAACCCGAACAAGGTGAACCTCGGCGTGGGCGTGTATTACGACGACAACGGCAAGCTGCCGCTGCTGCAGTGCGTCCAGAAGGCGGAAGAGAAGATGATGGCGGCCCACGCCGCCCGCGGCTACCTGCCGATCGATGGCATCGCGGCCTATGACGCCGCGATCAAGAGCCTGGTATTTGGGGCCGAGTCCGAGCCTGTCAAGGGCGGCCGGGTGGCCACCGTGCAGGCCCTGGGCGGCACCGGCGGCCTGAAGATCGGCGCCGACTTCCTGCACAAGCTGAACCCGAAGGCCAAGGTCCTGATCAGCGACCCGAGCTGGGAGAACCACCGCGGCATCTTCCGCGACGCCGGCTTCACCGTGGAGACCTATCCCTACTACGACGCCGACAAGCGCGGGATCAACTTCGACGGCATGCTGACGGCGCTCGGCACGGCCGAAGCCGGCACCGTGATCGTGCTGCACGCCTGCTGCCACAACCCCACCGGCTACGACCTCACGCCCGCCCAGTGGGACCAGGTGGTCGCCGCCGTGAAGGCGCGCAAGCTGGTCGCCTTCCTCGACATGGCCTACCAGGGCTTCGCCCAGGGCATCGCCGAAGACGGCCTCGCGGTGCAGAAGTTCCTGGCCTCGGGCGAGGACTTCCTGGTCTCCACCTCGTTCTCCAAGAGCCTGAGCCTCTACGGCGAGCGCGTGGGCGCCCTGTCGGTGCTGTGCAAGGACAAGGAAGAAGCCACCCGGGTGCTGTCGCAGCTGAAGATCGTGATCCGCACCAACTACAGCAACCCGCCGACGCACGGCGGCCAGGTCGCGGCCACCGTCCTCAACACGCCGGAACTGCGGGCCTTGTGGGAGGAGGAACTGGCGTCGATGCGGGTTCGCATCAAGGCGATGCGCACGGCGCTGGTGGAAAAGCTCAAGGCCGCGGGCGTGCAGCGCGATTTCAGCTTCATCACCCAGCAGGTCGGCATGTTCAGCTACTCGGGCCTGACGAAGGAGCAGATGCTTCGCCTGCGCAACGAATTCGGCGTCTACGGCATCGACAGCGGCCGCATCTGCGTGGCGGCGCTCAACAGCAGGAACATCGATTACGTGGCGGAGTGCATCGCCAAGGTGGTCTGAGCGTGGCCGGGGAGGCGTCGCGGCCTTCCTGACGCCGATCCAACCGAGGCTTGGGCCAGGCTGACGGATGAGGCAGGAATTCCCATCTCATCCGTAGTCTTCCTTTGTGCGGCCTCGCTCTGCGGCTGGTATATTGCACTGCAACAACCCCCACGGAGCCCTCATGCTCTATCAGATCTACGAGGCGCAGCGCTCTCTCATGGAGCCCTTCGCCGATTTCGCGCTCGCAGCCTCCAAGCTGTACAGCAATCCGCTCACGCCCTTCGGCCAGAATCCCCTTTCGCAGCGCGTCTCGGCCAGCTTCGACCTGATGTACCGGCTCGGAAAGGACTACGAGAAGCCCGAGTTCGACATCCGCACCGTCGAGATCGACGGCGTGCGCATCGCCGTGCAGGAACGGGTGGAGATCGACAAGCCGTTCTGCGAACTGCGCCGCTTCAAGCGCTTTTCGGACGATCCCGCCACGCTCGACGTGCTCAAGGGCCAGCCCGCGGTGCTGGTCGTCGCCCCCCTCTCCGGCCACTACGCGACGCTGCTGCGCGACACGGTGCGTTCGCTGCTGCGGGACCACAAGGTCTACATCACCGACTGGCGCAACGCCCGCATGGTGCCGCTGGAAGCCGGCGAGTTCCACCTGGACGACTACGTCAACTACGTGCAGGAGTTCATCCGCCACCTGCAGGCGCAGTACGGCCACTGCCACGTGATCAGCGTGTGCCAGCCCACCGTGCCGGTGCTGGCCGCCGTGTCGCTCATGGCTTCGCGCGGCGAGGCCACGCCGCTCACCATGACGATGATGGGCGGGCCCATCGACGCCCGGAAGTCGCCCACCGCGGTGAACAACCTGGCGATGAACAAGAGCTACGAGTGGTTCGAGACCAACGTGATCTACCGCGTGCCGCAGGGCTTCCCCGGCGAGAACCGCCGCGTCTACCCGGGCTTCCTGCAGCACTCCGGCTTCGTCGCGATGAACCCGGACCGGCACCTCTCCAGCCATTACGACTACTTCAAGCACCTGATCGCGGGCGACGACACCTCGGCCGAGGCGCATCGCCAGTTCTACGACGAGTACAACGCCGTCCTCGACATGGATGCGGACTACTACCTCGACACGATCCGCGTCGTGTTCCAGGAATTCCGCCTCGTCGACGGCACCTGGGATGTCCGCGCGCCCGATGGCACGCTGGAACGCGTGCGCCCGCAGGACATCACGAGCACCGCGCACCTCACCATCGAGGGCGAGCTCGACGACATCTCCGGCGCCGGCCAGACGGCGGCCGCGCACGCCCTCTGCCGCAACATTCCCAAGGACCGCCAGAAGCACATCGAGGTGAAGGGCGCGGGCCACTACGGCATCTTCAGCGGCCGCCGCTGGCGCGAGATCGTGTACCCGCAGGTGCGCGACTTCATTGCCCGCTTCCACGAAGGCAAGAGCGCGCCGCGCGAGCGCCGCGCGAACGCCACCTTGGCCGCCGAACGCCGCAGCACGGGCCGGGCGCGCACCAGCGCCACGCGCGCTTCGTCCCGCAAGCGCGCCGCCGGCCAGTGACGCCGCTGGCGGCGCGGCTGCACGCCGCCCTGCCGCAGACGCAGTGCACCCGCTGCGGCTACCCGGATTGCGCCGGGTATGCCGAGGCGATCGCCGCCGGCGCGGCCGGCATCAACCAGTGCCCGCCCGGCGGCGCGGAAGGCATCGCGCGGCTGGCGCGGATCGCCGGCCGCCCGGTTCTGCCCCTGAATCCCGCCAACGGCGTCGAAGGCCCGCGCACGCTGGCCGTGATCGACGAGAACTGGTGCATCGGCTGCACGCTGTGCCTGGACGCCTGCCCCACCGATGCGATCCTGGGCGGCAACAAGCGCATGCACACGGTGATCGAGCGCTGGTGCACCGGCTGCGAGCTGTGCGTGCCGGTGTGCCCGGTCGACTGCATCGGCCTGGAGGACGCGAGCGGCGAACGCACCGGCTGGAGCGCGTGGTCGGAAGCGGACGCGCGGCAGGCGCTGCGCCGCTACCAGGAGCGCAAGCTGCGCCAGGCGCGCGAGGCGCAGGAGCACCCCGGGCGCCTGGAGGAGAAGGCGCGCGCCAAGCTGGCCGACCTGCCCGCCCACACCCACGGCGCCGAAGGCGACGAGCTCGCCCGCAAGAAGGCGGTGATCGAAGCCGCCCTGGCCCGCGCCCGGGCGAAGCGGGCCTCGTAGCCGGCGCGCTCTCGCGTCGCTTCGGCGCGACAGATCGGATGAGAACAGTTCTCATCTGTGCGATACTCCGGCGCACGATCCATCGTCCATCCCCGGCAAGCCAGAGACGGTTCCGGAGCCCAGGCTCCGCCTACCAGCCAGCCGCAACCATCCAGGAGTCCATCCCATGGTGCGTGCCTTTCGGCTGCAGCCTTGCCTCGTCGCCGTCCTCGCGGCCTTCCAGACCCTCGCCTTTGCCGAAACGACCCTGCGCGAGGTCGACGTGCATGCACGACCCGAACGCGCCGACGGCCCCGTGCAGGGCTACCGGGCCGAGCGCTCTTCCACCTTCACCAAGACCGACACGCCGCTGAAGGAGGTGCCGGCCTCCGTCACCGTGGTGCCGTCCGGGCTGATGAAGGACCAGGCCATGCGCGGCATGGACGACGTGCTGCGCTACGTGCCGGGCGTCACCGTGCACCAGGGCGAAGGCAACCGCGACCAGGTCGTGCTGCGCGGCAACAGCACCACGGCGGACTTCTTCGTCGACGGCGTGCGCGACGACGCGCAGGTGTTCCGCGATCTCTACAACCTGGAACGCGTGGAGGTGCTGAAAGGCCCCGGCGGCATGGTCTTCGGCCGCGGCGGTGCCGGCGGGGTGGTCAACCGCGTCACCAAGAAGCCGGTGTTCGGGCACGTCGGCGAAGCAAGCCTGACGGGCGGCAGCTTCGGCCAGGCGCGCGGCACCGTGGACGTCGGCAACAAGGCCAGCGAGACGGTGGCCTGGCGGCTCAACGCGATGGCCGAACACGCGGACAGCTTCCGCCACGGCGTGGACCTGCGGCGCGCGGCGATCAACCCGGTCGTGACCTGGGCCGCCGGCGCAGCCACGGCCCTCACCGTGGGCTTCGAGCATGCCGAGGACGAGCGCACCGCCGACCGCGGCATCCCCTCGCGCGACGGCCTGCCTTTCGAGACCGGCCGCGGCACCTTCTTCGGCAACGCGGACCAGAGCCATGCCCGCAGCACCGTCGATTCGCTCTACTCCATCCTCGACCACGACCTGGGCGGCGGCCTGGCGCTGCGCAACACCTTCCGCGCCACGGTCTACGACAAGTTCTACCAGAACGTCTTCCCGGGCGGCGCCGTGAATGCCGCCGGCACGATGGCCATCAACGCCTACAACAACGCCAACGACCGCACCAACGTCTTCAACCAGACCGACCTCACGGCGAAGCTGCGCGCCGGCGGCATGGAGCACACGCTGCTCGCCGGCCTGGAGCTGGGCCACCAGGACAGCCGCAACCAGCGCCGCAGCGGGCTGTTCGGCGGCACGGTCGGCTCCATCAACGGCATTCCCGCCGCCAACCCGGTCGCCACGGCCACGGACTTCGACTTCCGCGGCACCGACGCCAACAACCGGGTGAAGTCGGACATCCTCGGCCTCTATGCGCAGGACCAGGTCGCGCTCACGAGCACGTGGAAGCTGCTGGCGGGCCTGCGCTACGACGTGTTCAAGGTCGATTTCGACGACCGCCGCACGACCGTCACGCCCGCCGACCTGCAGCGCACCGACCGCGAGTTCAGCCCGCGGCTGGGCCTGATCTGGACGCCGGATGCGCGTTCGACCTACTACGTGAGCTACAGCTACGCCTTCCTGCCCGCCGGCGAGCAGCTGTCGCTGGCCACCGGCACCGCGGACCTGGCGCCGGAGAAGTCGACCAATTACGAGATCGGCGCCCGCTGGGACCTGTTGCCGGCGCTGACGCTTTCCGCCGCGGTGTTCCGCCTCGACAAGGACGACGTGCGCGCGCGCGATCCTGCGGGCAGCGGCCTGTTCATCAAGACCGGCCAGCAGCGCACCCAGGGGGTGGAGATCGGGTTGCAGGGCAGCGTGACGCCGCGCTGGCAGGTGTACGGCGGCTACGCCCACCTCGACGCCAAGGTGGCGAAGGCCCTCAACACCGGCACCGATCCGAATGCGGCCGCGATCCCGGCCGGCCGCCGCATCGCGCTGGTGCCGCGCAACATGCTGTCGCTGTGGAACCGCTACGAGATCGGCGGCGGCTGGGCCGCGGCGCTGGGCTTGATCCACCAGGGCGAATCCTTCGCCTCGATCAGCAATGCGGTGAAGCTGCCGGCGTTCACGCGCGCCGACGGCGCGGTGTACTACACCTTCGCGGGCGGCAGGACGCGGGTGGCGCTGAACGTGGAGAACCTCACCGGCCGCAAGTACTACCCCACGGCCGATGGCGACAACAACATCACGGTGGGCGCCCCGCGGACGGCGCGGGTGACGGTGACGACGGTGTTCTAGTGCGGCGTTCGACGCAGTTCGGAACCTATCCGTCATTCCCGCGCTGTCACTGGGTGTCCTGGAACTGTCTGCGTCCGCTGAGGTCGCGGCGAAAGCGACGTGATCAATGCGACGGGAACAGGGATGCCACCTCAAGCGACTGCGTTGCGGTGCCGCGCTGCGCCCGTTGCCTTCGGTCCGGCACAGGACGGCTT